>FWWL01000044.1_pt1 | contig 299786 bp, 311 predicted proteins | sample 2228331 | NCBI WGS metagenome assembly FWWL01 (sample SAMEA103939775, study PRJEB20133) | metagenome
CTCGGCCGCGGCATTGACGGGCGCCACGGCTTGAGCCGCCGGCGGCTCAGGCGCCCGCGGGGCCAGGCGCTCGGCCCGCTCCTGCGCGAGCGAGCGCGTTGCGGCAGCCGGCTGGGGTGCCATGGCGACGGCAAAGCGCCCACCGTCCGACGAGTTGCTGTCGGCATAGGGATTGGGGCTGGCATAGGCGATGACGGCGGGCTGCGGCTTGGGAGCGACGCGGCGGCCTCGGGTCGGGCGGGCATCAGCCTCCTCCTCGTCGCCGCCGAAGAGCGAGGCCCAGAGGCTCTTGCGGCCGGAGGAGATGACCGCGCCCTCGTCGAGATCGGCCGCCGCATAACCGGCGACCGCGCCACCGCTGGCGAGGATCTCGGCCTTGGCGATCTCGTAGCCGCCGAGCGGCTGGCCGTCGGCGGGAAGGTGGACGGTCTTCTCGTCCGGGAAAAGGCGCACGAGCTGGTCGCGCGTCATGCGTGGCCAGGAGCGCACCGAGCCGGCATCGAGATGGATGAAGGGCGTGTGAGCGCCGGGATAGAAGCCCACGCCGCCGCGCTGCAGGCGCATGCCGGCTTCGCGGATGCGGGCGGTCGGCGTGTCCGGCAGATAGAAGTCCATCGCCTTGCCGAGCATGTGCTGGCTGTGCTTGGCGACCGCGCGCGAGCGCCGCCGCAGCATCGAATTGGTGCCGGGTGAGCGATAGGCGGAGACGACGTGGAAGGGCTGCTCCGAACCGACCTGACGCTGGACCTCCCAGGCGACGTCGAAGAGGCGGGGATCCATGCGGATCGGCTCGTCGGTGCGCCAGTCGCGTAGGGCCCAGTTCAGCTTTTCGAGGCCCTCGGCGACGTAGCGCCCGTCCCGCTTGAAGGTGACGGTGACCTCTTCCTTGGTGTGCATGTGGCGGATCGAGATCGTCCGCGTGTCGCCGTTGGCGACGGCATCCTGCGTGCCGCGCACGCCCAGCAGCAGAGTCCCGGCCGCAACCCCGAGCATCAACGCCCGGCGGAAGACCCTTTTCGGGCGCGCCTGGCGTTCCGAAAGCGTGGCGTCTGAGCTGCCCAATCTGCTGACCCGTCTCGATGCGTCGCTCTGGCGGCGCGTGATGAACGTGAACGAACAGTTGCGGAGAAGCGTTAACGCCTCGTTAGCAAGCCGGCAATTGCCGGGCCAGCCCTTTCTGCGCGCCTCTCCGCTACGCCGCGATCGTGGCGAAACGGTGCCGGCTCGCCGTCCGCTCCGCCGACGCGACGTCAGCCGCGCTGCTCGAGCGCCTGACGGACCATCCGGTGGAAACCGTAGAGGTCCTCGAAGGTGGTGAGGCTGCCATCGGCGCCGACGACATGCGTGTTGTAGACGAGATGGATCGCCAGCGGCTGAGGCAGGTTGATGCGGCGCTCGCCCGAACCGATGAGGCGCTTCAGACGCTCATGGGTCCATTCCGGCCCGAGAACCTGATCGGCGAGCTGGAAGGGATTGTCGACACGCACGCAGCCATGGCTGAAAGCGCGGCGCTCCTGGGCGAAGAGCCTGCGGTTGGGCGTGTCGTGCAGATAGACGGCGTGATCGTTCGGGAACATGAATTTGATCCAGCCGAGCGCGTTGCGCTCCCCCGGCGGCTGGCGGACCGAGATGCCGCCGCCCTTGGTCCGCGTCACCACATAGCCGCGCTTGGCGGCATAGTCCGGATCGGCCGCGAGGCCGGGGATGAACTCCTTGCGCAGAATCGAGGGCGGCACGTACCAGGACGGATTGACGATGACGTGGTCCATCCGGTGCGAGAAGATGGGCGTCGCCGTCTCCGGCTTGCCGACGATGGCGCGCGTCTCGTGGACGACATGGCCCTGGCGGACGACGCGGACGCGGAATTCCGGGACATTGACCATGATGTGGTCGGCGCCGAGATCGGTCGGCAGCCAGCGCCAGCGCTCCATCTGGGCGACGATATCCTGCTCGCCGCGGGCCGTCGCTGGTGTGCCAAGCGCGGCGAGAGTCTGCGCGCCGAGAACGCCGGTCGCCGGCAGACCCGCCTGCTTCTGGAAGGCGGCGAGGGCGGTAGCGGTCGATCGGTCGAAAACCGGCTCTTCGCTCGGTCCGAGCCCCAGCCGGGTGCGCACCAGCGGCACGCGGTCGTCGCGCATGCCGAGCTTCAGCGCAGGGCCGGCGGGAATTCGCACCAGCGGCGTGTCGTCGAGATGCTCGCGCAACTCGGCGAGCTTGGCCTTGAGCCGCCGATAGCCCTCATGGGGCGGGTTGTAAGCGGCCAGCACGGCGCCGGCATCGGCCGCGCCCGCGAGCTCCGAAAGGACTTCGGTGGCGGAGGGTAACGAGAGCGTCGGCGTCAGCAGCTTCGACAGGCGGCGGGGATCGACGCGCGCGCCGCGCGCGTCGCGGGCATAGAGCACGGCCAGCGCCGAGAGTCGGACGTCGGCTTCGGCGAGGCTGCCCTTGTCGCTCGCCTCGAAGGCGGGCAGCGGATAGTCGGTCGGGCGCAACCCGTCCTCGCCGGCGCGGCCGAGGCGCTCGGTCAGGCGCAGGCCGGCGGCGCTCCAGCCGCGTCCCTCGATCCAGAGCGGCCGGTTGCCGTTGGCCTCGTAGGCGGCGAGGATCTCGGCGCGCTCGCGCTCGGCGAGGCGCGGCAGGGCCAGCGCGTCGGCCGCGCGGGCGGCAATGTCGGCGGCGTATTCGGATCCGGCGGGCAGGTCGACGACGACCTTCGGCAGCTCGGGCGGGGCGATCGCCGGCTCGGCGCTGCGCAGCACGGGGGCGGCCTGCGGCGCGGCGAGCGCGGAATCGGTCGGCGGCAGCTCGATCTCGGGGATGTCCAGGACCAGCGGCTGGTCGGGCACTGCGACGAGCGCGGCGGGCAGTTCCGGCGTGGCGAGGCTGCCCTCGGGGCGCGCGGAAGGCGTGACCGCGCCGGTGACCATGCCGGGTTCGGCGGCGGGCGCGTTTGCGGTGTCCGTCTGCGGGGCGGGCTCGGCGGGAGCGGCTTCCGTGCTGACCGGAGCCTGCGCGGCTTGCGGCTGTTCGTCGGCATGCAGGATCAAGGCGGGTTGTTCCGGCAGCGGAATGCCGAGCGTCGGATCGATGGCCTGGCCTTCGGCGGAGACGGCAGTTGCGGTCAGGCACAGGGCCAGAGCCGAGACACAAGCCAGATTCGCCCAGTGGCGACGACGCATGGTCGCTATTCCTGAATTTTGGCCGAGAGCCGCATTCCTGCGTGACTCGGCCGGTTTCGACAAGATGCGGCAGCGCAACAGGCGCCGCCATTCGCTTGGTCGCGGCTCAGGCCGCGTCGGTTTCATCCGCGCCGGAGCCGGGCTCGATCAGCCCGTAATCCTTGAGCTTGCGGTAGAGCGTCGAGCGGCCGATGCCGAGCTTGCGCGAGATCTCGGACATGTGCCCGCGGTAATGGGCGAGGGCGAATTTGATGATCTCGCGCTCGAGTTCATCGAGCGTGCGCATGTCGGAGCCGGCGACGAGTTCCAGCGAGTTGGGGTCGCGCACCGGCATCTGGATGATGCGCGGGGGCTCGCTGCGCGCCTCGGCCGGGCCGAGCGGCGCGGGGGCGGGCGGGATGCGGACGTCGTAGCCCTCCATCTGCGCGGCGATCTGCGGGAATTCGGCGACGGTCAGCTCGTCGCCATCGGCCAGCACCACGGCCCGGAACATCGCGTTTTCGAGCTGACGGACATTGCCCGGCCAGTCATAGCCGCTGATGAGCGCGAGCGCCTCGGCGCCGATGCCGCGCAGCTTCTTGCCCTCCTCAGCCGCGAAGCGCGCGAGGAAGCCGCGCGCCAGATCGGCGATGTCCTCGCGGCGCTGACGCAGCGGCGGCAGTGTGATCGGGAAGACGTTGAGGCGGTAGTAGAGATCCTCGCGGAACTCGCCCGCCTTGACCTGATCGAGCAGGCTTTTGTTCGTCGCCGAGATGATGCGGATGTCGACGCGCACCGACTTCTTGCCGCCGACGGGGTCGACCTCGCCTTCCTGGATCGCACGCAGGAGCTTGACCTGCGCATCGAGCGGCAATTCGCCGACCTCGTCGAGGAAGAGCGTTCCGCCGCTGGCCTCGACGAATTTGCCGACATGGCGCTCGGTGGCGCCGGTGAAGGCGCCCTTCTCGTGGCCGAAGAGGATCGACTCGACGAGGTTGTGCGGGATCGCGCCGCAATTGACCGTGACGAAGGGCTTGCCCTTCCGGTCGCTCGAACCCTGGATGGCGCGGGCCAGCACCTCCTTGCCGACGCCGGATTCACCCTCGATCAGGATCGGGATGTTGGACTTCGCCGCGCGCTCGGCCAGGCGCACGACGCGCGCCATGTCGGCGCTCTTGGTGGCGAGGTCGCGGAAGCCGAGCGTGCCGGAGGCGCGGCGCTTGATGTGGCGGAGCTCGTGCTCGAGGGCGCCGAGCTTGAGCGCGTTCTTGAGCGAGATCTGCAGCCGCTCGGCGCCGACCGGCTTGACGACGAAGTCGACCGCGCCGCCGCGCATCGCTTGGACGACGGTCTCGATCGAGCCATTGGCGGTCTGCACGATGACCGGGGTCTCGATGGCGCGCTCGCGCAGCGCGGCCAGGACGCCCATGCCGTCGAGTTCGGGCATGACGAGATCGAGCACGATCGCGTCGAAGCGGTCGCCCTCGGGACCCGTCAGCATCTGGAGGGCGGCCTGGCCGGTCTCCGCGACGACGGCATCATAACCGCAACGCTTCAGCATGGCGTCCAGCAGGCGGCGCTGGACGGGATCGTCGTCGACGACGAGAACGGTGGCGGTCATGACACCTCGAAGGCTGAAGGCGGTGGACAAGCCGGCCGCTCCAGGCGGCGCCGGCTGTTCCGTTCTGGGTCATTCTCGGCCAGAACGGTTAAGCGGCGCTTAAGCGCACGGCGCCGGGGGCCGCGACGCCGGCGGAGATTGATCCCGGCCGGTGCCCCGCGCATATGAGGGGGAGCCGGGGTTCCCATCTGCGAGGTTGCCGACGATGACCAATGCGTTCGACCAGGTGCTGCGCGCCACTGCGACGGGAAGCGCCGCCGCGGCCGCCAAATCCCTGGGCACGCTGCCGGAATGGGATCTGAGCCATCTCTATCCCGGCCTGGATTCCCCCGCGCTGAAGGCGGATCTCGCCCGTGCGCTCGCCGATTCGCAGAGCTTCGCGGCGCTCTATCGCGGCAAGCTCGCCGCCCTGGCGGAGCGCGAGGACGGAGCCGCGGCGCTGGCCGAGGCGGTGAAGGCGTTCGAGACGCTCAGCGACCTGCTCGGCCGCATCGGCGCCTATGCGGGCCTCGTCTATGCCGGCGACACCACCGATCCGCAGCGCGCCAAGTTCTACGGCGACACGCAGGACAAGCTGAACGCGGCGGTGACCGAGCTGCTGTTCTTCGAGCTCGAGCTGAACCGGATCGAGCCGGAGGTTCTGGCCCGCGTCTCCGCGACGGCGCCCCTCTCGCACTGGAAGCCCTGGCTCGACGATCTCGCCAAGGACAAGCCGCACCAGCTCGAGGACCGGATCGAGGCTCTCTTCCACGAGAAGTCGATGACCGGGCATGCCGCCTGGAACCGGCTCTTCGACGAGACGATCGCCTCGCTGCGTTTCCGGATCGGCGGCGAGGAGCAAACGCTCGAGCCGACGCTCAACAAGCTGCAGGACGCCGACGGCGCGGTGCGCAAGGAGGCGGCCGAGGCCTTGAGCACCGTCTTCCGCGGGCAGCTGCGGACCTTCGCGCTGATCACCAACACGCTCGCCAAGGACAAGGAAATCTCCGACCGCTGGCGCAAATTCGAGGACGTCGCGGATTCGCGCCATCTCGCCAACCGCGTCGAGCGCGAGGTTGTCGATGCGCTGGTGAGCGCCGTGCGCGAGGCCTATCCGCGGCTGTCGCACCGCTACTATACGCTGAAGGCGAAATGGTTCGGACGCGATGCGCTGGATTTCTGGGACCGCAATGCGCCGCTGCCCAAGGTCGAGCAGCGCACGATTCCCTGGGCGGAGGCGCGCGATACGGTGCTCGACGCCTATGGCGCCTTCTCACCGCGGATGGCGGAGATCGCGCGGCGCTTCTTCGACGAGCAATGGATCGACGCGCCGGTGCGGCCCGGCAAGGCGCCCGGCGCCTTCGCCCATCCGACGGTGCCTTCGGCGCATCCCTATGTGCTGGTCAATTATCAGGGCAAGCCGCGCGACGTGATGACGCTCGCCCATGAGCTCGGCCATGGCGTGCATCAGGTGCTGGCGGCGCCGAACGGCGCGCTGATGGCGCCCACGCCGCTGACGCTGGCCGAGACGGCGAGCGTCTTCGGCGAGATGCTCACCTTCCGCCGCCTGCTCGACGGCACGCAGGACCCCAGGCAGCGCAAGGCGATGCTGGCGGCGAAGGTCGAGGACATGATCAACACGGTCGTGCGCCAGATCGCCTTCTACTCCTTCGAGCGGAAGGTGCACGAGTCGCGCAAATCGGGCGAACTGACTGCCGAGGCCCTGTGCGAGCTTTGGATGAGCGTTCAGGCGGAGAGCCTAGGGCCGGCGATCCGGCTCGGGCCGGGCTACGAGCCGTTCTGGTGCTACATTCCCCACTTCATCCATTCGCCCTTTTATGTCTACGCCTATGCCTTCGGCGACTGCCTGGTGAACTCGCTCTACGGCGTGTACCGGAATGCGGCGGAGGGGTTCCAGGAGCGGTACTTCGCGCTGCTCTCGGCCGGCGGCACCAAGCATCACGCCGAGCTGCTGGCACCGTTCGGGCTGGATGCGCGCGATCCCGCGTTCTGGCAGATCGGGCTCACCATGATCGAGGGCATGATCATCGAGCTGGAGGGGATGGAGTAGCCCCGTCACGTCATGGTCGGGCTTGACCCGACCATCTCATGACCGGGGAGCGCTGGTTTCGGGGATTCTCGGGTCAAGCCCGAGAATGACGCCGGGTCAGAACTGCAGCCTCAGGCCCACCTGCGCGATATTCGCGGTGTAGTCCGAATTCTGGGCGGTCGAGTTCAGCCGTTCATGGGTGAAGCTCGCGCGGATCGCCACGGTCCGCGTCAGCTTGTATTCGACGCGGGCCCCGAGGCTCGAGAAGTCCTCGCGCAGGCCCTGTCCCTCATATTCGGTGCGGCCGAAGCTGGCGATGCCGGTGACGGTGAGGTTGCGGCGCAGCGCGTGGGCGATCTCGAGCGAGACGCGCCGCGCCGTGGTGCCCGAGGAGCCCGCAATCGTCGTGTCGCCGAGTTCGGAGGTGCCGCGCAGGGTGACGGTGGTGAGCGGCGTCGGCGACCACAGAATGGCGGCATCGCCGACGAATCCTTTAAGGTCGCGCAATCTTGCATCGTCGTAGCGGCGGTTCTGGTAGCCGGCCGAGATTTCGCCGGTGAGCTGGCGGCTGATCTCGAAGGTCGAGCCGACACGGATGGTGGCTCCGTCCGAAGAGCGCCGATAGCCGCTGGAATCGACGGCCTGGTCGAATTCGCGGGTGTCGACTTCGCCCTGGACGAAGGGCCTGAACCCCGGCGTCACCTCGTAGCCGGCGCGCAGGCGCAGGCCGTATTGGGTCTGGTTGCGGTCGCGCTGGCTGACGATGCCGCCATTGCTGAGCTTGCCATCCTCGTAATCGCTGCGGTCGACCGAGCCCCGCAGCGTTATCTGCAGGCGGTTGATGTCATGGGTGACGCCGGCGGAGCCGCCATATTGATAGATCAGAGGGCGACCGACGACGGCCGAGGTCAGGTCCGGCGAGCCGGGGCGCTGGGTGTCGATCCTGCCCCGCGTCTCCAGAAGGATGCGCGTGTCGCGGGAGGCGTCGAGTCTCAGGTCGAGATTGCCCTCGCCATCGGGGCGCGAGGCGTTCTCGTCGCGGAAGAAGCGGCTATAGCCGCCGCGCAGCTTGCCCTTCAGCTCATGCACGTTCCAGTCCGACTGGACGTCGAGATCACCCTCCAGCCGGCCGAAGGCTGAGCCCGTGCGGGTCGAGCCCGCCGTCCGCTGCGGATTGGTATCGTAGCCGACACTGCTGGTCAGGCCTGGCTTCAGTGTGACGTTGCCGAGCCGCAGCCCGAGCGGTGCGTAAGGATCCTCCTCCGCCGCGGCGCGCCGGCGCGGGGGCGGTGGTGGCGGCGGCGTGGTCGGCAGGCCCGCGACGCCGTTCTGCGGGGCGCGGAACTGGCGCTGGGTGACGCCGCGCACGCCACTGGCGCGCACCGGCCGGCTGGCAAAAGGCGGTGCGCGGCGGGATACGGTGGTAGGCTGGCCCTGAATCAGGGCGGCGGGATCACGAACCGAATCCGGCGTGGCCGAGAGAGGCGCCGCAGGCAAGTCCGGCACCGTTGGCTGGGCGACATAGGCCGGCACGCTCGGCCGCAGCGGCGTTCGCCGCGCCTGCTGCGCAGCGACGGACGACGCGGCGAGCACGAGGCTCGCGGCGGCGACGCCGGTCAGCAACAGGGACGGGGCAGGCCGGGGCACGGGGCGGCGTGGCTCCAGGAACGGGCTTTGTCGCGCCGGACAGCGCGCGCATGGTTAACGGAGTTAAAACGAAGGGGGTTAACGGGCCGTCAATGACGGGCGGACCGAAGCTGGCCCCCGTGCGCGCGGCTGTGCTAGAGCGCCCGCCATGACAGCCGATATCCGCGCTTCCGCGCTCCGCACCGTCGCGACCGAACGCGCCGGGCTCGATACGCTCCACGAGGCGCTCGCCAACGGGATGGGCGAGGCCTTCGCCGCCGCCGTCGCGATGATCCGGGCGGCGGGCGGGCGCGTCATCGTTTCCGGCATGGGCAAGTCCGGCCATGTCGGACGCAAGATCGCGGCGACGCTCGCCTCCACCGGCACGCCGGCGCATTTCGTCCACCCGGCCGAAGCCAGCCATGGCGATCTCGGCATGGTCCAGCCCGAGGACGTGGTGATCGCCCTGTCCTGGTCGGGCGAGACGGCGGAACTGGCGGCGATCGTCGGCCATACGCGGCGTTTCCGCGTCGGCCTGATCGCGATCACGGCCAACGCCGACAGCGCGCTCGGCCGCGAGGCGGATGTGACGCTGCTTCTGCCCAAGGCGCAGGAAGCCTGCCCGAACGGACTGGCGCCGACGACCTCCACCACGATGCAGATGGCGCTGGGCGATGCGCTCGCCGTGGCCCTGCTCGAGGCGCGCGGCTTCTCGCGCCAGGACTTTTTCGTCTTTCATCCCGGCGGCAAGCTCGGCGCGCAGCTCAAGACGGTCGCCAGCATCATGCACCGTGATGCGGCGCTGCCGCTCTGTGGCCTCGACACGGCGATCGCCGATGTGGTCGCGCTGATCTCGGAGAAGGGGTTCGGCTGTGCCGTCGTGGTCGATGGGGCGGGCGTCCTCGCCGGGGTCGTCACCGATGGCGATCTTCGCCGCAAGTTGCTGCGGGCCGGGCCGGCCCAGCGGGCGCGGGACGTGATGACGCCGAATCCGCGCCGGATCGCGCCGGATGCGCTGGCGGGCGAGGCGCTGGAAATGGTCAACCGCCTGCGGATCACGGCGCTGATCGTGGCGGATGGCGGCGACCGCCCGGTCGGGCTGGTCCATGTGCACGACCTGCTGTCGCTCGGGGTGGCCTAGCAGGCTCCTTGCGGGCGGATCGAGGATGGAGCGGCCTTGGGGCGCCGTTGTGTCCGGCCTCAGCCCTCGACGGCGACGTATTGTGTCTCGATCGACGAGTCGTGGGCTTCGTGGTCGAAGCCATAGATGTGGATCGAGATCGCGTCTTCGGTCCCGAGATTGCGCATGCGGTGGATATTGGGCCCGCTCGGCAGCATGCAGGCGACATAGCCGGCCTCGCGATCATGCTGCTCGGTGGCGATGGCGCGCTGCGCGTCGATGGCGCGATACCAGGTTTCGGTCACGGTGCCGCTGACGACGCCGAAGCAGCAGGAGCAGTGGTGGTCGTGGATGCAGGTGGTCGCACCGGCCGCCCAGACGATGGCCCAGACGCTGACGGAGTCGTCGCCTGCGAGGAGGTTTCGGGTGTAGCCCCCGGGTTTGCGCTCGAACGGCAGGGCGCGGACGAGGTCGGGCATCGCGACGAGTTCGCGCAGGACGGAGCGGGCTGCCGCGAGATAGTCACGCGAAAGCGTGCCCTCATCCGTCCGCAGGCTGGCGAGAACCGTGCCGCGCCGCTCCGCGTTCAAGAACCCCTGCATCCGCCAACTCCCGTCGCATCGTCCACCGTCTCAGGATAGCGATGCGGCGGGAAAATGGTTTGCTATCTCGCGGGCGAATGCTGCGATCTTGGAAACAAATATCGCCTATGGCATGAAATGAAGAATTCTGTTCCCAACAGGGCGCCGACAGAGCGATCCCTTTGCGAGCCTCGGGGTGACATGGCCAAGCTGGACGCCTTCGATCTGCGGATCCTCGCCTGCCTGCAAGAAGATGCGAGCCTGCCGCTGGCCGAGCTGTCAGAGGCAGTGGGCCTGTCGGCGACACCATGCTGGCGGCGGGTCCAGAAGCTCGAGGCGGCCGGCTACATCCGCAAGCGCGTCGCGTTGCTCGACCGGAGCAAGCTGCAGGCGGGCGTCACCGTCTTCATCGCGGTGAAGACGGCGCGGCATTCGATGGAATGGCTGGAGCGCTTCCACACCGCCGTGCGCGACCTGCCGGAGATCGTCGATTTCTACCGGATGAGCGGCGAAATCGACTATCTGCTCAAGGCCTGCGTGCCGGACATCGCGGCCTATGACGCGCTCTATAAGAAGCTGATCTCCCGCATCGATCTCAATGACGTGACCTCGATGTTTGCGATGGAAGAGCTGAAATCGACGACGGCGATCCCGCTCGGCTTCGCGCAGCCGGCGAGCTGAACCCCAAACGAAAGAAGGGAGCGGCGAACCGCTCCCTTCCTCCCCCAGCCCCCCTGGCCCCCCAGCCAAACGGGAGCGGACTTAGAACCGGTAGGTGACACCGGCGCCGATCAGCCACGGATCGATCTTGACCTTGCCGGCGATGAGGCCGTTGTTGACCTTGACCTTGGGCTCGAGGAAGATCTTCTTGACGTCGAAGTTGAAGCCCCAGTTCTTGTCGATCATGTAATCGAAGCCGGCCTGCAGCGCGAAGCCGAAGCTGTCCTTGAGGTCGAAACTGGTGAAGCCGCCCTTGGCCTTCTCGTTGAAGAAGACGGTGTAGTTCACACCGACGCCGAGATAGGGCTTGAAGGCGCCGAAATCGGTGAAGTGATATTGCAGCATCAGGGTCGGCGGCAGCAGCCAGGCCGAGCCGATCTGCGCTCCGGCGAGCGCCCCAGCGCCCTTCACCTTGTGCGGGGTGACGCCGAGGATCAGCTCGACGGCGATGTTCTTGGTGAAGAAGTAGCTGATATCGAGCTCGGGGACGACCGAGTTGGAGATATCGACGTCGCCGCCGACGATCGGCGCGCCACCGAGCCGGAGCTTGGCGCTCTCCTGCGGCACCACCGCCAGCGCACGGCCGCGGATCATCCACGGGCTCCACTGCGTCAGCACCGGCGCGATCGGCGCGGTCTTGGCGGAAGGCAGGTCGGCCGCACCGGCCGAGGTCAGGGCGGTGCCGGCGAGCAGCGCGGCGCAGGCGGCGAGACGAAGTATGCGTGACATGGCGAAGGCCCCCAGAAACGAGACCGTGGCACGTCTGCGTGCTCGCGGCTCCCGTCCTCCACAAGCCTCGATCCCGCCAACTTCGATTTGATCGGGATCAAATCCGGCGACAGTCCGGCTTACTGTGGCCTCGACGCAACAGCCGCTGAGGCTGCTCAGCCGCGCGCGACCTTCTGATAGTCCTTGATGTCCGAGAAGGTGACGTCGGGGACGCGCTCGGCATCGTATTTCAGGGTGAACTGGCTCGACGCCATGAAGACCGGATCCCCGTCGAGATCGTCCGCCATGGAGGAGGGTTTGGAGGCGACGAATTTCTGCAGCGCCGCCTTGTCCTCCGAGGAGACCCAACGGGCGATCGAGAACTGGCAGGGTTCGAAATCCACCGGCAGCGAGTATTCGACGTCCATGCGCTCCTTGAGCACGTCGAGCTGGAGCGCGCCGACGACGCCGACGATGGCGGGGGCGCCGTCATGGGGCAAAAAGATCTGGACGACACCTTCTTCTGCCATCTGCTGCAGGGCCTCGCGCAGCTTCTTGGCCTTCATCGCGTCCTTGAGCTTCACGCGGCGCAGGATTTCCGGGGCGAAGCTCGGCACACCCTTGAAGACGACGTCCTCGCCCTCGGTCAGCGTGTCGCCGATGCGCAACGTGCCGTGGTTCGGCAGGCCGACGATGTCGCCGGCGAAGGCCTCCTCCGCGATCGAGCGGTCGCGCGCGAAGAAGAATTGCGGCGCATTGAGCGGCATCGGCTTGCCGGTCCGCACGAGCTTCGCCTTCATGCCGCGCGAGAGCTTGCCTGAGCAGACGCGCATGAAGGCGATGCGGTCGCGGTGGTTGGGATCCATGTTCGCCTGGATCTTGAAGACGAAGCCGGTCATCTTCGGCTCGTCCGCCTGGATGGCGCGCTTGTCGGCCACCTGGGCGCGCGGGCTCGGCGCCAGCGCGCCGAGCGCGTCGATCAGGTCGCGCACGCCGTAGTCGCGCAGCGCCGCGCCGAAATAGAGCGGCGTCAGATGTCCCTCGCGGAAGGCCTCGAGGTCGAAGGGCTTCAGCCCTTCGCTGGCGAGGAAGACCTCCTCGCGCCAGGTCTCGGCGGCACCGTGCGGCAGGAGTTCGTCGAAGAGCTTGTCGTCGGGGCCGGAGACGGCGAGATCCTCGGCGCTCTCGTCGCCCTTCTGATTGCGGCGGAAGCTGTTGGTCTTGAGATCATAGGTGCCGACGAACTCGCGGCCGCGGCCGACCGGCCAGGTCATGGGCGCGACATCGAGGGCCAGCGTGGTCTCGATCTCGTTGATCAGGTCGAACAGGTCGCGGGTCTCGCGGTCGACCTTGTTGATGAAGGTGACAATCGGGATGTCGCGCAGGCGGCAGACTTCGAACAGCTTCTTGGTGCGCGCCTCGATGCCCTTGGCGGCGTCGATCACCATCACCGCGCTGTCGACCGCCGTCAGGGTTCGATAGGTGTCTTCCGAGAAGTCCTCGTGGCCCGGCGTGTCCAGGAGGTTGAAGACGTGGCCGCCATATTCGAAGGTCATCACCGAGGTGACGACCGAGATGCCGCGCTGGCGCTCGATCTTCATCCAGTCCGAGGAGGTCTGGCGCCGGCCCTGCTTGGCACGCACCTCGCCCGCGAGCTGAATCGCGCCGCCAAAATAGAGCAGCTTCTCGGTCAGCGTGGTCTTGCCGGCGTCGGGGTGGGAGATGATCGCGAAGGTGCGGCGGCGCGCATGCGGGGCGGCGTCGCCTGCCGGCGCGGCGGAGGTCTGAATGTCGGTCATGGCGGTGTGAGAACAGGATGGGGCGGGCGAAGTCAATCGCCGCGGCGGGTCCGGTGCCACCATCGCGCGAGAAGCCGTGAGGTTAGCCCCCGTTAACCCTTTGATCCCATCATCCCGCCGAACCGGGGGAGCGTGATTCCCTTACGGAAGGCGTCTCGATGGTCGGCCCAAGGAAAATATCGACCCAGATCTTCGGCGCCTTTGCGGCGTTCGCGGTGGCCGCCATGCTGGCCGTCGGCATTGGAGCCCATGCGCTGTCGCGCTATGCCGCCATGACGAGCGAGATGGAGACGGTGACGCAGCGCACCATCCTGGCCGAACGAATGGACAGCCTCGTCAACGCGGTGGTGATGGAATCGCGCGGCATCTACATGGCGGCGGACGCCCGTGACGCCGAGCGTTTCGCGCTGCCGCTGCTCGCCGATCTCGTCCAGATCAAGCGGCTCGCGGCCGAGTGGCGCAACCTCTACGCCGCCCACGAGCTTGCGGCCTTCGAGGTGGTCTCGCGCCAGCTCGATGACTTTGTCGCCTTCCGCACCGAACTCGCTCGGCTCGGGCGCGAGCAGGGGCCCGCCGCCGCCAATGCCTTCGGCAACAACGAGACCAACCGCAACAACCGCAAGGTTCTCAATGCGGCGCTGAGGAATGTCGCCCTGCTCAACGAAAGCCGCGCCGCCGTGACGGATGCCGAGCGCGAGGTGCTGCAGAACCACAGCCTCTGGCTCCAGATCGTCGGCGGGGCCCTGGTGGTCGTCGGCTTCCTTGGTGCGCTCGCCCTCGTCCATCTGCGGGTGTCGCGGCCGCTGCGACGCCTCGCTACGACGATGCAGCGCCTGGCCGATGCCGAGGACGTTACGGAGATCCCCTCGATCCGCCAGCGCGACGAGATCGGCGATATGGCGCGCTCTGTGGCCGTCTTTCTGAAGACCGCGACGGAGCGCGCAGGCCTCGAGGCCGAGGCGACGGCGTCCGATGCGGCGCGGCTGCGCCGGCAGGCCAAGCGCGAGGAGCTCACGGCGGATTTCAATGTCAGGATCGATCAGGTTCTCGACACCGTTCGGCTCAGCGCCGACGAGATGGAGGAGACGGCGCGCAGCCTGAACGCCGTAGCAACGAGTGCGACGGCCCAGGCCAACGAGGCGCGCGCGGCCGCACTCGACGCTTCCGACAATGTCCGCTCCATCGCCGCCGCCTCGGAGCAGCTGTCGGAGTCGATCTCGGATATCGCGGAGCGGATCGGGCACACCGACAATGTGGTCCGGAGCGCAGCCGGAGACGCCGCACGGGCGCGAACCAATGTCGGCAATCTGCTCGGTGCATCGGAAAGCATCGCGCGGGTCATCGGCCTGATCCGCGAGATTGCGGCCCAGACCAATCTGCTCGCGCTCAACGCGACGATCGAGGCGGCTCGCGCGGGCGAGGCGGGGCGCGGCTTTGCGGTCGTCGCCGGGGAGGTCAAGCTGCTGGCGGACCGGACTGCCCAGGCGACCGACGAGATCGCCGAGCGCATCGCCGCTTTCGAGAGCGAGACCAAGGGTGCCGTGGCCGCGATCGAGACGATCGCACGGGTCATGGGTGAGGTGGCGCAGCAGACGGTTGCCATCGCCGGTGCGACCGCGCAGCAGATGGGCGCGACCTCGGAGATCGCCAGCAGCGCCCAGGCCACCGCCGACGGCACAGCGGGCGTCGCCCGCCAGATGCAGGAGGTGACGGCGACTTCCCAGGCCGCGATGCTCTCGGCCAATCGCGCGCTCAGCACTGCAGAAAATCTGGCGCGGGAAGCCCATGCGCTCCGCAGCGCCGTTGGCACGTTCTTCGCCGAGATGAAGGCCGCCTGACGACCCAAATCATCTCCGAAAACGGTCGAAGACGCCGGTTCACGGGTCCGTGATCGCTTCGGACGGCTTCGTGACGCACTCTGTGCTGTCATATCGGCCCGTCATGCGTTTCCCTCGCTGCGCCAAACGCAGAAGGGGACAGGATGACCGAGCCGCACCGCAGCGACCCACAGCCGACGCTGTCGGTTTTCGACGCCGTCACGATCATGGTCGGGATCGTCGTGGGCATCGGCATCTTCAAGACGCCATCGCTGATCGCGGCCAATGTCGGCAGCGAAGCGGCCTTCCTCGGCGTCTGGGTCGCGGGCGGCCTCGTCACCCTGATCGGCGCACTCTGCTATGCCGAACTCGCGGCTGCCCATCCCCATGCCGGCGGCGAGTATCATTTCCTCGGGCGGGCCTATGGCCGGCCCGTCGCCGTGCTGTTCGGCTGGGCCCGCGGCTCGGTGATCCAGACCGGTGCGATCGCGGCGGTCGCCTTCGTCCTCGGCGACTATGCCGCGCAGGTGGTGCCGCTCGGCCCCTATGGTCCGGCGCTCTATGCGGCACTGGCGATCGTGGTGCTGACCGGCCTTAACGTCGCCGGGACGATCCAGAGCAAGACGCTGCAGATCGCGGTGACCTTCATCGAGGTCGGGCTGATCGCGGCGATCATCGGCTGGGGCTTGTTCGGCAGCGTGGGCGCAGCCGCCCCCGCCGCCGCGGCCGCGGCGACGCCGAATGCCGGCGCTCTCGGACTGGCCATGATCTTCGTGCTTCTGACCTATGGCGGCTGGAACGAGGCGGCCTATCTCTCGGGCGAATTGCGCGATCCAGGCCGCAACATGGTCCGCGTGCTGGTGATCGGGACCGCGGTCCTGGTGGCTCTCTATGTCGCGGCCAATGCGGCGCTGCTGGCGATCCTGGGTCTCGACGGGCTGCGTGGATCGCAGGCGGTCGCGACCGACATGATGCGTCGCGTCGCAGGCGAGTCGGGTGCGCTGATCGTCAGCCTCGCGATCGTGGTCGCCGCGCTGTCGACCCTGAATGCGACGATCTTCACCGGGGCACGAGTCTATTTCGCAATGGCACGCGATATCACGCTGCTGCCGCGTGTCGGAGACTGGAACGAGCGCGGCCGTGCGCCGGCCAATGGCCTGATCGCGCAGGGGGCTGTCGCGCTGCTGCTGGTCGCGCTGGGCGCGGCCAGCCGCGACGGCTTCCAGGCCATGGTCGATTACAGCGCGCCGGTGTTCTGGGCCTTCCTGCTGCTGGTCGCCCTGGCGCTGCCGATCCTGCGCTGGCGCGAGCCGGATCGTGTCCGTCCCTTCAAGGTGCCGCTCTACCCGCTGACGCCCGCGCTCTTCGCGCTGACCTGCGCCTACATGCTCCACGCCAGTCTCGCTTACACGGGCAAAGGCGCCCTGATCGGACTCGGCGTCGTGCTGGCCGGCCTGCCGCTGCTGCTGTTCCAGAGCCGGCGCAGCGAGGACGAGCGCAGCCCCGCTTCCCCGCCGGCCGACGTCGCCCTCGCCGCGTCGCCTGCGCCGATCCTCGTTCAACCAGGAGAGAGACGATGACGACGTTCCGAACCCTTGCGGCCGCCTGCGCGGTCTCGATGCTCGCGCTGGGCACCGTCCCGTCGCATGCGCAGCCGGCTCAGGCCGGCAAGGACACGACGACGACGGCGCCGGCCTATGTCCCCCAGTCGGGCCAGGCCGGCAAGGACGTGGTCTGGGTGCCGACGCAGGACGCGCTGGTTCAGCGCATGCTCGACATGGCGAAGGTGACCAAGGAGGACAAGCTCGTCGATCTCGGCTCCGGCGACGGACGCACCGTCATCGCCGCCGCGAAGCGGGGCCTCACGGCCCGGGGCATCGAGTACAATCCTGATCTCGTAACGCTGTCGCAGCGCAACGCCGAGGCCGAAGGCGTCTCCGACCGCGCCCGGTTCGAACGGGGCGACATCTTCGAGGCGGACTTCTCGGAGGCGACGGTGGTGACGCTGTTCCTGCTGCCGGAGCTCAATCTGCGGTTGAGGCCGACGCTGCTGAACATGAAGCCGGGTACCCGCGTCGTCTCCAACACCTTCACCATGGATGAGTGGACGCCGGACGAGACGGCCGTCTTGGCCGAGAACTGTGTCAATTTCTGCCGGGCGCATTTCTGGGTCGTCCCCGCCAAGGTGGCCGGTACCTGGCGCCTGGGCGATGGCGAACTCAGCCTGAAGCAGAGCTTCCAGATGCTCGAGGGCACGCTGACGCGCGGCGGCAAGACGTTGCCCATCACCGAGGCGCGGATGCGCGGCAGCGAGATCAGCTTCGTCGCCGACGGCCGGCGTTACACGGGCACCGTCACGGAAGGACGCATGAGCGGGCGCAGCGAGGGCGCTGGCCAGGCACAGGACTGGCAGGCGACGCGCAGCGCGAGCTGAGCTTGCGACCGGCTACCGCCTCAGTTCTTGAGGCGGTAGCCGGTGCGGAAGATCCAGGCCGTGGCGACGGTGCAGACGAGCAGGAAGGCCAGCGTCATGCCCAGGCTGATGCCGACGCCGACATCGGCGACGCCGAAGAAGCTCCAGCGGAACCCGCTGATCAGATAGACGACCGGGTTGAACAGCGCGACCGTGCGCCAGAAGGGCGGCAGCATCTCGATCGAATAGAAGGAGCCGCCGAGGAAGGCGAGCGGGGTCACCACCAGCAGCGGAATGACCTGCAGCCGCTCGAACCCGTCCGCCCAGATGCCGATGATGAAGCCGAAGAGGCTGAACGTCACCGCCGTCAGCACGAGGAAGAGGAGCATCCAGAGCGGATGTTCGATCCGCAGCGGCACGAAGAAGGTGGCGGTGAGCAGGATGATCAGGCCGAGGACGACGGATTTGGTCGCCGCCGCGCCGACATAGCCGATCACCACCTCCCACCAGGCCACGGGCGCCGAGAGCAGCTCATAGATCGTGCCGGTGAATTTCGGGAAGTAGATCGCGAAGGAGGCGTTGGCGATGCTCTGGGTGAGCAGCGTCAGCATGATCAGCCCCGGTACGATGAAGGCGCCATAGGCGACCCCGTCGATGGCCTGCATGCGGGAACCGATCGCGGCGCCGAAGACGACGAAATAGAGCGAGGTCGAGAGTACGGGGGAGACGACGCTCTGCAGCGGCGTGCGCAGGGTGCGCGCCATCTCGAAGCGATAGATCGCGGCAATCGCGCGCCAGTTGAAGCGCGGAGCCACCGCCTGGTCGAACGATGTCATGAGCGGCTCCTGACGAGACTGACGAAGATGTCCTCGAGCGAGCTCTGGCTCGTCCGCAAATCCTTGAAGCGGATGCCAGCCTCGCCCAGCGCCTGCAGCAGCGCGGTGATGCCGGTGCGCTCGGCCTTCGTGTCATAGGTGAAGACGAGTTCCTCGCCGCCGACGGCGAGCGCGAGATCATAGGCCGCGAGGCTGTCTGGCAGGGCGGCGAGCGGCGCCTGGAGGCTGAGGGTGAGCTGCTTGCGGCCGAGCTTGCGCATCAGCTCCGTCTTGTCCTCGACGAGGATGATCTCGCCCTTGCTGATCACGCCGATCCGGTCGGCCATCTCCTCGGCCTCCTCGATGTAATGCGTGGTCAGGATGATGGTGACGCCATTGTCGCGCAGGCGGCGCACCAGCTGCCACATGTCCTGGCGCAATTCGACATCGACGCCCGCCGTCGGCTCGTCGAGGAAGAGGATGCGCGGCTCATGGGCCAGCGCCTTGGCGATCATGACGCGTCGCTTCATGCCGCCCGAGAGACGGCGGATCTGGGTGTCGCGCTTGTCCCAGAGCGAGAGGTCCCGAAGGATCTGCTCGATCAGCGCGGGGTCCCTCGGCCTGCCGAAAAGGCCGCGGCTGAAGGAGACCGTGGCGCGCACCGTCTCGAAGGCGTCGGTGGTCAGCTCCTGCGGGACGAGACCGATCTTGGCGCGGGCGGCGCGATAATCGCCAAGAATGTCATGGCCATCGGCACGGACGGTCCCGGTGCTCGGATTGACCAGTCCACAAATGATGCTGATCAGCGTCGTCTTGCCGGCGCCATTGGGACCAAGCAGGGCGAAGATCTCGCCGCGGCGAATGTCGAGATCGACCGTCTTCAAGGCCTGGAAGCCGGAGGCATAGGTCTTGGACAGGCCGGAAACCGAAATGATGGATGTCATGGGCGGCATATAGGTCGGGTCCTGCGACGGGGCGATGGCGCACGGACGCAGACCGGCAATGCGTCCTCGCCGCTCCTAGCAACCTCCTGCTGCCGCCTCCTGTCGGGAACGGCGATCGCCAACGCAAAATGGCCGGGCGAACCCGGCCATCTCGTCGGCGTGACGGGAGACCGTCAGCGCATGAAGAACCAGAGCAGGATGATGATCGGAATCGGAACGCCGAGCAGCCAGAGAGCAATCGAACGCATGGAAATCAGCCCCGGAAGTTGGTGATGACGATGCGGATGCAACGCCGGCCGCGCGCCGAAGGTTCCTTGCCGGGGCTTGGGCGCCGCCGCCTATTTGAACGCGATGCTGTCGATCATGGCCTGCATCGCCTTGTCGTGCTTCACATGGCCTTCTTCCGAGGCCCAGTAAGTCATCATGATAATCTTGCCGCTGGCGACCTTGGGATTGATGGCGAGATAGCGGACGATCGAGGGGCCGTCGCTGCTCGTCGCCTTGAGTTCGGTGAAGGACCAGGGGCGCCCGTTGACCTCGCGCGTCAGGGTCTCGGTCGAACCGGTGAACTTGACGCCTTCGCGGGCGAAATAGGCGTCGTGCTCCTTCTGGAGGGCGTCGAGCTGGTCGGCCGGGACCAGTTCGAACCAGACATAGATCTCCTCGTCGGGCGTCTTGATCTGGACACCGCGATCGACCTTGGACTGAGCCCAGCTGTCGGGGATCGTCACCACGGCCACGGGCTCCGCCGCGGTAATGGAAACCGCGCCGGCCATGGCCGCGCCGATCGCGGCCGGGCCAGCGAGAGCCGTGGCCAGTGCAAGCGCCCAAACGAGTTTCTTCATCGCGTTTCCCCCTGTCGTCCTGCGGTCATTCCGCTATGCGGGCGCTGATGGGGCAGGCGGTGCCGCAAATCAATGTCGAAGCCGGTGCTTCCCAAAAATGGTCAGGGCGCGGGGTGCGCGCTCGGATGCCAGAGCGGGCGATAGCCCCGCGACAGGGCGGCGAGCGAGGCCGGCGGCGTCAGCACCGACACCATCCCTGTCGGGCGGGGTAGCTCGCCGACATAGCCCGCCGGCGACCAGAGCAGTGCCGCGCCGGCACGCAATGCCAGGCAGCGGTCGCCGTCGGCGATCATCGCGCCGTCCGGCAGGGTCTCGGCCGGCAGCCGATGCAGGCGTTTCGCCCGGCCGTCGCGGCGCTCGTCGTCCAGCAACCGGTCGATCTCAGGAAAGAGCGGTGTCTCGCGCAGGCCCAACCCCTGGACCAGCGCGGCTCGGTAGGCCAGCGCATCCGCGCGGCGACATTCCATGCAGGGCCGATGCCCGGCCGCGAGGGCGGTGACCTCGTCGCAGAAGAACAGTTCGGTGTAGCCGCGGCTCCAGACCGCGCGGCGGCGGTTCTTGAAGGACAGGACACAGCAGATCCATTGCCGGCTCACCTGGATGCGGCGCGGCAAGGCGCGGGTCCGCGGATCATGGAAACGCCCGCCGCGATTGCCCATGAGCAGGCCGCGGGCCGGCACGGCGAGCAGGCTGCCATCGGGCGCGACGCGATTGGGCAGGGGCATGGGGGCGCTCCGGATGCGTGGTCTCATCCTAAAAGGCGGCCGGTCGGATCGCGACAGCAGGCTGTGCGGATGGGCTGCGGCGGCGGTGGGGTTGGCAAGGCGCCCCGGGATGGCGCAAGCTTCCGATGGGAGAGGGCGACAGACCCGATCCGGAGGGGTGGGCATGGCGGCCAGCAGCTTCGACGATCCGGCATCGCTGGTTCCCCATCCCGAGCGCGGCGCCATTCTGGCGGAGGTCCATGCCCGGCCCTTCGCGCCGCTGGAGACGCCGCGGCGGCTTTTGCACTTCGCCTTCATGACCGATTCCCGCCAGGCGGCGGCCGACCGCGTGGCACTCTCCCGTTTCTGCGCCGAGCGTGGTGTGCCCGGACCTCTCGACGACGCCAAGCATCACCGCGTCCGCTTCGGCGAGACGAGTCTGCGCTGGGAGCAGCACAGCGAGTTCACCACCTATAGCTGGGAGTTGCCGGGCACGGAGGCGACGCCCTTCCTGCCGCCGACCGGCGCCCTGCCGCATGGCATGCGCGGCCTGCCACAGCCCGGGCCGCATCTGGTCTCCGCCGATCTGCATCTGTTGCCGGCGGCGGCCGAGCCCGATCTCGGCGCGCTGTTCGACCCCGCCAGCCTGGCCGCCGCGCTGGTCGACAATGGCGGGGCGGTCGCGGCGACGGATTTCCGGGCGGGGGCGGACGGTTTCGTGCGCATCCTCGTGCTCGACCGCGAACTGACTCCGGCGCGGGCGGGGGCGCTGGCGCAGCGCCTGCTCGAGATCGAGACCTATCGCACGCTCGCCCTGCTCGGCATGCCGGAATCGCAGCGTATCGGCCCCTCCGTGCGCAGCGCCGAGGAGACGCTGGTGCGCATCGCCGGCACGATGACACAGACCGATGGGCTGGCGGCCGACCATGCGCTGCTCGACGAGATGACGGCGCTCGCCTCGCGGCTGGAGGCGGAGGCGGCCTCCTCGAACTACCGTTTCGGGGCGAGCCGCGCCTATGACAACATCGTCCAGCAGCGCCTCGTCGCCATCGGCGAGCAGGGCCATGGCGGCTGGCCGACGATCTCCGCCTTCCTGGCGCGGCGCATGGCGCCGGCGATGCGGACCTGCCAGATGCTGCAGGAGCGCCAGGGCGATCTCGCGACCAAGCTGGCGCGCGCGGCCAATCTGCTGCGCACGCGCGTCGACGTCGCGCTCGAGCAGCAGAACCGCGATCTGCTGGCGGCGATGAACGAGCGCACGCGGCTGCAATTGCGGCTGCAGCAGACGGTCGAGGGGCTCTCGGTCGCGGCGATCGCCTATTACGTCGTCAGCCTGTTCGGCTATCTCGCCAAGGGCGCGAAGGATACGGGCTGGCTCAGAATGGAGCCCGGCCTCGCGACGGCGCTGTTCGTGCCGGTCGCGCTGTTAGGCGTCTGGGCGGCGGTGCGGCGCATCCGCCGCGGGCATGGCGAGGGCTGAGCGCCCCCGCCGCCGGGCTCAGGCTTCCTTGAAGCCGTAATCCGGGATGCCCTGCTCGTTGCCGTAATACTTGTAGGGCAGGAACTTGCCGGACATGCCGATCTTTACGCGGTCGCCCTTCGGGTTCGGCTCGCGCTCGAACTCGATGTTGAAGTCGATCGCCGACATGATGCCGTCGCCGAACTCCTCCTCGATCAGCGCCTTCCAGGCCGGGCCGTTGACCATCACCATCTCGTAGAAGCGGTAGATCAGCGGGTCGGTCGGCGGCATCGGCGTGCCGGTGCCGCGATAGGGCACCTCGTTGAGCATGCGCTTCTCGTTTTCGGTCAGGCCGAAGAGGGCGGCGGCCTTTTCGGCGAGCGGCTTGACCAGCTTCATCTGGCCGAGCAGGGCGCCGACGATCAGCACCTCGGACATGCCACCGATTTCCTCGGTGATGTATTTCCAGCTCCAGCCCTTCTCGCGCTTGATGTCGAGGATCTTCTCGGTGAGCTCTTCGCGCTTCATGGGGTCGGTCTCCTTGGCGTGTCGGTTTCTTGAGGAGGTGGAGGAGGTGGTCGTCAGGCCGCCTTGCGGCCGGCGTCGGGGTCGGGCCCGTCGGCGCTGGGTCGCACGACCGGCGGGTGGCGGCGGTCGTAGCCCTCGGGGATGGCGTCCCTGAAGCTCTTCGAGCGCACCACGAGGAAGTCGATCAGGTGGTTGCGGATGGCGTAGTAGTCGCGGTGGTGGTGGACCTCGGTGCGGATGCGGTCGCGCGGCAGCGGGTTCTCGACGATCTCGGCGATCATCGCCTGCGGGCCGTTGGTCATCAGCACGATCCGGTCGGCGAGATAGATCGCCTCGTCGACGTCATGGGTGATCATGAAGGCGGTCTGGCCGGTCTCCAGGCAGATGCGGCGGACCTCGTCCTGCAGCGTGCCGCGGGTGAGCGCGTCGAGCGCCGAGAAGGGCTCGTCCATCAGCATCATCTTGGGCTCGATCGAGAGCGCGCGGGCGATGCCGACGCGCTGCTTCATGCCGCCGGAAAGCTCCGACGGCTTCTTCAGCTCCGAGCCCTTGAGGCCGACCTTTTCGATGAAGGCCATGGCATGGGCCGTGACCTTCGCCTTCGGCCAGTCGCGGTGTTTTGCAGCGACAGCATAGGCGACATTGCCCAGCACGCTGCGCCAGGGCAGCAGCGAATGGCCCTGGAAGATCACGGCGCGATCGAGCGAAGGGCCCTCGATCGCCTTGCCATCGACGATGGCCGCGCCGTCATCGGGCGCGTCGAGCCCGTTGAGGATGTTGAGCACGGTGGTCTTGCCGCAGCCGGAATGGCCGATGACGCAGACGAACTCGCCCTTCCTCATCGAGAACCAGAGGTCCTCGAAGACGGTGGTGGTTCCGCCGCCGGCTTTCGGATAGCGGCGGGCGATGCCTTCGATCGAGATGTAACGGTCGCTCATCGCCTCAATCCGGATAGGTCACGGCGCGCTGCAGGCGGGCGAGCGTCTGGTCCAGGATCATGCCCATCACGCCGATGACGGTGATGGCGACGATGACATTGGTGATCGAGAGGTTGTTCCACTCGTTCCAGACGAAGTAGCCGATGCCGGTGCCGCCCACGAGCATCTCGGCCGCGACGATGACGAGCCAGGCGATGCCGATCGAGATGCGCATGCCGGTCAGGATCGTCGGCGCGGCTGCCGGCAGGATGATGGTGAAGGCGCGCCGGACCGGCCCGACCTCGAGCGTGCGGGCGACGTTGAGCCATTCCTTGCGCACGGCCGAGACGCCGAAGGCCGTGTTCAGTAGCATCGGCCAGACCGAGCAGATGAAGATCACGAAGATCGCGGAGACGCTGGAGTCCTTGATCGTGTAGAGCGCGAGCGGCATCCAGGCGAGCGGGGAGATCGGCTTCAGAACCTGGATGAACGGGTCGAGCGCCCGGGAGATCAGCGGCGACATGCCGATCAGGAAGCCGAGCGGGACCGCGAGCAGCACCGCAAGCGCATAGCCGAGCAGGACACGGCCGAGCGAATAGGCGAGCTGGATGCCGAGCCCCTTGTCGTTGGGGCCCTTGTCGTAGAACGGGTCGCGCAGGTGGCCCCAGATCGTCTTGCCGACATCGAGCGGGCCGGGCATGGCCGATTTGCCCTGCGTCACCTCAAGGCCCATCAGCTTGGCGTATTCGGGGTCGATGTTCGCCGCCGGTGCAGTGCCGCCGGACTGGGTGCCGACATGCCAGGCGGTCAGGAAGACGACGAGGATCGCCAGCGACAGCACCAGCGCGCGCAGGTTGAGGGGGAGGGTCATCGCGACACCTGCGCCGTCATTCCGGAGCGGCCGAAGGCCGAGCCCGGAACCCATGAACACAGGTACTGGTAGGAGAGGCAAAAGCGCACGGTCTGTCCTGCGAAGTCGGCGGTTATGGGTTCCGGGCTCGCGGCTGCGCCGCGCCCCGGAATGACGGCTCGCCTCACGTCCGCTTGATCGCGAAGCTCTTGATGTAGTCCTCCGGCTTCGACGCATCGAAGGTCTTGCCCATCACGACGATGGTCTTCGAGCCGGTGGGCGGTGTCAGTCCGACCTCGGCCATCAGCCGCGCCGTATCGGTCTGGAGGAAGACCTCCTTGGCCACCTTGGCGTAGTCGACATCGCCCTTGATCTGGCCCCAGCGCTTCATCTGGGTGAGGATCCAGACGGCGAAGCCCTCCCAGGGGAAGGGGTCGAAATCGATGCGCTTGGGGTCGCGCCTGACATTGCCGAGCCCGTCCGCATAGGTCCCGGTCAGCACCTGCTCGACCACGGTGACGGGCTGGTTGAGGTAGTTGGCCGGCGCGATCGCCTCGGCGATCTGTTTGCGGTTCTCGGCCTTGGAGGCGAAGGCGGTGGCGTCGATGATCGCCTTCAGCAGCGCGGCATAGGTGTTGGGGGTTTGCGTCACGAACTCCCTGGAAGCCGCGAAGGCGCAGCAGGGATGCCCATCCCAGATCTCCTTGGAGAGCATGTGGATGAAGCCGACGCCGTCGAAGACCGCGCGCTGGTTGACCGGATCGGGCGCGAGGAAGCCGTCGATGTTGTCGGCGCGCAGGTTGGCGACCATCTCCGGCGGGGGCACGGCGCGGATCTGGACATCCGTGTCGGGATCGATGCCGTTCTCGGCGAGATAGTAGCGCAGCAGGTAGTTGTGCATCGAATAGTCGAAGGGCACGGCGAATTTGAAGCCCTTCCAGGACTTCGGATCGCGCTTGTCCTTGTGCTTCATCGCCAGCGTGATGGCCTGGCCGTTGATGTTCTCGACCGCCGGCATCGTGTAGGGGATCGGGTTCGAGCCCGCGCCCATCGAGATCGCCAGCGGCATCGGCGAGAGCATGTGGGCGGCGTCGTATTCCTTGTTGATCGTCTTGTCGCGGATCACGGCCCAGCCGGCGGTCTTGATCACTTCGACGTTGAGGCCGTGCTTGGCATAGAAGCCCATCGGCGAAGCCATGATGATCGGCGTCGCGCAGGTGATCGGGATGAAGCCGACCTTGAGGTCCTTCTTCTCCGGCACCGCCTGGGCAAAGGCCTCGGTGGCGGCCGCCAGCGGGAAGAGGCTCGAGATTGCGGCCAGGGCGGTCGAGGCGCCGACCTGCTTCAGGAAGAAGCGGCGCTGCGCATCCTGTGGAAACAGCGCCCGCATCACGGCGTTCTCGACGACGCGCTGATAGCGTCCATCCTCGATCGAGGATACTTCGACAGCCTCGGCCCGCATCGCCCGCTCATGCGCGGACTGGCTCTCGTGTCGGCCGCAATCGCAGCTGCGGCGGATGCGGCGGTCGGCGTCGAACGGGTTCTTGAACAAGGCCATGCGCGTGTCCTCCGGCTGATCGAGTGGGCGGCTGGTCGCCGCAAGGGGTTTAGCAAGCGGCGGGCCAACCCGGCCGAGCGCAATGGGCGACGAAACATCAAGGACTTAGCGCTGGATTGCGCTTGACGAATTCTCGTGAATCACGAAAAATCGTGTTGCAGGTAACGAAAATTCGTGAGCTGCCGTGATCCCCTCGTCCGCTTCGCCGCAGACCACCTGGCTGTTCGAGAGCATGGTCGACGCCGCGCTGGCGGTGGATGTGACGACAGGCCGGATCCTGGCGGCCAATGAGGAAGCGCGGCGTCTGCTGACATCGCCGGAGCGCGAACTCGTCGGCGCCTCGGTGCTCTCGGTGTTTCCGGGCCAGGCCGCGGCGCTGACGGTCTTCACCGAGGCGGTGCTGCACAAGGGCCGCTACTGGACACGCTCGCTCTCGCCGCTGCGGGCCGATGGCGCGGCGTTCCATGCCGAGTGCATCGGCGCGCGGCTTTTGACCCAGCCCGACCCGTCGATCCTGCTGACCCTGTACGATCTCGAGGCGCGGCACCGGCGCGATCTCGATGCCGATGCCGAGGAGCATGTCCGCGCCGGTCTGACCGAATGGCGCCGCACGGAGCGGCTGTTCCAGGAGATCGAGCGCAGCAACCAGCTGATCCTGCGCGCGGCGGGCGAGGGCATCTTCGGCGTCAATGCCGAGGGCAGAACGACCTTCGTCAATCCGGCCGGCGAAGCGATGCTGGGCTGGGAGACGGGCGAGCTGATCGGGCGGGACATGCATGCCTGCGTGCATCACCACCGGCCCGACGGCACGCATTACCCGCATGAGGAATGCCCGATCTACGCCGCCTTTCGCGACGGGGCCGTGCATCATGTCGAGAACGAGAAGTTCTTCCGCAAGGACGGCACGGGCTTCTGGGTCGAGTACACCTCGACGCCGATCCGCGACCGCGGCCGGCTCGTCGGGGCCGTCATCATCTTCCGCGACATCAGCCAGCGCCACGAGGCCGACGAGCGCCTGCTGGCGGCGCTGGCCGAGGTCGACAGCCTGCGCGAGCGGCTGCAGCAGGAGAACGCCTATCTGCAGGAGGAGATGCGGCTGGAGCGCAACCATCGCGGCGTGGTCGGCCGCTCGGGCGCGATCCAGAAGATCCTGAGCCAGGTCGAGCTGGTGGCGCGCACCGACGCCGCCGTGCTGATCACCGGCGAATCCGGCACCGGCAAGGAGCTGATCGCCAGCGCGATCCACGAGGCGAGCGAGCGCCATGTGCGCCCGCTGATCCGGGTCAACTGCGCCGCGATCCCGCGCGAACTGTTCGAGAGCGAGTTCTTCGGCCATGTGAAGGGCGCCTTCACCGGGGCGCTGCGCGACCGCATCGGCCGCTTCGAGCTGGCCGATGGCGGCACGCTCTTCCTCGACGAGGTCGGCGAGATCCCGCTCGAGCTGCAGGGCAAGCTGCTGCGCGTGCTGCAGGAGGGACAGTTCGAGCGCGTCGGCGAGGAGCGCACGCGGCACGTCAATGTCCGCATCATCGCCGCGACCAACAAGGATCTCCGGCGCGAGGTGCGCGAGGGCCGCTTCCGCGAGGACCTCTATTTCCGGCTCGACGTCTTCCCGATCGTCTCGGTGCCGCTGCGCGAGCGGCCGGAGGACATTCCGCTGCTGGCGCTGCATTTCCTCGGCGGGGCGCAGCGCAAGCTCAAGACCGAAGGTCTGAAGCTGAGCGAGGGCGATGTCGCGCGGCTGCGCGCCTATGACTGGCCGGGCAATGTCCGCGAGCTCCAGAACGTCATCGAGCGCGCCGCGATCCTGGCGCGCAACGGGCGGCTCTTCATCGCGCTGCCGGAAAGCGGGCGGCCGCCCGCCGCCATGCCGGCGCCCGCGGCGACGGGCGCCGGAATCCTGACCGAGGCGGAGCGGCGCGAGCGCGACCGGGGCAGCATTCTGGCGGCCCTGGAGACCTGTCGCGGACGCGTCAGCGGCCCGCAGGGCGCCGCCGCGCTTCTCGGTCTTCCTCCGACGACGCTGGCCTCGCGGATGAAGACTCTTGGAATCACCCCGCGGGCCCTGCGCCCGGCGGCGGAGCGCGCCGGCGGGCAACCGGCGTCTTTCTGAGATCCCGTCAGGATCATCTTAACGTTACAGCGAGGTAAGACCCGCAGCGCAACGCATTTGAAGTATTTTCCGCTCCATCCAAGAGCCGCACGACATGCCTGTCGCAGGATGACCTTGGAAAAGCGGATGACCTTCAAAGAGTTTCTGCGCCGATGAACGCCTATCTTCCTCTGATTCTGTTCACGGTGCTAACCAACGCCGCGGCGCAGCTCATGCTCAAGCGCGGCATGACCGGCGTGGGGACCCTGGATGTGGCCGGCGACGGCCTGATCTCGACCGTTCTCCGCGTGGTCTTCAATCCCTTCGTGTTTGCGGGGCTGTGCACCTTCGTCATCAGCATGGCGTCGCATCTGATCGTGCTCTCGAAGGTGCAGATCTCCTACGCCTACCCCTTCCTGAGCCTCGCCTATGTCGTGGTCGCGGCCTACGCCTTCTTCGTCTTCCACGAGGATCTCGGACCGGCGCGCATCGCCGGCATCGGTCTCATCGTGCTCGGCACCATCTTCATCGCACAAAGCTGAGGGACATCATGGATCTGATCGTTCGCCTGTTCATGCGCCTCGGCGCCCTGCTCGAACCGCAGCCGGTTCCCGTCCCCGTGCCGGTGCGCGCCCAGCGTCCGCGACGGCCGCGCTGAATCGGAGGTGCCATCCATGAAGCACATCATCATCGGCGGCGACGGCTTCGTCGGCTCGCATCTGGCGGCTGACCTTTCGGCCATGGGCGAGGAGGTGCTGGTCGCCGACATCGTCAAGAGCCGGCATCCGCATTACGCCAAGGTGCCGTTCCACCGCATCGACGTGACCGATGCCGAGAGCGTCGCAGGCATTCCGCTCGGCCAGGACGACCTCGTCTACAACCTCTCGGCCAAGATGCTTTCGCCGATCGTCACCCGGGCGGAGCGGCACGAGTTCTTCTGGCCGGTGAATTATCACGGCACGCAGAACATCCTGAGCTGGATGGAGAAGGCGGGCGCCCACAAGCTCGTCCACTTCACCACCGACATGATCTACGGCCATTCGGTGACGGTGCCGCAGGACGAGACGCATCCCGCCAAGCCGCTCGGCGAATATGGCGAGAGCAAGCTCGCGACCGAGACGCTGGCCCAGACCTATCGCGACCGCGGCTTCCAGATCCCGATCTTCCGGCCGCGGCTGATCATCGGGCCCGGGCGGCTGGGCATCCTGGTCAAGCTGTTCAAGCTGATCGACCTCAATCTGCCGGTGCCGATGATCGGTTCGGGCAAGAACCCCTACCAATTCATCTCGGTGTTCGACTGCGCCAGCGCCTGCGTCGCGGCCTGGAAGGCCGATTTCCCGAATTCAGCCTATAATCTCGGCTCGGACGATCCGCCGCCGGTGAAGAAGCTGCTCGGCGACCTGATCAAGCATGCCGGCTCGAAGTCGATCCTGCTGCCGACGCCGGCGCCGCTGGTCAAGCTGACGCTGAACGCGCTCGACGCGATCAACCTGCCGATCATGGACCCCGAGCAGTACATGATCGCCGACGAGATCTGCATTCTCGACACCTCCAAGGCCAAGCGCGAGCTGGGCTGGAAGCCGCTGCACCGCGACGAGGACATGCTGCTCGCCGCCTACACCGAATATCGCAAGGCCAAGGATCCGCAGGTCCAGGCCCAGAGGAGCCTCGCCGCATGAGCATGCCCGCTTACAAGACCGCCGACGCGGCCACCCCGGCGCGCCCGAAGCTCTACAGCGTCGAGGAGGCCAAGCAGCTCGACGTGGCGACGGTGAAGGAGCTCTTCACCAACCATATCAACCCCGGCCAGGTGCATTTCCTGAAGCTGCTCGGCTTCGACAAGATCCTCGTCGAGCGCGCCGAGGGCATGCACTACATCACCAAGGACGGCCGCAAGATCCTCGATTTCTTCGGCGGGTTCTGCTCGGTCGCCTTCGGCCACAACCATCCGCGCATCGTCGCGGCCCGGCAAAAGTTCCAGGACGAGAACCGCCATGAGATCTGCATGGCGTTCATGTCGCAATACGCCTCGGCGCTCGCGGCCAATCTCGCCGCGATCTCGCCCGGCGATCTCGACATGGTCTTCCTCGGCTCGACCGGCTCGGAGGCCATGGAGGCGGCGCTGAAGGTCGCCGAGCAGGCGCAGGGACCGGGCAAGTCCAAGATCCTGCATGCCGCAAACTCCTTCCACGGCAAGACGAAGGGCGTGCTCTCGGTCACGGATTCGACGCTCTACCAGTCGCAGTTCAAACTGGTCGAGAACCGGGTCAAGGTGCCGTTCGGCGACATCGAGGCCGTGCGCCAGGCGTTGGAGAGCGACCCGTCGATCGGCATCGTCGTGATGGAGACCATCCAGGGCGGCGGCGGCATCGTCGAGGCGCCGCTCGGGTTCTGGCGGGAACTGCGCGCGCTCTGCGACAAGCACGGCGTGCTCTGGGTCGCCGACGAGGTGCAGTGCGGGCTCGGTCGCACCGGGCAGTTCTTCGCCTTCGAGCGCGACGGCGTCGTGCCGGACGTCACCGCGCTCGCCAAGGCGCTGGGCGGCTCCAAGGCCGCGATGGGCGCGATGATCGCCCGTCGCGAGCTCTACATGAAGGCCTATGGCAAGCCGAAGACGGCGCTGATCCATGCCCAGGCCACCTTCGGCGGCATGGGCGAGGCCTGCGTCTCGGCGATCGAGGCGCTGAACGTGCTCTATGAGGAAGACCTCATGGGCAATGCGCAGCGGCAGGGCGACTACCTGATCGAGCGGCTGAACGGCCTGCGCGCCAAGCATCCGAGCCTGCTGAAGGAAATCCGCGGGCGCGGCCTGATGATCGGAGTCGAGTTCCAGGACATCAGCGAGACCATGCCCTTCGGGCTCAAGCACATGGTCGCGCTGCTCGACGACAAGCTGAAGGGCTCGCTCTGCGGCTTTGTCGGGGCGCTGCTGCTGAAGGACTACGACGTGCTCGTCGCCTTCACCGAGTACAACCGCAACGTCATCCGCCTCGAGCCGCCACTGATCGCGACGCGCGAGGATTGCGACACCTTCATCAACGCCCTGGACGATCTGCTCTCGCGCGGCATCACCCGCATCGTGACGGATTACCTGCGCAAGGTCGCGGTCTCGAAGGGCTGAGGCCTTTCGCCTCCGCGCCGGCTTTCCAAATGCAAAACGCCCGCTCCGGGAGACCGGGGCAGGCGTTTCGATTCGCGCGAATGGCGATCGCTCAGGCGCTTTCGCCGACGGCCTGGAGATAGAGATCGAGAATCGCCTCCTCCTCGGCGCGCTCATTGGCGTCGCGCTTGCGGATGGCGATGACCTTGCGCAGCACCTTGACGTCGTAGCCGTTGCCCTTGGCCTCGGCATAGACCTCCTTGATGTCGTCGGCGATGGTCTTCTTCTCTTCCTCGAGACGCTCGATGCGCTCCACGATGCTCTTGAGCTGGTCGCCCGCGATCGGATCGTCCATCTGAATGTCCTTCTCGGTGATGGGGAGATTTGGCCGGAGGGTTCGCACCGCACCGCCCCCGGCGTCAAGCCGGCTGCGCCCGGCGGCGGGCCGCTCTCAACAGCCGCGTGGCCTGGAAGGGGCCGCGCAAGCCTCCGACCCTAACGATAAGTATGATTATTGCCGCAAAACGCTGGTGACGGCGGCGCGACGCGCACTTAAAAGATTCGGCAATGATACCAGCGGGCCGAAGGGCCCGCGGAACCGGGGGAGACGAGGGGGCCTTGAAGCGCGCCGACCACCAGCAGCGGATGCGCGCCACCGCGCGTGCGATCTTCGACGCGGCGGTGGCGCGGGCGCATCCTTCCGGCTGCCTGAAGGCGCATCTGCCGCCCGCGCCCGCGACGGGTCGGCTGATCCTGCTCGCGGCCGGCAAGGCGGCGGGCAGCATGACCGCGCTGGCCGAGGCGCATTATCTCGACGCGGGATTTCCGCCGGAGCGGCTTCTCGGCCATGCGGTGGCGCGGCACGGCTACGAGACCGCCACCCGCCATATCCCGATGGTCGCCGCCGGCCACCCCGTTCCCGACCAGGGCAGCATCGACAGCGCCACCCGCGCGCTGGAGCTGGCCTCCTCCGCCACGGCCGAGGACTTCGTGCTGGTGCTGCTGTCGGGCGGCGGCTCGGCGAACTGGGTCGCGCCGGCGGGTGGGCTCACGCTGGCGGAGAAGCAGGCGGTCAACAAGGCGCTGCTGCGCTCGGGCGCGCCGATCGGCGAGATGAACATCGTTCGCAAGCGCCTGTCGCGGATCAAGGGCGGGCGGCTGGCGCTGGCGGCCGCTCCGGCCCGGCTCATGACGCTCGCGATCTCGGATGTTCCCAATGACGAGCCGACGGCGATCGCCTCAGGGCCGACGGTGCCGGATCCGACGACGATGGCGCAGGCGCGGGAGATCGTCGCGCGCTACCGTCTCGACCTGCCGGCGGCGGCAAAGGCGCTGCTCGAAGACGACGCCAGCGAGACACCCAAGCCCGGCCACCCCGCCTTTGCCAACAGCACGTTCCGGATCATCGCGCGGCCCGCGGAATCCATCGCCGCTGCCCATGCCGCGGCGGTCGCGGCCGGTTACGAGGTCCATGATCTCGGCGCCGATCTGGAAGGCGAGGCGCGCGATGTCGCGTCGCGCCATGCGGAACTGGCCCTGTCACTGAAACAGGCGGGCAAACGCGCCGCCATCCTCTCCGGCGGAGAACTGACCGTGACGCTGCGCGGGCAAGGCCGTGGCGGGCCGAACCAGGAATATGCGCTGGCGCTAGCGATCGCACTCGGTGGAGCGCCCGGCATCGTCGCGCTCTCGGGCGATACCGACGGCACCGATGGCGGCGGCGGCGAGGCGAGCGACCCGGCCGGTGCCGTGATCGACGCGACGACGCTCGCGCGCGCTGCGGATCGCGGCCTTGATCCCGCCCGATCCCTCGCGGAGAACGATTCCACCGGCTTCTTCGAGCCGCTGGGCGATCTGTTGCGGACCGGACCGACCCTCACCAACGTCAATGACTGCCGCGTCATCCTGATCGAACCCTGAGATGAGCCGGACCTCGACCTCCCCCCTGCGTCTGCTGCTCCTCGCGGGCGCTCTGCTGGCTGGCAGCGCGCCCGCGCTGGCGGATCTGCGCATGTGCAACACCACGGGCAGCCGCGTCGGCGTCGCGATCGGATATCGCGATGCCCAGGGCTGGACGACGGAAGGCTGGTGGAACATCGCGCCGCGGGCCTGCGAGACCCTGTTGCGCGGCACGCTGGCGGCGCGGTTCTATTATGTCCATGCGGTCGATTATGACCGCGGCGGCGAGTGGACCGGCAAATCCGTCATGTGCACCCGCAACAAGGAATTCACGATTCGCGGCATCGAGGACTGCCTGGCACGCGGCTACGAGCGCGCCGGCTTCTTCGAGGTCGACACCGGCGAACAGAAGAGCTGGACCATCCAACTCACCGACACCACCGGCGGCGCCCCCGCCCGCCCCTAAGGACATGTTTCCATGAAGCGCGAGCGCCGCATCAAGATCATCGCCACGCTGGGTCCGGCCTCGTCGACGCCCGAGATGTGCGCAAAGCTGTTTGCGGCCGGTGTCGACGTCTTCCGCATCAATATGAGCCATACCCAGCGCGAGACGCTGCCCGAGAAGGTCGCGATGCTGCGCGCGCTGGAAGGCCAGTTCCGCCGCCCGGTCGGCATCCTGGCCGATCTGCAGGGGCCGAAGCTGCGCGTCGGCGCCTTCGGCGGCGATGGCGGCGTGACCCTGGAGAACGGCGCCCGCTTCACGCTCGATTCCGACCCGACGCCGGGCACGGTCAAACGCGTGCATCTGCCGCATCCCGAGATCCTGACCGCGCTCGAGCCCGGCCACACGCTGATCCTGGACGACGGCAAGCTGCGGCTCGTCGTCGAGAAGGCGAGCGAGACGCAGGCGGTGACGCGCGTCGCCGTCGGCGGGCGGCTGTCCTCGCGCAAGGGCGTCAGCCTGCCGGACACCACGATCGCGGTTTCGGCCATGACCGAGAAGGACCGCTCCGATGCGGAAGCGGCGGCCGAGGCGGGGGTCGACTGGATCGCGCTCTCCTTCGTGCAGCGACCCGAGGATATGGCCGATCTGCGCAAGATCGTGCGTGGGCGGGCGCTGGCCCTGGCCAAGATTGAGAAGCCCCAGGCGTTGAACCGGTTGGAGGAGATCATCGAGGCGTCCGACGCGATCATGGTCGCGCGCGGCGATCTCGGCGTCGAGATGCCGCTGGAGAAGGTGCCGGGCACGCAGAAGCGCATCACGCGGATGAGCCGGCGCATGGGCAAGCCCGTGGTCGTGGCGACCCAGATGCTGGAGAGCATGATCACCAGCCCCGTGCCGACCCGCGCCGAGGTGTCGGACGTGGCCACCGCCGTCTTCGAGGGCGCGGATGCGGTGATGCTCTCGGCCGAGAGCGCCGCCGGGCAGTTCCCGATCGAGGCGGTGACGATGATGAACCGCATCGCCGAGGAGGTGGAGGGCGAATCGGTCTACCGCTCGATCCTCGAGGCACAGCGCGCCGAGCCGGAGGCGACGGGGGCGGACGCCATCGCCAAGGCCTCGCACGAGATCGCCGACACATTGAACCTCAAGGCCATCGCGGCCTGGACCTCCTCGGGCTCGACGGCCTTCCGCCTTGCCCGGGAGCGGCCGAACTCGACCGTGATCGCGCTGACCCCGAACCGCGCGACGGCGCGGCAGCTCACCCTGGTCTGGGGCGTGCACTCGGTCGTGACGAAGGATGCCAGCGACGTCGACGACATGGCCTCGCGCGCCTGCAAGTTCGCGGTGCGCGAGAAGTTCGCCAAGCTCGGCGACCGCATCATCGTCGTCGCCGGCGTGCCCTTCGGGACGCCGGGCGCGACCAATATGGTGCGCATCGCCTTCGTGGCGAAGGAGCATGTCGAGAAGGCCTGATCAGCCGGGCAGGACGAAGGAGCCGAGGAAGCAGAGTGTGCCGCCGATGCCGAAATATCGTGCGAACCGGCGGTAGACCTCCTGCAATGTCCCGCCGATGAGCTGTTGGGCGAATTCGGCGCGCGGCCTTTCGGTCGGGGGCAGCAACACCCAAACCTCCGTTCGCTTATAGGGTTTGCGAGGCGCGATATCCGCCTTCAGCACGAGAAAGGCGGCCGTTCCCATCATCAGGACGGCGCCGGTCTGCATGGCGACCTGCGGATAGCCCGCCAACCCGATCATGAAGCAGATGATGGCGAGGCCGACGAAACCGCAGCCGCGGGAGACGGACAACAATGTCAGTTCGCGCACCCGCGCCGGATCCATGCCAGAGCCCTTCCATTGACGAAAGGCTAGAGCGGTCGCGCCCCGATGCGCACCACAAAACCGCGTGAGCGGCTTGCTGTCGCCTCAGGCCGGGCGCGCCGTCATCTGCAGCAATGTCGGGATCGTCAGCAGCACGATGGCGCCGAACCAGATCCACATCGAGGTGGTGCTGCTGGACGCTTCGCCCTTGCTGCGCTCGTAAATCGCCGCCGGAATGCCTCCGAAAGCCAGCGTCAGGGCCGAAAGGAAGAGCGAGGTGAAGTAGAACACCAGCAGCGGTGAGGTGATGAAGAAGCCGGGCGCGAACTGCTTCATCAGGATATAGGCCGGGTCGAACCAGGCCGAGAAATGCATGCCGTTGAGAAGCGACGTCCCGGCGATGCCGATGATGATGCCGTCGCGGCGCAGAATATCCTCGCGATCGTCGGTCATGGCTTGGCGACTCCCGTGATCGCGGGCAGCCAGCCGGCGGCGGCGAAGCCGACGAAGACCAGCATGCGGATGAAGAGCAGCCAGACGAAGGCGAGCAGGACCAGGATCCGCTCATGCACCGCGGCGGGAGTGACGATCCGCACCGCTTCGATCACCGGTTGCGTGATCTGCCGGAAGGTCCGCCAGATCACCTTCTCGCTGTCGTCCGGAAAGACCAGCGACAGCAGGAAACGGCCGAGCAGCGTGTACATCAGCGCGGCGAGGGCGAGGTTGGGAGCCTGGTAGAGCCAGAACAGGCCCTGGCTGTCGACATCGGCCATTCAGGATGGGTCCTTGCTGTGTCGAGATCCGTCGAGCCTGTGCCCGACATCGGCTTGTCAGGCAAGCTTCCGCAGAGGCCTGCCTCATGAAAAAGGGGGCGGACTGTCGTCCGCCCCCGATCTCGCAGGAGCCGCGGGCAGGCGCCCGCGGCCCGGGCTCACTTCTCGGCCATGACCGTATCGCCGCGGGGCTGGCGGATCCGGTCGATGAAGTCCTGAAGCTCCTTCGTCGGCGCCGTGGTGAACTTCGAGACGATGTACATCGTCAGGAAGCCGATCGGCATGCCGAACAGGCCGGCCGAAATGTTGGCGACGTTGAAGTAGCCGACCTTCGAGGCCAGCGGGTGGCTGATCGCCACCCAGCCCTGCTGGAAGATCTGCGGCTGCTCGGCCTTGAGCTTAGCGATGTCGACGAGCGCGGCTCCCGTGACCGGGTTCACGTTCGAGTACATGCCGAGCACGTTGACGCCGAAGCCCGGGAAGTAGCGGGTCACGACGAGGTAGACGAGCGTCGTCAGGAAGCCGGCCCAGATGCCTGCCACGGCCGCGGCCGCGGTGGTCTTCTTCGACCAGATGCCCATGACCAGCGCCGGGAAGAGACCGGCCGCCGCCAGCGAGAAGGCCCAGGCCACCATCGCGACGATGTCGGCGGGACGTCCCGAGGCCACCCACGCGGCAACCAGCGCGACGGCGACCAGGATGACGCGGGCGATGATGAGCTTCCTCGCCACCGGCGCGTTCTTGTTGATCATCCGGGCGTAGACGTCGTGCGAGAGCGCATTGGCGATCGCCAGCAGCAGGCCGTCGGCGGTCGAGAGCGCCGCAGCGAGGCCGCCGGCGGCGACGAGGCCGGAGACGACATAGGGCAGGCCCGCGATCTCGGGCGTGGCGATGACGATCGCGTCCGCCTGGATCGAGAAGTTGGCGAGTTGCAGGATGCCGCTATGCCCGGCGATCTTGCCGCAGGCCGCGGTGATGGTCGCGACATCGACGGCGTTGGTGCCGCAGATCTGGACGAGCCCGATCTTGCCATAGGTGTAGACCCAGCCCGGCAGCTGCGCGAGCGGCTTGCCGATGACGTTCTCGAACACCTCGAGCTTCGCGAAGGCGGCATAGGCCGGCGCCGTGAAGTACAGGATGAAGATGAACAGCAGGGTCCAGGCCACGGAGGAGCGCGCCTCACGCACGGAGGGCGTGGTGAAGTAGCGCATCAGCACGTGGGGCAGCGACGCCGTGCCGACCATCAGGCAGAGCACGAGCGCGAAGAAGTTCAGGGGGTCGTAGCGGGCGAAGGGCACGACATGCGAGGCCGCCGCCGAGACGCCGAGCGCCGCTTCCTTGGTCTGGATCTCGGAAAGAACCTGGCCGTAGGTGAGCTGCGGAATCGGGATGCCGAACTTCTGGGTCGAGAGGATGATCACCGGGATGAGATAGGCGACGATCAGCACGATGTACTGCGCGACCTGCGTCCAGGTGACGGCGCGCATGCCGCCCAGCATCGAGCAGACCAGGATGCCGACGAGGCCGACGAAGACCGCCAGTTCGAAGCTCATGCCCAGAAGGCGGGCGCCGATCAGGCCGGTGCCGACGATCTGCGCCACCACATAGGTGAAGGAGCAGCTCATCAGCACGACGATGCCGGCGATGCGCGCCGCGTTGCCGCCGAAGCGGAACGCCAGGAAGTCCGGCACGGTGTAGCAACCGAACTTGCGCAGATAGGGCGCGATCAGCGTCGCCACCAGCACGTAGCCGCCGGTCCAGCCGAGAATGAAGGCGAGACCGTCATAGCCGAGCAGATAGAGCGTGCCGGCCATGCCGATGAAGGAGGCCGCCGACATCCAGTCCGCCGCGGTCGCCATGCCGTTGTAGAAGGACGGCACCTTGCGGCCGGCGACGTAGTATTCGTCGACCTGCATGGTGCGCGACATGATGCCGATCGCAGCATAGACGCCGATGGTGAAGGCGACGAAGAGATAACCGAGAATGTGGTTGGGGACGCCGGCACGCTCCAGCACGCCGATGAAAACGACAAAGGCGACGAAGCCGCCTGTATAGACACCGTAGATGCGGCCGAGATTCGAGGTGAAGTCGCCCTTCTGAGCTCCTGCAGACATGGATCCGTTCCCCCTCAATCGTCTTCGGCCATGCCGTACTTGCGATCCACTTTGTCCTGGGCCTTGGCGAACCAGAAGAGCTGGAGCACGAATACGATCAGGGAACCCTGGGCCGCCATGTAGAAGCCCATCGGGAAGCCGGCGATCTTCACGCCGTTGAGCACGACGGCGAACATGTGGATGAAGAAGGCGAAAAAGGCCCAGACGCCGAGCATGATGTAGGTGAGGCGCTGGGTTTCGGCCCAATGGGCCTTGACTTTGTCATCTGGTGGCATGGCGTTCCCCCGTTGTGACGCGCGAATACGTCGTCCGCCCCGTGCCTGGGGGCGCGGGGCCGGCATCGTTACGTCGGTTTTATTGACTAGAGCGCCCGGTAACGTGGCGGAAACCATTGGCCCCGAGAAGCGCGACAAAAGTCTTATACCATTAGTCGTAGGCCGATCCCGACGGCGGCAAGGCGGCGAGGCCCGAACGGGCTGCGGAGAGCTCGTCGACCGCCGCGGCGACGATCTCCGGCGCCGCATGATGCGGCATGTGCCCGACGCTTGGCAGCAGCACGAAACGCCCCTGCGGAGCCTGCCGCGCGATCGCGGCCGAGTGGATCACCGGCGAGACGATGGCGTCGCTGTCGCCGGTGATGGCGATGACCGGCACCTGCAGGTCGCGGTAGCGCGGCGCCTGAGCAGTGACGAAATCCAGCGTCGCGGCGATGTCCTGCGAATTGGCCCGGAAGGTCGCCGGGCGCAGCAGCAGCGCGATCTGCGCCGCGTCGAGATAGCCGGGCGTGACAGGCCGCGGCGCGAAAACGCTTTCCGCCCCGCCTTCGAGCAGGTTGCTCGCCGCCGGCACGCCGACGAGCCGGGTAAACAGCGGGCCGATCACCGGCCAGACCGTCAGATGGTGATACCAGGCGATGCCGCCCGGCCAGGGATGAGTCACGGCGCCGAGCAGGACAAGACCGCGCAGGCGATCGGGCCGTTCAAGAGCCATCCGTGTCGAGGCGGCGCCGCCGAGGGAATGGGCGACGAGGACGAAGCGTTCCGGCACCACGGCGTCGATGGCGCGCATCAGGGCCTCGGCCTGGCGGGCCGGGTCGGCCATCGCATCGCCGTCGAGCCGGTCGCTCCAGCCATGGCCCGGCCGATCAAAGGCGACGAGACGGTAATGGGCGAGTTCCGGCCCCAGCGTCGCCAGCATGTCGGCATGGCTGGAGGAGGCGCCGTGGATCAGCACGACCGTGCCGCGGGAGGGCCCGTCCGGGCGGCGCTCGCGGTAATGCAGGCGGCCGGAGTCGAAGGAGACGAAGCTGCCGGTCGGCGGGTAGCGGCGGGCTGCTTGGGCGCCGAGCCATTCGGACCAGAGGATCAGGCCGGCGATGGCGAGAACGGCGATGACGAGCAGGGAGCGGATCAGCATGATGCGGATACGCGCCACAGCCCGTCGTGGTTCTGCTGTGGACTCAGGCGTCGCGACCGTCGACTTCGGTCTTGAGCGAATCGACGGCGTTCTTCACCGGCTCGAGCTGCGGATAGATTTCCAGCGCGCGGCGATAGGCGACCATGGCGCGTTTGTCGTCGCCCTGCTGGCGCAGGATCGTGCCCAGCCCCATCATCGCACCGTAATGGCGCGGCTCGCGCTTCAGCGTCTCGCCGATGTCGAGCATGGAGCGGATCGGATCGCCGGCGAGAAAGAGCGCGTTCGCCCGCTGGTTCCAGCCTTCCGCCCAGTCCGGCTCCAGGCTAATCACGCGATCGAGCAGTTCGATCGCCAATTCGAGGCGTTTTTCCTTCATTGCGGTCTGGGCCCGCGTCATCAGCAGGTCGGCTGTCGAGGAGCCGGAGCGCGCCCAGCGGCGCTGGATCAGATTGGCGATGCCCTTGGCTTCCTCGGGCGAGGTCGCGGCGGCCAGCCGCTCGAAGAGCTTGTCGAGCGTCGCAGCAGGTGCGCGCGAGGGGCCGGCAGAGGCCGCGGGATTGTCGTCCCGGTCGGAGGGGGCGACAGCACCCGGCCGCTGCGGCGGGGCGGGCTGCTCCGATGGGACCGGTGCCTGGGCATCAGCCAGCGAGGGAGTGGCCACCAGCGCAACGAGAAGGGCGGCGGCCGTAAGCGAGCGCGCGATCATCATCGCGTCAGTCTAGCCGCGGCCACGGGCAGGTCAATTCACGGAGCGGCGACCCGCCAACGCAAAAAGCGGGCGCGCCCGAAGGCGCCCCGCTTTGCGATCTTCGCAGGATGGGCCGAGGGCGGGCGCAAGCCCGCCGAGGCCTCAGCCCTGGCGCGCCTTGAAGCGCTTCTGGACCTTGTTGATGATGTAGACGCGGCCCTTGCGGCGCACGAGCTGGTTGTCGCGGTGACGGGCGCGCAGCGACTTCAGCGAATTGCGGATCTTCATAATCTCAACTCCATCGATCCGCTCTGTCGAGAGGCGAACCGGTCAAAACGGAACCTGCCAAAACAAGATCAGCGACGCGGGCCGAAGCGAGCCCTCATCGACCACGCGAATGGTGCGGCTGATGCGATGCCGGCTGTATACGGATTTTTCCGGAGATCGCAAGGGCGGATGGCGAAAGCGGTCAGGAAAAGCGGGGGGCGTTCTCTCGTTTCCCTCACCGTTCACGGTGGAGGGGCGGAACCAAGGTCGCGACCGCCGCGTTCCGGCTCACCATCATCCAGGGGATAGCATCATGAAGATCTCGACCATCGGTCTGCTCGCTGCCGCTTCCATCGCGCTCGGCGCCTGCGGCAACACGACGGAACAGCGCATCGGCGGTGCCGCGGCCGGCGCCGGCACGGGTGCCATCGTCGCGGGCCCGGTCGGCGCCGTCGTCGGCGGTGCGGCCGGCGCCATCACCGCACCGGCCGTCGTGCGCGAAACGCGCCGCGCGACGCGCTGAGCCAGACGGCTGGCGGCCTCAGGGGCGCCAGCCGGTCTCCTCGACGGGGGCGTTCTGCGCGTCCTCGTCCTTGCGGGCCTGTTCGACATGGCTGAACAGCGCGCGCAGCGCCGCTTCCACGCCCTCGCCCGAGGCGGATGACAGCACGATCGGCATGCGCTTGGCGGCGCGCTTCAGCCGCGCGACCTGCTCTTTGAGCAGTTCCGGCGAGAGCGCGTCGGCCTTCGACAGCGCCACGATCTCCGGCTTCTCGTCCAACCCTTCGCCATAGAGGCTGAGTTCGTTGCGCACGGTCTTGTAGGCCTTGCCGGCATGCTCGCTGGTGCCCTCGACGAGGTGCAGCAGCACGCGGCATCGCTCGACATGGCCGAGGAAGCGGTCGCCAAGGCCATGGCCCTCATGCGCGCCCTCGATCAGGCCGGGAATATCGGCCAGCACCATCTCGCGCCCGTCGACCCGCACGACGCCCAGCCCCGGATGCAGCGTGGTGAAGGGGTAGTCGGCGATCTTGGGCTTGGCGGCGGTGACGGTGGCCAGGAAAGTTGACTTGCCGGCGTTGGGCAGGCCGATCAGTCCGGCATCGGCGATCAGCTTGAGCCGTAGCCAGACCCAGCGCTCCTCGCCCGGCAGGCCGGGATTGGCATGGCGCGGCGCCTGGTTGGTCGAAGTCTTGAAATAGGCGTTGCCGAAGCCGCCATTGCCGCCCTTGCACAGGACGAAGCGCTGGCCAGGCTCGGTCAGGTCGGCGATCAGCGTTTCGCCATCCTCGTCGAAGACCTGGGTTCCGGGCGGGACCTTGAGCACCTTGGTCTCGCCATTGGCGCCGTGGCGATCGGCGCCCATGCCGTGGCCGCCGATCTTCGCCTTGAAATGCTGCTGGAAGCGGAAGTCGATCAGGGTGTTCAGGCCCTGCACGCATTCGATCACGATGTCGCCGCCGCGCCCGCCGTCGCCACCATTGGGCCCGCCGAACTCGATGAACTTCTCGCGACGGAAGGAGACGCAGCCGGCGCCGCCATCTCCCGCCTTCACATAGATCTTGGCCTGGTCGAGGAATTTCATGGGCTCTCAGTAGTGTTCGCAGGGGCAAAGGGCAATGCGGCGCCGGCGAGAGCCTCACGCAGCGAGCCGCGGTGCTGCCATCTCCTCGCGCAGCGCATCGGCGAAACGGCGCGCCGCCAGCGCCGGCTGCGGGCCCATGATCAGCCCGACCGAGAGCTCGAACAGCGCCGGCAGGCCCTCGACCGGGCCGAGCCGTCGCGCCGTTGGCGGCACGGCGCTCTCGGTGACGGCGGTGACGCAGAAGCCCGCTTCGACCGCCGAGAGCATGCCCGAGGTGTGCGAGCAGGAGAAGACGAGGCGATGATCCTTGCGGGCCTCGGCCAGCGCCGCGAGCAGGCGCGGGCGGACCCGGCAGCCCTCCGAGAACCGCGCCAGCGGCAGGGGCTCCTGCAGTTCCGGCCGGTGCCCGCGCGCCGCGATCCAGACGACCGGCTCGCGCCTGACAACATCGCCGACAGGGCGTCGCGGGTCCTGCGTCACGACCCCGAGGTCGAACTCGCCGGCCGCGACGGCGGGTTCGATCCGCTTCGAGAGGTCGCAATGGAGTTCCAGCTCGACCCTGGGGTGCTCGGCGGCGAAGCGTGCGATCAGCGGCCGCAGGAACGCGTCGACATAGTCGTCCGGAATCCCGATCCGCAGCCGACCCGAGGCGCTGCTGCCGCCGAGATCATCGAGCGCCTCGCGCTGGATGGCCAGCAGGCGCCGCGCATGGGCGAGCAGCCGCTCGCCGGCCGGCGTCGGGACCACGCCGCGGCGCGAGCGTTCGAGCAGCCTGTGGCCGAGCTGGGTCTCGAGATCCTGGATGCGGACCGAAATCGCCGATTGCGTGCGTCCGAGCCGCACGCCCGCTGCGGTGAAGCCGCCGCTCTCGACCACCGCTACCAGCATGTCGAGCGCCGCCAGATCGAAATGCGTGGACATGGCGCGATCTCCGTCGATCGATTTTAAGAATGGTTAAATCAGAATAATCCGTTTTTCCGATGGATCGAAGCGGGGTAGGACGATGATCCATCGAACCGCTCGAACCTCGCGTGATCCCGGATGGAGCGAAGCGGAACTCCGGGATGACGCGAAGGTCGGATCCAAACCTCTCGAAAGCCCACCCATGTCCACCCCGGCGACCGTCATGCCCGCCCCGACCGCGCCAGCGCTTGCGATGTTCGTCGCGCTGCTCACAGGGGCGACCTGCATCGGCTTCTCGGGCGTGTTCGTGCGCTTCGCCGATGTCGGGCCGGCGGCGGCCGGGTTCTGGCGGATGATCTTCGCCCTGCCGGTGCTCGCGCTCTGGATGGGGCTGGAGCGGCGGCGGCCGGGGCGCCGGACCGCGGCCGCAGGCGCATGGCTGCCGATCGTGTTCGCCGGTCTCGCCTTCGGCGTCGACGTCGTCCTCTACAACGCCGCGCTCGGCTTCACGACGATCGCCAACGCCTCGCTGCTCGGCAATCTGTCGCCGGTCGCGGTGGTGCTGGGTGGGTGGCTGCTCTTCGCCGAGCGCCCGAGCCGGCGCATCCTCGGCGCGCTGGCGCTGGCCATCGGCGGCGCGCTGATGCTGGTGCTGCCCAAATTGACAGCCACTTCGGCGGCTGTGCCCGGCAGCCTGTTCGGCGATAGCCTGGCGGTCGGTGCCGCGCTGTCCTACGCCGCCTACATCATGGCCGTCCGCCGCGCCCGGAATGGGGGCGATGCGGGCCGCATCAGCCTGATCTCCAGCGCGATCTGCGCGGTCTTCTGCCTCGTCGCCGCGCTGGCGCTGGGCGAGGCGATCCTGCCGTCCAGCCTGCAGGGCTGGCTTGCGGTGATCGCGCTCGGCCTCGTCTCCCATGCGCTGGGCCAGGGCCTGATCACGCTGTCGCTCGGCCAGTACGGCGCCAGCGCCGCTTCGCTGGTTATGGTCTGGCCGGCGCTGGTGTCGGTGCTCGCCGCCTGGGCGATTTTCGGCGAGCAGCCCTCGCCGGCCCAAGCCTTCGGCGGCGTCGCGATCCTCGCGGCGGTGCTGATGGTCCGCAAGGGCTGAAAGCGAACGAGCCGCTAAAGTGCCGCCGCCAGCACCTCGATCTCGACCTTGAAGGCCGGGAGGGTGAAGCCCGAGACGATCATCAGCGTCGAGGCGGGCGGGGGCGTGCCGACATGGGCGTCGCGCGACTCCATGTAGCCCTTCATATGGGCGCGGTCGGTGACATAGGCGTTGAGGCGCACGATGTCGGCCAGCGTCATGCCGGCCTCGGCCAGGATCGCGGCGATGTTGGCGAAGCAGAGATCCGCCTGCGCCCGGACATCCTCGGGGATCGAGCCGTCCCGGGCCATGCCGAGCTGGCCGGAGCAGGCGACGAGCCGATGGCCGGCCGGCACGGCGATGCCATGGCTGTAGCGCGCGAAGGGCGGCGCGATCGCGGCCGGCAGCAGGGGCTGGAGCGCCGCGCCCGGCGCCGGGGAGGTTGGTGACGTCATCCGGTCTCTCCTGTGGCCGCGGGATCCGATCGGGTGACGAACGGGAACCGGAGCGCGCGCGGCGGGTTCGCAAACCAGATCGGCTGGGCTATGGACGCCCGGCACGATCATGCTCATGTGACGTTCACGGGAATGATCTAGGATTCAACCATTTCCTGCGACGCGTTCGCCTGCCCGCACCGCCCGATCGATCGGAACCGACGCCTCATGACCAAGAAGACCGCGACCATGGCCATGACCCTCAAGGCCGCCGGACTGCTCCCGCTGCTGGCGCTGACCGCCTGCGCCGGCTCGCAACGCTTCGTCGGCGGCGCGCCGCAATCCTACGGCCAGCCCAGCCTGCCGCCGGCCCCGGCGATCAGCTCGGCCCCGGTGATCTCGGAGCCGCTGCCGCCCCCGGGAGGCTATCCTGTCGCTTCTGCGCCGCCCGCCGGCCAGCCCGGTGCGCTGCCGCCGCCGCAGGACCCCTATTACAGCCCGTCGCCCGCCGCTCCCGGCATGCCGCAGTCGACGCCGACGGCTCCCGCGGCGCCGCAGGCCACGGATGTTCCGACGCTGCGCGGCGGTGGCGGGCAGGTCGCGACGCTCGGCGCCGGCAGCAATGCCGCCCGGCCCGCCGTAACCTCGCGCGACGGGGTGATCGGCAACTGGACGGCGCGGGAGGCCACCGGCGGGTCCTGCCGTGTCCAGCTCTCCAGTGCGCCGGCGCTCGATCTCTATCGCGCCAGCGCGGCCGGCTGCTCCAACCGTGACCTGCAGAAGGTCACGGCCTGGGATTATCGCGACGGCGAGGTGTATCTCTACCAGCAAGGCGGCACGGTGGTGGCGCGGCTGCGCACCAGCGGCGGCGGCGCCATGGACGGCGCCGTCACGAAGTCGGGCGCGGCGCTCTCGCTCAGCCGCTGAGCAGTCAGGCGCCGGCCGAGCGACCGAAGAAACCCGGCCGCCAGAAACGCCGCTGCAGCGACAGCGCCATCGCGGCGAAGCCGCGGGCCGTGTCGAGCGCCTCGTCGAGGATGGTGAAGGGCGTCGGTCCGCCGGTGGCGATCACGCCCTCGACATCGGCATAGCCGCCGGCGAGGTCCGCCTCGAACTTGCGGGCGAGACGGCGCATCGCCGCGTTCTCGGGCAGGCAGGTCATGTAGAGCGTGCGGATGCCGCGGTTGCGCGCGGCGGTGATCAGCCGGCCGAAGAGTGTTCCGCCGATGCCGCGCCGACGCCAGTCACGCTCGACGCTGAAGGCGGCTTCGCCGGTCTGCGCCATGATGTCCTCGAGGCCACGCAGCTCGGCCGCGCCGCGCACCGCACCATCCTCGATATAGGCGTAGACGAGCCCGCCGACACCGAAGGTGGTGACCGCGTAGTTCTCGAGAAAATCGTCATTCACCGCGGTGCCGAAGCGTTCGCGGCGGGTGACCTCGTCGAGCCGCAGCAGATGGGCCTTGAAGAGGTCGCGCTCCGCGGGCCAGAGCCGGCGGACTTCGCCATGGCCGGTCGTCGTGCCGGCCTTCCTGGAACGAGCCAATTGTCATCTCCTGTTGTCAGCGCTGGTTGCGCGGGACCGACCAGGAGGCGATTCTTCCCTAACTCGTTTCGGAAGATGCGTCTGTTGCGCCCGATTGCAAGGGGGCGCGAGCGGCCCCGATGCAGCAATTTTCGGCATGGTGAAGGTCAAAACGCCGATATCCTCGATCGGGAGCCTATTCCCGGTCGATCGGCCACTGCCTGAAGACGTCGAGGGTCTCGCAGGCCGCGGCCTGTTGCGCCAGCGCGGGCCAGCGCGCGGTCGGGACCAGGTCGGACAGGGCGAGGCGGCAGTAGCCCCAGGCTATTGCGGCCGCGACGTCGCTCGGCAGCAATTCGGGGCCGGCGGTGAGTTCCCCCCTCGAAGCGGCGGCGTCGAGTTGGTGCAGCGCGGTGTGAAGTTGCGCCAGGATGCGCTCCTGCCAGGCGGCGTCGCGCCGGTCCTCGGGCCGTCTGTGCTCGTAGCCCATGGCAACCGCCTTGTCGGCCGCCACGATGGCGACGCCGGTCAGCGCGAGGTCCCGCCTCCGGGCGCTCGCTTCGAGGGGGCGCAGGGAGCGGCCAGCGAGATCCTCGAAGTGCTGGATGATCAGCAGGGATTCGACGATCACCGTGCCGTCGTCCGCGACCAGAGTCGGTGCCTTGATCAGCGGGTTGATGGTCCGGAACTCGTCCATGTGCCGCAGCACCGAGACCGAGCGGTGCTCGAAGGCGAGCCCCAGCAAGGTGCCGGTGACGGCGGCGCGGCGGACGAAGGGGCTGTCGAGCATTCCCACGAGCAGCATCGGCGGTCTCCCTCAGACGACGTCGCCACAGTGCCGGCACGGATGCCCGATGCCACGCGAAATCGGGTGATCGGGCCGATCACGCCGGCTGATGGGCCTCCGCTTCATCCTCGAACCCGGGCGTAAAGCCGAGCGTGACGCCGCGCTCGCGCGCCGCCGCCTGGCAGGGGTCCCAATAGGGCGCGCCGCCGAAGCGCTCGACCAGCAGGTCGATCAGCACGCGGACCTTGCCCGGCACATAGGCTCCTGGCGGCCGCACGACGAAGAGGGCGTGTTCCTGCAGCGGGAACTCCCAGAGCAGCGGCTCCAGCGCGCCGTCGCGAATGGCGTCGCTGGCGATGAAGGTCGGCAATTGCACGATGCCGAGGCCGGCCCTGGCCCACTCCATCAGCGTCTCGCCGCTGTCGGAGCGCAGGCGCCCGCCGGGTCGCACCGAGACGCGGCGGCGGCCGACCCGGAAGGTCCAGTCCGGCTGGCTGGTGCCGGTGTAGAGCAGGCAGTCATGGCCGGCGAGATCGGCCGGCGTGGCGGGCCGCCCGCGGGCCTCGATATAGGCCGGGCTCGCCAGGATGACGCCATGGATGGGGGCGATCCTGCGGGCGATCAGGCTCGAATCCTTCAGCGTGCCGATGCGGATGGCGGCGTCGAAGCGCTCGCCGATCAGGTCGACATAGCGGTCGCTGGCTTCGACATCGAGTTCGAGGCCAGGATGGCGCCGGGCGAGTTCGCCCAGGATCGGCGCGACATGGCGGTTGCCGAAGGTGAGCGGCATCGACAGGCGCAGCCGCCCGACGACCCCGCCTGATTGTTGTGCCACCGCATCCCGGGCCTCAGCCAGATCCGCCAGGATGCGCTCGCCGCGCGCCTTGAATTCGAGCCCGGCCTCGGTGGCGGCGATGCCCCGGGTGGTGCGGCTGAGCAGGCGCGTGCCGAGGTCGGCCTCGAGCCTCGCGATGCGGCGGCTGATGATCGACTTCGACAGGCCGAGCCTCTGCCCGGCACGCCCGAAGCCGCCGCTCTCGACCACGGCGACGAAGCTGCGGATGTCGTCCAGCTCGGACATGAGGCTGTTCCCTGGAATGCAACAGTCTGGTGCATTGAGCGGGCATTCCGTTGCTGGACGCGCGCCGCTACATCGGCGGCATCGAACCCGTTCCCGGTTTCAGGATCAAGCACCATGTCCCATCTTCTCGTCATCAACAGCAGCGCCGCCGGTGCGGCTTCGGTCTCGAAGCAGCTCATCGACGAGACGGTCGCCCGCCTGCGTGCCGCCGACCCGGCGCTGGTCGTGGTCGAGCGCGATCTCGGCGCCAACCCGGTGCCGCATCTCACGATCGATTCCACGGCGGCGATCCGTGGCGCGGAGCCGGCCAACGACGCGCAGCGTGCCGCGAAGGCCCTCTCGGACTCGCTCGTCGCCGAGCTGAAGGCGGCCGACACCCTGATCATCGGCGCACCGATGTATAATTTCGGCATCCCCTCGACGCTGAAATCCTGGTTCGACCATGTGCTGCGGGCCGGCGTGACCTTCAAATATGGCGAGAGCGGCCCGGTCGGCCTGCTCGAAGGCAAGCGCGCCATCGTCGTCGAGAGCCGCGGCGGCCTCTACTCCTCCGGCCCGACCCAGGCGCTGGATTCGCAGGAGCCGCATCTGCGCACGATGCTGGGCTTCATCGGCATCAAGGATGTCACCTTCGTTCGTGCCGAAAAGCTCGGTTATGGACCGGAAGCGCGCGAACAGGCGATCAACGACGCCAAGGCGGAGCTCGCCCGCGTCGCCTGACGCGGCTGCAGCGAACCACCAAAGAAAAGGGCTCTCCGGGTCGCCGGGGAGCCCAAGTCGTATCGGGAGGTCTCGAAACGGTGGAGGCGGCACGCCCGGGGTTCCTGGGCCCCGGGAAGGCCGGATCAGTAGTAGCCGCAGACGCGGCGGTAGCCGACGACCTCGCCATAGCGGTTGATGCGCTCGACCATGTCGCACTGTCGCACCGGGGCGTAGCCGTAATAGCCGTGGGCATAGGCCGGGCGGGTGGCGGCGGCGACCAGCGCACCGGCGGCCAGCGCGCCCACGATGCCGGCGCCGATGGCGGGGCCGCGGCCGTAACCCCAGTAGCGCGGGCGCGCTTCGGCGGAGGTGGCGGCGAGCGTGGTGGCCAGGGTCAGCGCGGCGAGGGTGCCGGTCGCGATCGTCTTGAAGCGGGTCATCGTCAGGGTCTCCCTGAGGCGTCGGGAGCGAACCATTCGCCCTCCATGCCTCTTGGTCGCGGCCGGCGGCGTGGAGGTTCAAGCCGAGGCCGGATTTTTTCCGGTCGGCGCCGGCGCGATCTCAGCCGGCCGTGACGCGGCGCCAGAAGCTCGACGAGAAACCCGGGTCGACATGGGCGGAGAAGTCGCGCCAATGCGGGAAGGAGGCCGCGAAGGTCGCAGGCGACATCCGCGCATCCTTGTAGGGGTTGACGCGCCCGCCGGCCGCGAGAGTCACGGCATCCAGTTCAGCGAGCAGGCGCTCGGTGCGGGCGCCGCGGTTGGGGAAGTCCAGTGTCAGGGTCGCCCCCGCGATGGGGAAGGACATCATCCCGGGCGAGGGCACGTCGCCGAAGAGCTTCAGCACGGTCAGGAAGGAGGCTTCGCCGGCGGCGAGCGTTCGGCGCAGCATCTCCTCCACGGCCTGCCGGGCGTGTGCCATCGGAATCGCGCACTGGAACTGGCGCAAGCCCCCCGGGCCGTAGGCGCGGTTCCAGTGGGCGACGCGGTCCAGCGGATAGAAGAAGGGGCGGTAGGGAATGCGGCGCGGCTCGGGCGAGCGCGGCTGGGCGGCCCGGTAGAGCCAGTTGAAGGCGCGCAGCGTCAGCCCGTTGATCAAAGGGATCGGCGGCTGGATGGGAAAAGTCAGGCGGCGTGTCGGGCGGGGCTCAGGGTCTTCCGAAGCCGGGGCGTGATTGGCGCGGAAGAAGACGCCGCGGCCGAAATCACGCCCCGATGCGAGCGAATCGATCCAGGCGACGGTGTAGTCATGCGTCGCGTCGGATGCGGCCGCGATGGCGAAGAAGTCGTCGAGCCCGCCGAAGCGGATCGCTTCCTGCCGCATCTGCGCCGAGGCGACCGGCATGAGCTGGAGCGTCACCTGCGTGACCAGCCCGGTGAGCCCCATGCCGCCGATGGTAGCGGCGAAGAGATCCGTGTTGAGGTCGGGCGCACAGGTCAGGCGCTGCCCGTCCGAGCGGACGAGTTCGAAGGCGCGGACATGGCGGCCGAAGGTGCCGGCGCGATGGTGATTCTTGCCGTGGACATCATTGGCGAGGGCGCCGCCAAGGGTGACAAAACAGGTTCCCGGCGTGACGGGCGGGAACCAGCCGGCCGGCACCACGACGTTCAACAGGTCGTCGAGCAGGACGCCGGCCTCGCAGGTCACGACACCGCTCTCGCGATCGAAGGCGAGGATGCGGTCGAGGCTGCGGGTCAGGATCAGGCGCCCGCCATCGTTCAGGCAGGAATCGCCATAGGATCGGCCGTTTCCATAGGCGAGCACGGCGCCGTCTTGCGGTGCGGGCTCGGCGATCCAGGCGTCGGGCTGAAGCAGGCGGCTGTCGCGCGCGCGCAGGCCGCCCCAGGAGCCGGGCGCGGGGCGCGGGGCGGTCACGGGAGCAGGGTCGCTGCGATCATGATCACGACGACGGCCGCGCCGGTGACCTGGCTGCGCCAGTCGCGGATCATGAACACCAGCGGATCGTCCGGCATCTGGCCGCGACGGGCGAGGAACCAGATCCGCGCCATCTGGTAGAGAATGATCGGGCAGATCAGCCAGATCAGCTCGGGATGGCGATAGAGTTCCTTGACGGCGGCGCTGTCGACATAAAGCGCCATGATCAGCGCGCAGGTGCAGCCCGAGGCCATGCCGAGCTGCGACAGCGCCTCGATGTCCTCCGCATGATAGCCGCGGCCGGCCTTCTTCAAGCCCGACTGGTCCTGCGTGATGCGCAGCTCGGCATAACGCTTCACCAGAGCCAGGCTGAGGAACAGGAACATCGAAAACGCGAGGAGCCATGAGGAGAGCGGGATGGCGGCTGCGGCGTTGCCGGCGAGAATGCGCAGCGTGTGCAGCGCCGCGAGCCCGAGCACATCGACTAGCAGCTTGCGCTTGAGCACGAAGAGATAGGCCAGCGCTAGGACGAGATAGGCGCCGAGCGCCATCACAAAGAGCTGAGGCCGGGGCAGGAGCCACGACAGCGCGAAAGAGGTGATGACCAGGAGTGGCACGGCTGCATAGGCCTGCGCCTCGCTGATTTCGCCGGCCGCGAGCGGCCGCTTGCATTTGGTGGGGTGGCGCCGGTCGGCCTCGACATCGACGATGTCGTTCAGGAGGTAGATGGCCGAGGCGAGCAGGCTGAAGGCGAGGAACGCGACGGCGCCGTGGCCGAGCGCGGCAACATCGAACACGTCATGGTTCAGCAGGATCGGAACAAAGACCAGCCCGTTCTTGAGCCAGTGATGCGGGCGCATCGCCCTGATCATCGCTTTCGCCGACATGATCTCGTCTTTCCCTCCCACGCGTCGTTACTGCAGCCGGCGGGTCCGAAAGACGGTTCCGGGCGAGCATCAGGCAGCCTTGCGCCGTTCTGGCGCCTGCCTTCCTCGCCGATAAATCCTAAACCTCCGTGGATGACTGTGACGGCGGACCGCGATTTGACGCGGATGCTTAACGGCGCCCTGACGGGGCAGCGCCGTTCTGCGGCGCCCCGTCAGGGCTCAGGCAGAACAGACGGCCCCGTTTCAGGCCTTGGCGGCGCTGGCCGCGACGTCGATATTCGCGACAAGTTCGGCGTCGAGGCCGAGCGACGCGGCCAGGCCGGCGAGGAAGTCCTTCTCCTTCGGCGTGTCCGGATTGATGGCAATCCGCGCGGCCGTGTAGATCTGTGCCGCGACTTCGGGGCTCTGGGCGCCCTGGGCCAGCGCCTCGATCGAGGCCGGATTGGCCATCTCGCCCTCCAGCCATTCATTGGCTTCCTGATCGAACCCCGCCTCGCGAAGGCCGCCGAGAATGGCGGTGCGCTCCTCCGCGTCGATGGCGCCGTCGGCTGCGGCTGCGGCGATCATGGCCCGGATGAAGAGCAGTGCGGTGGCCTCGCTCGCGGCCTCCGGCTCAAAGCCGGTGCCGCGCGGCGGCGGCAGGAGCTCGGGATTGCCGACCTCGAGCAGCGGCTTGCCGGACTGGTAGTTCTGATAGGCCTTGTAGGCGAGGCCGCCGATCAGGGCCATGCCGCCGAGCCTGGCGGCGGAGCCGATCACCGCCCGGCCGCTGGAGGTGCCGAAGACGAGTGCTCCGAGGCCGCCGAGCACGGCGGTCGCCATCGCCGGGTTCTTGTCGAACATCGCCTTGGCCTGGGCCAGCACATCCTGCGCCGAGCGACCGCCCGTGACCTGGCCGACGACGTCGCCTGCCTTCTGCTGAACGCCGGTCTGGCGGGCGGCGTCCCCGACACCCTGGGAGGCCTGGGTCAGGATCTGCCCGGCCATCCCGGCGAGGCCACCGAGGCCACCGCCCTGCTGCACCTTGCCGGCCAACCCACCGAGAATCTGCCCGAGCGATCCGGTCTGGCCCTGGCCGCCGGGCTTGCCGGCCTGCGTGCCGGCGCTGACGAGGGCATCGAGAAGCGACTTGGCGTTGAACATCGGGCTCTCCTCCGGTCGGCGCCGGAGTTTCGGGCGCCCGCAGCCCATCTAGGAACGATGTCGCCCGATCGCCAGTGAGACCGTGCCGGAGTGCGGCATCGGTTCGCGGCCGCAAGCCATGTCAGGGCTGGAGGCGTCGCAGCATCAGCGGCGCGCCGACGGCCGGGTCCTTGCGCCACAGGCCGTCCTCGAAGACCAGATCGACGCTGTGGCCCTTGCGCGCGAGCAGACTCAACCGGCCGGCCTCATAGCGCCAGCCGGCAGGATCGAAAATCGTGATGCCGGTATCCGCACATTGCCTCTCGAAGCCCGCGGTCGCAGGACGCCCCTCGGCGGCAGGCGCGAGGCGAAGACGGCAGGCTTCGCGGCCCGGCTGCCGCATCAGCGCATAGAGGCCGGGCAGCGTGTCCGGCGCGGGCGCCCTGGCGGGATCGACGATGGTCGGGCGCTGGGCGGCCGTTGCCGCGGCTTCGGCGGGGCTCGGCGGAGACCGTGGCGCCGCGCGGGCGAAACCGGCAGCGTCGAGCGCGTAGTCCCTGCCATCGGAGCCGCGGCCCTGGCGGCGCGTGCTTGCGGCGGGGCCGAACCGGATGACAGGCTTGCCGCCGGCATCGCTCAGCGAAATCCCGCCATCGGGCGTCGGCGACCAAGCGGTGACGCCGTCGAGAATCGGCAGCGCGCGCCGGCAGGTGGCGGGAAAACGGATCTGGCGACCCTGTCCCGCGACTTCCGCGCCCAGAGTGACCGTGCATTGGCGCGGGGCGCCGACCTGCTCGAGCGTCCAGGCGCCGAGCAGGGGTGCGACCGCTGGCGGCGCGCGGTCGGCGCCGCGCGGGAGCGGGGCGGTCTGAGCCGCGGCGGCGAGCGCCCCGAGTGTCAGCGCGCCCGCAGCCAGCGCGCCCTGAAGCGCGCCGGCCATGCCGGTCAGCCCTTGCGCCACGGCGTCTCGGCGACGGGCGTCAGCGGGCCTTTGCCCTCGAACCAGGAGACGAGGTTGTCGACGACGAGCTGGCCCATCTGTTCACGGGTGTGGACCGAGGCCGAGCCGACATGCGGCAGAAGCACGACATGATCGATCGCGATCAGCTCGGCCGGTACGCGCGGCTCGTCCTCGAAGACATCGAGGCCGGCGGAAAGGATGGTCTTGTCGCGCAGCGCCGCGATCAGCGCCTGCTCGTCGACGACGGTGCCGCGGCCGACATTGATCAGGATGCCGTCGGGGCCCAGCGCCTTCAGCACCTCGGCATTGATGATGTGGTGGGTCGAAGCGCCGCCGGGGGCGACCGAGATCAGCGTGTCGACATCGGCCGCCATCTCGACCAGCGAGGGGTAGTAGCGGTAGGCGACGTCCGCCTGGCGCGAGCGGCCATGGTAGACGACCGGCAGCCCGAACGCCTCGACGCGCTGCGCCACGGCCTTGCCGATTCGGCCGAGGCCGACGATGCCGACCTTGCGCTTGCGCAGCGAGGTGGTCAGCGGATAGGGCGCCTTGAGCCACTTGCCCTCGCGCAGATACCGATCGACCTGCGGCAACTGGCGGACGGTTGCGATCAGCAGGCCGATGGCGAGATCGGCGACCTCATCGGTGAGAACGTCGGGCGTGTTCGACACGACCAGACCGCGGCGACCGGCCTCGGCGGCATCGACATTGTCGTAGCCGACGCCGAAATTGGCGATCATCTCGAGCTTCGGCAGCGCGTCGAACAGCGCCCCGTCGATGCGGACATGGCCGCCGCCGGCGATGCCGCGGACCTTGTCCGCGACCTCGCGCAGGAAGGCCGCCTTGTCCTCGGCCTTCCAATATTCGTGCACAGTGAAGCGCGCCTTCAGCTGGTCGGCCGCATAGGCCATCATCGGGCCGGTCATCAGAATGTGGGTGGCGTCTGGCCGTGTCATGGGAGCGTTTCCAAAGGCTTCTGAGAGGAGGGGCGGCTTGATCGGGTCCGGGTGAATCGATTAAATGCGCTTCTCGGCGGTCGATGGGGTGCCCGGTCGATCTTGTCCAGCCATGGGCCATTCCACCACGCCGGACCGACCCGCGGAAGTCGCGCGGACGCATTTATAATATGACTTAATCACGCGCTTTTCTGAATGGCGGCCGCCGAAAGAGGCGTCAGCATCGCCAGCGTGGTGTTCAAACTGTCGATCACCAGAGCCTTCATCCGGGCTGCCGCGAGTTCGCCGTCGCGTTGGACGATCGCATCCAGGACACGCTCGTGATCGACCAGCGAGGCGACGAAGAACTCGCGGTCGTCGATCGATTTCAGCAGCAGCGACCATTGCAGCGTGGCCGCGACGGCACTCGAGAGGCACATCAGCGTGGCATTGTGGGAGGCGGCGAAGACCGCCTCGTGAAAGGCGAGGTCGGCCCGGATCGTGACGTCGTCATAGGGCTGATTCTCGGCCATGCCGCGATAGGCGGCCTCGATCCGCGCGATGTCGGCCGGGGTGCGCCGCTGTGCCGCCAGCCGCGCCGCCGCGGGCTCGGCGAAACGCCGCAACTCGAAGAGATCGCGGATGAATTTTTCGTTCGGGTCGGCTTCGAAATGCCAGGCCAGGACATCGGGATCGAGCAGATTCCAGCTCTCGCGCGGTGCGGCGCGCGTGCCGCTCTTGGGCCGCGCCTCGACCAGCCCCTTGGCCGTGAGCACCTTCACCGCCTCGCGATAGGCGGTGCGCGAGACCGAGATGTCGCCCCGCAGATCGTCCTCGTCGGGCAGCACTTCGCCGGCCTTGACGGCCCCTGTGATGATGGCGACGGCAAGCTTCTGCGCGACCTGACCGAAGAGTCGGTCCGGGTTGAGCGTGGTCGGCCGCGAATAGTCGCGCACCCTCATCGTCAGGCTTCTCCTCCTCCCCCGGGTCCGGCGCTTGACACGCCTGCATGTATGGTATGACTTTATCGCAGATGAAGGCCGGTGCAAGCGACCGTTCCTCTCCGGAACGGGGTGGTGCTTAGCCGACCGCAACCTTCATCGATCGGTCGCAACAGGCCGATAGACGATGCGGCCCGGACCCCGCCCGACAGGGTGGATCACCGGGTCCACGGGGAAACGACGACGAGGAGACAGGCCCGATGGCCTCAGTGCAGATTGCCGACGTGCGCAAGGCGTATGGCGCCACCCAGGTGATTCACGGTGTCGACATCGACATCGAGGACGGCGAGTTCGTCATCCTGGTCGGCCCGTCGGGCTGCGGCAAGTCCACCCTCCTGCGCATGATCGCGGGACTCGAGAACATTTCGGGCGGGGAGATCCGCATCGGTCCGCGCGTCGTCAACGACGTGCCGCCGAAAGAGCGCGACATCGCGATGGTGTTCCAGAACTACGCGCTCTATCCGCACATGACGGTGGCCGACAACATGGCCTTCTCGATGAAGCTGCGGAAGGCTCCGAAGGAGGAGATCGCCGACCGCGTCGGCAAGGCGGCCGCCATCCTCGGACTCGAAAAGCTGCTCGACCGCTATCCGCGCCAGCTCTCCGGCGGCCAGCGTCAGCGCGTCGCCATGGGTCGCGCCATCGTGCGCGATCCGCAGGTCTTCCTGTTCGACGAGCCGCTCTCCAATCTCGATGCCAAGCTGCGCGTGCAGATGCGCACCGAGATCAAGGAACTGCACCAGCGCCTGAGGACGACCACGGTCTACGTCACGCACGACCAGATCGAGGCTATGACCATGGCCGACAAGATCGTCGTGATGCATGACGGCATCGTCGAGCAGATCGGTGCCCCGCTCGATCTCTACGACCGCCCCGCCAATCTCTTCGTCGCGGCCTTCATCGGCTCGCCCTCGATGAATCTGCTCAACGGCAAGATCACACCGGCCGGGTTCGAGACGGAGGGCGGCGTGGTCTGGCCGATCGGCAAGCATCCGCCGGGTTCGGACGGCAAGGCGGCGGTTCTCGGCATCCGGCCCGAGCATATCCAGCTTGACGAAAACGGCCTCAAGGCCGAGGTCGTCGTGGTCGAGCCGATGGGCTCGGAGACCCAGGTCGTCGTCCGCTGCGGCGGGCAGAGCCTCACCTGCGTGTTCCGCGAACGCATTACCGCCAAGCCGGGCGAGCTGATCGGGATCACGCCCGACATCAATGTCACGCATCTCTTCGACGCCGGCACGGGGAAGAGCCTGGCTGCGTGACGGGATCATCCGGGCTCACGGGGGATAAACCCCCGGGGCACGATGTAGCGCAGGGCCGCATGGGGCGCTCCAGACCCCGGGCCGAACAACCGAGTCCATGGGAGGACGCTGATGACCAAACCGACACGACGTTCCGCATTGAAGGGTCTCGCCGGCGTGGCGGGTGCTGGCGCCCTCGTCGGCTCCGGCATGACCGAATGGGCCAAGGCCTGGGCTCAGGCTTCGCCCTTCAAGCCCGAGGCGGGCGCGGCCCTCAACCTGATGCGCTGGCGCCGCTTCGTCGTCGCCGAGGACGAGCAGTTCAACAAGATCGTCGCGGCTTTTACTGCGGCTACGGGCGTGCGCGTCACCGTCACCTCCGAATCTTTCGACGACATGCAGCCGAAGGCCTCCGTCGCGGCCAATACGGGCACGGGCCCGGACATCTTCTGGTCGCTCTATTCGACGCCGCACCTCTTCCCGAACCGTTGCGTCGACGTCAGCGACGTCGCCGACTATCTCGGCAAGAAATATGGTGGCTGGGTGCCGGTGGCCGAGGCCTATGGCAAGCTCGGCAACAAGTGGATCGCGATCCCCGCCGCGATCAACGGCGGCTACATCAATTACCGGGTCTCGCAGATCAAGGCGGCGGGCTTCAACGAAGTGCCGAAGGACACGGCGGGCTTCCTCGAGCTCTGCAAGGCTCTCAAGGCCAAGAACACGCCGGCCGGCTTCCCGCTCGGGCGCGCCACCGGTGACGGCAACTCCTATGCCTACTGGTTGCTGTGGTCCCACAACGCCGCGCAGGTCGATGAGAACAGCAAGGTGATCATCCGCTCGCCGGAGACGGAAGCGGCGCTCAACTACGCGAAGTCGCTCTACGACACCTTCATCCAGGGCACCGCGGCCTGGAACGACGCCTCCAACAACCGTCTGTTCCTCTCGGGCGAACTGGCGCTGACCGCCAACGGCATCTCGATCTATGCCGCGGCCAATGCGTCCAACGATCCGAAGCAGAAGGAGATCGCGGCGGATATGGATCATGCCTACTGGCCGATCGGCCCGGCGGGCCGGCCGACCGAGATCCAGCTCTGCTTCCCGATGATGGCGATGACCTATTCGAAGTTCCCGAACGCCTGCAAAGCGTTCATGGCCTTCATGCTGGAAGCCGAGCAGTTCAACCCCTGGCTGGAGGCTGCCGCCGGCTACCTCACGCACACGCTGAACGCCTTCGACAACAACCCGGTCTGGACGAAGGACCCGAAGAACACGGTGTTCCGCGACGCCTCCAAGCGCAGCCTCGTCGCCGGTTATCGCGGCAAGCTCGACGAGAAGGCGGCGACGGCGATGGCCGACTTCATCGTCGTCGACATGTTCGCTAGCTTCTGCACCGGCCGCGAGACTGCCGCCGGCGCGATGCAACTCGCCGAACGGCAGCTGCAGCGCATCTATCGCTGACGACCCCCATCCGGCCGGCGTCGTCGCCGGCCGGAGCGCCCTAAGGGCGCCGGGGACCGACGTTCATCAACATCTGCGGGCCTCCTCCCTGGCCGACGGTCGCGTCACCAGGGAGGGTGGCACCCCTTTATCGAGGAAGCGCTCGCGATGGCTGCAGGCTCGTTCGCCGCTCCGCCGGAGACCACCGCCTGGTCGCGGCTGATGGTCAACCGCAACTGGCTGGGCTTCTGGTTCATGGTTCCGACCATGATCTTCCTGTTGCTGTTCCTGGCCTGGCCGCTCGTGCTCGGCATGTGGATGAGCATGACCGACATGCGCATCGGCCGCGGCGGCGTGTTCATCGGGCTCGAGAACTACCAGTTCCTGCTCGACGACCGGGATTTCATCAACGCGACCGTCTTTACCCTCGTCTACACGGCGGTGGCGTCGGTGGTGAAGTTCGCGGTCGGCCTGTATCTGGCGATCTTGCTGAACAACCACATGCCGTTCAAGGCGTTCATCCGCGCCATCGTGCTGATCCCCTTCATCGTGCCGACCGTGCTGTCGGCGGTGGCGTTCTGGTGGATCTTCGACACGCAGTTTTCGATCTTCACCTGGCTGCTGCAGAAGGCGGGCATCCTCGACAAGGGGCAGTACATCAACTGGCTCGGCGACCCCTTCCTGGCGCAGTGCAGCGTGATCTTCGCCAATATCTGGCGTGGCATTCCCTTTATCGCGATCACGCTCCTGGCTGGCCTGCAGACCGTGTCGCCCTCGCTCTACGAGGCCGCGACCCTCGACGGCGCCTCGGGCTGGCAGCGCTTCCGCTTCGTCACCTATCCGCTGCTGACGCCGATCATCGCGGTGGTGATGACCTTCTCGGTGCTGTTCACCTTCACCGATTTCCAGCTGATCTGGGCCATGACCCGCGGCGGCCCGGTCAATGCCACGCAGCTGATGGCGACGCTGTCCTATCAGCGCGGCATCCTGGGCGGGCGGCTCGGCGAGGGGGCGGCGATCGCCACCGCCATGGTGCCGTTCCTTCTGGCCGCGATCATGGTGAGCTGGTTCGGCCTTCAGCGCCGCAAGTGGCAGCAGGGAGAGAGCAATGACTGACGCCGCCCTGAAATCCGGCGCCACCCCGGGGACGCTGTCCGACCATCGCGAGGGCATGGCCTATCTCGAGACGCTGCCGCGGAAGCTGGTGACCGTCTACATGCCGCTCGCGATCATCCTCTTCGTGCTGCTGTTCCCGTTCTACTGGATGGTGATCACCTCGATCAAACCGGACTCGCAGCTGCTCGACCTCGACAACAGCAATCCGCTCTGGGTCAGCCAGCCGACCTTCCAGCACATCTACAAGCTGCTCTTCGACAGCGCCTATCCGCGCTGGCTGCTGACGACGATGACGGTCGCGACCGCCGCCACCTTCCTCTCGATCTTCGCGAGCGTGCTGGCGGCCTATGCGATCACCCGCATTCGCTACAAGGGCGCGGCGACGGTCGGCGGGCTGATCTTCCTCGCCTATCTCGTGCCGCCCTCGATCCTGTTCATCCCGCTCTCGGCGGTGATCCACACCTATGGGCTGTTCGACACGCCGTTTGCACTGATCCTGACCTATCCGACGATCCTGATCCCGTTCTGCACCTGGCTGCTGATGGGCTACTTCAAGACCATTCCCTATGAGCTGGAGGAATGCGCCCTGATGGACGGCGCGAGCCGCTGGCAGATCCTGGTCAAGATCGTGCTGCCGCTGGCGATCCCCGGGCTGATCTCGGCCTTCATCTTCGCCTTCACCCTGTGCTGGAACGAGTTCATCTACGCGCTGACCTTCATTTCCTCGGACCACAACAAGACGGTGCCGGTGGCGATCATCTCCAACTTCGTCGACGGCGACATCTTCCGCTGGGGCTCGCTTATGGCGGGTGCGCTGATCGGCTCGCTGCCGCTGGTGATCCTCTACGCCTTCTTCGTCGAGCATTACGTGTCGGCGATGACTGGAGCGGTGAAGGAGTGAGGTCCCCGCGGCGCGGGTGGTTCCCGCCTGCGCCGCCATGCGGAGCGCGACGGTGAGACCGCACGGATCGGCGCTCGCCTCGCGGGGCGCGATCGTCCAGTCTCGCGACCTGACCCTGGACGGCGCCTGAAGGCGCCGGGGGACGTCAACAGAGGACCTGATCAGAAGATGCCGACCTCCATCGCCTTCGTCGGGCTCGGCGCCATGGGCGCGCCGATGGCCGAAAACCTCGTCAAGCGCCAGTTCCGCGTCACCGGCTTCGACATGCGCGACAGCGCGCGCGAGGCGCTGGTCGCCGCCGGCGGCCACGCGGCGGAGAGCGCCGCGGCTGCGGCTACGGGGGCCGAGGCGCTGGTGCTGATGGTGGTCAACGCCGCCCAGGCGCGGGCGGTGCTGTTCGAGGGCGGGGCGCTGGAGGCGCTGGCGCCCGGCGCGGTCGTGATCCTGATGGCGACCTGCCCGCCCGGCGAGGTCGAGGCGATCGCGGCGCAGGTCACGGCGAGCGGTCGGCGCTTCGTCGATGCGCCGGTTTCGGGCGGCGTCGTCGGAGCGCGGGCCGCGACACTGTCGATCATGGTCGGCGCGCCCGATGAGAGCTTCGCCCTGGCGAAGCCGATCCTCGATGCGATGGGCGACAAGGTCTTCCATGTCGGTCAGTCCGCGGGGCAGGGCGCGACGGTGAAGACGGTCAACCAGTTGCTCTGCGGCGTGCACATCGCGGTCGCTGCCGAGGCGCTGTCGCTCGCCGAGAAGGCCGGCATCGACGGGCGCGTGCTGTTCGAGATTATGGGGGGGTCTGCCGCCTCCTCCTGGATGCTGAAGGATCGCGGACCGCGCATGCACGAGGCCGAGCCGACGGTCTCCAGCGCCGTCGACATCTTCGTCAAGGACCTGTCGATCGTGCTCGATGCCGGCCGGGCGGCGCGCACAGCGCTGCCGCTGGCGGCCGCAGCACACCAGATGTTCCTGGCCGCGTCGGGCCTCGGCCATGGCGGCCGCGACGATTCGCAGGTGGTGCGGGCCTATCGCGCGCTCAACGCCAAGCCGGCAAACGATGCCTGAGCCGCCGCCTGCGTCAGCCGCGGGGCGCCGTCGTCGTGCCGCGGATGACGAGCGCCGGCGTCAGGAGATGGCGCCGGGGCGGGGCGTCCGGATCCGCGATGCGGCTGATCAGGAACTCCGCCGAGGTGCGGCCCATCTCGTCCTGGAAGTTCCGGATCGTGGTCAGGGCAGGGTACCACTGCGCCGCCTCCTGCACGTCGTCGCAGCCAATGATCGAGAAGTCGATGCCGGCCTCTCGGCCGCGATGGCGCAGGCCGAGCATCGCGCCGAAGGCGGCGAGGTCGTTCATGCAGACGGCGGCTGTCGGCGGATCGGCCGCGTCGAGCACCGCGTGCATGCCCTTCAAGCCGTTCTCCCGCGTGCCGTAGCCGGAATAGACCAACGCCGGATCGAGCGTCAGACCATGGCGCGCCAGGGCCTCGCAATAGCCGCGATAGCGATTGCGCCCGGTCGAGATGCGCTCATTGGCGCAGATGAAGGCGATACGGCGATGGCCGAGGCCGATCAGATGCTCCATCGCGAGCGTGGTGCCATGGCGGTCGTCCGAGCCGACGAAGTCCAATGCGGGCGTGATCTCGCGGGACAATTGCACGATCGGCACGCCGGCGGCGGCGAGATGGGCGAAGGTCTCGGCGGTCGAGCCGCCCGCGGCGCAGAGGATCATGCCATCCGGCCGGTATTCCTTCAGCGTGGTCAGCACCCGGTCCTGGCGCTCGAGATCCTCGCCATAGGTGCCGAGCAGGATCGAGCGGCCATGGGCCGTGGTGGTCTCTTCGATGGCGGCGAGGAGTTCGGCGAAATAGGGGTTGGTGATGTCGTGAAAGCCGACGCCGAGGATGTTGGTGCGGTCGGTGCGGAGCGACGCGGCGCTGCGGTTGTAGCTGTAGCCCATGTCGCGGGCCATCTGCTGGACGCGGCCGCGCGTTGCCTCAGCCACCAGTGGCGACCCGCGCAGAGCGAGCGACACCGTCGCGGTCGAGACCGCCAGCCGGTCCGCGATGATCTGCAGCGTGACGCGGCTGCGAGGGCCCGCAGCGGCCGCCGGCGGCTTGAGGGATTGCCCTGCCCCGCTGGGCCCGCTGTTGGTCATGACGCTCTTCTCCGGCGTCGGAAACACGAGCTTGCGACCGGTTCGGGGTCGGGCGTTCCGTCACGTCGATCCGTCATTCTCATATAAACTGGAGAAATTGAAGATGAGTGCAACCAAAGAATCAGTCGGCTTCATCGGCGTCGGGTTGATGGGGCAGGGCATGGCCCAGAGCCTTCTCAACAAGGGCTTTCCCCTCACCGTCATGGGGCATCGCAACCGCAAGCCGGTCGAGACCCTCGTGGCCGGCGGCGCCAGGGAAGCCAAGACCCCTCGGGAGCTCGCCCAGAACGCCACCATCATCTTCCTGTGCGTGACGGGTTCGGCGCAGGTCGAGGCCGTGGTGAACGGGCCGGACGGTATCGTCGCAGGTGCCGCACCGGGCACGGTCGTCGTCGACTGCTCGACCTCCGACCCGACGGTGACGGTGCGGATCGCTGCGGAACTCGAGGCCAAGGGCCTGCACCTGGCCGATGCGCCGCTCGGCGGGACGCCGGCCCAGGCCGCGCTCGGCCAGCTCTCGGCGATGGTCGGGACGACGCCTGAGGTTTTCGCGCGGATCAAGCCGGCGATCGAGGCCTGGGCGGCGAAGGTGGTGCATCTCGGCCCGGTCGGCGATGGCCACAAGATGAAGCTTCTGAACAACTTCCTCTCGATGGGCTATGCGGCGATCTATGCCGAGGCGCTGACGCTGGCCTCGAAGATCGGCATCACGCCGCAGACCTTCGACAGCGTTCTGCGCGGCAGCCGGATGGATTGCGGCTTCTACCAGACCTTCATGCAATATGTGCTGGAGCGGGACCGCGACGCGCACAAATTCACGCTCGTCAACGCGCTGAAGGATGTGCGCTATCTCGAGAGCGTGGCGAACGCAGCAGGCGTGCCGAACCCGATCGGCAATGCCGTCAAGAACAGCTTCGCCCGTGCGGTCGCCGCGGGGAAGAGCGACGATTACGTGCCGATGCTGTCGGACTTCATCGCCGCCGAGAACGGCGTGTCGCTCGGCCGGAAGGGCTGAGGCCGCCCGTCCGGTTCAGGGGCGACCGGCCAGCGACGGCGCGGCGAGACGGGCCGCGAGGCTCTCGCCGAGGCCGATGCTGGCGATCCCCGCGGGAAAGGCGAGGTCGCCCTGCGGCGGCTTGGGCGGCCGTGTCGTCAGGGCGGCGAGCACGGCCGAAAGCCCGGCCTCGACCGAGCAGATCACCTCGACCTCGACCCGCGGGCGGATCCGCGCCGCGAGCCCGGCGAGACCGGCCCCGCCGAGAATGACGGTGGCCGCGCCGGTTCGGGCGGCCACGTCCCTGCAGGCCTGAGCGAGCAGCTCGACCGCACCGTCCGGATCGCGCGCGATCTCGGCACCCGTCGGGGCGACGGTCTCGATGCCGGCGAGCCGATCTCCCAACCCGAGCGTGCCGACGAATTCCTGCAGCATCGGGCCCCAGCGTTCGCCCCCTGTGACGATGGCGAAGCGCCCGGGCCGCGCCGCGGCTTCGAGACAGCTGGCCTCGGCCATGCCGATCACCGGCACGGAGGCGAGCTCCTTCAGGGCCAGCAGCCCCGGGTCGCCGAAACAGGCGAGATAGACCGCGTCGCAATCGCCGCCATGTTCGGCGAAGGCATCGAGCGCGGCATGTCCGGCAATCGCGGCGGCGCTGCGGCTGGCGATGTAGCGCGCCCCGAAGCGGCCGGTGACGGGCTTCAGCTTCACGCCCGGCGGCAGTTGCGGCTCGAGCAGGCGCGCCATCAGCGCCGTCACCTCGGCGGTGGTGTTGGGATTGATCAGAAAGATGCGCAAGGCGGGTCGTTGTCCGGTGGCCACCGCTTCACTCTCCGCGATCGGCCAATGCGCGGCAATCCCGCGGGCGCATCGCTGACCGGGTATGTTGCAACGCAACATAAACCGCTATGGTCGCGTTGAGGATCAGGGCCGTCGTCATGTCGTCGCGGCCGGCGCAGGAGCGCATCATGCCCCGACTGTCCGACACCATCGCCCGCCTCGCCGCCACGCGCGGTCCGGGACCCGGCGCTGCGCAGCCATCCCGTCTGATCGAATGGGCCGGGTTCGGCGCCAACCGGGGTGCGCTACGGGCCTATCGCTACCGGCCCGAGGGGCTGAAACCCGGAGCGCCGCTGGTCGTCGTGCTGCATGGCTGCACCCAGAGCGCCGCCGCCTACGACCTCGGCTCCGGCTGGTCGCGGCTGGCGGACCGGCATGGCTTCGCGCTGCTCTTTCCCGAGCAGCAGCGCAGCAACAACGCCAATCTCTGTTTCAACTGGTTCGAGCTCGGCGACATCCGCCGCGATGCGGGGGAGGCATCGTCCATTGCCGAGATGATCGCCGGCACGCTCACCGGCTACGGTCTCGATCGCCGCCGCGTCTTCGTCACCGGCCTGTCCGCGGGCGGGGCGATGGCTGCGGTCATGCTGGCGACCTATCCGGAGCTCTTCGCCGGCGGCGCGGTGATCGCCGGGCTGCCTTATGGCAGCGCTTCCACCGTGCCGGAAGCGCTGGAGCGAATGCGTGGTCAGGGTCTTCCCGGTGAGGACGCGCTGCTGCGGGCTGTGCGGGCGGCCTCGCCCCATGGCGGCCCCTGGCCCCGGCTCTCGGTCTGGCATGGCCAGCAGGATCATGTCGTGGTGCCGGCCGCGGGCGAGGCCGTCCTGTCGCAATGGCGTGGGCTGCACGGCCTGGCTGAGGGCCCATCCGAGATCCTGTCCATCGGACCGCATCGCCGCCGGGTCTGGCGTGACGGGGGCGGCGTCGCCCGGATCGAGGCCTTCGCCCTTGCCGGGATGGGTCATGGCACACCGATCGATGCCGGCGACGGGATCGGCGTGCCGGGGCCGCATATGCTGCAGGCAGGCATTTCCTCGACGCGCCACATCGCGGCCTTCTGGGGCATCGGTGATCCCGTCTCAGGCACTGCGACGCGACCGGGCCCGGAGCGGTCGGCGGCGGGCGAGGCCGCTGCGGGGCCCGGCCGGATCATCGAGCAGGCGCTGCGCGCGGCCGGGCTGATGCGCTGAGCCCGGCCGGGGCCGGGAACGATCCTGTCCACGAACGGTTTTCAGGAGACCAAAGGCGGACGGACACCATGACCATCGAGACCAGCGACGACTACGATGCCGCACTTGCCCGGCTCGCCGCTCTGGGCAACGCTCCGACCGAGGGGGCCGCACAGGATGAGTTCCTCGCGATCAGCGCGGCGATGCTGGCCTATGAGACCCGCAACCACCCCGCCTTCAGCCAGGGAGGTCAGGATGATCCTTGAACGCAAGGCGATCGTGCGCTGCGCCGATGATTATGAGCGCGCCCTCGAACGGGTCGAGGAACTGGGCCACCCGGCACCCGGAACACCGGAGGAGGCCGAACTGATCGGCCTCGTCGAGGCGATCGAGAAATGGGAAGCCCGCCACGAGGATGATTCCGAGGGTTGGGGCTGACTGGACTGCCGGACCGAGCCCAACACTCGAATGGTGCCCCTGGCCGGGATCGAACCAGCACTCCTTGCGGAACTCGATTTTGAGTCGAGCGCGTCTACCAATTCCGCCACAGGGGCCCCTTGCGGGCGGGGCGGACTATAGCGATCGACCGCCGCCGGTCAATCGGACGGGCAACGCCGAAAACCCCTCTGTCCGGATGGACGCGGGCCCAGCCGAGGTCTAGACGGCATGGCCAGCCTGCGTGCCGATCCCGGAATATCCTTCATGTCCAGCCCTGCTTCCGCTCCCGCCGGCGAAATCGCGCGCGGCGGCCCCATCGGGCGGCTTTATGCTTGGACGATGTCGCTGGCGGCGCGGCCGCGGGCCGAGATCTGGCTTGCCGTCGTCGCCTTCGTCGAAAGCTCCTTCTTCCTGATTCCGGCCGATGTGCTATTCGTGCCCATGGCGATGGCGCGGCCGTTGCGGGCCTATCGGCTGGCGCTGATCGCGACCGTGTTCTCGACGCTGGGCGGCATCGCCGGCTATGCACTCGGCTACTACGCCTTCGAAGCGCTGGCGCGGCCGGTGCTGGCCTTCTACGGCAAGCTCGCTGCGTTCGAGAGCCTGCGCGCCTGCGCCGGGCCGGATACGACGCTGATCCTGCTGGCGACCTCGGGGCTGGCCCATCTGCCGCCGATCAAGGTCGTCACCATTCTAGCCGGGGCCGTTCATATCGGACTCGGCTTCTTCGTCCTCTCATGCGTCCTGGCGCGTGGGCTGCGCTTTTTCGCGCTGGCCTTCCTGCTGCGACGCTACGGCCCGGCGATCCGCCATTTCATCGAGCGTCGCCTGAAAGTGTTGGCCGTGCTGGCTGCGGGCGCGGCGATCCTGCTGTATTTCGGCCTCAAGCTGGTCGCAGGGTCCGGTCAGCTTCTGTCCTGCTGAGGGCCTCGGCCATGACGTCCATCCCGCTGAATCCGCAGCGCTCTGCTCTGGGCCCTTCCCGCGTCATCGCCCTGGTCGGATTGGGCTGCCTCGCGCTGATCGCTGGCGCCTGGTTCTTCGAGATCGTGGTGGGCCTCAGGCCCTGCAAGCTCTGCCTCGAGCAGCGCCTGCCGCATTATGCGGCGATGGGGCTGGCGGCCGCCGGGCTGGTGCTGGCGCGCTCGTCGCGGCTGCAATGGCTCGTTCTGCTCGGGCTCGCGGGGCTGATGGTCTGGAGCACCGGCCTCGGCGTCTATCATGCCGGCGTCGAATGGGGCTGGTTCGCCGGTCCCAATGATTGCGGCGGGGCGGCGGCGCCGGCGGCTGCGGGCGTGCAGGATTTCATGAAGCAGCTCCAGACCACGCGGGTGGTCGCGTGCACGGAGGCCGCGTGGCGCTGGCTCGGGCTGTCGCTGGCTGGCTGGAACGCGATCGCTTCGCTGGGCCTGCTGGGACTGGCTCTGCTCGGGCTGAGGGGCAGGACGTGCGGCTGAGACGAGGCGCGCGCGGGTGTGCTGCGCCTCACGGCTCCAGTTCGGAGTCCCAGTAGAGATAGTCGAGCCAGCTCTCGTGGAGGTAGTTTGGCGGGAAGAGCTTGCCGTTGCGGTGCAGGTCGTTGATCGTCGGCGCGTAGGCCTTCTGCATCGGAAACATGTCGACCGCGGCCGGCATCTTGTCGCCCTTGCGCAGATTGCAGGGCGAGCAGGCGGCGACGACGTTCTCCCAGGTGGTGAGCCCGCCCTTCGAGCGCGGGATGACGTGATCGAAGGTCAGCTCGTCGCGGGCGCCGCAATACTGGCAGGCGAAACGGTCGCGCAGGAAGACGTTGAAGCGGGTGAAGGCCGGTGTGCGCGAGGGTTTGATATAGGTCTTCAGCGAGACCACCGAGGGCAGCCGCATATCGAAGCTCGGGCTGCGGACGACCGTGTCGTATTCGGAGACGATGTTCACGCGGTCCATGAAGACCGCCTTGATCGCATCCTGCCAGCTCCAGAGGGAGAGCGGATAATAGCTCAGAGGCCGAAAATCGGCATTCAGGACCAGCGCCGGACACCCATCCGGAGAGGCCATCGGATGCATCACATGCGCCGTCAAACCCGCCGCACCTCCGCTTTCACATGCAAGACGAATCCCGCACGGACATCAATGTAAGCGCGGCACGACAGGAATGTGAAGGGGTGCGGCGATTGGGCCGCCGCAGGCGTCGGGGTCGGGCTGGGCTCGACCCTCTGGTGCAGAATGCTGCGGGGAGAGATCCTCGGGTCGCGCCCGAGCAGGACGGCGGGCTCAGCGCGTCGGAACCGGCTTCTCGCCGCGATAATCGTAGAAGCCGCGCTTGGTCTTGCGGCCGAGCCAGCCGGCCTCGACATATTTCACCAGCAGCGGGCAGGGACGGTATTTCGAGTCCGCCAGGCCGTCATGAAGCACCTGCATGACCGACAGGCAGGTGTCGAGGCCGATGAAGTCGGCGAGCTGCAGCGGGCCCATGGGATGATTGGCGCCGAGCTTCATCGCGGTGTCGATCGCCTCGACCGAGCCGACGCCCTCATAGAGCGTGTAGACCGCCTCGTTGATCATCGGCAGCAGGATGCGGTTGACGATGAAGGCGGGGAAGTCCTCGGAGACCGAGACGGTCTTGTGCAGCTTGCCGACGAACTCCTTGGCGAGCTCGAAGGTCTGGTCGTCGGTGGCGATGCCGCGGATCAGCTCGACGAGCTGCATCAGCGGCACGGGGTTCATGAAATGGATGCCGATGAAGCGCTCGGGCCGGTCGGTCGCGGCCGCGAGGCGTGTGATCGAGATCGAGGAGGTGTTGGAGGCCAGCATCGTCTCCGGCTTGATGTGCTGGCAGACGGCGGTGAAGATCTTGCGCTTGGTCTCCTCGTTCTCGGTCGCGGCCTCGATGACGAGGTCGCAATCGGCGAGGCCCTCAAGGCCGGGAGCCGGCGCGATCTTGGCCATGGCGTCGCGGCGGATCTCGTCGCCGATCGCGCCCTTGGCGACCTGGCGCGCCATGTTGCCGTCGATCGTGGCGAGCGCCGCCTTGATGCGCTCCTCGGCGACGTCGTGCAGCTTGACGTCAAAGCCGGCAACCGCGGCCACATGAGCAATGCCGTTGCCCATCTGGCCCGCGCCGATGATGCCGATCGTCCTGATCGCCTGAGCCGACATGGTGTCTTCCATCTCCGGTGTCGCCGCCGCTCTTGTCGGAGGCGGATGCGGGCTGCCGCGACGGGCAGCTTCTTCATATATCTATCGCAGGCGTAGCGCAGTGCCAGAGTGGCCGCCGGGGGAAAGTCCCGCCCGCGCGGCCTAGCCGAACCTGTCCCTGCTCCCGACCCCGTCCCTTACTTGCCGAGCTTGGCGAGTTCGGCGTCGAGCTCGGGCAGCAGGGTGAAGAGATCGCCGACGAGGGCGTAGTCGGCGATCTGGAAGATCGGGGCCTCTTCGTCCTTGTTGATGGCGACGATGACCTTCGAATCCTTCATGCCGGCGAGATGCTGGATCGCGCCCGAGATGCCGACGGCGATGTAGAGATCCGGCGCCACGACCTTGCCGGTCTGGCCGACCTGCCAGTCGTTCGGCGCGTAGCCGGCGTCGACCGCGGCGCGCGAGGCGCCCATGGCCGCGCCGAGCCGGTCGGCGACCGGCTCGATGACCTTGGCGAAGGCCTCCGCGGAGCCCAGCGCGCGGCCGCCCGAGATGATGATCTTGGCCGATGCCAGCTCGGGACGATCCGACTTGGCGACCTCCTCGCCCTTGAAGCTGGAGGAGCCGTCCTGCGGCGCAGCCGCGACGGCCTCAACCGGGGCGGTGGCGGAGCCGTCGGCCGCGGCGGCGAAGGAGGCGCCACGCACGGTGATGACCTTCTTGGCATCGGACGACTGGACGGTCTGGATGGCGTTGCCGGCATAGATCGGCCGCTCGAAGGTGTCGGGCGAGACCACCTTGGTGATCTCCGAGACCTGCATCACGTCGAGCAGGGCCGCGACGCGGGGCGCGACGTTCTTGCCCGCGGTGGTGCCGGCCGCGACGATGGCGTCATAGCCGCCTGCGAGGGAGACGATCAGCGAGGCCAGCGGCTCGGCGAGATGATGGCCGAGGGCCGCGTCGTCGGCCAGCAGCACCTTCTCGACACCGTCGAGCTTCGCGGCGGCGTCGGCCACGGCCTGTGCGCCCTGGCCGGCGACGAGGATATGGACCGGCGCACCGAGCGCCTTGGCGGCCGTCAGGGCCTTGCGGGTGGCCTCGTTGAGGCTCTTGTTGTCGTGCTCGGCGAGAAGCAGCGTCGTCATGATCTCAGAGAACTCCCGCTTCGGTCTTGAGCTTGGACACGAGTTCGGCGACGGAGCCGACCTTGATGCCGGCGGAACGGCCGGCGGGCTCGACGGTCTTGAGCACCGTCAGGCGCGGCGCGACATCGACGCCGAGCGCCTCGGCCGAGGTTTCGTCGAGCGGCTTCTTCTTGGCCTTCATGATGTTGGGCAGCGAGGCGTAGCGCGGCTCGTTCAGGCGCAGATCGGTGGTGACGATCGCCGGCAGCTTGAGCGAGACGGTCTGCAGGCCGCCATCGACCTCGCGGGTGACATCGACCGCATCAGCGCCGAGCTCGACCTTGGAGGCGAAGGTGCCCTGCGGCCAGCCCAGCAGCGCGGCCAGCATCTGGCCGGTCTGGTTGCAGTCGTCGTCGATCGCCTGCTTGCCGAGAATGACGAGGCCGGGGCTCTCCTGCTCGACGACCTTCTTGAGGAGCTTGGCGACCGACAGCGGCTCGACCGTGCCCTCGACCTTCACCAGGATGCCGCGGTCGGCGCCCATGGCGAGCCCGGTGCGGATCGTCTCGGCGGCCTGCGCCGGTCCGATCGAGACCACGACGACCTCGGTCGCCTTGCCGGCTTCCTTCAGCCGCAGCGCCTCTTCGACCGCGATCTCGTCGAAGGGGTTCATCGACATCTTGACGTTGGCGAGTTCGACGCCCGAGCCGTCCGCCTTCACTCGGATCTTCACGTTGTAGTCGACAACCCGCTTGACGGGCACAAGGATCTTCATCGTCGTCATCACCGTTCAGAAAAGAGGCTGGTCCCGCCGCATCCGGGGCATCGCCGCGTGCGGCGGCAGGATGGCGGCATCGCGGCTCTCGGCTCGAATGCGGTGGGACCGTAACGACGGCCGTTTGCGCTTGTCAACGCCGCGAATGGCCCATCCACGATGCCCAAACGCACCCCTCAACCCCCTGCCGGGCGCCCGAACAGGCGCGCCTGGCGATGAATGAAGACGGGCGTGAGCGCGACGCCGGTGGCCAGCCCGCCGAGATGGGCCCACCAGCCGACATGGCCGTCCGGGTCGAGCAGGGCCTGGACGAGCTGGAACAGCACCCAGGCAATGATGGCATAAAGCGCGGTGATCCGCAGCGGAATCCAGTTGAAGGCGAGCCCCCAGATGCGAACGCGGGGATAGAGCATCAGATAGGCCGCGATGACGCCGGAGATCGCGCCTGAAGCACCGATCAACGGCTGTTCGGAGGCGGGGTTGATCAGCGCATGGGCGAGCGAGCCGCCGAGGCCGCAGAGGCAGAAGAACAGCAGGAACCGTGCATGGCCCATCGCGTCCTCGACATTGTCGCCGAAGACGAACAGGAACAGCATGTTTCCGATGAGGTGGGCGAAGCCGAGATGCAGGAAGACGTTGCTCAGCGGCGTCAGCCAGGCGGGCGCCTGCAGCAATTCGGGAGGGAGCTGGGCCGTTCCGAACAGCACGGCGGGTATCAGCCCGAAGCCGGCGGCGATCGCGATCTGGCCGGTCTCGCTCTCGCGCAGGGTCAGCAGTAGATAAAGCAGGACGCAGAGCGCGATCAGGACATGCGTGACATAGGGCGCGCGCATGTAGCGCAGCGGCACGCCGTCATGCAGGGGAATGAACACGCGGCCCGCTAGCGGTTCTGGCCGGGCACCCAGAGCACGTCGCCCTGGGCCCTGGCGTTGAGATGGCGCGACGCGACGAAGAGGAAGTCCGAGAGCCGGTTGATGTAGTGCAGGGCCGGCGCCCCGACGATCTCCCCCGGCGTCTGGGCCAGCTCCGTCATCAGCCGCTCGGCGCGGCGGCTGACGGTGCGCGCGAGATGCAGATGCGTCGCCGCCGGTGTGCCGCCAGGCAGGACGAAGGATCGCAGCGGCGCGAGATGTTCGTTCAGCCGATCGATATCGGCCTCGATGCGCTCGACCTGCGCCGGCACGATCCGCAGGGGCTCGTAGGCCGGGGGCGTCCCGGTGTCCGGCGTCGAGAGATCGGCACCGAGATCGAAAAGATCGTTGCTGATGCGGCCGAGCATCGCGTCCAGCTCGGCATCCTCGCTGGCGGCGTGAAGACGCGCGATGCCGATGCAGGCATTGGTCTCGTCGACCGTGCCATAGGCGGCGACGCGCAGATCATATTTCGGCCGGCGCGGGCCCGATGCGAGGCCGGTGGTGCCGTCGTCGCCGGTGCGCGTGTAGATTCGGTTGAGCTTGACCATGAGCGCCTTATAGCGCGGCGCGGGCGGGACGGAAGCGGCCTTCGTGCGGGAGCGAGAGCGGCGAAACGCCCCGCGTCAGAAGCTGTAGCCGAGGCGGGCGCCGATATTGGCCGGCCCCTTGGGCTGGGTGCGGTCCGAGCAGCCGGCGGTGCTGAAATGCTCCAGCGTCGCGACCAGGCTCCAGCGGTCGTTCAGGCGCACGCCCAGCGCCGCCGCCTCGCGCGTGCCAGCGTTGCAGCCGAGATTGAGGCGGTTCTCGGGGACCACGGAGCCGGTCTTGCCGTCGTTGACGGCGGCACCCAGGCTGGCCTCGACGAAGACCGTCCGGCTCAGATCGACGGTCCAGGTCGCACCGGCATAGGCGTAACGCGTGCCGTTGAAATTCGCACTCGCGCCGAGATGAAAACGCGGGACGAAGGCGTTGGCGAAGCGATCCGAGAGGGTGAAGGGCCGCGGCGTGGCGATCTCGCCGCTGAAATTCGCCAGACCGCTCTCGCGGCTGCCGCCCGGATTGGCGACGCCGCCTCCGATACGCGCTTCCCAGGAGAGGGAGGGAGCAGATGTGGTGGCCGGTGCGTAGCTCGAAGTCCCGGCGGGGAGGGTCTGAGTCTGCGCCGCGAGAGGCGAGACTGCCAGACAACCGAGAGCGAGCAGCGACGCGACGCGAACCATGAGCGATCTGAACTTCTTGTCGGCGGGACGAGGCTTAACGATGCCCAAAGACTCGTGACCGGATTATGGCGCGATTGCGGCAAACGTACCCCCGTTGCTTCCGCAACCAAGAGAAAGCCGTTTTCGGTCAATGGTTTGCGAAATCTGGGGACGGGAGCGGGCTGATCGGGCGGTCAGCCGCTGCGCCACCACAGCACGAACAGGATAACGAGGATCGCGACGAATTGCAGCACGACGCGCAGGCGCATCAGCGTCTGCGAGGTGTTGGCGCTGCCGCCCCGCAGCATGTTGGCGAGACCGAGGACGAGGACCACCGCGACCGCACCGACGGCGACGGGGACGAGAGTACCGCTGAATGTCATGCCGACCCCTTAAGATGCTGCCGCCTGCTTGACCAGCGCCGGCCGGCGCCAGTGACGCTGCGCCGCAGGCGGCCTCAGCGATAGCGCCTCTGAACGATCAGATGGGCGGCCACCGTCAGCAGGATGGTCGCGGTCATCAGAATGAACGAGATCGCGCCGCCGAAGGGCCAGTTGTTCTGCTGGGCGAACTGGCCATAGACCAGCGGCCCCATCATCTGGAATTTCGGGCCGCCGAGCAGCACTGGCGTGGCATAGGCGTTCATCGCCAGGATGAAGGTCAGGATCGTGCCGGCGAGGATGCCGGGCAGCGCCAGCGGCCAGAGCACGCGGCGGAACATCGCCGCCGGGCCGGCGCCGAGGCTGAAGGCAGCCTCCTCGACATTGCGCGGGATGCCCTCGATCACGCTCTGCAGCGTCAGCACCATGAAGGGCAGGTTGACCGCAACGATGCCGATGAGGACGGCGTTCTCGGTGAACATGATCTCGAGTGGCTGGTCGATCAGGCCCAGCCCCATCAGCGAGGCGTTGAGCGCGCCCTTGCTGCCGAAGGCGGTCATCCAGCCGGCGGCACGCACGGCGTTGCCGACGAAGAGCGGCAGCACGACGGCGATGATGAACAGGTTCTTGAAGCGGCTCTGCGTCCGCGCCAGCACATAGGCGAGCGGAAAGCCCATCACGAGGCAGGCGACGGTGCAGACCACCGCGACGCGGACGGTGCGGGCCAGCACGGTGAGATAATAGCTGTCGGTGAAGAACTTGACGTAGTTCTCGATCGTCAGCCCGTCGACCATAAACTGGCCGGGAATGAACTGGTTCAGCGAATAACGGAAGAGGATCGCGATCGGGCCGAGCAGCCCGATCGCGACGAAGAGCGTCGCCGGCACGACGAGCAGGCCGGCGAGGCCGGTGCGCGCGCCCGCGACGGGTTCCGGAGCACTGGTGCTCATGGCGTGGCTCCGTCATGCTCGGGCTCGACCCGAGCATCTCCGGACGTGGACGCGGACCACCGCGCCATCATCGTGATGAGCTTCTCGGGTCGGCGCGGAGCGCCGCCCGAGAATGACGTGCCAGCCCTGTTCATCACGCCTTGAAGACCTTGTCCCACCACTCCTTCATCGCCGAGTCGTTCTTGGCGAGGAAGGCGTAGTCGAGATCGCGCAGCTTCTTCTCCTCCTCGGGGGTGAAGCCGATGCGCTTCTGCAGGTCGGGCGCCACATTCAGCCCGGTGACGGTGCCGTTGTAGCCCATGTCGACCGCGAAGGCCTCCTGAGCGGCCTTCTCGAGCATCGCGTTCATATAGGCGTAGGCGTTATCCTTGTTGGGCGCGTTCTTCTGGATGACGAAGCCCGAGACATAGATCGGGATGCCCTCGACGGGAGCGACGGCCTCGCAGGGGATGCCGGCGTTCTGCCACTGGACGACGCGCGCCTTCCAGATCGCGCTGATGCCGATCTCCTCGTTCTTCATCGCGGCGGCGAAGGCCTCGTTCGTCGGGTAGACGCGGGCGCCGGCCTTCTTGACCGCCATCAGCACCTCCTTCGCCTTGTCGAGGTCGTTCATGCTGGCGCCATTGGTGCCGGCGAGCGAGGCCGCGATCATGATCGACTGGTACTGGATGTCGATGAAGCCGATCTTGTTGCCGTGCTTGGGGTCGAGCCAGTCCTTGAAACCGGTCGGGGCTGCCGTGATGACCTTGGGATTGTAGATCACCACGTTGCCCGAATAGATGTGACCGACGCCATAAGGATACTTCATCGCGGGGATGAGATTTTTGGCGTTCGGGATCTTGGCGTAGTCGATCGTCTCGATGACGCCGGCCTCGTTCATCTCGAACATGTTGGCAGCGGACAGGCCCTGAATGTCGACCGTCCCGCGCGGGAGGCGGCGCTCGGCGACCATCTTGGCGCGACGGGGCGCGTCGCCAGCCTGATCCTGCACCACTTCCATGCCCTTGGACTTCAGGAAGGGGTCCTCGATGTTCTTGGTCAGCAGGCGGGCATAGTCGCCGCCCCAGGTTCCGACGACGACCCTGCCGGCCGCCTGCGCGAGGGCCGGCGTGCCGAGCCCCGAGGCGAGAGCGACGGCGCCGGCGCCCTTGAGAAGATCGCGTCTGTCGAAAGTGGCCATGGTTTTACTCCCCTGTTGGACGCCCGTCGAAACCCGAGATCAGGCTTCGCGCGGATAAACGAGCCCGGCGTCTTCGGCCCAGCCTATGGTGAGGGTCTCGCCCGGCTTCGGCTCGGCGGTGCCGGCCTTGTTCGGGATCTGCAGCAGCATCCGGTCATGACCGGACAGGCCGACGTCGATCTCGAGGATCGCGCCGAGATAGGAGGCGTGCTCGACGCGCGCCTCGAAATGGTTGTGAAGCCCCTGCGCCTCGCCGCCGACGGCGATGCGTTCCGGGCGCAGGGCAAGCGTCGCCGCGCCCGCGCCGGTCGCGGCCGCGCAGCTGATCGTGACGCCGCCTTTCGTCCGGAAGCGACCGGGTGCCACGATCTCGCCGTCGAGGAAGGCGCTGCGGCCGATGAAACCGGCGACGAAGCGGTCGGCCGGCCGCTCATAGAGCTCGCGCTGGGTGCCTATCTGGCGGACCTCGCCCTTTTCCATGACGACCAGACGGTCGGCCATGGTCAGCGCCTCCTCCTGGTCGTGGGTGACCATGATCGTGGTCAGGCCGAGCTTGCGCTGCAGGTCTCGGATCTCGACCCGGACCTCCTGGCGGAGCTTGGCATCGAGATTGGACAGCGGCTCGTCGAGGAGCAGCACGTCCGGCTCCATGGCGAGGGCGCGGGCAAGCGCGACGCGCTGCTGCTGGCCGCCCGAGAGCTGGCGCGGATAGCGCTCGTCGAAGCCGGCAAGCTGGACGAGACGCAGCGCCTCGGCGACGCGCGGCGCCCGGTCGGCCGGCGGGATCTTGCGCATCTCCAGCCCGAAGGCGACGTTCTCCGCCACCGTCATATGCGGGAAGAGCGCATAGCTCTGGAAGACGAGGCCGCAATTGCGCTTCCAGGGCGGCAGCGCCGTGACCTCACGCTCTCCGATCGCGATCCTGCCGGCGCTGGGGGCGATGAAACCGGCGACCATGCGCAGCGTCGTCGTCTTGCCGCAGCCCGACGGGCCGAGCAGGACCAGGAACTCGCCATCGGCGATATCGATATCGACATTGTTGACGACGGTGAGGTCGCCATAGGTCTTGCGGAGATTCTCGATCGAAAGCCGCGCCATGATCTCAGACCACCCGGCTCAGTTTGACGTAACGGTCGGTCACGATCATCGCGACGGCGATCAGGACGATCTGGATCAGGGATGCTGCGGCCACGGTCGGATCGATCTTCCATTCGAGATATTGCAGGATGGCGATGGGCAGGGTCGTCCGGCCGGGTCCGACCAGGAACAGGCTCATCTCCAGATTGCCGAAGGAGGTAACGAAGCCGAAGAGCCCCGCCGCGACGATGCCGGGACGGATGCTGGGCAGCGTCACGCGCCGGAATGTGGTGAAGGGGCCGGCGCCGAGGTTCTGCGCCGCTTCCTCGATCGTGCGGTCGAAGCCGACCAAGCTGGCCGTGACGAGCCTGACCACCCAGGGAATGACGACGAGGGTATGAGCGGCGATGAGACCGCCAAGCGAGCCCATGACCGGCAGGCCGGTCGCGATTTCGGTCTCGATCTGGAAGACGTAGGTCGCCGTACCGAGCACGATGCCCGGCATGACCAGCGGCAGCAGCAGCAGCGTGTTGAAGGCGGGCCCCAGCACGATCCGATGGCGGACAAGTGCGAGGCTCGCGGGCACGCCCAGCAAAAGGCCGATCAGCGTGGCGGAGACGCCGACCTGAAGGCTGAGCAGGAAGCCGTTGATGAAGGGCTGGTTGTTGGCGGCGGCCGAGAACCACTTCAGCGAATAGCCTTCCGGTGGGAAGGAGGGGATCTCCTGCCGGAAGAAGGCGAGCCACGTGACGAAGATCAGCGGCAACAGGATGTAGAGCAGAGACAGGCCCGCGGCCGCGTTGAGCGCGATGCGGCCCAGGCTCGGGCGGGTGGCGGCGCTCATGCGGCGTCCCCGGCAAGGCCGGGCTGAAGGCGATCATTCCGGCCGAAGCCGAGCCGGGCCGGCCCAGAACGACGGCGTGCTGTCCTGCGCATTCAATCTGCTTTCACTGGAGCGTGTTCTTGTGGAACGCGCCGCCTTTCATGATGACCGGCAGCCGGGCGCCCTGGTCCTGCAGGAGGGCCAGGTCTTCCAGCGGGTTGCCGTCGACCAGGATCATATCCGCATAAGCCCCAGCACGCAGCGTGCCAAGCTTGCCTTCCATGCGCAGCAGCTGGGCTCCGACGGTGGTGGCGGAGCGGATGATCTCGATCGGCGAGAGAACCTCCCGCCGCAGCAGGAATTCGCGCGACTGGTCGACCTGGAGCTGGCCGAGCAGGTCAGAGCCATAAGCGACCGGCACGCCGGCGCGCTTGCAGATCTCCAGCGAGCGCAAGCCGCCGTCGATGACGAGATCGTTCTTGGCGAGCATGTCGCCATTCATGCCGAATTCTGCGGCACGCTCCTTCATCGCGTAATAGGCGACGAGATTGGCGGTGAGGAACATGCCATTCTCGGCCATCAGCTTCGCCGAGGCATCGTCGATCAGGTTGCCGTGTTCGATGGCGCGTACGCCGCACTGGGCGGCGCGGGTTATCGCTTCGGGCGTGTAGGCATGGGCGCAGACATAGCGGCCGAAGGCGGCCGCTTCCTCGACGGCGGTGCGGACCTCGTCGAGGCTGAACTGCAGCGAGTCGAGCGGATCGTAGGGAGAGGCGACGCCGCCCGACATCATGATCTTGATGTGGTCGGCGCCGAGCCGCATCTGCTCACGGACCGATTTGCGCACGGAGGACACGCCGTCCGAGACGTTCATCGTATAGGCCATGGCGTTGCAGCAGTTGCAGCGCGAGCCGAAATCGGTGCGCCGGCGCGGGTCGCTGTGGCCACCGGTGGGGCCGATCGCCTGGCCTGCGATGAAGAGGCGCGGTGCCGAGACATGCCCCTTTTCGACAGCCTCCTTGATGCCCCAATCGGCGCCGCCCGTGTCGCGCACCGTGGTGAAGCCGCGGTCGATCATGCCCTTCATCAGGCCGATGGCGCGCGCCGTCATCAGCGTCAGCGGCATGCTCTCCATCGAGCGGATGACGACTTCGGAGAGGAAAACGTGGACATGGCTGTCGATCAGCCCCGGCATCAGCGTGCGGCCGCCGCAGTCGATGACCTCCGCCGAGTCCGACCGGATCGGGCTGTCGGAGAGCTCGCGGATCGTCTCACCCTCGACCAGCAATTCGTAACCGGCGCGTACCTCGCCGAAATCCGGTTCAAGGAGCTGAAAGTTCCTGAACAGCAGCGGCGCCATGGCGCTTCTCCATGTTGGGCGCGCGATCGACGCGCACCCTTCGGCTGCTGATATATTGAGAACTTTATCGGGCTTGTCCATCGCTGCCGGTCTTGGACCGGGACGACCGGGCATGTCGCCAGCCCATGGATGCCGGCTGTTCGTGTGCTCAGCTCTTGGCGAGGCTGCTCTGCGCCGCCGGGCGATCGCGGACGGGCAGCGACAGGTCGTCCGCCAGCGCACGGCCGATCGTCGGCAGCCCGTCCAGCAGGTTGGGCACGAAAGCCTGGGAGGGCGGCATGCGGCGCGGCAGCGCGTGGAGCGCGGCGGCCATCCTCAGCGGGTCGCGAGGACCCTCACCGCTCTCCTGCGGATCATGCAGCACGTCGATCAGCTTGAGCTGGTCGGCGCGCTCGGCCCGGATCGCCTGCTCGAGGCGGGGCTTCACTCGGGGAACGATAAGCGCCGGCTTGTCGAAGGACAGCACCTCGCAGAAGGTGTTGTAGCCGCCCATGGCGACAACGCAGTGGGCCCGGTTCATCAGCAGTTCCAGGCGCGGCTCGAAGCCGAGGCTCTCGAGCTTCGGAATCCGCGCGATGCGCTCGGCGAAGCCCTTGCGCCGCTCGCGCGACATGAACGGGCCAAAGACGATCAGGGAAGGCAGTTCGATCGTCGGATCGGCCTCATAGGCCGAGATCACCCAGTCGATCACGCCGGCGCCATCGCCGCCGCCGCCCGGCGTCACCAGGATGAAGGGACCCTTGGTGATCCGGGGAAAGCGCGTCGGCGGCATTGGGCTCGGAACGGCGCGCTTGAGATAGCCGGTGTAGCGGATCTTGTGGTCGAAGAGATGCGGGTTCGGCAGACCGGCGAGTGGCTGGTAGATGCTCTCCAGCCCATAGACGAAGATGTCGTCATAGATCTGCCCGAGTGCGTCCAGAGCTCCGCTCTGGCGCCATTCCTCGTGCAGCTTGACCGGCTCGTCGAGCACGTCGCGCAGGCCGAGCACGATCCGGGCACCGCGGCGGCGCAGGATGTCGAGCGCCGGCACGAGTTCGCCGCGCAGGCCGATCGGCTCCTTGTCGACGATGACAACATCGGGATCGAAGGACAGGACGACCTGCTTGATGATGTCGGTCCGCAGCCGGATCGTGTCGTTCAGGTCGAGATTGAGATGGTGCGGGCCATAGCGCCCATCGGTCTGCTTCTCGACGCCGGGAATGCGGACATAGTCGACGCCATCACCGAACTGGAAGCTCGAGATCACCGACGAGCCCGAGACGATGATCACTGATATATGAGGGTAGCTCGCGACCAGCGAGTTCGCGATCGCGCGGCAACGCCGGATATGGCCCAGTCCGAAGGTGTCGTGGCTGTAGATCAGGACGCGCGGCGCGTGGGACGAGCGCTGTACCCGATCGGTACCCGGAAGGTCGACGACGTTGAAAGGCATATCCGCGTCGCCCCCCGCAGATAGGTCAGACGACCTCATGCCGAGGACGAACGCACCTGAGAATACGCCCCGCCGTTATAGCGCGAGGTTGGAACCTGTCCAAGTCCGGCGCACCCGACCGACCGCTCGAATCTGCATCAGGGGCAGACATAACCCTGCCCGTCCGGCAGGCAGCGGTTGCCATTGGGCAGGACGAGGGCGCCGCGCGCGTCGCGAAGCACGCGCTCGCCGTTCGGCAGCAGGAAGCCGCCGGTGGCGTCCATCGGCGCCCGCGTGCCGTCCGGGAGGATAACCTCGCTGCCGACGACCGTGATCCGCTTCGTCGGGGTGATCTGTGGCATCCCGGCGGGTTGGGGCTGCGGCTGCAACCTTTGCGGAGTGCTGCAGGCAGCGAGGGCAAGGGTGCCGAGCAGGGCGGCGGCGGCGATCGGCTTTTTCATGGGCGCTCAACGTTCTGGCACGGGATTGGTTCCCGGATTCTAGCGGCTGGGTGCCGCTTGGGAAATGCGGTCGTTGACCATCTGTCGCGGATCGCCGGGGATGACGGCCGGGTGGGCGAGCGAAGCGGCCAGAAAGGCGTCGAGAAATCCCCACGCCATCTCGTCATGGTCGCGATGGTGCAGCAACAGGCCGAAGGCGGTGTCACCGTCCCCTTCGGCCCGGAGTGACCCCAGCAGGCGACAGCATTCGGCAAGGAGATCGTCGGCCCGGCGGCCGGTCCGGCTCGTCCAGTCGATGATGTCGAGCGCCGTGTTGATGAGACGGGGGCCGCCCTCGGGCCCGAGCCGGTAGCCGCGGAAGCAGGAGAGAGCGTGGAAGCCGAGGGCCGGCAGCCGTGCCGCGTGAGCCGGATCGATCCGGTTCCAGGGCGGCACGAAGACCGGAAGCGGCGCGGTTTCCAGCACGTCGGCGAGGTGCCGCGAGGCGGTCGCAATCTCTGCGTCGAGTTCCACCGCTTCGCGAGAGGGGCCGAACTCCGACTTCTTGGCCGGCGGCTCGGCGTGGTTGCGATGCCAGGTGCCGTGCTGGCAGGGCCGCAGCAACGGCATCTGCCGAAGTGCCCGGCCGAGCGAAGGTTCAGCCAGCATGGGAATAACGGCGAGCAGGACGGGCAGGCCGTGCCGCTCGGGCAGTGTCGCCAGACGGTCGAGGGCAGGGCTGGCCGCGATGGCGTCGTCGTCGCGCAGCCAGAGTCGGATGCGCCGACCGGCCGCGCTCCAGCGGTCGAGTTCCGCCTGAAGCTCGCCCCAATGGTCCTGGCGGGGGGGCGTCACGGCATCGGCTCCATGGCGGGCTGAGCGCGGCGCGCGGCATGGTTCGCGATCGCGACGGCGAGCCCCCGCGCGAGGATGTCGGCGGCTCGGTCCCGGTTGCGCTCGTCCAGAGCGAAGCGGCGGGCGGCGACGCCCATTTGCGCGCGTCGTTGCGGATCGTCGAGCAGGTCGCCCAGCGCCGAAGCGAGCCCGGCTTCGTCGCCCTCGGGCAGGAGCAGCGCGGTTTCGCCTCGCCTGACGGTGGCGGAGACGCCGCCGCTGTCGAAGGCGACGATCGGCAGGCCGACGGCCTGCGCCTCGAGGTAGACCAGTCCATAAGCTTCGCGCACGCCCGGCCAGACGAAGAGGTCGTGCTCCGCCAGGGTGGCGACGACACGGTCATGGGCGATGGACCCAAGCCATGCGATGCGTCCTTCGGGGAAACCGGCGAAAGCCTCCTCGACCTCGACCCGCCTGCGTCCGTCGCCGATCACGGTCAGGGTCCAGGGTCGGTCCGCCAGATGCGAGAGCACCCGCGCCAAGACGCGATAGCTGTTCTCCTTGGTGCCCTCGCGCATCATCGCGACGGTAACGAGGCGAGGCGCCGAGGCAGTCTCTTCGTTGCGGCGGGGCGGAGGGCCCACGAAAGCGATGAAGGGCGGCAGCTCCATCAACGCGGTGGGGTCTGAACGCCAACGCTCGAGCCCGCGGCGGTCGCGATCCGTGAACCACAGATGCAGGTCCGCCGCTGCCAGTCCCTCGCGGACGAGGCGGGTGTGAGCCGCCCAATCGCCGGTGGCGCGACGCTCTGCATCGCTGGCTTCGGCCACGACATAGGGGATGCCGAGCCTCTGCGAGATGGCGGGGCCGAGCAGGTCCGGCGCCTTGTAGTAGTTGTGATAGGTGAACCAGAGCTCGGGCGCTGCCCCGTCTCCGCGCCACTGCGCGAGCAGGGCTTCGATGCGCTCCGCCGCGGCGGCCTGATGGGCCGCGAGCCGCTCGGGCTCGGGAGTGGGCGTGAAATCGCGCGCGCCGATGCCGGGCATGACGCTGTGTCCGAGACTTTCCAGCGCCGCCACGAGCTGTCTCGCCATGCGGCGGTCGCCCGAAATGCGGCCGTCATCATAGGCGTTGAGCGGGGTGTGAAAGGCGATGCGCACCGGGTCTTCGCGTCGGACGAGCTTGTGACGGGTTCAACGATAGGGGTCGGCCGCGTCGCGCAGGCCGTCGCCGAGGAAGTTGAAGGCGAGGATGATCAGGATCACCGGAACGACCGGATAGAGCAGCCAGGGATAGAGCGCCACGACATTGATGTTCTGCGCCTCGTTGAGCATCACCCCCCAGCTGGTGATCGGCGGGCGCAGGCCGAGCCCCAGGAAGCTCAGCGCCGTCTCGCCGAGGATGGTCTTCGGGATGGTGATCGTTGCCGAGGCGATGAGATGGCTCATGAAGCCCGGCACCAGATGCAGACCGATGATCCGCGCGGGCTTCGCGCCCATCAGCTGGGCGGCGACGACATAGTCCTCCTCGCGCAGTGACAGGAGCTTCGAGCGAACTGCCCTCGCCAGACCCGTCCAGTCCATCAGGCCGAGGATAACGGTGATGCCGAAATAGACCAGCAGGGGACTCCAGGAGGGCGGCATGATTGCCGCCAGCGCCAGCCAGAGCGGGATATGCGGCAGGGACTGGACGATCTCGATCAGGCGCTGGACGACGAGATCGACCTTGCCGCCATAGTAGCCGGCGATGCCGCCGATGATGACGCCGAGCACGAAGGAGACGAAGACACCGAGCAATCCGATCGAGAGCGAGATCCGGCCGCCATAAAGGATGCGCGAGAGCATGTCCCGGCCGAGCCGGTCGGAGCCGAGCAGGAACAGCGTGCCACCCTCGGGCGGGCAGACGAAATGCAGATTGCCGGGAATGAGGTTCCAGAAACGGTAGTCCTCGCCGCGGCAGAAGAAGCGCAGGGGCTGCGGGCGGCTGTGGTCGACGTCGTATTCGCGCTTCAGGTTCTCCATGTTGAGGCGCTGCGTGTAGGGGTAGACGAAGGGGCCGAGGAATCGCCCCTCATGGAAGAGATGCACCTCCTGGCGCGGGGCGCGGATGAAGTCTGTGTTGCGCGTGGTGTAGTGGTAGGGCGCCAGGAATTCGGCAAGGGCCGCCATCGCATAGATGGCGATGATGACGACGCCCGAGACCAGCGCGAGCTTGTGGCGGCGGAATTTCCACCACATCAGCTGCGACTGCGAGGCGAGATAGACGCGCTCCTGCTCGGGCGTCATCACCTCGACGGCGTTCGGTTCGAACGGCGCCGTGGAGGCCGTGTGCGGCAGCGGTGCGCCATCGGGTGGCAATCCCAAAGCCGGCGAAGGCGGTGTCGCGGCCTGGTTCACTTGGTCGCCTCGCCCTGCAGGCGGATCCGCGGATCGAGGATCGCCAGCGCGATGTCGGAGATCAACACGCCGATCACGGTCAGGAAGGAAAGGAACATCAGGAAGGAGCCGGCGAGATACATGTCCTGGCTCTGGAGGGCGCGGATCAGCAGCGGACCGGTCGTCTGCAGAGAGAGGACGATGGCGACGATCTCGGCGCCGGAGACGATCGAGGGCAGGATGTCGCCGATGTCGGAGACGAAGAAGTTCAGCGACATGCGCAGCGGGTATTTGCGCAGCGCCTTGCCGGGCGGCAGGCCCTTGGCACGGGCGGTGACGTAGTACTGCTTCTGCAACTCGTCGAGGAGGTTGGCACGCACGGCGCGGATCATCCCGGCCGTTCCGCCGGCACCGATGATGATCACCGGAATCCACAGGTGCTCCAGCACCGAAGCAGCCTTGGCCCAGCTCATCGGCTGGTTGAGATATTGCGGATCGACCAGGCCGCCGATCGAGGTGCCGAACCAGACATTGGCGAAATACATGAAGACCAGCGCCAGCAGGAAATGCGGCACGGCGAGGCCGATCAGACCGACGAAGGTCAGGCCGTAATCGCCCCAGCTGTACTGATGCGTCGCTGAGTAGATGCCGATCGGGAAGGCGACGATCCAGGTGAAGATGATCGTGACGAAGGAGACGATCATCGTCAGCAAGAGCCGGTCGCCGACGATCTCGCGGACCGGGCGCTGGTACTCGAAGGAGTAGCCCATATCCCCCTGGAGCAGGCCCACCACCCACCAGACGTAGCGTTCGACGATCGGCTTGTCGAAGCCATACTCCTTCTTGAGGAACTCGATGCGCGAGAGGTCGGCCTTCTCTCCTTGCGCCTGCATCTCGGCCGCCAGCGTTTCGAAATAATCTCCTTCCGGCAGGTTGATGACGGTGAAGATCAGCGCACTGGTGACCAGCAGCGTCGGGATCATCACCAGGATGCGCTTGAGGATGTACTTCAGCAGCACGGGTTCAGCCCCTGCCCTTGTCGAGGCCGACCGTCTTGCGGGTGTCAAACCAGAAGGTGTCGGGCATGTAGCGGCCGAAAAAGGCGCCAGGTTCGAAGCTGTAGAGCCCCTTCTGCGGCACGTTCTTCAGGTCGCGCGACACCACGACGGGCTGGAGCGTGCCGTTGACGACGCCGATGGCGAAGAGCTGCTCGGCGTTGATCTGCAGCATGCGCCGCCAGATCTGCCGGCGCTCGCCCTGGGTCGCGCTGCTGCGCCACTGCCCGTAGAGGGCGACCAGTTCCTGCGCCTCGGTGAGATCGGGCGCCTCGCCCTCGCGGCCCGCCGTCTCGTGATACTGACCCCAGCGCGGCCAGTTGAACTGGGCGGAGCTGGTGGGAGCCAGTGCGTCGGGCTCCATATCGGCGGCGACGAGGCCGTTGTCCATGCCGGCCCAGGCCGACATGATGGTCTGGCCGGCGATGATGCGCCGGCGGAACACGTCGCGCTGGGTCGAGCGGGGATAGATCTTGATGCCGACGGCGTAGAGATCCTGCTTGATCAGGTCGAGGATGTCGGTTTCCTCGGTGCTCTCACCGGCGGTCTCGATGGTGAATTCGAGCCGCCGTCCGTCACTCAGAAGGCGGATCCCGTCGGAGGCGCGGCGCGTCAGTCCGGCTTCGTCGAGCAGGCGGTCGGCGAGGGCCGGATCGTGCTGCGTCCAGAGCTTCGCCAAGCCTGCATCATAGAGCGGGCTCTGGGGCAGGGCCGTGTTGCCGCTCTCCCTTGCCAGGCCGAAAAAGATGACCTGGTTGATGTCCTTGCGGTTGATCGCGACCGACAGCGCCTTGCGGTAGCGCAGGTCCCGGTTCAGGTCGCGCCAGACCGGGTCGATCGCGTTCAGGTTTGGCATCAGGGCAAAATAGGAGCCCTCGGCCCGTGTCCAGAGGCGGACGTCGAAGTTCATCCGCTTCGAGGCGTCCTTGAGGAAGGTGTAGTTGTCAAAGCGCAGATAGCGGGCCTGGAGATCGGCGTCGCCGGCCGCAGCCTTGGCCGGCACCAGTGAATGGGTGCCGACGGTCAGGGTGACCTCGTCGACATAGGGCAGTTGCCGGCCATTCTCATCGATGCGGTGAAAGAAGGGGTTCCGTTCGAAGGTGAACTGCTCGGCCGGCAGCGGCGTGGTGTTCCACCAGGGGTCGAGCGTTGGCAAATCGGGATTCTCGGGGCGGTACATGCGCGAGAGCCGCTCATGCAGCGCGCCCCAATCCCGCACGCGCGCCTGCCGGACGCGGGATTGCAGCGTCACGGGATCGGCGAAGTCGATATGGAACTGCTTCAGATAGCCCGACGGCATGCAGATGTAAGTCGGCTGAGCGCCGGCGAGCGCGGGCAGGAAGATCGGATTGGGCTTCGACCAGGAGTAACGAACCTCCGTCTCGCTCAGCACCTCGAAGACGGGGGGCTCGCTGCCGACCAGAAGCGCCTGCGGCGGCCCGCCTGGCGAGAGCCGCTTGTTGTTGGCGACATGGGTCCACCAGTAGCGAAAGTCCTCGGTGGTGAAGGGCGCTCCATTGGACCAGCGATGGCCGGGACGCAGCCGCAGGGTGAAGATCCGGCCGGCCTCGACCTCGAAGCTCTCGAGCACGTCGGGCGCGAGATCGACGTTGTCGTCGTAGCCGACCAGCCGCGTGTAGCCATAGAGCGTCATCATGCGGATATCGCGCTGGTCGCCCATCAGCATCCGAATCGTGCCGCCATGGCGGCCGGGAACCCGCTCGTCACCGGTCAGCGCGACAATGCGAGGGGAATCCGGGACGCGCTGCGCCACCCGCGGAAGCTTGCCGGCTGCCACTCTCTGTTCGAGGAAAGGGCTGTCGATCAGCTCGGGGGGACGAGCGGGCGCCGCCTGTGACAGGCGGGGCAGGCCCGAAGCCATCGCGACGGCGGCCGTGCCGATCAGCAGCGTCTCGCGGCGCGTGGGACGAAGCGATCTCATCAGGCCACCTCCCTCAGTTCGGCGCCAGGGCGGGCGAGTACGAAATGGCCGCCTCCGAGCGGCAGATGGATCAGCGCCCCGCCTTCGGGGTCGGGCCTGAAGATCCGGTCCCAATGGCTGGAATCGGAGGCGCCGCCCGGCGCCGCCAGCTTGAAATCGAGCTTGCGGTCGAGATCGGCGAAGGGGACCGAGCGCAGCAGCGCCTTCGTGTAGGGATGGACCGGCCGGCTGAACAGCGCGTGGCGCGGCGCGATCTCGACGATGCGGCCATTGGCCATCACGGCGATGCGGTCCGCCATGTAGTTCACCACCGCGAGGTTGTGCGAGATGAACAGGAAGGTTAGGCCTCGCTCGGCCTGGAGGTCCTTCAGCAGATTGAGGATCTGTGCCTGCACCGACACGTCCAGCGCCGAAACCGGTTCGTCGCAGATGATCAGGTCGGGGTCGAGCGCGAGCGCGCGGGCGATGCCGATGCGCTGGCGCTGCCCGCCGGAGAAGGAGTGCGGGTAGCGGTTGAGGAAGCGGACATCGAGCCCGACATCCTCCATCAGAGTCCTCACCCGCTCGGCCTGTTCGCCGGCGCCGCCCTTGCCATGGATCACCAGCGGCTCGCGCAGAATGTTCGACACGGTCATGCGCGGCGAGAGTGAGGAGACCGGATCCTGGAAGATCATCTGCACCCGCGGGCGGAACGCACGCAGCGCCTCGCCATCCAGTGCCAGGATGTCGGTCTGCGTACGGCCGTCGTCGAAGACGATGCTGCCGGCATCGGGCGTGACGGCGCGCATGATGATCTTGCTGACTGTGGTCTTGCCGCAGCCGCTCTCACCGACGAGGCCGAGGCATTCGCCGCGCCGGATGTCGAAGCCGACATCGTCGACGGCCAGCACGGTCTGCTGGGTGCCCTTGCCGAAGAAGCTGCGAGAACCGGTGGTGTAGGCCTTCCGCAGCCCGCGCACACTCAGTAGCGGCGCCTGCTCGCCGGCATTCGGCAGGGGCATGGCGCGCGGCGCGGCGGGCGGGCGGGGGCGTGCCTCGCGCAGCGCCACGAGACGTTCGCCCTCTTCCATGTCGAAATGCGGCGAGGCCTTCAGCAGGGCCTTGAGATAGGGGTGGCGCGGCCGGCGGAAGATGTCTTCGACCGGGCCGCTCTCCATGATCTCGCCATGGTAGATCACGACCACCTCGTCGGCCATGTTGGCGACGACGCCGAGATCATGGGTGATGAGCAGGATCGCCATGCCCATTTCGGCCTGGAGGTCGCGCATCAGGTCGAGCACCTGGGCCTGGATCGTGACGTCGAGCGCCGTGGTCGGCTCATCGGCGATCAGCAGGGCCGGCTGGCAGATCAGCGCCATGGCGAGCATGGCGCGCTGGCGCAGCCCGCCCGAGAGTTCGAAGGGATAGAGCCCGTAGGCGCGCACCGGGTCCTTGAAGCCGACGCGACCGAGCATCGTTTCGATCAGACCGCGCGCTTCGGCCTTGCTCATGGGCCGGTGCAGCAGCAGCGCTTCCTCGATCTGGTTGCCGATGGTGTGGACCGGCGAGAGCGACGACATCGGCTCCTGGAAGATCATGCCGATGCGCCCGCCGCGCAGGGCGCGGATCGCCTTGCCCTCCGCCGGCAGTGCGGCAATGTCGATGGTGGTGTCGGGGGTGAGCGGATCGCGGAACAGGATCTCCCCCCCGGTCACGCCGCCAGCGCGGGGCAAAAGCCCCATGATCGCCTGCGAGATCACCGATTTGCCCGAGCCCGACTCGCCGACCAGCGCGACGGTGCGGCCCGCGGGCACACGCAGGCTCACGCCCTTCACGACGTCGCGCGCGAGGCCGTGAACGGTGAACCCGATATGCAGATCGCTGATCCGAAGAATATCCATCAGCCGCTTTCGCCGGAGCTTCGCCCCCAGTTCCTCATCACAACGTCACTAGACGCGGAAAGTGCCGCTTTGCCAACGGGGTTCGACCGACTGCGACACCGCGCCGGACCATGTCGCCCGGCGATGACGGTCGCGTGAAAGCGGGCTCATTGCGCTCGCGGCGCGGCTGGCACACATATGGACCTTCGAAGGTCAGAAGACGGGCGCCGGGTTGCGGCGCACCGGCGAGGATTCCTCTTGGAGACCAGCCTCTTCCGCTATGTCTGGGAGAAGAGCCGCGGCGAGCAGATCATCGTGCTGCTCATCATCCTCGCCTCGATCCCATTCTATTGGGCGTCCTTCGATGTGCCAAAGCGCATCGTCAACGATGCGATTCAGGGCAATGCCTTCAAGGACGGCAAGACCACAGCGACCCTGCTCGACTTCACGCTGCAGCTTCCCTCCTTCCTCGGGGGGGCGAGCTTCAAGCTGTTCGAGGGTTTCCAGGTCGGTCAGCTCGGGCTGCTGCTGGGGCTGAGCAGCTATTTCCTGTTCCTGGTGCTGGTCAACGGCGCGTTCAAATACGTCATCAATGTGCGCAAGGGCATCCTCGGCGAGCGCATGCTGCGGCGGATGCGCTACGACCTCTTCAGCCAGCTGATGCGCTTCCGCCCCGAGGACATCCGCGCGGTGAAGCCGGCCGAGGTCGCCAGCATGATCAAGGACGAGGTCGAGCCGATCGGCGGCTTCGTGGGCGACGCCTTCATCCAGCCGGTCTTCCTGCTGACGCAGGCACTGACGGCGCTGACCTTCATCATGGTGCAGAGCGTCTGGCTCGGGTCGATCGCTCTGGTGATCGTGCTGGCACAGGCCATCATCGTCCCGATCCTGCGGCGCGAGCAGCTGCGGCTCGGTCGCGAGCGCCAGCTCGCCTCCCGCCAGCTCGCCGGGCGGATCGGCGAAATCGTCGATGCGGGGCCGACGATCCAGGGTCATGGCGCGACGACCTATGTCCAGTCGGACATCGCCGGGCGGCTGGGCCGGCTCTTCGACATCCGCTACGCGCTCTACAAGCGCAAATTCGCGGTCAAGTTTCTGAACAACCTGCTGGCGCAGATCACGCCCTTCTTCTTCTACGCGATCGGCGGCTTCTTCGCTCTGCAGGGGCGCCTCGATATCGGCCAGCTCGTCGCCGTCATCGCGGCGTATCGCGACCTGCCGCCGCCGATCAAGGAGCTGATCGACTGGGACCAGCAGCGCAACGACGTCACGATCAAGTACGAGCAGGTCATCGCCCAGTTCAACACCGAAGACCGTGTCCAGCTCGACGAGGAGGGCGGGGTCGAGCGCTTGCCGGACACGGGAGAGATCCGGCTGGACGGCGTGCAGATGCTGGACAATCGCGGCCAGCCCCTGCTGATGCCGCTGACCGTCCGTATCCCGCGGCCGGGCGAGGTCGCGCTGGTCGGTCCGGCCGGCGGCGGGCTGGAGGTCCTGGGACGCATCCTCGGACGGCAGGCGATGAACTATTCCGGGCGAGTGATGTTCGACTCGGCTCCGCTGGCGCGCATGTCGGTCGAGCGGGCGAGCCATCTCATCGGCTATGCCGGCAACGAGACCGAGATCATCGCGGGCACGATCCGCGACAACATCCTGCTGCCGCTGAAGCGACGCCGTCCCGACATCCGCCCCCAGGGCCGGCTGTCGACCAGCGAACACCGGCGCTTCGTGGAGTCGCTGCGATCGGGCAACACGCCGCTGCCTTTCGAGGCCGACTGGACAGATTACCAGGGAGCGGGCGTGGCCGACGAGGCAGAGCTGGCGCAGCGGGTGAGGACGGTGCTCGATGTGCTTGGCTGTGCGGAGGACGTCTATGAGCTGGGCCTCGACGGGAAGGTGACAGCCGGTCTGCGCGCCGAGGCGAAGGCGCAGATCGTGGATGCGCGCTGGGCGGTGGCCGAGGAGCTCGCCCGCAGCAAGCTCGCCGGGTTGATCACGCCCTTCGACCCCGAGAGCTACAACGACAATGCGACCATCGCCGAGAACCTGATCTTCGGCGCCCGGATGAGCCCCCGCTTCGCCAACGAGACGCTGCTGTTCGAACCCTACGCCCATGCGATCCTGAAGGCGGAGTCGCTGGTCGAGCCGCTGGTCGAGGTCGGCTCGCGGATCGCTGGAACCGTCGCCGAGATCTTCGCCGGGCTGCCGCACGGCCATGCCCTGTTCGAGCGTTACTCCTTCGGTTCGGGTCTGGATTTCGACCGGATGGGCGAATTGGCGGCCTTGCTCGACAAACACGACATGCGCAGCCCCCTCGACGCCGTGGCCGAGCGCGATCTGGTGGCGCTGGCGCTGGGCTATATCGAGCCCAAACACCGGCTTAACCTGCTCGATGAGCGGCTGCGTGAGCGTATCCTGCGGGCGCGGGCGAGCTTCAAGATGCATCTGCCGGCCGACGCGGTGGAGGACGTCGATTTCTACGATCCCGACAAGGTGATGCTCGGGGCGAGCCTGCGCGACAACCTGATGTTCGGCCGCATCGGCCACGGTATCGCCGATGCGCGGAAGAAGGTGGCGATGATCGTCCGCAAGGCCCTGGCGCGTGCGGGGCTCGACGGTGACCTCTATCGCATCGGCCTCAACACCGATTGCGGCATTCGCGGTCGGTTCCTGCCGACGCGGCTCAAGCTCGCCATCCCGCTGGCGCAGGCGCTCATCAAGGCGCCGCAGATCGCGATCCTCGATCTCGGCGCGTTCCTCGCGACGACCACGGAACCCGAGGCGGTCATTGCCCGGCTACGCGAGCATTGCGCCGGCATGACGCTGTTCCTGCTCGTCAGGGACGACCATCTCGTCGGTGACATCCCCCTCAGGATCGTCTTCAATGGGCCTTCGGCGACCCTCGAGAGCGGGACCGAGGAGGAGGACGAGGCGGCGATGCCGCCCCCGACGCGTCAACGGAACGGCATCGAGACCATGGAGGCGCGGTCATGACCCTCGAAACGGACATTTCATGCCTGCGGCAAGTCCCGCTGTTCCGGAGCCTGCCCCTGCCGCGGCTGAAGCTCGTCGCGCTGATGGGAGAAAAGCTGCGTTTCGATCCTGGGACGCAGATTATCGCCGAGGGCGAGACGCCTGAAGGTGTCTTCGTCGTCTTGCAGGGCGAACTCGAGATTTCACATGGCGGCGCGAACGGGGAGGGGCCGAGGCTGCCGCTCCATACCGGCAGCCTCGTCGGCGACGTGCCGCTTCTCTCCGGGCGCAGCTATGTCGGCGCGATCACCGCCAAGACGGCCGTCGTGGCGCTGCGTCTGCCGAAGGATCTGTTCTTCGAACTGCTCGAGACGATCCCCGATTTCAGCCTGGCGCTGACGCGCGACCTGGCGTCGCGGCTCTACCGGCTGGCGGACCGCACGCTGCATGCGGAGAAGGTGCATTGACGAACCGGATTTCCGCATGAGCCTTCAGCAAGCGGCGGCGACGCGCGGCGGCATGGGGATGGAGCAGGTCTCGTCGTGGAGTCGCGACATCCGCTTCGCCTCCGGGATGATCCTGCTGTTCTTCGCGACGACGCATTTCCTCAACCATGCCGCCGGGATCGCCGGGGTCGCGGCGATGGAGCAGGCGCAGGAATGGCGTTACTGGTTGTGGCATTCCTGGGCGGGAACCATCGCGCTCTACGGGGCGCTGATCGTCCATCCCTTCTTCGCCCTCGTGCGGGTGGCACAGCGGCGCACCTTCAAGATGCCGGCGCGCGAGATGCTGCAGATCGCGCTCGGGCTCGCCATCCCGCTCTTTCTGATCGACCATATCGTTGGCACACGGGTGATGGGGAGCTTCTTTCATCTCGACGAGAGCTACCGCGCCGTGCTGCGCCGTCTCTGGCCGGGGCTGGCGATGTCGCAGACGATCCTGCTGCTGCTGGTTTGGGTCCACGGCATCATCGGCCTGCATTTCACGCTGCGCTCGCGTGACGGCTATCAGCGCTGGCGCGACCCGTTCCTGCTGCTGGCGATCCTGATCCCGATCCTCGCCCTCATCGGCTTCGCCGTCGGCGGGCGCGAAGCCGGGCAAATGGCGATGCCGCCAGAGGTCTCGTCGGACGCCCAGATCGTGATGTTCAACCAGAACGTCACCTGGGCGAAGACGGTCTTCTATGGGCTGGTCGGGTGCTTCGTCGCCTTCGTGGCGATCCGCGAGATCCGGGTTCGGACCACGCGGCAGATCACCGTGCGGTTCGTCGGCCATGGCGTGCGCAAGCTCGCGCCGGGCCTGACCGTGCTGGAGATGTTCCGCCGCTTCGGCATCCCTCATGCGGCGCTCTGCGGGGGGCGGGCGCGCTGCGCCACATGCCGCGTTCTGGTTCTGGACGGCGGCGACAGCCTGCCGCCTCCGGGAGCCAACGAGGCGAAGCTGCTGCGCCGGATTGCGGCGCCCGAACGGGTGCGTCTCGCCTGCCAGATCCGCCCGCGCGACGACGTCCAGGTGCAGATCCTCCTGGCGTCCCGTCTGAGCGCGACGACGCCCGGCCAGCTCGAGCCCGACACCAGCATCGGCAAGCGCGGGCTGACCGTGGTGGTGGCGGATCTGCGGGCCTTCTCCGCGCTCTCCGCTCGCCAGCTCCCGCAGGAGCTGATCGGGCTGCTGAACCGCTTCTTCGACGAGATGGCCCAGGCGATCACCGCCCATGGTGGACGCATCGACGCCTTCTATGGCGACGGCTTCATGGCCGTGTTCGGGCTGGAGGGCACGCCGGCGCGCAGCGCCCAGAGCGCGATCGCGTCCGCGGGCGACATCGTGCGGGCGGTCGAGGCGCTGAACCGGGAATTCGGGGCGGCGCTGCCCCTGCCGCTGCGCATCGGCATCGGCATCCACAGCGGCCAGGCGATCACCGGGGCGGTCGAGAACGAGAGCATGGGCCGGCGCGACATCACTGTCGGCGAGACGGTGGCGGTGGCCGCCCAGCTCGAACTGGCGACGCGCCGCGTGCTGGCCGACATCCTCGTCTCGGAGGAGACGATTCGCGCCAGCGGACGCAGCTATCGCGGGACGACGGCGCTCAAGATCACCATCCGCGGTCGTGAGAAGCCGATCAACGCGATCGGTTTCGCGAGCGCGCCGGAGTTGGCCGACGAGCGCGACGATCGCGTGACGGCGCCTCCGGTTTTCGAGGAGGCGCCCGAAATCGTTCCCGCAGCGGTGGATGCGCCGGCTGCGACCGGCGGACTGGCCGTCCTGGAGGCGGCCGCGACGGCGCCGGGGCAGACGGCTGCTCCCGCGCCGGCAGCGGGCGAGGAGACCGCGGCGCCGATCGCGCGCAAACCGCGCCGCAAGGCTGCGCCGAAGAAAACCGCGCCGCCCGAGGACGCAGGCGCCTGAGCCGCGAGCGGCCGTGTGCCTCAGGCGTCGCCAAAGACCAGGAAGCGCCTGCGGTCGAAGCCGGCAGCGCGCAGCGCCTCGTCATGGATCGTCAGCGAGAGATCGATGGCCGGCGCGTCGTTGCGCGTCGCGGTCAGGGCGCCGATCTGTCCCAGCGCCCGTTCCAGCTCGAGCGCGTAATCAATCACGAGCACGGCCGCGCCCGCGGCCAGGGCGAGCAGTTCCGGCGGCGTCGCGGCGCGGCGTCCGAAGGGCTTGAGCGAGAGGCCGAGCAGCACCAGGCCATAAGGCTGGGCCGGCGCGATCTCGACCTCCTGCAGCTTGGCGGCGACGTGGCGCAGGCGGCAGGGCGCACCGTTCAGCGTGTCGGCCTCATAAGTGGGAATCTTCGGATCGATGACGGTGACGCTGGCCGGATGGTGCGTCAGAAAGCCGGTGATCGGGAGGCCGGCGCCGCCGATCTCGACGATATGGGTGCAATGGCGCACAGCGTGGGCCGCCAGCACCTGTCGCAACGCCGCGGCCGGACTCGCCAAATGCGGCAGGCGGGTGCCGGCGAGGGCGTCCGGATCGGCGCCGGCGTCGCTGGCCTTTGGGCCCGCGCTTGCATATGGTCCCGCCACCTTCGATCCCCGCCCTTCGAAACGACATGACGTCCGACGCGCCGCCCGACGCCTTCTATGACATTCTGCGCGGCGTCGCAGCCCTGACCGGCAACCGCGTCGTCGGCGATCTCGCGCGCCTCGTTGCGGACGGGATGCCGCAAGATCTCTGGATCGCCTTCAACCACAAGCAGATCGGCTCGAAACGCTGGCTGGTCGACGCGCTGGCGGAGGTCCTGCCGCGGCCCGACGGCCCGGTCTGGGTGCTTGGAGCCTGGTACGGCGTGCTCGGCGCGCTGCTGCTCGATGATCCGCGTCTTGCGATCCCCGCCGTCGTCAGCGTCGATCTCGATCCCGCCTGCGCGCCTATCGCCGGGCGGCTGAACCGCCGCCATCTCGCGGAAGGCCGGTTTCGTGCCGTGACCGCGGACATGACGACACTGGATTTCGCCGCTCAGCAGCCCAGGCCCGGACTGGTGATCAACACCAGCTGCGAGCATCTGGCGGACGTGCCGGGCTGGCTCGCCACGCTGCCGACGGGGCTGCCGCTGCTGCTGCAGTCGAACGATTATGTCCGCGAGCCCGATCACCGCAGCTGCGTGCCCTCGCTGGAGGCGTTCCAGGCACAGGCCGGCCTCTCCGAGACGCTCTTCGCCGGCGCGCTGCCGACGAAGAACTACACCCGCTTCATGCTGATCGGCCGGCGATGACGGGGCCCGTCATCGCGATCGCGATGAAGGGTTATCCGCGCCTGTCGGAGACCTTCATCGCGCAGGAACTGCTCGGCCTGCAGCAGCGCGCTGTGCCTTTCGCGATCTGGTCGCTGCGGCGTCCGACCGATGCGGCGCGCCATCTGATGCACGACCAGATCAGCGTCCCGGTGCATTATCTTCCGGAGTATCTGCACGAGGAGCCAGGGCGCGTGCTGCGCGGCATTCTCGGCGCGCTCGCGCGGCCCGGCCTGCTGCGGCTGTTGCCCGTCATCCTGCGCGACCTCGTCCGTGATCGCACGCGCAACCGCCTACGCCGCTTCGGCCAGGCCTGCGTGATGGCCCGCGAGCTGCCGGCGGCGACCACGCATCTTCACGTGCATTACCTGCACACGCCGGCCTCGGTGATCCGCTACGCCGCCCTGCTGCGTGGCATCGGCTGGTCGTTCTCGGCCCACGCCAAGGACATCTGGACCACGTCGGACTGGGAAAAGCGCGAGAAGATCGCGGATTCCGCCTGGGGCGTCACCTGCACCCAGGACGGCCACCGCGAATTGCAGCGCCTGGCCGACCGCCCCGACAAGGTCGCGCTCGTCTATCACGGGCTCGATCTCGGCCGCTTTCCCGCGCCACCGCCGCGCCCGCCGCGCGACGGGAGCGACCCGGGCGCGCCTGTCCGCATCGTCACCGTCGGCCGGGCGGTGGAGAAAAAGGGTTTTGACGATCTGCTGGCGGCGCTGGCGCAGTTGCCGCCCGGCTTGCACTGGCGCCTGACCCATATCGGCGGCGGCGAGAGGCTGAAGGCGTTGCAGACGCAGGCCGTGGCGCTGCGGCTCGCGGAGCGCGTGACCTGGGCCGGGCCCAAGGCGCAGGGCGATGTCATTGCCGCGCTACGCGAGGCCGATCTCTTCGTACTGCCTTCAAAAAAGGGCGAGGACGGCGACCGCGACGGGCTGCCCAATGTGGTGATGGAGGCCGCGAGCCAGGCCCTGCCGATCGTCGCCACCGATTTCGCCGGGATTCCGGAGTTCGTGCGCGATGGCGTCGAGGGGCTGCTGGTGCCGCCCGGCGATGTCGCGGCCCTGGCCCATGCCGTCGCCGCCCTGGCGGAGGCGCCGCAGCGGCGGGGCGCGCTCGGCCAGGCGGCTCTGGCGCGGCTGACCGGCTCCTTCTCGGCAGAGGCCGGGCTTGACGGGATCGCGGCGCGGTTGCGCGCCTCGGCGGGGCTCGTGCCGTGAGGGTCGTGGGGGAGCCAGCGCGCGTCCTGATCGCGGTGACGCATCTGCTCGGCAGCGGCCATCTGGTGCGGGCGGCGCAGCTGGCGCTGGCGCTGGCGGCTGGCGGCTTCGCGGTGACGCTGGCGAGCGGCGGGATGCCGCTGCGCGACATGGCGGACGAGCCCTTTGCCTTCGTGCAACTGCCCGCGGTCAAGGTCGAGGGGCTGGATTTCCGCAACCTGCTCGACGAGGCGGGGGCTCCGATCGAGGCCGGCCGGCTGGCGCGGCGCCGGGCCATGCTCGCGGCGCTGGCGACGACGCTGAAGCCCGATGTCGTCGTGACCGAGCATTTCCCCTTCGGTCGCCGACAGTTGGCGGAGGAGTTCCTGACACTGATCGCCGCGGCGAAGGCCGCCAACCCGTCCGCGCTGGTGTTGGCCTCGGTGCGCGACGTGCTGGTGACGCCGCGCACGGACCGGATCGCCGAGGCGGAGCAGCGCCTGGCCTCGCTGTTCGACGGCGTCCTCGTTCATGGCGACCGGAACTTCCTGCCGCTGGAGGCCTCCTGGCCGGTTTCGCCCGCCCTGGCAGCACGGCTGCATTATACCGGCTATCTGGCGCCGCCGCCGGTGGCAGCGCCGGACGACCTCGATGGGGAGGGGGCGGGCGAGGTGCTCGTCTCGGGTGGCGGCTCCGCTGCGGCGCTGCCGCTGTTCCGGCTCTGCCTCGCGGCGGCCGGTCTCGTCGAACCCTCGCGTCGCTGGCGCATCCTCGTCGGCAAGGCCGTGGCAGAGAGCGATGTCGCCGCGCTGCGGCAATCAGCCTCGCCCAACGTCATGGTGGAGCGCGTGCGGGTCGATTTTCCGGTGCTGCTGGCGCGGGCGGCGCTCTCGATCAGCCAGGCCGGCTACAACACGGTGCTCGACCTCGTCGCCGCAGGGCGGCCGGCGATCGTGGTGCCCTTCGACGAGGGGGCCGAGACGGAACAGGCGATCCGCGCCGAGGCGATGGAAAGAGCCGGATTGGCGCGCTGCCTGCGTCTCTCGGGCCCGAAGCCCGCCGATGCGGCCGATCTGGCAGCGGCGGTTGCCGCAGCACTGGCGCAGGAAGAACGGCCACGCGCTTCGATCGATCGCGACGGCGCCGGGCGCATCTGCGGCATCCTCTCGCGGCTGTTGGCGCAGCGGACAAGCGTCTGAGACACCGACCGCGGCATCGCTCTTGCCACGCCCGGCATGCCTGCCGCGAAGTGCCGACCCGGCGCTTTGCGAATTGCCGGTCCCGGGCTTTGTCTCTAATTAGGGAGACATTGCCTCCCTCCTCGGTCGGCGTCGGGACAACCGGTCTTCTCCGGCCATGCTCCCACGCCCGGAGACTTGATGATGACAGTGACGACCGCCGCCGGCCTGCCCGACATGAAGCTGTCGGTGCGCCAGACCTTCGGAATCGATTCGGATCTCGAGGTGCCGGCCTATTCGAAGACCGAGGCGCATGTGCCCGATCTCGACCCGGATTACCGTTTCGACCACGACACCACGATCGCGATCCTGGCGGGCTTCGCCCATAACCGGCGCGTGATGATCTCAGGCTATCACGGCACCGGCAAGTCGACCCATATCGAGCAGGTCGCGGCGCGGCTCAACTGGCCCTGCGTGCGCGTCAACCTCGACAGCCATGTCTCCCGCCTCGATCTCGTCGGCAAGGACGCGATCGTGCTGAAGGAAGGCAAGCAGGTCACGGAGTTCCAGGACGGCATCCTGCCCTGGGCGCTGCAGAACAACATCGCGCTGGTCTTCGACGAGTACGATGCCGGCCGCCCGGACGTGATGTTCGTGATCCAGCGCGTGCTCGAGCAGTCCGGCAAGCTGACGCTGCTCGACCAGAAGCGCGTCATCCGCCCTCATCCGGCCTTCCGGCTGTTCGCGACCGCCAACACGGTCGGGCTTGGCGACACCTCGGGCCTCTATCACGGCACGCAGCAGATCAATCAGGGCCAGATGGACCGCTGGTCGATCGTGACGACGCTGAACTATCTGCCGCATGACAACGAGGTCGCGATCGTGCTCGCGAAGTCGAAGCACTTCCAGGGCACGCCCGAGGGCAAGGCGACGATCGACAAGATGGTCCGCGTCGCCGACCTGACCCGCAACGCCTTCATGAACGGCGATCTCTCGACGGTGATGAGCCCGCGCACGGTGATCACCTGGGCGGAGAACGCCGCGATCTTCGGCGATGTCGGCTTCGCCTTCCGCGTCACCTTCATGAACAAGTGCGACGAGATGGAGCGCACGCTGGTGGCCGAGTTCTACCAGCGCTCCTTCGGCAAGGAACTGCCGGAGAGCGCGGCGAACGTCGTCCTGAGCTGAGGGCCGTCCCCGCCATGGCGACCCTCCAGCGCGAGAGCGATGTCGCCGCGACGAGGGAGGCCGTGGTCGCGGGCTTGAGCGCCTACAATGCGGCCCGGGTCGGGCCGCGCAACAGCGAGCCGCTGGCACTCAGCCTGCGCGACGGTGATGGCGTGATCGTCGGCGGGCTGATCGGGGAGCTGAAGTGGGAATGGCTCCATATCGATCTGCTCTGGATCGACGAGGCCCATCGCGGCGCCGGCCATGGCGAGGCGCTGGTCGCCCTGGCTGAAACGACCGCGCGCGAGCGCGGCGCCCGTGGCGTCTATCTGAGTACGATGAGCATCCAGGCGCCGCAGTTCTATCCCAGGCTGGGTTACCAGCCCTGCGGCGTGATGGAGGACTATCCCGTCGCCGGCCATCGGATCCACCATTTCGCGAAGGCGCTATGAGCATTTCCAACCGCAAGCCCGGGACGACCAAGGAAGCGCCGGCGGAGCCGCTGAAGCGGGCGATCTCCTCGACGATGAAGGCGATCGCGCGCAAGCCGGAGATGGAGATCGTCTTCGCCGCCGACAAACCTTCGCTGGTCGGCGAGCGCGCCCGCCTGCCCGAACCGCCGCGCAAGCTGACGGCGCAGGACGTCGCGGTGCTGCGCGGCCACTCGGATTCGATGGCGCTGCGGCTGGCCTGCCACGACGCATCCGTGCATCGCCGCGCCGCGCCTGAGGGCGATGCGGCGCGCGCCGTGTTCGATGCGGTGGAGCAGGCGCGGGTGGAATGCGTCGGGGCGCGGCGCATGGCCGGCATGGCCGGCAACATCACCGCCATGCTCGAGGACCGCTATCACCGCGGCGGCCGCTACGAGGAGATCACCGACCGCGCCGACGCGCCGCTCGAGGACGCGCTCGCACTGATGGTGCGCGAGCGGCTGACCGGGCTGAAGCCGCCCAAGGCGGCCGAGAAGCTGGTCGATCTCTGGCGCGAGCAGATCGAGGCCAAGGCCGGCGCCGATCTCGACCGGCTGTCGAAATCGGTCGAGGACCAGCGCGCCTTCGCCCGCACGGTGCGCGACATGCTGGCCTCGCTCGACATGGCCGAGCAGACGGCGCAGGGCGAGGACTCGGAAGAGGACGAGGACGACAAGGACCAGTCCTCCGACGAGCAGCAGCAGCAGGACGGCGAGGCCGAGCAGGAGAGCGCCGGCGAGCGCTCCGAGGTCGAGGTCTCGGACGATGCGACCGAGGAATTGCAGGAGGGGGCGACCGAAGCCTCCGACGCGCCGTCGGGCGACTGGGACGAAGAGGACGAGAACTCGGAAGCCGACGAGGCCGGTGAGGCTCCGCGCCCGCGCGAGAGCAAGGCCAACGACCGTCCGCAGACCGACTACAAGGCCTATACCCAGAAATATGATGAGGTCGTCACGGCCGAGGACCTCTGCGATGCCGAGGAACTGACCCGGCTGCGGGCCTATCTCGATAAGCAGCTCGCCCATCTCCAGGGCGTGGTGGCGCGGCTCGCCAACCGGCTGCAGCGGCGCCTGATGGCGCAGCAGAACCGCTCCTGGCAGTTCGATCTCGAGGAGGGCGCGCTTGATCCGGCACGCCTGCCGCGCATCATCATCGACCCCTATCAGCCGCTCTCCTTCCGGCAGGAATCGGACACGAATTTCCGCGACACGGTGGTGACGTTGCTGATCGACAATTCCGGCTCGATGCGCGGCCGGCCGATCACGGTCGCGGCGACCTGCGCTGACATCCTGGCGCGGACGCTGGAGCGCTGCGGCGTCAAGGTCGAGCTGCTCGGCTTCACGACGCGGGCCTGGAAGGGCGGTCTTTCGCGCGAGAGCTGGCTGCAATCGGGCAAGCCGGCCAGCCCCGGCCGCCTGAACGATCTGCGCCACATCATCTACAAGGCGGCGGATGCGCCCTGGCGCCGGGCGCGCAAAAATCTCGGCCTGATGATGCGCGAGGGCCTGCTGAAGGAGAACATCGACGGCGAGGCGCTGGACTGGGCCCATAAGCGCCTGCTGGCGCGGCCGGAGCAGCGCAAGATCCTGATGGTGATCTCGGACGGCGCGCCGGTCGACGATTCGACCCTGTCGGTCAACTCCGGCAACTATCTCGAGCGGCATCTGCGCCACATCATTGCCGAGATCGAGACGCGTTCGCCGGTCGAGCTGATCGCCATCGGCATCGGCCATGACGTCACCCGCTATTACCGCCGCGCCGTCACCATCGTCGATGCGGAGGAGCTCGGCGGTGTCATGACCGAGAAGTTGGCCGAGCTGTTCGAGGAGGATGCGGGACTCGCCGCCAAACCGTCGCGCGGATCGCGGCGGCTGCAGTGAGCGGGGTTTCGCAGGCAGACGCGTCGTCCCGATGCGCCTGACGCGCCGCTCCGCGCTCGCCGGGCTGGGTGCCTGGGCTGCTGCGGGCCCGGCCGAGGCTGCTTCTCCCGACACGGGCCGCATCCCGCTCGCGGTGACGGCCCGTCCGATCGCCGCCTTCGAACCGCGCAACCCGGACAAGACGCGCTTCGGCCAGCTCATCTTCCGCAGCGGGCTCGTGCTCAGCGGCAGCCACCCCCGCTTCGGCGGGCTGTCGGGGCTGTGGCGCGGAACGGGCGGCCGCGATCTCGTCGCGATCACCGACAACGGCTTCTGGCTGACGGGCCGTCTCGCCTCGCGCGAGGGGCGGCTGAGCGGGCTGGAGGATGCCGAGCTGGCGCCCATCCTCGGCAGCTCCGGCCGGCCGCTGCATCGCTCGCGCTACTACGACACCGAGAGCCTCTGCATCGCCGACGGCGTCGCCTATCTCGGCGTCGAGCGGACGCATGACGTGCTGCGCTTCGATTGGGCGACTGAGGGCGTGATGGCACGGGCACGGCTGGTGCCGGTGCCGCGCGAGGTCAAGCGCCTGCCGGACAATCGCGGGCTCGAGGCTATCGGCGTGGTGCCTCCCGGCCAGCCGTTGGCGGGCGCGATCATCGCCATCGCCGAGCGGTCCGGAGGAGAGGACGAGCCGACGCTGGGCGTCATCCTGGGCCGTCAGCCCGGGCTGTTCCAGGTGGCGCGGCATGACGGCTTCGACATCACCGACCTCGCCTTCCTGCCCGATGGCGACCTCGTGGTGCTGGAGCGTTGGTATCGGACCTTGCGCGGCGTCGGCATGCGAATCCGCCGGATCCCCGGCGCGAGCCTCAAGGCCGGGGCGCTGCTCGACGGGCCGACGCTGATCCAGGCCGATCTCGGCCAGGAGATCGACAACATGGAAGGGCTCGCGGTCCATCGGGAGGAGGGGCGCACCGTGCTGACCCTGATCTCCGACGACAATTTCTCGTTCCTGCAGCGCACCGTGCTGCTGGAATTCGAACTGGGTTGAAGCGGTCGTTCCGTCATGGTCGGCCTTGTGCCGACCATCCACGTCTCCCTTGATCGAGCCTGGTGTTCAAGACGTGGATGCTCGCCACAAGGGCGAGCATGACGGCGGTGCCCCAACGAAAAAAGCGGCCTCGCGGCCGCTTCCTTCAGATCCGAAAAGGCCCGTCCGCTCAGGCGTTAGCGAGCTTCTTCTCGATATCGCGCTTCAGGGCGAGCGCGCCGGTCGAGAGATCGCCGGCCGAGGCCTTGATCAGGAAGGCGTCGAGACCGCCGCGGTGATCGACACTGCGCAGGGCGTTCGCCGAGACGCGCAGGCGCACCGAGCGGCCGAGCGCGTCCGACTGCAGCGTAACGTTGACGAGGTTGGGCCGGAAGACGGTCTTCGTCTTGCGGTTCGAGTGGCTGACGAGGTGGCCGGTGAGGGTGGCCTTCCCGGTCAGTTCGCAACGGCGCGCCATGGTGTCGATCCTTACATCCAACCGGCTGGCTCAAACAAAAATGCCGACACGCGACGTGCCGGACATGAGCACCGGAAGTCAAATTGAAGTCGCGGTTCCATAGCCAAGGCCGGCGGGGCCGTCAAGGAAAACCGCGCAGCCGCGTGCGGAAACGGGCGGGCGATGGGGCAAGGGCCCGCCGCGGCATCTGCGCGCTCGCCAAGACCGTCGAAAAGGGTCACGATTCGGACCGATTCGCAGGGCATGTCGGCAGCATAGCCGTCTGGAGGAAGTGGATGAAACCCGCCATCGCATCGTCTCTCGGCGGGTTGATGCTCGCTTTCGGTGCCGCGAGCTTCGCAGTTCCGGCCGCCGCCGCCTCGCTCGATGCCCGCTACGACGTGTCGCTGCTGGGCCTGACGCTCGGCACCGCCAACCTGACCGGCGGCATCGAGGGCTCGGCCTATAAGCTCGACCTGACCGCCAAGCTCACCGGTCTGGTCGGCGGCTTCACCGGCGGGCGCGGCTCCGGTGCCGCCACCGGCAATCTGAACGGTACGAAGCTTTCGCCGACCAGTTTCGCGGTCAGCTCGGCCAGCTCCAGCGAAAGCCGCACCGTGCGTATGGCGCTCGACAGCAATGCGGTGGCGGCGGTCGAGATCGAGCCGCCGATCGAGGCCAAGCCCGACCGCGTGCCGCTGAACGACGGCCATCGCCGCAATGTGATCGACCCGCTCAGCGCCTTCCTGATGCCGGTCGTCGGCAAGGGGCTGGCCAATGCCTGCAACCGGACGCTGCAGATCTTCGACGGCGCGGCGCGCTACGACATCAAGATGAGCCAGTCCGGCACGCGCGAGGTCAAGCTCGAGGGCTATAGCGGCCCGGTCGCTGTCTGCCAGGTGCGCTATGTCCCGATCGCGGGGCATCGCTCGGAGCGGCCGAGCACGAAGTTCATGATCGAGAACCGCGACATCAGCACCTGGCTGGCCCCGGTCGCGGGCACCAATGTCATGGTGCCGGTGCGGGTCTCGGTGAAGACGATGATCGGCACCGCCGTGCTCGAGGCCTCGAGCTTTAAGGTCGATCCCGGCATGACGGCGAGCACGGCGCGGAACTGAGGCGTAAGGCGTCATGCTCGGGCCTGACCCGAGCATCGCAGCCCGATGAGGCTCGGGGCGTGTCATCCTGCCAGAGATTCTCGGGTCTGCGCTTTGCTCCGCCCGAGAATGACGGCCTTGCTCAATGCGCCGTCGATTTGGAGAACAGGTTGATCACCAATACGCCCGCCACGATCAGCGCCATGCCGATGATGGCCGGCGGATCCAGCTTCTGTCCGAACAGAACCCGCGCGATGATGCTGATCATGACGATGCCGACGCCCGACCAGATGGCGTAGGCGATGCCGACGGGGATCGTCCGCAAGGTCAGGGTCAGGAAGTAGAAGGCGCTCAGGAAGGCGGCGAGCATGATCATCGTCGGCAGGGGCCGCGTGAACTCGTTCGACGCCTTTAGCGCCGAGGTGCCGATGACCTCGCTGACGATCGCCGCCGCGAGGTAGAGATAGCTCGCGGCGCCAAAGCTCATGCGGCCTTCGCGTTCTGGAGGAAGCTGCCCATGCGCTCCAGGGCGCGCTCGATGTTCTCCAGGGAGTTGGCGTAGGAGAGGCGGATATAGCCCTCGCCATGGACGCCGAAATCCGGCCCGCCGATGGTGGCGACGCCGGTCTCCTCGAGGAGGGCGGAGGCAAGCTTCTTGGCCTTCCAGCCGGTCTGCGAGACGTTCGGGAAGGCGTAGAATGCCCCCTTGGGCACGATGCAGGAGACGCCCGGCAGGGCGTTGAGCCCCTTCACCACCGCCTTCCGGCGCCGGTCGAATTCCGCCAGCATCATCGCGACCGCGTCCTGCGGGCCGGTCAGCGCCGCGAGGCCGGCCCATTGGGCCGGAGCGTTGACGCAGGAATGCGAGTTCACGGCGAGCTTGCGGGCGTTGTCGTAGAGGGGCTTGGGCCAGACCGACCAGCCCATGCGCCAGCCGGTCATGGCATAGGTCTTCGACCAGCCGTTCAGCAGGATCAGCCGGTCGCGGATTTCGGGATAGCTCAGCAGGCAGACGTGCTGCTCGCCGTCATAGAGCATCTGGTCGTAGATCTCGTCGGACATGATCGCGACGTCGGGGAACTTCGCCAGCCCGGCGACGAGCTTGTCGACCTCGGCCTTCGGCGTCACGCCACCGGTCGGGTTGGCCGGGGAGTTCACGATCAGGAGCCGTGTCTTCGGCGTGATCAGGGCGAGCGTCTCCTCGGCCGAGAAGGCGAAGCCGTTCTCCTCGCGGATCGGCACGGGAATCGGCGTCGCGCCGGTGTACTCGATCATCGAGCGGTAGATCGGGAAGCCCGGGTCGGGATAGAGGATCTCGGCGCCGGGCTCGCCGAACATCAGGATCGCCATGAACATGGTGACCTTGCCGCCAGGCACGATCATCACGCTCTCGGGCGAGACCTCGACCTGGAAGCGCTTGTGCAGATCGGCCGCGACCGCCTCGCGCAGCGGCAGGATGCCGTTGGCCGGGGTGTAACCGTGATGGCCGTCGCGCAGTGCCTTCACGGCGGCTTCGACGATGTGGTCGGGCGTCGGGAAGTCGGGCTGGCCGATGCCGAGATTGATGATGTCCTTGCCCTGGCGCTGCAGTTCGGTGGCGCGTGCCAGAACGGCGAAGGCGTTCTCCTCGCCGATGCGGGCGAAGGCGGGGACGACATGGAGCGTCATGGCGGATTTCCTCGGGCTTGGTCGCGCGGCGGCCCGCTGGGAACGGGGCCTTGTCCTCTCTTGCCGTCTCTCTTGGAGTCAAAGGGGCATGCTGGCAAGCGTTGTCGCCGTCGATCTGCCCGATTGCATGCTGTATGCAGGGCGCGTAAATAGTATGACTATCGCCGGATCGGCTCTTGCCGCGCCCCGGCCGATGGGCATGATGGGCCTGTCTCGAATTGGTGGAAGCAGAGATCGGCAAGCGGCCGTCAGTGTCCGCGCCGCGCGAGAGGAAGACGAGGATGGCCAAGACCCCCGAAAGCAACCTGCCGCGCGATCAGCGCCCGGTCGCCACGACGAAGAAGAAGGCGCCTCGGCGCATCAAGCCGGAGCAGCTGCGCTCGAAGGCCTGGTTCGACAATCCCGCGAATGCCGACATGACCGCGCTCTATATCGAGCGCACGATGAATTTCGGCCTGTCGCGCGAGGAGTTGCAGTCGGGCCGGCCGATCATCGGCATCGCGCAGACCGGTTCGGACATCGCGCCCTGCAACCGGCACCATATCGAACTCGCCCACCGCGTCCGCGACGGCATCCGCGAGATGGGCGGCGTGCCCTTCGAGTTCCCGATCCATCCGATCCAGGAGACCTGCAAGCGGCCGACCGCCTCGCTCGACCGCAACCTGCAGTATCTCAGCCTCGTCGAAATCCTCTACGGCTACCCGCTCGACGGCGTTGTGCTGACGACCGGCTGCGACAAGACCACGCCGGCGCAGATCATGGCCGCCGCGACGGTCGATATTCCCGCCATCGCCCTGCCGGGCGGTCCGATGCTCAACGGCAATTTCCGCGGCGAGCGCACCGGCTCGGGCACGATCGTCTGGAAGGCCCGCCAGATGATGGCGGCCGGCGAGATCGACTATAAGGGCTTCGTCGATCTGGTCGCCTCCTCGGCGCCTTCCGCCGGTCACTGCAACACGATGGGCACGGCCTCGACGATGAACTCGCTGGCCGAGGCGATGGGCATGACGCTGCCCGGCGGCGCCGCCATCCCCGCGCCTTATCGCGACCGCTACGAGATGGCCTATCTGACGGGCAAGCGCATCGTCGAGATGGTCTGGGAGAACCTGGTTCCCTCGAAGATCCTGACGCGCGAGGCCTTCGAGAATACGATCGTCGTCAATTCGGCGATCGGCGGCTCGACCAATGCGCCGATCCACGTCAACGCCATCGCCAAACATATCGGCGTGCCGCTCGACAACGAGGACTGGACCCGTATCGGCTACGACGTTCCGCTGCTGGTCAACCTGCAGCCGGCGGGCGAGTATCTCGGCGAGGACTACTATCGCGCCGGCGGCGTTCCCGCCGTGGTGGCCGAGCTCGTCGCCAAGGGCAAGATCAAGCCTGCGATCACCGCCAACGGGCGCACGCTCGCCGAAAACTGCGAAGGCTTCTTCTCGGTCGATCGGCGCGTGATCAAGACCTATGACGAGCCGATGAAGGCGCAGTCGGGCTTCCTCAACCTGTCCGGCAACCTGTTCGATTCCGCGATCATGAAGACCAGCGTGATCACGCCGGAATTCCGCAAGCGCTATCTCGAAAACCCGAAGGATCCCAATGCCTTCGAGGGCCGCGCCATCGTCTTCGACGGGCCGGAGGACTATCACCACCGCATCGACGACCCAGCGCTCGCCATCGACGAGCATTGCATCCTGTTCATCCGCGGCGTCGGGCCGATCGGCTATCCCGGTGCGGCCGAAGTGGTGAACATGCGGCCGCCGGATTACCTCATCAAGAAGGGCGTCTCGGCGCTGGCCTGCATCGGCGACGGGCGCCAGTCCGGCACCTCGGGCTCGCCCTCGATCCTGAACGCCTCGCCGGAAGCGGCGACGGGCGGCGGGCTCGCCCTGCTGAAAACGGGCGACAAGGTCCGTATCGACCTGACCAAGCGCACCGCCAACATCCTGATCTCCGATGAGGAACTGGCACAGCGCCGCGCCGCACTGAAGGCGGCCGGTGGCTACAAATACCCCAAGAGCCAGACGCCGTGGCAGGAGATCCAGCGCAAGATCGTCGGTGAACTCTCCGAGGGCATGGTGCTGAAGCCGGCGGTCAAGTACCAGAAAATCCACAAGAAATTCGGTGTGCCGCGCGACAATCACTGATCGGGCGGGGAATCATGCTCGGGATCGGCCCGAGCATCTTCGGCAAGAGATCCTCGGGTCGGCGCCATGCGCCGCCCGAGAATGACGCCAACGGGTGCCATTCCACGCACGCATCGGCGCCGCTCCCGCTGCGCGTGCCACCGGGGCTGACAAGGCACGCCTTTGCGGACACTATGCGCGGCCGGCTGCCAATGCCTCTCTGAAACGATTTAAAATGGCCTATTCCGCTCAGGTCGCTGCCTTTCGCTCGCTCCACGAGACCGGCTGCTTCGTCATGCCGAACCCGTGGGATATCGGCTCGGCGCGCTGGCTGCGCGGCGAGGGCTTCAAGGCGCTGGCGACGACGAGCGCGGGCTTCGCCTTCACGCAGGGGCGGGCCGACCAGGACGTGCCGCGCGACATGATGCTCGCGCACATCGCCGAAATGGTGAAGGCGGTCCCCGACCTGCCGGTGAACGCCGATTTCGAGAACGGCTATGCCGACACGCCCGACGGCGTCGCGGCCAACGTCAAGCTCTGCGTCGCGACCGGGGTCGCGGGGCTTTCGATCGAGGATGCGACGGGGCGCGAGGCCGACCCGCTCTATCCGTTCGAGCTTGCGGTGGAACGCATCCGCGCCGCGCGCAAGGCGATCGACGAAACCGGTTCGGAGGTGGTGCTGACGGCGCGGGCGGAGGCTTTCCTCACCGGCCATCCCGATCCGCTGCCCGAGGTGGTGCGCCGTCTGGGCGCCTTCGCGGACGCCGGAGCGGACGTGCTCTACGCGCCCTGGGTCCGGACCCCCGAGCAGATCGCCGCAGTCGTCGCGGCGGCGCGGGGCAAGCCCGTCAATGTCGTGGTCTTCGCCGATTTCGGCCTGACCGTCGCCGATTTCGATGCGCTGGGCGTCCGGCGTCTGTCCACGGGGGGAGCTTCCGCCCGCTCCGCCTGGGCGGGTTTTATCGAATCGACTCGGCTGATCCGGGAGGAAGGCCGCTTCAGCGGCTTTGCGGGCAATTCCGTCACGGCACCGATCGAGCCGTTCTTCCGCGACGATCTCAAGGCGCGCTCATGAGCCGGACGCTTCTGATCGCACCGGCCTGGCTCGGGCAGAGCGGTCTCTGGACGCTGGATGCCAAGGGCCGCCGCAGCGCCGTCGATGCCGAGGAGATCGGGCTGAGCGAGGATCTGGCGGACCGGCTCGAAGCCTGGATGGACGCCTTCGACGCGATCTATGAAGAGGATGCCGAGGCCCGTTCGCGCTTTCCCAGCGAAGCCGAGCAGCGCGCCTGGGAGGCCGAAGGCCACGCCATCACGGCGGCGGTCGCCGCCGAACTCGGCGCGGGCTGGTCGGTCTCGGCCGATCTCGCGGGCTGGCAGGAGATGACGAAGCCATGAGCGCCGCAACGCCGACCGCCGAGCGCAATCCGGTCCTGAACTGGACGGCACCGCCCTTTCCGCCGGCGCGGGTGCTCGAGGGGCGCTATTGCCGGCTCGAGCCGATCGACCCCGCCCGGCATCTCGACGACATCTGGGCCGTCAATGCCGGCCAGGACCCCATCTGGGAGTGGATGCCGGCGCATCCGCCGCAGACGAAGGAAGCCTATGGCGAATTGCTGGCGATGATGGCGGGCAAGGCCGGCATCGTCCCCTTCGCGATCATCGACACGGCCGACGGCAAGGCCAAGGGCCATCTCTGGCTGATGGAGATCCGGCCCGACCAAGGGGTGTTCGAGGTCGGCTACATCACCTATTCGCCCGTGCTCCAGAGAACGCGGGTGGCGACCGAAGCCATCCATCTCTGCGGCGCCTATGGCTTCTCGCTCGGCTACCGGCGCTTCGAGTGGAAGTGCAACAATCTCAACGAGCCGTCCAAGCGTGCGGCGCGGCGCTTCGGCTTCCAGTATGAGGGGCTCTTTCGCCAGCACATGGTGGTGAAGGGCAAGAACCGCGACACCGCCTGGTTCTCGATCCTCGACAGCGAATGGCCGGCGATCAATGCCGCCTTCGAGGCTTGGCTCGATCCGGGCAATTTCGATTCGGACGGCCAACAGAAGGCCCGTCTCGAAAGCTTCAGGGCCGCTCAGGCCTAATTTCACCACCAAGAAACGCGAAGGCGAGGACTTCACATGGCAGGACGTTTGAAGGGCAAGGTCGCGGTCGTCACCGCCGCCGGCCAGGGCATCGGGCGCGCGATCGCGGAGGCCTTCGTGGCCGAGGGCGCGACCGTCTGGGCGACCGACAAGGACGTCGCGCTGCTGGAGGGCATTCCCAAGGCGAAGAAGCGCAAGCTCGATGTCCTGTCGAGCCGGGCTGTAGAGAGCTTCGCCGCCAAGGTCGGGACGATCGATATCCTCGTCAATGCCGCCGGCTACGTCCATCACGGCACGGTCCTCGACACCGACGACAAGGCCTGGGATTTCTCCTTCGACCTCAACGTCACCTCCATGCACCGCACGATCAAGGCGTTCCTGCCGGGCATGCTGGAGAAGGGTTCGGGCTCGATCGTCAACATCGCCTCGGGCGCCGGCTCCGTGCGCGGCATCCCGAACCGCTACGCCTATGGCACGACCAAGGCGGCGGTCATCGGCCTAACCAAGGCGGTCGCAGCCGATTTCATCAAGAAGGGCATCCGCTCCAACGCCATCTGCCCCGGCACGATCCAGTCCCCCTCGCTCGACCAGCGCATCAAAGACCTGGCGGCTTCGACCAAAACCACGGAAGCGGCGGCGCGGCAGGCCTTCATCGACCGCCAGCCGATGGGCCGGCTCGGCACGGCGCAGGAGATCGCCTGGCTCGCCGTCTATCTCGCCTCCGACGAGGCGAGCTACACCACCGGCCAGATCCATCTCGCCGATGGCGGCTTCGCTCTCTGAGCGCACAAGAACAACAACAGGGAGAAAGCCCATGCATATTCTCGTTCTCGGTGGGGCCGGCATGGCCGGCCGCAAATTCATCGAGCGTCTCGCCCGTGACGGGCAACTGGGCGGCAAGCCCATCGTCAAGGTCACGGCGCAGGACGTCGTCGCGGCGCAGGCGCCGAAGGGGGCGGCCTTCGCCTTCGACGCGATCGTCTCGGACCTCTCGGTGCCTGGCGAGGCCGAAAAGCTGATCGCCTCGCGGCCCGAGCTGATCATTCATCTCGCGGCGGTCGTCTCCGGCGAGGCCGAGGCTGATTTCGAGAAGGGCTATCGCATCAATCTCGACGGGACGCGCTTCCTGTTCGAGGCGATCCGCCTGACCGGCGACGGCTACAAGCCGCGAGTCGTCTTCACCTCGTCGGTCGCCGTGTTCGGGGCGCCGTTCCACGACAAGATCGGCGACGAGTTCTTCACGACGCCGCTGACGAGCTACGGCACGCAGAAGGCGATCTGCGAATTGCTGCTGTCGGATTACAGCCGCCGCGGCTTCTTCGACGGGCTCAGCATCCGCTTCCCGACGATCTGCGTGCGGCCGGGCACGCCCAACAAGGCGGCGTCGGGCTTCTTCTCCAACATCATCCGCGAGCCGCTGAACGGCATCGACGCGGTGCTGCCCGTGTCGGACCAGGTACGCCACTGGCACGCCTCGCCGCGTTCGGCGGTCAACTTCCTGATCCATGCCGCGACCATGGATCTCGCGGCTGTGGGCCCGCGCCGCGCGCTCAACATGCCCGGCTATTCCTGCACGGTGGCGGAGCAGATCGAGGCGCTGCGCAAGGTCGCCGGAGACGGTGTCGTGGCGCGCATCAAGCGCGTGCCCGACCCGGTGATCGACAAGATCGTCGAGGGCTGGCCGCGCAATTTCGACCCGCAGCGCGCGATCGCGCTCGGCTTCAAGGCCGAGTCGAGCTTCGACGAGATCATCCGCATCCATATCGAGGATGAGCTCGGTGGGACCTTCGTGAAGTAGGCCGTTAGCGTATACCGCCGTCATGGTCGGGCTTGTTCCGACCATCCACGTCTTCGCTGCCCAAGTGGGGTTGCCAAGACGTGGATGCTCGGCACAAGGCCGAGCATGACGGGGTAGGCTGCCAAGTAGTCGGTTTCACGCCGGGCAGGGCTCGCCCGGCGTGTCGACGGCGACGGACGGCTCGATCTCCGGCGCATGGGTCCAGCCGCTGGTGCCCCAGGTCTTCAGGGCAGCCCAGGTCGAGCGGTCGAGCCGGTACTGCTCGCAGGGGAAGAGCCCGCCGCGGGCCGGCAGAGACTTCAGGAACGAGCCCTCGGCGCGGAAGCCCGACTTCTCCAGCACGCGCTTGGAGGCGGGGTTGATGACCCGCGCATCGGCCTCGATCGCCTTGATCTCGCTCAGCGAGAACACGGTGTCGATCAGCGCCTGGGTGGCCTCGGTCGCCAGACCCTTGCCCCAATGGGCCGTTCCCAGCCAGTAGCCGATGAAGGGCACGCCCGTCGCCTGCCTGTGCGCGCCGATCATGCCGATCAGCTCGTTGGGCTTGGACCGCGGCGTGATCGCCAGCACCAGATGCTCGCCCAGCGCATTGCCCTTGCGCATGGCGAAGATGAAGGGCTCGACCGCTTCCACCGGATAGGGATGCGGGATCGAGGCCGTCATCTCGGCCACGGCTTTCTCCCCCGCCTGACGCAGGATGGCGGAAGCGTCCGCCATGCGCGGCCAGCGCAGCCAGAGACGGCGGGTCTCGAGCCGGAAGACATCGTCGCGGGTCAGTTCGGGGAACATCGGGTCTCTCCGTCGGCGCAAACGAAAAAAGGGAGCTGGGATTTGGTCCCACCTCCCTTTCGCTGACCTTGGGTGACCCCGTAGAGGGCTGGACCCCTGATCCGTTCCGGTTCGATGGAACCGGCGGATCGGAGAAGTCCCTATCCGCCGTCTTACTCTGCGGCCTCTTGGGCCGGGACTACGTTCACGAAAGCTCGGCCGAGTTTCGTCGTGAATCGGACGCGGCCGGCCGTAGTCGCAAAGAGGGTATGGTCTTTGCCCATGCCGACATTGACGCCGGCATGCCAACGGGTGCCGCGCTGGCGGATGATGATGTTGCCCGGAATGACGGCCTGGTCGCCGAACTTCTTCACGCCGAGGCGCTTGCTTTCGGAGTCGCGACCGTTGCGGGACGAGCCGCCTGCCTTTTTGTGAGCCATAACGCCCTACCTCAAAACTGATGTGGTCTCTCTAACCCGAATCGGCGGCAAAAGCCAGCCGGTTCGGGCGGGGAAGCGAAAACGGGACTGACGGGAGGCGTCAGTAGTCCTCGCCGGAAGCCAGCTCGGCCTGGTCGGCCTTGGCCCGCGGGGGCTTGCCAGCCAGGAGTTCCTTGGCCTGAACGACCCACTCCTCGCGGGTGGCGCGGCCGCGGAGCTTGAGCTCCTCGTCCCACTTGGCGACGTCGGCCTCGGTCCAGGCGGCGATGTCGTTCCAGGAGGTGATGCCGGCGGCGCGCAGCTTCTTCTCGATGGTCGGGCCGACGCCCGAGATCAGCGAGAGGTTGGAGGCGTCCAGCGCACCGGCCTCGGCCTTGGCGGCCTTCGGAGCCTTCGCGGCCGGCTTGGCCTTGGCCTCGGCAGCGCCGGCCTGAAGCGCCACGGTCGAAGCCTCGCCCTTCTTCATCTCCGGCTTCTTGCCGCCGGTGAGAATGTCGGTGATGCGGATGACGGTCAGCTCGGCGCGGAAGCCGCGCTTGCGCTTCGAATTCTGGCGGCGACGCTTCTTGAAGGCGATGACCTTGTCGCCGCGGGCCTGCTCGACGATCTCGGCCGCAACCGTGATCTCGGAGAGGGCCTTGGCGTCGAGCGTGGTCTTCTCGCCGTCGGTGAGCATCAGCACGGTGTCGAAGGCGACGGTGTCGCCCGGGTTGCCTTCGATCTTGGCGGTGGTGATGCGATCGTTGGCGGCAACGCGGAACTGCTTTCCGCCGGTCTTGATGACTGCGAACATTTTATCCTCCATGTTCGGCCCCGCCCTGTCACGGCCTCGACGAGGCGCATGCGGGACGGCTTTTTGGCAGTCGTTACGGGTCAGGGTTCGCTCTTGACGGCTCAAGGCTCGCGCGCGGCGAAACCGATGGGCCAAAAGAGATCGGGCGCGGGTTTCCCCACGCCGGACGAGGCTCGATAGTCGCAAGGGTCACGAAGGTCAAGCGAAAGCGTCGCCTCGCGCTCCGAAAGCTAAGCCCCGGCGACGGCGAGAAACAGAAAGCGACCGGCGCGCGAGCGAAGGCTTGTTTTGGCCGAACTCCGCGTGTAGTAACCAGCCCGCTTCGACCGAAGGCGACCGCGGACAGGTGGCAGAGTGGTTGAATGCACCGCACTCGAAATGCGGCATACCCGCAAGGGTATCGGGGGTTCAAATCCCTCCCTGTCCGCCACCGCTTACCCCCTTATCAGATTGAAAAATAAGCGATATTCGCCACGGCATTGACGCCGAAGCGCGTTTTTGGGTAACAAAACGTGCAACGTTTCGGGTGACGGGCGCGGATGAAGAGCTACCTTGGCAGGCGAGATGGCTGGTGGCACTTCGTGCGGCGCGTGCCCGCCGTCTATGCCGAGCATGATCGTCGCGGCATCGTCAAACAGTCGACCAAAATCCGTATCGCCGATGATCCGAAGGGGATCGCCGCGGCGAAGGTTGCAGCCAAGATCAATGCGGACCTAGAGGCCTATTGGCGCGGGCTGTTCCTCGGCCATGGCGACGACGCCCGCAAGCGCTTCGAGGCGGCCCGGCAGTTCGCCCGGGCGATCGGCTATGACTATGTCCCGGTCGCGCATCTCGTCGAGCGCGGGCCGGCCGAGATCGTCGGGCGGGTCGAGGCGCTGATGCGCAAGGGTCTGTCGCCGGCGGCCGACGGGGTCGATGCCGCGCTCGGCCTGGTCGATCCGCCGGCGCTCAAGCTCTCGAAGCTCTTCGAGAAATATGAGGAGCTACAGAAGGCTTCGCTGATCGACCTGTCGGAAGAACAGAAGCGCCGGTGGCGCAACGCCAAGCGCCGCGCCGTCGAGGTGCTGATCGAGATCGTCGGCGACAAGCCGGTGGCGGAGGTGACGCGCGATGACGCTCTCGATTTCCGCGAGCACTGGCAAGAGCGTCTGCTCGACGGAGAGGTCGAGATCGGAACGGCAAACAAGCAGATCGGCCATCTCAACAAGATGTGGCGGGTGCTCAACACGGTCGAGCGGCTGGGGCTCTCACCTGTCTTCGCCGAGCTTAGGATCGAGGGCGAGGGCGAGGCGCAGCGCGCGGCTTTTGATGCGGAATTCGTGCGCGACCGTATCCTCAAGCCGGGCGCCTTCGGCGAGCTCAATGCCGAGGCTGTCGATATCGTCCACCTGGTTGCCGAGACGGGCTTGCGGCTATCGGAGGCGGTCAACCTGACCGAGGCGACGATCCATCTCGCCGGCGACGTGCCTCATGTCTCGGTCGAGCCGGAGGGGCGGCGGATGAAGACGAGCCAATCGCGCCGCACGATTCCGCTCGTCGGCACGGCGCTCTTGGCGATGAAGCGCAACCCGGCTGGCTTCCCGCGCTATCGCGACAAGAATGCGGGCCTTTCCGCCCTGGTGAACCGCATCATGACGGACAAGAAGCTGCGGCCGACCGATCGGCACTCGCTCTATTCGCTGCGCCACACCTTCGAGGATCGTCTGACCGCCGTCGAAGCGCCGGAAAAGGTGATCGCCGCCCTGATGGGCCATAAATACAGCCGCCCGAAATACGGCGCCGGGCCGAGCCTGAAACAGAAGCGCGAATGGCTGGAGCGGATCGCCTTCAAGCTGCCGGCCGGCTGAGGTCTTGGCCGAGGATGGCCCGCGCCCGAGCGCGCGGGTCCTGTCGGCGGACAAGCCGCTCGCGCTCGGCCGCGACCGTGTCGATGAGCTGGTCGAGCCAGGGGGCCATGCGCTCGTCCTTCACCAGCACGCATTCGGCCAGGTAGCGGATCGCGGCATCGCAGCGCTCGACAGTGAGATCGGGCTCGGCCGGCATCAGTCGACGGCCTCGCAGATTGGCCGGTTGGCCAGCTCCAGTAGCACGTCGGCATGGCACGGCGCGCCGATCTTGCACCAGCATGCGAGGTTCCTGCCGCGAAGTGCTATCCGCACCTCCTCAAGGCTCGGCGCCTTGCCGGCGGTGACTTTCGGTCCTAGTGACATGCGCCGCTCGCCGGCAACGATCGCAGGATCGACCTCGACGGAGAGGACGCGGCGACCCTCGCCAGGGTCTATCCATTCGCGGAACGCGCGGACCGATGCCTCCTGCCTGCCGGCTGGATCGGCACGGCAGCCATAGGCGAGCGCGGCCCAGCAATAGGCGCCGTCTCGGAAGTTGAACGGGTTGCCCCACGGGCCTGGTCGCGTGACCTTGACGACATGCAGGCCGTTGGTTTCCAACGACAGCCGGCCGAGATTGAAGCCGGCGCGGCGCGAGAGCTGGAGGCGGACCGGCTGCGCCATCACCACCTCGGATAGGTTTCAACTTCGCCGCGGGCGACGTTCTTGCCGAGGTCGGTCAGGATATAGCTCACCATGTCGTTGCTGCCTGCGTAGCTGCGCGGCACGCGGTGCATCTCGAAAAGGCCGTGGTAGTAAGCGGCCTTCGGCATCGGATCGCGGTCGCTCGTGTAGAAATGGTCGCGATAACCGGCTTTGAGGCCGGTGCCTCCGAAGGCATGCACTACGCAGTGCAGCAGCTCCGGATGGAGCTGGGCGGCGAGAGGGTGTCGGGCCGGCAGAACGATATCTCGATCGGCGTTCCTGCGCGTGATGGTCCGATCAAGGAAGCGGCGGAATCCTTCCTGATAGTCCATCTGCGCATAGAGCTGATAGGTCGCCTTAGAAGCGGTTTCAGCCCAAACCGTTGCGTCGAAATCGTCGTGCTGAATGAGCCGCGCCTTGCGTATGCGCGTCATCAGCGCAGTTTCCAGCCGGTGATGGCGATGGCGCCCTTGTCCTCGGCGGCGCAGAAGTAGAAGGGCGAGTCTTCGAACCCGCCCTCCTGCCTGATCCAGAGATGGGCGGGCTCGGCCTGCATCATCTCGCGGATCGCCTCGACGGCCTCGGCCTCAAGGTCCCAAACCGCGACCTCGCGCAGGATGCGGGCGCGGACGGGATCATTGGCCACGGCCTCGAACGGCAATTGCCCATACGCGAAGGCGCAGAAGGGCTCGCCCTCTTCGCTCGCGAAGAACTCGCATTGAAGCTGGCTCACGGCACCATCTCCATCTCGTCGGTTGAGCCCTCCGGCCGGGTGTCGATGTCGCGCTCGGGCGTGAACCATCCGAGCTGGCCGGGATAAGGCTGGAAGCGGATCGGCCGGGCGTTGGCGACGAGCCAGCCATGCGGGCCGCAGAACCATTCGCTCTCATGCGCCGTCACGCTACCGGTCAGCTCGGCCGTGCCGACGAAGCCGCCGAGCGGAAAGGTTTCGCCGCGCGCCGGCGGATAGACCAGGCGCAGCTTGCTCGGCGCGCCGGTCACCGGGTGGCGGCCGGCCATCAGAGCCGCATGCGCCTCGCCATCGAGGGCGCGGCCGACATGGATCAGGAAGGGGCCGCGCACCGACGTCTGTCGCGAGCGATTCTCGACCGGCTTGAAGCCGGCGATGATTAGCCAGGCCCAAGGCTGGCGGATCGAAAGCGCTCTCATGGCTTGACCTCTCGGCGTTTGGGCAGCTTTGCGCGCCGGTTCCACGCGCGTGCCGCGTCGTTGCCGGGCGTGCCCTCGTGATCCTCGTATCGGCCGTGCTCGACCTGCGGCCCGTCTGCCCCGCAATCGCAGCGATAGCGGTAGGAGCAGATCGTCATGCGCTCGACGAAACCGACCGTGCCGCCGCAGAACGGGCACGGCTTCACCGGAATCGTCGGTTGCTCGTTGAAGGGGCGGCGGCTCATGGATTCCTCCGGTCAAGACCGCAGGCCCTGAGCGCCCGGAAGAGCAGGTCATAGACGCCGCGCCGGGTTCGGTGATGGCCGGCGACGAGCGCGGTGATCAGCGACTCGTCGCCGCCGGCGACGACGTCGTTGATGGCCCGATCGCCGCAAGAGACGCGGCCGGATTTCCATGCTGCCTGCAGCGCGCCGGCGAAGGGCGGCGTCTTCTTGAGCGCGACCGCATAGTCGGCCGTCCCGTCCAGATGCTCGCGCAGATGCGCCAGCTCCATGATACCGATTGTGCGGGCGCGGCTAGCGTCGCCGCGCGGCAGCAGCTCGAAGGTGATCCGGATCATGGTCGTGCTCCGTTCTTGACGAAGCACGGCTCGCCGCGCGGTCCCTCGCGCCAGGCGTTCGCCTGCTCTGACGTCGCCATGTAGATGAGCTTGCGCTCGCCGCAGGCCGGGCAACCGGACTTCATCAGACGTCCGGCGGCCGACATATCGATCGGCGTCCAGACCATCGGCCAGACATGCCCGCAGGGGCGGCAGTGACCGAGCGTGGGGTTGCGCGTGGTCATGTCGCCATCCGGATGTCGAAGCAGACGAGCTGCCGCACGAGTGGCACCTCCTCCAGCGCGGCGGCGAAGGCGGCCAGCCGCTCCGGATCATGCGTCTGGGGCTGTACCGTCGCGATAAAGGCGTGGACCGGCGTGCCGTTGTCATCGACGCCCGTCCAGAGGCGGCAGGGCGTACCCTCGACGGTCTCTATGATGCCGGACGGCTCCAAGGTCAGCTTCATGGCCGGACCTCCGGCGTGGCGTTGTGCTCGACGCCGTCAAGCAGGCGGCCGGCAGCCTTCTTGCCGAGGCGATGCATCTCTCGGCCGCCGCCACCGCCATCATTCGCGCTACCCGCGCTCGTGTTGCCGTTCGGCCAGGCGACGACATCTCCCTTAGTGTTGCGCTCGGTTGGGGCGAATTCGCCCCATTGCTTGAAGAAGAAGGCGGTGCCGGCTGCCGCGCATTGGTCGCGGATTGAGCGCGGCCCGGCGGGATGCATCGGCCGAGCGCGCGGACCGCTCTCGCCGCCGACGATGATTTGATCGAGGCTGGCGCACCGTTCGGTCGGGCTCGGCTGCGGGCTGTCGTGGTATTTGAAGCCGGCAAGCGCGTCGATGAAGTAATACCCCGCGCAGATCGCGGTGAAATCGATCGGCCCCAGTAGCGGCTCGGCACTGACGAAACGGATCGCCGCCGGCGTCGCCAGCAGATCGGGAACGCGCTGGTCGGCGGCAGCCTGGTCCTCGGTGCTGACGCCCAGCCAGACGTTCGGCAGCGGGCATGGGAAGTTAAAGGCCGAACCGTAGGCGCGTTGGAACTGTACGAGGTCGACTGCCAGCCTCCGCTGGCCTTCGGCGAGGGCGGTCACGTAGGCGCGCATCCTCGCCGCGCGCTTCGTCAGCACCTGGTAGGTGTGCTGCGGCGTCAGCGCCATGACGGCGAAGATGTCGTCGATCATCTCGTCGCTGACGAAGTCGGCGAAGAGGTCCGTCATCGAGCAGACGAAGATCGGGCGGGGCTGTTTCCAGCGAAGCGGCTGCAACAGCATCCGCTCGTCGAGGAATATCTCGATGTCGCGCGCGTGACCGGGCTTGAACGGCAGGCCAGTTCCGAGCCGGCCGTTCATGGTTTCGGCGTAGCAGTGACGGCAGCCCTCTGAGGCGTGGACGCAGTGCCAGCCGAGCTTGCCCGTCTTGCGGTGTCGGGCGCGAATCGGCGTCCATGTCGATCCCGTCCATTCGATGCCGGTACGCTCAGCCATGGGCGGCGTCCGGCGCTTGCCTACGCTCGTCCATCACGGCGAAGACGAGATCGGAGCGGTAGCTGCTATCCAGATGCGCCCAAAGATCGCTGAGCGCGCCGACCTCGCTCTTCGACAGCAGCATCGCTGTAAGCCATCGCTCTCTCGCGATCGGCTCGGCGGCCTCATAGGCGGCCATCTCCGCCTCCATCTCGCGGAGCTCCGCTTCATCCTCCTGCGTCAGAGGCTCGGCACGAGCAGCGGCGTCTGCCGCCGCCAACTCGGCGCGTAGTTCGTCGGGATCGGACTCCATCGCCCGCGCACGGCGATCCACCGCCTGACGCAACAACTGCTCCGCCTGTACGAGGATGACGGCGGGTGCGCCGAGCTTGGCGAGGCGCTGGAGCCGGCTGGCACGGATGATAACGCGCTGCAGGTCAGCCATGGATCGCGTCCGGCTCGGGGTACTTCGTGCCGCAGAACGGGCAGAAGCTCGGGAATATCGACATGGCCCGGGCGCCGCGCTTCTTCTCGACGATCTCGGTCTCGATCAGCAGGCGTTCGCCGGGCGGGCGGAAGCAGAGGGCGCGCAGCAGCCGGGTGTTGTGCTCGGCGAGCTTGGCATCGACCTCTTCGGCGCAGTTGCAGGCGGTGCTGATGCTCATGCCGCACCGCCTTCCCGAGCCGCCCGGCGGTCGATGCGCTCGATCTCGGCGATGAGCAGGGCGGCGGCCTTGACCAGCATGTCTCTGGCGATGCCGAGCTTGAACGGGCCCCATCCACGCGGCTGCGCTCGGCTGACGATGTCACCGTAGGGGCTAAATCCTGCGGTCATCAGCGCATAGCAGGCGCCGGCGCGCGCGATCTCACCGGCATCGTGCGTGTCGTCGTGCTCGGGCGTCCAGCCCTTGACTTCGATCTGTCGACGGCGCTCGGCCAGCACGTCTCGGAAGGCTGCGCTAAAGGTGGTCGCGTCCGTATTCAACATCAGAGCACCGCGACGGTTGCGGCCAGAACGGCCAGGAGGGCGGCGGAGGCGCCGTCGCCGAAAGCCTGCAGGCGGCTGCCCGGCTGCCAGCTCGTGGCGGCGGAGCAGGTGAAGGTCGCGGCGGCGATGACGATCAGGGCGGAGAAGGCAAGCCGCATCAGGAACGCGCCTCCGCCAGCGTGGCAGCCATCACTACATGCTCGGGCTCGAAGCCGCGCTTGCGATAAAAACGACTCAGCTCGCCGTCCAAATCGATGGTGCCGAGCTCGATGCGCTCGTAACCCATGGCCTTAGCGTGCTCGCGGATGGCAGCCATCATCAGACCGCCGATGGACTGCCGGCGGTGCGTGGGTCTGACCCAGATCAGGTCGAGCCAGAGGCGGCGCGGGCCGGCCTCGTAGAATAGGGCGAAGCCGTCGGGCGCGGCCGGATCACCGAACACCGCCGCCTGCTCGTCGCCGGTCGGCGCGTGCCGATGGCGCGTGAAGACGCCTTCGGCCTGCCCGGTGGCATAGGCCGCATCGATCGCCGCCTTGAGCGCGGGGTTCCACGACACTCGCTGGATCAGCGTTAGCATGACCGCGCCTCCGCCAGGGTGGCGCCCAGCCGCTCGCCCGCCTCGGCGACGAGGGCGCGCAGGTCGACGCGGCGCGCATCGAGGCTCTGGCGGGCTCGCTCCAGCTTGGCTAGGCGATCCTCGACGGCCGTGAGCCGCGTCTGCGCCTCGGCCATTTTTCGGTTGGCGTCGATCCGGCGGTTGCCGATCTGCGCCAGTTCCCGGGCGAGGCCTTGGCTTTCCTGATCGAGCACGGCGAGCGCCATCTCGACCTCGCGCAATACGGCTTCGGCCGCGACGGGCGGCGCGGTGAGTGTCGACCGGCGGCCACCCTGCTCCCGGTAGAGGCGCCGGCCTGCAGGCGTGATCACGACGCAGGCGCGGCGGACCTGGTACAGCCCCTCATATTCCTGCATCAGCACGAGCCCGCGCGATTCGAGGCTCTTCACGGTGGCGTCGCGCACCGGCTCTTCGGGGAAGGCGCGCGAGCGCCAGTAGCCGGCCGTGCGATAGAGCGCGCCGGCATGAAGCTGGCCGAGCGCTCGGCGCATTTGCAGCGAGATCGGCTGTCCAGCCTCTGGCTTTGTCGGAAAGGCGACCACTGCGCTCACTGGCGCACCCCGCCAAGCCCGGCCTCGGCGAGGGCCATGCGCCGCGCCGCCTCGTTGTGGGCGTCGATCTCCTCCGGCGTGAACTCCAGCAGCAAATCATCGCGGGTTGCGGCGCCGGCGGAGGCGGCGATATCGATCATGAAGGCCGCCATGCGGGCGACGATGTCGCGGTTGGCGGTCTCGGGCGAAGGCTGGCAGGCAGATGCGAGGCGCATTCGACTCTCCGTTAATAGCGAATAACGCTATCTAAGGCAGAGTCGCTAAATAGCGTCAATCGCTATTCAGTAATTTTTCAGTAGCGAATGACGCTCTCAAAAACGGGCGCATGACCCCCGTCGGGCGCACGCTAGCGCACACGGTGTCACGGGGTGTCAGGATTTGTGTCAGGGGGGTGCGACTGTGCGTCAGACGGCCGGGCTGATGGAGAGGCGGACGCGGCCGATGATCTCGATCGTCTCGCCAGGCATGCCGATGGGCAGCCATTCCTGATAATGCGGATCGTTGGATTCCGGGGTGAGCCAGAGCTCGCCCTGCTCGTCGCGGACGAGCTTCTTCAGGGTTTCCTCGACCGTGCCGTCATCCTTGGTCCGACGGACGTGGTAGCGGCGGCCGGGCTCCAAATCGCGCGCGCCGGCGCCGTGCATATAGCTTAAGGCGACGATCGAGCGATCGGGAAAGACGCGGTTCATGGATTCGCCGCGAACCTCGGCGCCATAGAGCGTCAGGCGCTGCAATTCCTCTAGATCGGGGAATGCGGCGTCATACCAGTCATCCTCCGGCCATTCCGGATACTCGGTCCAATGGCCGGCCTGGAGGGCGCCACGCACCTTGATCAGGCGCATATGGGTGAGGGGCGGCTCGATGATCTCGGCGGCGCGGACGTTGAGGGCCGCTGCCAGCTTCTTCATCCAGTCGAAGGTCAGCTCCTGCTTGCCGGTCGCGAGCTTGGCGATCGTCGTGTAGTGCGTGCCGACCTTGTCCGCCAAGTCGGCATAGGCAAGGCCGCGCCCATGCGCGATCTCGGCGATGCGATTCGGATACTGGCTCCAGTCGCGCTTACGGGGCGCGCGGACGCCTGCACCGACTGATTTCGGTGGCGGATTCGGCATCCGCTGTGGATAGCGAAAGCCGCTATGGATACCGATAGCGTGCATCGCTAATCCCGCTTGACCGCTATATAGCGAATCACGCTACTCAAGCGCAATGATGATTCTCGATCCCAAGGCATGGCGGCTGCAGGCCGGCTTGACGCTGGCGAGCGTCGCACGGGCGGCCGGCATCGAAGGCCGCAACCCGGCCAAGACGTATAGCCGCTACGAGCAGGGCGAGAGCGCCTGCCCGGCCGAGATCGTCGAGCGGCTGCGGGCGCTCAGCCAAGGCCAGCTCGGCGCCGAGAGCTTCCATGCCGTGCGGCTCACCTGGCTTCGCGCCAATGCCGCGCCGCCACCGGCCGAGGCCTGCCACGCGCCGCCCTGATCCGTCCCGTTGCGTGGCGTTCCCCGCCGGCGGGCTCCTGTCCCGCGTTCCGCCGGCCTCTCCATTCACCCGATCGCGTGCCGCTCTTCCCCTTGGCGGTGCGCGAGGCGCGAAGCCCCGCCGTCCCGAGACCCGGCGAGGGCTTCGCGTTCCCTCAAGCCGGAGGCTGAAATGAGCCTAAAGAACAGCGTCAGCGGCGAGGATTTGCGCGGCTTCATCGAGCGCCTGGAGCGCATCGATCAGGAAAAGAAGGAGCTCAGCGCCGATCGCGCCGTGATCATGGCCGAGATCAAGGCGGCCGGCTTTGACACCAAGATCATCCCCTATGTGCTGAAGGCGCGCGCGGCATCGCCTTCGGAGCTGCAGGAGGATCGCGCGCTCAAGGACCTTTATCTGTCGGCGCTCGGCCTGACGCCGGAGCCGCCGCTGTTCCGCGCCATGGGCCTGATCGAGGTCGACACCGCGATGCGCGAGAGCGTCATCGAGGCGTGGAAGCGCATGGTGGAGCCCGGCGGATCGGTGACGATCACGCCGAAGGACGGCCGGCCCTTCACCATCGCCCGCGACGTCTCCGGCACGGTCACCGTCTCCGACGTGATCGAGCGCAAGCCGGCGCCGCCGGATGCGCCGCGCTCGAAGCCGCAGCGCCAGGCCGCGCCGGTTCCCGATGTCGACGCCATCGGCGCCGAGATGCTGGGCTTCGATGCGGCCAAGGCCGACCTGCCGGTGATCTCGAATCCGTTCCCCTTCGGCGACGCCCGGCGTGCGCGCTGGGACGAGGGTTGGCGCCGTGGCGCGGGCTCGGACGGCATGGGGCCGGACGACTGAGCCATGCTGATCGTCAACGGAAAGCGAAAGCAGCGCTCGCTCGACGAGTTCGGCGACCTGTTTCAGCCCGACGAGGCCATTCAGCCGATCCTCGCCAAGCCGGTGCGCGCGGCGCTGCTCGAATGGCTGACCGAAATCTGGGCGGAGGCGGAACTCGCCGAGGTCGGCATCGCGCCGCGGCGCAAGGCGATCTTCGATGGCCCCCCCGGTGTCGGCAAGACGACGCTGGCGCACCATCTCGCGGCGCGCCTCGGCCTGCCGATGATTGCGGTGCGGCCGGAGCGCGTCATCTCGAAATGGGTCGGCGAGACCGGCTGGAATATCGGCGACTTGTTCGAGGCGGCGAGCGATCCGGAGAATCCGGTTCTCGTCTTCCTCGACGAGTTCGACGCGCTCTCGCGCCAGCGGCGCAAGAGCGAGCAGGCGAGCGACGACAGCCGCAACGAAGAGGTCAACACCCTGCTGCAGCGGCTGGAGCAGCATCAGGGCTTCGTCATCGCCGCCACGAACTTCGCCGACCACATCGACCAGGCGATCTGGCGACGCTTCGACGTGCAGATCACGCTGGAGCTGCCGGGGCAGGAGGAGCGCGAGGCGATCTTCGCGCGCTACCTCGCGCCTTTCCGCCTCGCCGCCGACGATCTGCGCCGGCTGGCGGAGGCGACCGAGACGGCCTCGCCCGCGCTGATCCGCAAGTTCTGCGAGGGGCTGAAGCGTCAGGAGATCATCGGGCCGAAGCTCGGCCTCGACATGCGGCGCGACGCCGTGATCGGCCGGCTTCTGGCGACGATCCATCCCCATCCCGATTGCGGCAAGCCCCGGCTCTGGAGCCTCGGCCCCGCCGATACCGCGATCCGTTCGCTGCGCTGGCCGCTCTCGCGCGAGGTGCCGGCGGATGTCGCCGCCGGTCCAGCCGAGCCCGAGCCCGGCGCCACCATCATCACCTTCGGAGCGAGGCCATGACAGAGCGCGTCGGCGACTGGATTCAGACCTTCACGGGACGGCAGTTCTGGCCGCTCGATCCGCGGCCCGACGAGGTCCATATCGCGGACATTGCCCATCACCTCTCGATGGATTGCCGATATTCCGGCGCCGTCCGGCGGTTCTATTCCGTCGCCGAGCATAGCGTGTTGCTGGCGCGGGCGGTCTCGCCGCGCAATCGGCTGGCGGCGCTGATGCACGACGCGTCGGAAGCCTATCTCCGCGACATGGTTCGGCCGCTGAAGCGGTGGATGCCGGAATATCGCACGGTCGAGGCCGCCGTCACGCTGGCGATTTGCGCGCGCTTCGATCTTCCGGCCGAGCTGCCGGCCGAGGTCAAGGAGGCTGACAACCGCATCCTGCATGACGAGCGCATGCAGAACATGGCGCCGCCGCCGATCCCCTGGAGCGAGGAAGAGCAGGTCGAGCCGCTGGGTGTGACGCTGCGCTTCTGGACGCCGACCGAGGCTGAGTTCTGGTTCCTGACCGAGTTCGACCACCTGACCGGCGGTCGGTTCGGCGCGAGCACGCATTTTCACAATCCCGGCGCCAATCTCGGCGGCGCGGCGATGAAGGCCAGGGCGGAGACGCGCCGTCATGGCTGAGCTGATCCCGCTTTCGCTGATCCGCCGCGATGGCGGCACCCAGCCGCGCGCCGCGCTCGATGCGGCCACCGTCGAGACTTATGCCGACACCCTCGCCGAGGGCGGCAAGCTGCCGCCGGTCGGCCTGACCTATGACGGCACCGACTATTGGCTGTGGGACGGCTTCCATCGAGCCGCGGCCCATGAACGCGCCGGCCGGGACGCGATCGAGGCCGACGTCACCTCCGGCACGCGGCGCGACGCGGTGCTGCTCGCCGTCGGCGCCAATGCGACGCACGGGCTGCGGCGGACTACCGAGGACAAGCGCCGTGCCGTCATGATCCTGCTCGGCGACGACGAGTGGGGGCACTGGAGCGACCACGAGATCGCCCGGCGGGCGCATGTCTCGCAGCCCTTCGTCGGCAAAATGCGGTCGCTCACTAATAACGTTATCAGTGAGCGCGCCTTCGCGACGAAGCACGGCACCGTCGCGAAGATGGATACCGCCGCGATCGGCAAGCGGGCGGCCGACGTTGCCACGCTGAAATCCGTCGATCCCGGCGCGCTCTATCAGGTCATCCGCGAGCGGCACGCCGCGCGACAGGAAGAAAAGAAGGTCCGCCGCGACGAGCGTGAGGCCGAGCTCGCCGAGCGGATCGCGGCCGGCAATGCCGCCCTCACCGAGGCGGCGGAGCAGGGCCGGACCTATGGCGTGATCTATGCCGATCCGGAGTGGCGCTTCGAGCCGCGCTCGCGCGAGACCGGCATGGACCGGGCGGCCGAGAACCACTATCCGACCTCGCCGACCGCCGATATCTGCGCCCGTCCGGTCGGGGCGCTCGCCGCCCGCGACAGCGTGCTGTTCCTATGGGCGACGGCGCCGATGCTGCCCGACGCCTTCCGCGTCATGGAAGCATGGGGCTTCACCTACAAGACGCATGCGATCTGGGCGAAGCGCCGGCCGGGACGGCAGCGCGGGCCGGGCTATTGGCTGACCGGAGAGCACGAGGTGCTGATGCTCGGCGTGCGCGGCAACCCGCCGGCACCGGCCCCGGGCGCGCAATGGCCGTCCCTCTTCGTCGCGCCGATCGGCGAGCACAGCGAAAAGCCGGCCCGCGCCTATGAGTTGATCGAGGCCTATTTCCCGACGCTGCCCAAGATTGAGCTGAATGCTCGCCGGCGGCGTGCCGGCTGGGACGTCTGGGGTGCCGAGGTGCCCGACGCCGAGCCGGTCGAGGCGATGGGGCGGCCTGATCCCGCCGAAATGGATGCGGTCGATTCCGCTCCGGTTGTCGAACTGCCGGCGCTGCCGCGCGGCAAGCGGAGGGCGGCGTGATGTCCGACCTCTTCGAAGAAATCATCGTCGATTCCTTCGCCGGCGGCGGCGGCGCCTCGACTGGCATCGAGATGGCACTCGGGCGCTCGCCCGACGTCGCGGTGAACCATGACCGGCTCGCCCTGGCGATGCACCGGGCGAACCATCCGCGCACCCGGCACATGCTGCAGGACGTGGCGACGGTCGATGCCGTCGGCATGTGCGACGGGCGGCCGATCGGCATGCTGTGGATGTCGCCGGACTGCACGGATCACAGCAAGGCCAAGGGCGCGGCGCCGCGGCGCGACGGCGACAAGACGACGCGCGGCATCGGTTGGGCCATCTTCGGCTGGGTGAAAGCCCTGCCGAAATGGCAGATGCCCCGCGTGATCTTCCTCGAAAACGTCGAGGAATATGTGGATTGGGGGCCGCTGTTGCCGAACGGCAAGCGCTGCCCCAAGCGCAAAGGCGAGACCTTCAAGGCCTTTGTCGAGGCGTGGCGCGCGCTCGGCTACGTCGTCGAGTGGCGGGAGGATCGCCGCGCCTGGTGGTCTGGCTCCGCCACCATCCGCAAGCGGCTCTTCATGATCATGCGTCGCGATGGGGAGCCCATCGTGTGGCCGGAGCGGCGCTATGGCGATCCGAACAAGATCGCGGACGCGAACCGGATCGCGCAGGGTGAACTGAAGCGCTGGCCCATCGTCGCGGACTGCATCGATTTCAGCCTGCCGATTCCGTCGATCTTCGACACCTCGGCGGAGATCAAGGCCAAGCTCGGCCTCGTCGCCAAGCGCCCCTTGGTCGAAAACACCGAAGCGCGGATCGCCAAGGGCGTGAAGAAGCGCGTGCTCGATCGCCGGCCCTTCATCGTCAAGGTCAACCATACTGGGCGGGACGAGGCCCGCGATCGCCCTGTCGATGCGCCGCTTTCGGCGATGACGGCGAAGCGCGACGACGCGATCGTGATGCCCTTCGTGGCCTATGCCCAGCAGGGCGGCGGTGACCGGCCGGCCGATGCGCCGGCGCAGACCTTCACAGCCTCGCCGAAGGATCAGAACGTTCTGGTTTCCCCCGTCTTCGTCGGATGCGGCGGGCGCGCCGGGCAGTCCGAGCCTCGCCCTGGCGACGCGCCGACGCTGACGCAGACCGGCAAGGCCGATCTCTGCATCGTCGCGCCTTACCTGGTGCCGCGCTATGGCGAGCGGCCGGGGCAGGAGCCGCGCAATCTCGCTGTCGACCAGCCTGGGCCGACGCCGGTTCCGGACGGGAACGAAGGCTCGCTCGTCGCGGTTTCGCTCTGCCGCGAGTTCGGACGCTCGATCGGCTCCGGGGCCGACGAGCCGGTCGGCACGATCACCGCCGGGGGCGGCGGCAAGGCCTCGCTGGTCGGCGTCCACATGATGACGATGCGCAATTCCGATGCGCCCGATTCCGCGGCGGATCGGCCGGCGCGGACCTTCATGGCCGATGGCGCGGCGGAAACCGTCGTCGCAGCCTTCGTGGCGCAGCACTCGGCCGGAACGCATCCGGGCGAACCGTCGAAGCCGGTCGAGGAACCGCTCCCGACCCTGACCGCGCGGGGAACGCAGCAAGGCCTCGTCGCGGTGTCGATGTTGAGCATGCGCGGCAGCGAGCGGCGCACGGCGGCGGCCGACGAGCCGGCGCGCACCGTCTCGGCGGGCGGCCAGCACCATGCGCTCGTCAGCATGCCGGTGATGACCGCCTATTACGGTTCCGACGAGGTCGGCGCCGCGGTCGACGCGCCGGGGCGCACCGACACGGCGAAAGCCCGCTTCGGGCTCGTCGAGGCGCTGGCCGGCGTGCCGCCGTTCTCGCCGGGGCATTGGGCGAAGGCGCGCCGCGTCGCCGAATTCCTGCGGCGCTATGGCTGCTGGGATGGCGGCGAGTTCGTGACGATCGAGGTCGACGGCCTGACGCTCGTGCTCGTCGACATCTGCATGCGGATGCTGACGCCGCGGGAGCGCTACAACGCCAACGGCTTCCCGCCCGACTACATCATCGACCACGGGATCGACGCCGACGGGTCGGTCATCCGCTTCACGCTGGAGCAGCAGGGGCACATGTGCGGCAACGCCGTGTGCCCGACCGAGGCCTGCGACCTGGTCGCCGCGAACTACCGGCCGCGCCTGCGCAAGCGGCGGGGCCGGCGCAGCGAGCCGGTGCCGTTCTTCTTGGAGGCGGCGGAGTGAGCTGGCGCCTTCTCGGCATGCTCGACGAAGTCGACTGCCCTTCTCCGACGGCAAAACTGATCCTGGTGAAACTCGTCGACCGCGCCGACGACGAGGGCAAGAACATCTATCCCTCGATCGCTCGCATCGCCGCCTTCGCGGGGTGCTCCGAGCGCCAGACGAAGCGCGTGATGGCGGCGTTCTGCGCGGTCGGGCTGCTGCGCATCGTCAAGGAAGGCGGGCGCGGCCCCGGCTCGACGCGGCATTACGAACTCAGCATCGAGATGCTGCGCCGGATGGCCATGGAGAGCTGGGAAACGATCGCCGGGAGACATGCGCGGGACGCATGCCACGACGATGACGAGCGCCCCGATTCTGCGCCCTCGAAGGGTGACACCATGTCACCCTTAGAAACGGGAAGGGTGACACCGGCGACCGTTAAGGGTGACGCCCATGTCACCCAAACCCTTATAGAACCCTCAGAGTCCGAGAGAGAGGGTGCGCGAGTGCAGGCAGATGCGCCAGCGAGCGGCGGCGCGACGTCCGAGACCGGCCATGCGGAGAACGCAGAGGATGGCACGGCGACGCTGGCGGAATTCCGCAAGCTCTGGCCGACGACGCTGGCCGACGACAACGTCAAGGTCGAGAACGCCTGGTCGGCCCTGCCGTTCGAGGAGCGTCGCAGGGCCATCGCGGGCATTCGGCCTTTCCTCGCCGGCCTGAAAGGGCTCGGTCGCGGCAAGGTGCCGGCGGGTTCGACCTATCTTTCGCAGCGGAAATGGCACGACGTGCCGGCGATGGCGGCCGAAAAGCAGGCGCAGTCCTTCGCCGAGGTGCCGGCATGGTCCCGCAATTGGTGGGCTGTGCTGTTCCACCGGCTGAAGGTCGCCCAACCCTGCGGGTTCATGCTGCAGCGGGCCGGCGACGGCCTGCCCTACTCGACGCCTGACGGCGAGCTGCAGCAGGCCCTGCGCGCTTATCCCGAGCTGCCAGCCTTCCTGTGCGACGGGCCGGAGATAGCGGCTTGGCGACCGTGGTTCGAGGCGCGGCGGCTGCGCATTCCAGATTTTTCGGGGCGGACGTTCCGGGTGTTCCTGCCCGCAGCGATGCCGCCGGGAGGCAGGCAGGAGGAGGGCGACGATCGTGTCACATTCTGACGAAGCTAAACGCATCGCGCGGCAGGACCGGGTTGCCCGGGGTGAGGCGCGGCGGGCGAGGATGGAGCGGGAGGCTGCCCGCGCAGAGGCGAAGGCGGCAGCGATCCGCGCCGAAGAGCTGCGGCTGCTTTCCGAGGTCGGAGCGGCGAAGCGGGCCGGGTTGATCAAGGCGCTGCCGAAGGTACGGAAGGTGCAGCCGGCCAAGCCGGGCAACCTGCCGGTGATCGGCGAGCGCATCGTTCCCGATCCGCTTCATCCCGGTGATCGCATGGTCGCGACAGTCAATCTCGCCGAGCATCCGCTCGAAATGATGCTGTCGCGCAAGCGATTGGATCAGCCGCTTTACGAGGCCGGGGTCCGTTACCGGGCAATCTATGAGCGAGCCGTGATCGGGCCGGGTCGCGGCATCGATCCCGGCAAGGTCAAGGTCGATGGCGGCAAGCTCGGCGATCCTCTCTCCGACGACGTCGCGGGCGCGCACCTTGAGTTGAAGCGCCTGTCGACGGTCGTTGGCATGGTTGGCGAGCGCATCCTCTCGGAGGTCGCTGGGCGTGGCGTGACGATCGCCGACCTGGCGATGTCCTGGCCGGGATCGGAGCGCGAGCGCAGCAAGCGGGATTATCTGATGCTGCGCTTCAAGGAAGCGCTCGATGTCCTCGCGACCGAGGTTTGGGGCGCGCGCGGGCCGGCAAGCGCTCGGATCGTCGGGGCTCGCGACCTCGGCGGCGAGACCTATGATGAGGCGGCCGTGGCGACTGCGAACCAACGCTTTCTCAACAGGCGCGGGATAGCCGGCCTCGGCTGACCGCTTGACTACGGGTCCGTTGGGCGCATCTTTTCTGTCATAGCTCGAATCGCGACCGGAAGCAGGGACACCTGCCTCCGGTCGTTTCGTTTTGGGGCCGCCGATGACGCGCATCACTGTCTCGCTGGATGGCGTGCTGGCTCAGTTCGCGGATCGTCTCGAAGGTCTCGGGAGGCAGGCTCCTGCCGTGATGGCGGTCGGTCTCAATGCCGGCGGCGCCGTTCTGCGAGCGGCTACGATCGAGGCGGCGACGCAGCAGACGGGCCTATCCAAGCGGACGATGGCGAAGGCGCAGCGCGAGCATCGCGCATCGTCTCGCCATCTCGTCTACGGGATCGAGTCGCAGGGCGGCGACGTGCGGCTGAAGTATTTCAAGGCTCGCGAGACCAGGGCGGGCGCGAGCGCAGCGCCTTGGAATAGGCGACGGGTCTATGACGGCGCCTTCATCAAGGGCGGCCTCTTCCCCAACCGCGTCGGCCTCGGCATGGGCGGCCATGTCTTTCAGCGCTCCGGCCTCTCGCGCCTGCCGATCGAGGGCGGGCGCTCCGGCCTCTTCATCCCCAAGGAGATGACGAGCGGGAGCACGGCTTCGACTTTCGCGGCGTGCCAGCCTGCTGTCCTCGATGCGGTGACGCGGGCGGTGGCGCGCAAGCTCGGCATTTGACGCATGACGGGCGGGTTGGGGCAGGGCGGCCATGCGCTGGGCCGGGTCCTTCCCGACCCCTCCCCCTCCCTGCGGGCAGATTGTGCGCGGGCTTTGGCCAGTCTGAGTGGGTTTTCGCAGCCTAAAGAGCCCTAAAGAGCGGCCTAAAGTCGGGTCTAAAGTGAGTTTAGGCATGGCTTCGACGGAACTGACGGCGACGAAGAGCGAATTCGCCCGCCGCTGCAATGTTTCGCCCGGCCGGGTGAGCCAGTGGATCGCCTCGGGGCAGATCGGACCCGATGCGATCGTCGGCGAGGGCCGTAACGCCACGATCAGGATCGACCGGGCGCTGTCGCAGCTCCGGCGGCGGCTCGACGTCAATCAGCGGTTCGGCAACGGGCTGACGACGCGCTTGGATGGTGAGGCGCCGCCTCTACAGGACACGCCGCCGCTCGCATTCGATGCCCCGGCGTCGATCACGTCGCCGCCGCCGGACATCCCGCGCACGGACCCGACCGAAGAGCTGATCCGCGTCGCCAAGCTGCGCGAGATCGAGTTCCGCAACCGCCGAGCGGCGCAAGAGGAAGCCGAGCGCGAGGGCCGATACGTTCTGGCGTCGGACTCCCGCAAGGCCAACTTGCAGATCGCCGGCGAAATGCTCTCGATCTTCGAGGGAGCGCTGACCGATCTCGCCTCGGCGCTCGCCGCGAAGTTCGAGCTCTCGCAGCGTGACGTGCTGCACCTGATGCGGGTCGAGTTCACGCAGGTTCGGGCACGCGCGGCCGATACGATGCGGCGCAAGGGCGAGGCCGCCCCGGCGACGATCCCCGATCCGGAGCATGTCGAGGACGCGGAATGACCGTCCATATCGGCAACGCCGAGCGGCTCGCCATGGAAGCGATGGCGGAGGTGCTGGAGCCGCCGCCGCCGGTCGATTACCTGCAATGGGCCGTCGACAACATCACGTTCTCGGCCCGCGAGTCGGAAAAGAAAGGCCCCTACAACCGGGCGCTCTTCCCGTATTTCGATGAGGTCCTGCGGGCTCTCGGCCCGGATGATCCGTGCCGGATCGTCACCCTGTCGAAGTCGGCCCAGCTCGGCGGCACCGTCATCGCCAACGTGTTCTGTGGCGGCTCGCTCGCGATGGACCCGGGCGATTTTCTCTATGTCCACCCGACCGAGGAGAACGGCCGGCGCTGGTCGAAGATGAAATTCGCGCCGATGCTGAAGAGCACGGACGCCCTGGCGGCCGTCTTCACCAGCAAGTCGCGCGATGGTGCCGACAGCGTGATGTACAAAGAGCGCGCGGACGGGCGCGGCGCGCTCCAGATATCGGGCGCCAACTCGCCGGCGTCTCTGTCGCAGGTCTCGATGCGCCGCCAGGTGCAGGACGATCTCGCCAAATGGGAGATGAATTCGGCAGGCGACCCGGAGACGCAGGCCGATACCCGCTCCGAAGGCTACGACTTCGCGAAAATCTTCAAGGTCTCGACCCCGATGGTGCTGCCGGGGTGCCGGATCACCCGAAATTTCGAGGCCGGCAGTCAGGAGCATCCTTACGTCCCGTGCCCGCAGTGCTCGCACATGCAGGTCCTCGAATGGGAGAACATGCTGGCGACGCTCGACGAGGCGAAGCCGGAAAAGGCGTGCTTTCACTGCGTCGCCTGCGGCTTTCCGATCGAGGAACATCATCGCCGGCAGATGCTCGCCGGCCTCGAATGGCGGGCGCACAACCCGTCGATGATCCGCTATCACCGATCGTTCTGGCTCTGGTCGGGCTATTCGGTGCTGCAGAGCTTCGAGCGCATCGCGCGGCGCTGGATCGCGGCGAAGGGCGACCCGGCCTCCGAGCAGACTTTCCTCAACGACACGGCCGGTCGCCCGTATCGCACGGCGGGCGAGGCACCGCCTTGGGAGAGCCTGCGCGATCGGGCCGCGCTGTCGGATTATCCGCGCGGCATGATCCCGGCGGGGTTCCTGCTCTTCACCATGGGGCTCGACTGTCAGGCCGACCGTGTCGAATGGCAGGCGGTTGCCTTCGGCCGCGACTATCGCCGCGCCGTCATCGACTGCGGCGTCGTTCCCGGCCATATTTCGGAGCCGAAGACGCAGGCGCTGCTCGATGCGCTGCTGCAACAGACATGGCCGAACCGCTTCGGCCGCAGGATCGGGCTCGATCTCGCCGGGATCGACGGCAACGCTTGGACCGAGGATGTCTGGGGCTTCGTCCGGCGCCATCCGGCGTCGCGCATCATCATGCTGCGCGGTGCCAACAGCGATGCGGCGCCGCTGTTGGCCCGGGTGGCTAAGGAGCGCAACCGTGCCGGCAAAATCCTGACGCGTTCGCGGCGCTTCTACAACTTCGGGACCTCGATCCTGAAGATGGCGCTCTACCGCAACGTCTCGAAGCTCGATCCTCTGGAGCCCGGCTTCGTCGCCTTTCCCAAGGGTCTCGACGACGATTACTTCCGCCAGCTCACAGCCGAGCGGCGCGTGCCGAAGAAGGGCAAGTCCGGCTTCGTAACCTACGCCTGGGAAAAGGACCCCGGGCAGGCGAACGAAATGCTCGACACCCATCTGCAGGCCGAGGCCGCGGCGATCAAATGGGGTCTGCGCGGCCTGCCGGATGCCATCTGGACGCGCCTCGAAGTCGAGCGCGAAACGCCGCCGGCAGAGCAACAACTCGACATTGAGGACATGCTGCCGCTCGCAGCGCCGGTTCCTGTGGAAGGCGAGCTACCGCTTCCCGCGACAGAGACTGAGCCCGAGAGCCCGTTGCCCGAGCCCGCGCCGGAGGTTCCGGCTGCGTCGCCGGCCCCGCGCCAGAGCTTCGTTCCGGCCGTCCCGAGGGGCTGGCTCAAGCCCCGATAGAGGCCCGTCATGCCCGAACCCAAGCTCCCCGTTCCGCGCTCGCAGAAGCCGGAGCGAAACACTGCGATCCTCGGCGACTTCCTGCCTGCCGAGCACGACATGCCGATCGAAACGCCGGAGGCCGGTCGGCCTGGCGCCCCGGTCGACCGCGAGCGCCCGCCGCGCCGGAAAGGTTGAGCATCCATGTCCGACACGCCCGATCAGATCGCGGCCGAGATCGCCGCGATCCGCGAAGCCATCGCGACGGGCGCCAAGCGGGTGCTGACGCGAACAGGAGGAAGCACGAAAGAGGTTGAGTACCCCTCGTTTGCCGACCTCAAGGCCCGGCTCGACTTCCTCACCGGGCTGCAGCAGCCCTCTCGCTCGACGATCCGCGTCGGCGTGGCGCGCTTTTCGCGGGGGTGGTGATGCGGGTCTCGCTGATCGACCGCGCGATCGGTCGCATTTCCCCGGCGGCAGGCCTTCGGCGCATCCGCCAGCGCGCGGCCTTCGAGGCCACTGTGCGGGCCCTGTCGGGCGACGGTTCCGATCGCTCGCGAAAAGGCCCGGGCCTCGGCACCCGCTCGGCCGACGAGGTTAATGCACGCAACAATCCGCGCATCCGCGCCGAGATGCGCGAGATGGAGCGGACCAATCCGCATGTCCGGAAGGCAATTTCGGTTTGGGCGACCAACCTGGTCGGCGACGGAATCATGCCGCGGGCGATCAGCGACGACGAGCGGCTTAACGAGCAGGTGAACGAGCTCTTCGCGAAGGCCGATGCGCAGTTGAGCGCCGATGGCCTCGGCGGCCTTGCCGCGATGCAGACCCTATCCGCCCGGGGCATGGTTTCCGGCGGCGACATGTTCCTGCGCCGTCGGGCTCGGCGGAAGTCTGACGGCCTGCATGTGCCGATGCAGGTCCAACTGCTCGAAGCCGAGCAGTTGGACCAGTCGCGGGCGCTCCCGGTCGGCCAAGGCAACATGCTGATCAACGGCATCGAGCTCAATCGTATCGGCGCCCGGTCGACCTACTGGATGTTCCCGGATCACCCCGGCTACGGGCCACTCGTCGGCCGCTATGCCTCGGTCCCGATCCCGGCAGACGAAATCGCGCATCTCTTCGATCGGTCGCGCCTGCAGGTTACGGGTACGCCCTGGGGGGTCGCGGCGCTCGATCCTGCGCAGAACCTCGACGATTGGGAGCATGCGGAAGGCATCCGCAAGAAGCTCGAAGCCTGCATGGTCGGCATCGTCACGCCGGGCTCGGAGGGCGATGATCCGATCGGCGGCATGGAAGCCCAGATCGACCGGGACGGAAAGCCGATCCCGCCCGGCGTCGTCGATGCGCAAGGCCAGATCATCGAAAGCTTCTATCCCGGCATGATCGGCTATGCCCGCGGCGGCAAGGATATCAAGTTCAATCAGCCGGCCGTGACGGGCGGCGCGGACGTCTATCGCCGTGGCTCACTGATGAGCGTCGCCGCCGCCTTCGACCTGCCCTATGAGCTCCTTTCCGGCGATCTCTCGCACGTCAGCTTCATCTCGGGGCGGCTTGGCCTGCAGAATTTCCGGCAGCGCGTCTCTGCCCTGCAGTGGCAGGTGATGATCCCGCTCATGTGCCAGCCCGTATGGGACTGGTTCTGCCTCTTCGCCTTCATGGCCGGGAAGATTCCGCAGCCGGTGATCCCGGTCGAATGGTCGCCGCCATCTTTCGAGCAGATCAATCCGCTGCAGGAGGCGATGGCCGACTTGATCGCGATCCGGAGCGGTTCGAAGACGCTCTACGAGGTGATCGCATCGCGGGGCCGGAACCCTGCCGACGTCATCGCCGAAATCCAGAAGGCGAACGCCGCGCTCGATGCCGCCGGCATCAAGCTCGATAGCGATCCGCGCCATCTCGACAAGACCGGCGCCCTGCAAAGCATGGCCGCCCTGCTGGGCGGAAAGGAGACCCCATGAGCACGATCGAGCTGCCCAGCTTCAACCGTGGCGTCGAGGCCGGGCTCGTCTTCCGCGCCGACAGCTTCGACGAGGCCCGGAACACGATCGACATCGTCTGGACAACGGGCGCCCGCGTTCGGCGCGTGTCCTATTTCGACGGCGCCTATGACGAAGAGCTGGAGGTTTCGGCCACGGCGATAAGGCTGGAGCGGCTCAATCTCGGGGCTCCCTTCCTTAACACCCACTCCGCCTATGATCTCGGCCGCGTGCTCGGTTCGGTCGTGCCGGGGACAGCCCGCTTGGTTCGTGGCGAGGGGCTGGCGACCATCCTGCTGACGCGCCGTCCGGACGCCGCCGGCATCGTGCAGGACATCCGCGACGGCGTGATCCGCAACATCTCCTGCGGTTACCGCGTCCACAAGGTGATCAAGGAGGACGGCGCCGAAGGCGACGTCGCGCTCTGGCGCGTCGTCGATTGGGAGCCGCTTGAACTGTCCGCCGTGCCGATCGGCGCCGATCCCGCCTCCCAAATCCGTAGCGACCCGTCCGCGACCGAAACGCGCTTCGCGTGCCAGTTCGAGGGGCTGACGGCCGCAGAGGCCGCTGCCACCCGCATGCGGATGCGGACTGCAGCACGCAGCATCCGCGCCGCCTGACCTTTTTCCCTTCACCTGCGTCCCATCCTGCGCCCCCGGGGCGGCGCGGGCTGGCGAAACCGTGTCCGCCCCACCCGCAACCGAGAGGCATCCATGCTGATCACCAGAAAACTCACCATGAGCCTCGTGTTGGGGCTCTCCTTCGTCGTTGCCGTCACCGCCATGTCGCTTCTGTCCGGCGACGGCCATGGGCTGCACGGCCTTTCGGCCCATGTGCCGGAGCTGGGCACCGTCATGGCGCAGATTCCGCTGCTCACCATGCGCTCGAACCGTGCCGATCTGCAGAGCCGCGCGGAAGCCAAGATCGCCGAGGTCAAGCCGGACACCCCGGCGGATCGTGCCCGAACGATCGAGAACGAGCATGCCGAGCTGCTGCGCCAGATCGCGGACCTCGATCGCGATATCGCTACTGCCGAGCAGGCCGAGCGCTCCGCTCCCCCGGCCAACAACAGCCTCGATCCCGTTCGGGCCGAGGCGGCGCGTGAGGAGCGCCAGCGCGCCAGCACCATCAACGACCTGGCGACCCGCATGGGCGTGCCGGACTTCGCCGCTTCCCATGTCAACGAGGGCACGTCGGTCGAGCGGTTCCGCGAGCTGCTGATCGACCATGTCGCCGAGCGTGGCGACCGCACCCATATCAACGGGCAGGCGCGCAACACCGGCCTCGACGAGGTCGAAACCCGCCGCTCGGCGATGATCGAGGCCCTCTCCTACGGGATGGGCGCTCCGGTCCCGCGCGAAGGCCCCAGCCCCGCCGCCCGCCAGTATATGGGCCGGCGCATGGTCGGGCTGGCCGTCGACATCACCGGCTATCGCCTCGACCCGGTCCCGAGCGCCCGCCAGATCGACGAGCTCTTCACCCGGGCGACGCATACGACGTCCGATTTTCCGCTGATCTTCGGCGGCGCAGTCAATCGGACGCTCGAACAGCGCTATGCCTTGGCACAGCCGACCTTCCGTCGCTTCGCCCGCAAGAAGAACTTCCGCGACTTCCGTCCGGAGACGACGCTGAAGGTCGGCGATTTCCCGATGTTGCAAAAGGTCAATGAGGCCGGCGAGATCAAGTACGGCACCTTCACCGAAGGCAAGGAACAGGTCTCGGTTCTCAGCTACGCGATCGCGCTGCGCATCACCCGCCAGATGCTGATCAACGACGACATCGGCGCGATCGACGAGCTGCTGTCGAGCTATGGCGATACCGTCGCGCTCTTCGAAGAGGTCACGTTCTATGCGACCGCCTTCAACGCCAAGCTGGCGGACGGCAAGGAAGTCTTCCATGCCGACCACGGCAACCTCGCCAGCGCCGGCACGGTGATCGACGTCGCCAATGTCGGGAAGGCGCGTGCGGCCATGTCGAAGCAGAAGAGCATCAGCGGCAATCCGCTGCTGACCAACCGGCCGCGAATCCTGCTGACCGGGCCGGACAAGCTGACCGAGGCCGAGCAGCTCCTGACCGCGATCACCGCGACCGAGACGGCGAAGACGAATATCTTCTCCGGCCGGCTGGAGCCGCTGGAGTCGTCGCAGCTCGACGGCCTTCCCTGGTATCTCTTCAGCGACCCGAGCGCGGGCTCGAATTATCGCTGGGGCTACCTCGAAGGCTACGAGGCGCCGCGCGTGCGCTTCGACGAGCCTTTCGGCCAGCAGGGCTTCGCCATGTCGGTCGAGCACGACTTCGGCTGCGGCGCGACCGATTTCCGCTTCGGCTACAAGAACCCCGGCGCAAACCCGGCCTGATCCTCCGATCTTTCGGGCGGCGGCTGACCGCCGCCCGCTCCCCCTGACCATCGCCACAGGCGACCTTTCGGAGCACTCGACATGCGCAATTTCATCCAGCCGGGCAAAACCCTGACCGTCCCGGCTCCCTATGACGTGAAGTCCGGCGATCCCGTGATGGTCGGCGCGATCTTCGGTGTCGCCTCCTATGACGCCCTCGCCGGGCAGGAGCTGGAGCTGGCGCGGGGCGGCGTCTACGACCTGAAGAAGACGGCCTCGCAGGCCTGGACCTTCGGTCAGAAGCTCTATTTCGACGCCGCCAACAAGGTCATCACGTCGACGGCGTCCGGCAATACGCTGGTCGGCGCAGCGGCCGAAGTCGTCAGCAACAGTGCCGACGAGACCGCCGGCAAGGTGCTGCTGACCGGCCAGATCGTCTAAGGCCATGGCCCTCTTCGACCGCCTCGATCGAGCGGCCGGCCGCGTGGCCGATCGCGTCATGGGCGAGGCGGTCGACATCCTGCCCCGGATCATGCTGCCCAAGCGCCCCGCCTCGGCCGATCCCGGTCGGCAGGTCATCGGGCTGACAGCCCGCTTCGTGCTCGAAGCCGAGCTCGACAATCTCGAAGGCCAGCGCCGCGGGACCGATCTCGGGGGCTTCACCCGACTGGCCGGCCAAGTGGCACTGCTGATCATCGAGGCGGGCGAGGCTGCCAAGCTGCCTTACGGCGTCGTCGCCGGCGACCTGGTACAGCTCTCCGATCCCCGCCGCGCGTCGCACCCTCGCTATTGCGTCCTTCACGCGGCGAAGGGTGACCTCGACATCCTGACGCTGCATCTCTCCCGGGAGAGCGACGCATGAGCCTGACCGCCTTCGCGATCCGCACCTGCCTGTGGCGCGCGCTGTATGGGCGCACCTATGCCGAAAAGCGGGTCCACGATTCGGAGGTGCAGCCGATCGCGGACATGCTCTCGACCGATCCGCTGCCCTTCCTGATCGTCTCGACCGATGATGACAGTGCGGAGGTCGAGGGGCACCGCTTCAGTGACGCGGGTCGCAAGCTCGACGTCGTGATCGAAATCGTGGTCGCCGCCGTCCACAACGTCGGGGGCGACGGCGCGCCGGATTACAAGCTGATCATTCCGGCGACCGATGACGGTTTCGAGACCACCGTGAACTTCATCGGCCGGCAGGTCATGCGCGTTCTGCAGGCGGATGATGGTGTCTGGGCCGACCTGTTTCGCGCCTTCACGCCGGGCGACAAGCGCATGGTGAGCCGCCGCGGTGCGGAAACGAAGCCGCGTTATGCCGCGCGGCAGATCGTCATCACCTGCGACACGCTCTGCGAGCCGCCCTTCGGCGAGCCGCCCGCCGACGAGTGGGCGCGCCTGATTGGGGAGATGCAGGCCGACGACATCCTTGCGCCTTACGCTCCCGTGCTGACGGCCGAGATCACGGGAGAGGTCCTGCCGGACTGGAAACGGCTGCAGGCACAACTCGGCGCGACGAGGGCCGGACTGGCCGGTGTCGGGCTCGGCCCATTCCTCCCGGGCGAAGCGCCGGCGACGCTCCAGCAGGCGACGATCGTCGCCGACAGCGGCATGATCGTGGTGTCGTCGTGAGCGACTTCGACGAGCTGCTGCAGGAAGTCGTCGCCCTGCGGCTCGAACTGTCGGAAGCCAAGACCGCCATGCGCAACATGGTGCGCACCGGCACGGTGGCGAAGCGGGATGCCGAGAAAGGCTACCGGCTCGATTGGGGCAAGGACGACAAGGGCGAAACCATCCTCTCGCCCTGGTATCCGCACCCGGAGGCCGGCGGCGCGGCCAAGAGCTGGTTTCCGCTGTCCGAAGGGCAGATCGTCACGGCGATCAACCCCGGCGGCGATTTCCGACAGGGCTTTCTCCTGCGCGGCGGCTTCGGCGGCCAGAACGAAAGACCGTCCTTCGAGCTGACGCAGAACGGCTTCACCTTCGGGAGCGTCCGCATCGAGATCGCCGAAGGTTCTCTAAAGGTCACGGACGGAGATGCGATCTTCGTCATCAAAGATGGCAAGATCAAACTCGATGGCCCCGTCGAGATGCCGAAGGGGTTCACGGCAGGCGACGGTGAGGGAACCGGCGGCCTCATCAATGGCCCTCTCGCCACGACCAAGGACATCACCTCTCAAACCCGAGTTGCCGCGCCTGTTCTGCAGGGCGCAATCGCAGGAGCCTGACACCATGGACAAGCAAAACTATCGCGTGACCGAGAAAGCCGGCCCGCGCATCAACGGGCAGCGCGTCGTCGTCGGGCAGGTGCTCGCCCTGACGGCTGCCGAAGCCCGCTACCATGTCGATCTGCAGGAGCTGGAGCTCGTGCAGGAAAAGGCCGAAGCGCAACCTTCGCCGCCGGCCGGCAAGCGCTGACAGGCGTCGACCGATGGCCGGCGTCGATCGAGTGACGGGGCGGCGGCTCGACGGCTTTCCGCACGTCGTGCAAAGCATCAACCTGATCATGACGACGCGGCTGGGCGAGCGCGTCATGCGCCGGCATTTCGGATCGTCGGCCTTCTTCCTGCTCGGCCGGTTGCTGACGCCTGACCATGTGGTCCGCTTCTTCAGCGTCTACTGCCTCGCGGTCGAGCTCTGGGAGCCCCGCTTCAAGATCGTGCGGGTCGTGCCGATCCGCACGAATGTCGAGGATGTCCGCCTCGGCCGCTTCGCCTTTGCCATCGAGGGCGAATACCGGCCGCGCGGGCATCTCGGCGATCCGACGCCCGAAGGCGTTCGGCGGATCGGCTTCAAGCAATCCGAAGCCTCCCTGATCGGGGTGATCTCGTAATGCCGTCGCCGACCGCCATCGATCTCTCGCGCCTTCCGGCGCCGGACGCGATCGACCCACTCGATTTCGAGACGCTGTTCTCGGCGTTCCGCACCCGCTTCCTCGCGGTATGGGACGCTGCGCGACAGGCCGACCCGTCGCTGCCGGCTTATGACGTCGGGAGCCTGGAGACGGACCCTGTCGTCATCGTCGGGCAGGCCTGGAGTTATCTGCGGCTGCTCGACCGCGCCCGGGTGAACGATGCCGTCAAGGCGGTGCTTGCGCCATTGGCGAAAGGCGCCAATCTCGACGCCGTTGTGGCCCGGCAGAATGTCGAGCGCCTGGAAACGGCGCCCGGTATCAGCGAGACGGATGCGCAGCTTCTCAATCGCTACCTCCTGAGCTTCGACCGAGCCTCGGCCGGCAGCGCATCCCGCCTGCTCTTCGACGCCTATTCGGCGTGGCCGGCCATGGCCTCCGCTGCAGTCAACGGATGGGCCGTCCATGGCCGCCGCGGCGAAACCGACCTGGTGATCAGCGGCGCGAGCGGCGTCACGCCCTCGCAGAACCTCACCGCTGTCAGGGCGGCGACGACGAATGAGATCGCTAAGCCGGAGGCCATCGGCGTCTTCGTCCTGCCAGCGGTGAAGGTGGCTTACACGATCAGCCAGGTCATCCGCGTTCCGGTTGGTCCGGATGCGGAGTTGGTCCGCCTTGAGGCGCTGGATCGGGTCAAGGCCGCAGCGGATAGTCGGACACAGATCGGGGGCACCGTGCAGCGCGACCTCTTGGCCGGCGCCGCCTATGGCCCCTCGATCGTCGGCGTCGAGCATCTCGCGCCTATCGGCGATATCGTCGCGACCCCCTATCAGATCCCGGTCTGCAGCCAGATCGACATCACGGTCGAGATCGTGGCGTGAGCCTCGCCGCCCTGTTGCCCTCGAACGCGACCGCCTTCGAGCGAGCGCTGTCGGCCGCTCTGCAGGACGTGTTGCCGGTTCCGCTCCGCAGCATGGTGTCCGCTGCCGACACGGCTTCCGCCTTCGTGCCATTCCTCGCCGCTCACGAGAGCGTCGATCTTTGGTTCGAGGATTGGAGCGAAGCCCGAAAGCGAGCCATGGTCGACGAGGCGCTTGCCCTCGCGGGACTGAAGGGCACCCGCCCGGGACTGCGGCGCCATCTGGCCTATGTCGACGCGGCACTAATATCGGCGGTGGCGCATCCCCGTCGCTTCGTCGCAGGCGCATCTGCTGTCGGCGTGCAGCCGCTCCAGTTCCCGACCTTCACGGCTCGCTACCTGATCAAGGTCGGCCTCACGCGGCATCGGCGCAGTTGCGTCGCCAGTCGTGGTGCGCTCGGCAAGCATGCTCTCGTGCCGGTGAGCCTCGAACCGATCCGCCGCGCAAAGATCGCCGCGACCGTCTCGAAGGGCCCGGGCACGCAATACACCGCCACATTCGCCCATCGCCGCCGGCCGACCTTCGACGAGATGCAGTTCGGCATGGGCTTCGACGACTTCATCGACCGCACGAGCCTCTGAGGTTTTGCCCATGTCGCAGCGCATGCTGTTCAACGATGCCGAGGTGATCGAGGCGGTGGACCTGACCGCGGTCGGCGAAGTCGCGCAATCCGCGACCGACAGCCTGGTCGCGGACGCGATCGGCTATCCAGCGCATTGGTCCGGTTTCACCGCTACCAAGCAGTCGGCGCAGATCGTTCGCCTGACGCCCGGCCGCTATTACACGGCCGACATGGTCTATGCGGCCGACGAGCAGACCGACATCAACCTGCAGGTCCATATCCCCCTGGCCGCCTCCGATCAGCGCTGGGTCGCGATCATCATGCGCGGCACAGTCGAAACCGTCACAGCACAGCGCATCTTCGAGACCTCGACCGATGTCGAGACGTCCGAGCCTGTCCAGCAGACCACGCCGAAACGCGAAGTGCGCGAGGCGTCTTTCACCATCCAGCAGGGCGCGGCGTCGCCGGCGCCGGCGCTGAAACCGGCCATCGCCGACACGGATGCCGTGGTCGCCTGGGTCTTGCTCGCCTCGACCGGCATCGCTTTGATCGAGCCGGGGGAAGGGTCTCGCGTCAAATCGCTTTACGAAGTCGAAAAGCGGGTCTCGGCAGCGGAAAGCGATCTCGGCGGCATCACGCGCCGCACGACGACGATCGAGACGCAGATCGTCAACATCACCCAACGTCTGACCGATATCCCGCACCCGACCATCATCCGGCAACTCAAGCGCGATGTCGCCGCGACCCGGCGTCTCCTAGCATTACCCGACGAGGCGCGCGCCTACTGGTACGATCCCGGCCTGTTGCAGACCGAATGGGACAAGCTGCATGCGAGCTGGCTGGCACGGGTTCGCGAGGGCATCCGCTTCCCCTGGGCCAATCAGCGAGATGCCCAGCTCGCCTTGCTCGACGCCGGCTCCGCCGCGATCCGGATGTCGGGCAGCCTGCTGATGCCGGCTTGGACCGAGGTCACGCGGCTCGAAGTCGCGAGCGACGGGTCCAACATCAATATCAGCCAGACCACCCATACCGTGGTGAATGCGATCCGGAGGGAGATCGCGCGGCAGGTGATCGAATATGGTCCGACCGTCACCGTCTGCGAGAACGCCGCCGAATGGTCGACGCTCTATAACCAGTCGGTGGGAGAGCTCTTCACTCACAACGGCGAGACCTTCGAGGTCGTCGGCATCGTTGCGAACAAGGAATGGGCCGGGCATCGGGTCTACGCGATCCGCAACGTCATCTCGCGCAGCGTGACCGACGTCTACTGGGACTATGTCAGCGAGACGATCGGTGTGAACGGCTCCGTACACGGCCAGACCTGGCTCTGTTCGCAACCGATGATCCTCACCTCGATCGAGCTCGACTTCGACAAGGTCGGTCCCACCGGCGACGTTCACCTCTTCGTCTGCGAGTGCGACGAATCGGGAGCGCCGGACTTCGACAATGTCGTCGTCGCGACGGTCAAGCCGCCGTCAGAGCTGGGCCTTGGATGGGTGAATTTTTCGCTGCGGCCGACGCTGCTGGAAAGCGGCAAGCGCTATGCCTGGTTCACGGTCACGACCGGAAATCATGCGCTCGGCACGGTCGCCGGGAACAGCTTCACGCAAGGCTCCCGCTTCGTCTGCACCGATGGCGCCTGGTCTCAAGTCGTCACCGACAGCGACTTCGCCATGCGGCTCAAGGTGGCATCCTTCGCCTCGACCCGCACGATCGTCGAGATGGATGCGCTGACGCTCGACAGCGGCATGACCGAGATCAGGCTGATCCATGGCGGCTGGGCGCCGGGCGGCACGTCTCTCATCTGGGAAATTCAACCTTCCGGCACGGATGAATGGCAGGCGCTGACGCTGACCAATGCCGAGGGGGCCGATACCTTCGTGGGTTTGCCGCCTCTGGTGCGACTGCGCGCCGTCTTTGTCGGTACGACGGATGTGGCTCCCGCCATCGTCATGGACGCCACCGCGCGCGGCTATACCTTCCGCCCCCGCGGCGACATGGTCGCGGTCTCGGTCAGCCATAATTTCGGGCTTTCGACGACGACGATCCAGATCGAGGCCGTGATCGACAATTTCGATCCGGGCAAGCATGCGGCGGCGCTGAAGTTGATCGTTGGCGCGACGGTCTACACGCCGAGCGCGACGATCGTGACGCCCGATTTGGTCAATCCAAAGAAGCGGACCCTTCTCGCGAGCTTCACCGTGCCGTCCACAACCTCGGCCCGCGCCCGGATCGACATGACCTCGACCGAGGTCACGGACGAACCCTTCGTCCAGAACATCGCGATGTACGCGCTCTGAGGAGATGGCCATGGCACAGCAGAAGACAGCCTCCGGCTATGACGCCGGCGCCGAATATCGTGTCGAGCTCGTCCGCGTCGTGAAGTTCGACGGCTTGCGCCTGCGCGGTGAGATCACCCTGACCGGCGAGGCGATCGAGCGCCTGATCGGCCAGGAAGGTGCCGAGATCGTCCTGTCGGCCGATAAGCTCTGAGGAGGACGCCTTGGCTGACGTCGAACCGGGTCCGGGCAACAACTACCAGGTCGGCCCGACGCTGACCTTCAGCAGAGCGCGATGGAACGCCGTCATGGCGTCGATCGCCGCCCGCCTGAAGGCGCGCGAGCTGCTAGAAGCGACCTTCGAGACGCTGATCGCAAATGGGACGCAGGCTGCGCTCGACCTCATCAGCCAGAACGTCGCGCCCCAGCTCGAAGACTTGATCGAGCAGATCAACGCGCTCGAAGAGCAGCTCGAAGACATCATCGGTGGCGGGACGGCGCCGAATGCCCTGCAGCTTGGCGGGCAGAACCCGAGCTACTACCTCGCGCTGGCGAATGCGACGGGCACGCTGCCGGTCGAAAAGGTCACCGGCGTTTCGACCCTGATCGATGCAGCCGTCGCGTCGCTCGTCAACGGCTCGCCGGCGGCACTGGACACCTTGAAGGAGTTGTCGGACGCCTTGGGCGGCGATGCTAATTTTGCATCATCGGTCGCCGCTGCTTTGGGCGGAAAATTGGCGAAGGCCTCTAACCTCTCCGATCTCGGCAACAAGGATCAGGCCCTGTCGAACCTTCTTGGCGGTGCGACCGGCATCGCCATGTTCAAGGCTGCGACCGCTGCGGCCGGATTGACGGCTCTCGGCTTGACCGATCGCCAGGTGCCTGCCGGCTCCATTATTCAGGTGATAGGGACCGCAGCGCCTTCCGGCTTCATCAAGGCGAATGGGGCGGCGCTTAGCCGTTCGACATATGCTGACCTTTGGGCCTATGCACAGAGCAGTGGGGCGCTTGTTTCTCAGTCCGCTTACGACTCAGGCCAGTGGGGCGCTTTCGGTGCGGGCGACGGTTCCACGACGTTCCGCATTCCCGATTTGCGCGGAATTTTTCTTCGCGGATTGGACGACGGTCGGGCGGCCGACCCTGGCCGGGTGATCGGCGCCTATCAGGCAAGCCAAAATCTCAGCCACGGCCACGGCATCAACGATCCCGGCCACGCTCACAGCGTCTACGATCCTGCACATAGCCACGGCGTCAATGATCCGGGTCACTCGCACTATTTCGAGCGGCCTCGCTCCGACAATCAGTCGATCATCGGCGGAGCATCATCCGATTATAGTCGGCCTCTAGAGGGCGCGAACACGTCGGCGGCAGGAACGGGAATTTGGCTTTCAGCTTCCGGAACCGGCATCTCGATCTATGGCGCCGGAACCGGCATCTCGATCCAGTCGAGCGGCGGTGGCGAGGCGCGCCCGCAGAACGTCCCCGCCCTCTATTGCATCAAGTATTGAGGTGCCGATGATCGTCTACCAGCTCGGCCCGGAGGGCTATTTCGCAGGCCCGGTGAAGGCGGATGAGAGCCCGCTCGAACCCGGCATCTTCCTGATCCCCGGCGGCTGCGTCGAAACAGCCCCTCCAGTATTTGACCCTGCCAGTCAGCGGGCGCGCTGGGTTGATGGCGACTGGCAGGTCGAGGACATTCCTCAGCCCGAGCCCGAGCCCGAGCCCGACGCCCAGGCGCCTGAGACTGATACGCCTGAGTCAGAGCCGGTCGATCTCAAAGTCTACGCCGGGACCGTGCGGAAAACGATCGAGCAGCAGGGCGTCGTTCTGCCGACCGGCGTGGTGGTGCAAAGCGATGTCGAAAGCCAGGGCAAGATTGCCCAGACGATCCAAAGCATCGATCTCGGCATGATCGACGAGCCAGTGAATTGGAAGGCGTCTACGGGGTTCGTCCCGCTGTCGCGTGACGATCTCCTGCTGATCGGCAGGGCCGTCGCCCGACACGTCCAGCGTTCTTTCGATGCTGAAATGGCTGTGGTGGAGCAAATCAATGTCGGCACGCTGGCGACGCCGGCCGAAATCGATGCAGCCTTCGTAACTGCCATGAGCCCGGCTCCGTAGCGCTCAAGCTCGCATATTTCCCGGCCGATATCGGGATATCCGATCGTTCATCCTACGCCGCCAGGCGCCCTTTCCCGGGCGCCTTTTTCTTTGCCCTGGAGCCTCTGGAGAGAGCCATGACTGCACCCGTGTTCGGCATCACGATGAGCCGGCCCGACGATGAACCGTTGCCGGTCCTCGGCGCGGATTTCTCGAAATGCGCCTTCGTTTCGACCAGTCCCGATGCCGACCCCTTCGTCTTCCCCCTGATGACCGCCGTGCGGTTCTCGACCAACGACAAGGCCTTCACCAGCAAGCTCGGCACCGGCTATCTCGCCGACGCCGTGCGGGCCGTGAATGATCAGCTCGGCCCGCTGAGCGTCGCGGCCGACTGCACGATTGTCCGCGTTGCAGAGGGCACCTCCACGACGGCGTCGACGAAGCTGATGCAGACCTTCAGCAACCTGCTCGCCGGCCTGCAGGTGCTGCGGGATGCACCCTCCGAGGTCAACGCGACCCCCCGCCTGGTCGGCGTACCCGGCTACACCGCGCAGCAGCCCTCCGGCGTCGCCATGATCGCGATCACGGCGCGCGGCTCCGGCTTCACCTCCGCCCCGGCGGTCGCGGCGACCGGCGGCGGCGGCACCGATGCCAGCTTCGCGGCGACGATCAGCAAGGGCGTGATCTCCGCCGCGGTCGGCGCCGGCGGCACCGGCTACACCGCCGCGACGGTCGCCTTCGCCGCGCCGGAGTCCGGTGATGGACAGGCCGCGACCGGCACGGCGACGGTGTCGGGCGGGGCCGTCACCGGCATCGTCATCACCGACAAGGGCCATGGCTATGCCGATGGCGAAGTGCCGGCGGTGCTGATCACGGGCAACGGGACGGGTGCTACGGCGACCGCCACGATGACGGGCGTGCTGGAGACGATCACGATCGTCAGCGGCGGCTATGACTTCACCTCGGCGCCGACCATCGGCATCAGCGGCGGCGCCGGCTCCGGCGCGACCGCGACCGCGACCGTCGAGCTGCTCGCCAACCCGGTGATCGCCGGGCTGCCCTCGATCCTCGGCGGGCTGCTCGCCATCGCGATCGTCGACGCGCCTTCGTCCACCCGGCAGGCCGCCGAGGCGTGGCGCGAGACCGTCAGTTCCGACCGGATCGTGCCGGTCGGTGTCGCGGCGCGCGTGCTGGAGAACGGGGCGATCGTCACCCGCCCGATGTCGCCTCGGATCATTGGGCTGGCGATCCGCAATGACAACGCCCATGACGGCAAGCCCTTCCACCCGATCGCCAATCAGCCGATCTACGGTATCGTCGGGATCAACAGGCCGATCTCTTTCTCGCTGACGGATGGTGCTACGGAAGGTCAGCTCATGCTCGCGGCCGATATCGGCATTGTGGTGCAGGGCGAGCTTGGCGTGGATACCGCCATCGCGGACGGGGGCTACGTCTATATCGGCACCGAGTCCTGCGCCGAAGGCGACCTCTGGGCGCAGTTCCACCAGGTGCGCGGCGCCGACTATATCGCGGTGAAGACGCTGAAGCTGACGCGGCAATTCCTCGGCAGGAAGATCGATGCCGATGTTGTCGAGGCCTGGCTCAACAGCCTCAAGTTCATGCTGCGCGATCACAAGGCGCTGAGGGACATCCTCGGCTATGCGCTGGAGTTCCCGATCGCCGGCAACAGCGTCGAGTCGATCCGGCTCGGCAGGCTTCGCGTCGTGCCCAAGATCGAGCCCGGGCCGGTCTTCCGCGTCGCCGAGATCGAGCAGCGCCGCTACGCGCCCGCCGTCGACGAGTTGATCACCACCATCATCACCCGTCTCGCCGCTGCGGCCTGACGCCAACCGACGCGCGGCGGCACGCGCCGCGCGTCCTTCGCCATTCCCGACCATTCCTTCGCGCAGGAGGCCCATCCATGGCCGTCACCCAACCCCTCTACATCTTCGAAGCGGTGGACGTCCGCCGCGCCGACGAGCCCGACAGCAGCCGGGCGCGCACGATCTCGAAGCTGGTCCTTCCCGGCATCAAGCGGAAGATGTCCGAGCACACGCCCGGCGGCGGCATCGGCTCGGTCAATCATGTGTTCCCCCAGATCGACGCCATCGAGCCGAAGTTCAGCGTCAAGGGCATCGACCTCGATGTGCTCAACCGCTTCGGCTTCGCCGCCGGCCAGTACGACAAATGGGTGTTCTCTGGCGCCGTCCGGAAGAAGCAGGGCGGCGGGGTGCTGCCCTTCCGCGCCATCATCGAGGGCGTGATCGCCGAATGGACGCCGGACGAATTCGCCGTCGGCGAAATCCTTGGTTGCGACCACGCCCTTCACGAGGTCACGCATTACGAGCTCGTGCTGGACGGCAAGGAGCTCTGGTATTGGGACGAAGCCGAGATGGAAGGCCGCTCCGGCGGCGTGTCCTGGTTCTCGGAAATCCGCTCGGCCCTCGGCGGCTGATCGCTCAACCGGCTCCTGCGGGCTTCGTGAGCTGGCAGGAGCCGATCGGGTATTTCGCATCGATGCGGATGCGGACGCTGACCTGCTCGATCGTTCCGCGCCATTCGCCAAGCAGCCGAGCGCCGTCATAGGGCTTGTCGAGAGCATTCGCCTTGACCTTCGACGCGGCCAGAATGCGCAGGCTCCCGACGCAGAGCTGCCTCGCAGCCTCGGCGACGTCAGCCGGATCGCCCTCGGTTCCATCCGACAGGACTTTGACCTCGGCTAGCGCGCCATTCGCGTCGGGATAGGCCCAAAGCTGCAGTGTCTCCGGCAGCCCTTCAATCCGGCAAGGGACTCGAGGGGATCGGCAGTCGTCCTTCGCCGGCAGCGTCAGGCCCTGCTGGCGCATGCTCTTCCGGATCGCGGCCATGAAGCCGCTCGTCGTTTCAGCATGGGCCGCTGTCGCCGTGGTTCCCAAAAGGGCGCCGACGCAACCCGCTGCGATCCAATTCCTCACCGCTTCATCCTCCTCTGGAGACCATCATGATCGACGTCGAAGCCAAGTCCGCCGCTCGCTTTGCTGACCGCAGCCGCACCGAAACCGTCGTCCCTCTGGAATACCCGATCGAGTACGACGGCAAAATCTGGGAGGCGATCACGGTGTCGAGTCCGACCGTGGCGCAGATCGCGGCGTTCTCCGAGCGCGTGGCGCAGGCGCGCGAGCTCGGCCAGTCGACCGAGGGCATCCGGTTGCCGATGTTCGATGCGCCCGATGCGGTTCTCGACGCCTTGCATCTCGATGACGAGGACGTGGTGAGCAAGGCAGCCAACCGTTTTTTGCCCCGCCGATTCCGGGATACCCCGGAGAGCACTTCGGCCTCGAACGATGGGAATACCTCGCCCACTTCGTGATGCGTCACACCCATGGCGGCATCGGCCTCGACCGGATCGAGGCGATGCAATGGCGCGACCTGGTGAGGGCATGGGGCGTCGCCCGTGCTGTCGCGGCGAAAGGATAGCACCGCATGTCGCGACTGACTTCCGAGCTGCTGGTCAAGCTCAACGACCAGGTCAGCGGGCCGGCCGGCAAGATGTCGGGGGCGCTGAAGAAGGCGACCTCCGACCTCGGCAAGATCGACGTCTACAAGGGGCAGGCCAAGCGCCTCGACGAATTGGCGCAGGCGCATCAGCGCGCCCGTGAAAAGGTCCGCGACCTGGCGCAGCAGCTCATGTCGGCGTCGTCGCCGTCGAAGTCCCTGCAGGCGTCCTATGCCCGTGCGACCGCAGCCGTCGATACGCTGGGCAACAAGCTCGATTGGCAGAAAGCCCGGGTGCGCGGCGCGTCGGCCGAGCTCGAAAGGATGGGCGTTTCGGCCCGTAACCTGGCCGGCGCCGAAAAGGTGCTGCAGGCCTCGATCGACCGAACCTCCGCCGCGATGAAACGGCAGGAGGCCGCTGCCGCACGGTCACAGCGCCGGCGCGAGGCGTTCGGTAATGCCGCGGCGCTCGCCGGCGGCATCGCTGCGTATCGCGGGAAGGAGATGGGCAAGAAAGCGATCGTGTCCGCTGCCGAGTTCGATATCGGCACGCGCAAGCAGCGCGAATTCACGGACCTGACGAAAGAGGATCAGGCCGGGCTGCTCAAGCAGGCGACGAAGATCGGCCAGGACACACAGTTCTCGAACCTCGACGTGGTGAAAGCCCAGACCAAGGCGATGCAGGGTCTGCCGACCAACATTACGGGCAGGCTCAAGGCCGAGGTCGCGGAAGGCATCCTCGAAAATGTCAAGAACTATGCGCTGGTGATGGAGGCCGATCTCGAAACTTCGGCCGAGGCGATCCGCTCTTATCTGCAAGCGACGGGCAAGGACATTTCGACCAAGGAAAAGGCGCTGGCCGAAGCGAACAAGGCGACCAATCAGCTCGTCAAGATGGCGAAGCTCGGCGGCATGTCGGACGAGGACGTGCAGGCCTATATCAAATATGCGGTCCCGACCGGATCGGCGGCCGGCCTGACGCCGGAAAGCATGATGGCGATCGCCGCGCTCGCGCGGCGCGGAGGCCTGCGCGGCGACGAGGCCGGCGTGTTCATGCGCTCGACGGCTTCGAAGATCGCAGCGCCGACGAAGGACGGCCTTGCCGCCTTGAACGCCGCCGGCATCCGCTACAGCGACTATGTCCGCATGCCTTCGCGTCTCAGCATGGACGGGTTGCAAGGCCAGTTCCGCAACGACATGGGCCTCAACTTCAACGACGCCACCCGCAAGCGCCTCGATGGCGTGCTCGGGAATCAGGAACTGCTTGGCGACCGGGGCAAGTTCATCGCCGCCGTGACCGAGGCGGTGTCTGGCCAGATGGACAAGACGAAGAAGGGCACGATGAAGCCCGCCGACCGGGTCAAGGTCTCGAAGTCGGCCGGCAAGTTCCACCAAATGTCGGCCGAGAGCGTCGATGCCGAGGCCCTGCTCGATGCCGTCATGTCGTCGAACATGACGCTGGCGCAGTTGAACGCCTTCCTGACCAACAAGCACGGCGGCAAGGGCGCGATCACGCAACGGCAGCGCGACGAGTATGTCGCCGGCCGCAACGAGCTCAAGAAAACAGGCGACGATCCGGACTTCGCCAAGCGTAAGGCCGACGAGATCATGGCCGGCCTCGGCGGTTCGCTGGAGCGGCTCAAGGGCTCGGTCGAAAACCTTTATCTCTCCTTCGGCCAGGCCAACGAAAAGCTGCTGACGTTCTCCTTCGACAAGATCGGCAACACGATCGACAGCATCTCGAACATGAGCGACACGGCCCGCCAGGCCGCGACGGCGCTCGGGGTGCTGGCGGGTGTCGGTGCCGGCGGCTACGCCTTCCTGCGCTTTTCTCAGGCCCTGCTCGGCATGGGCGGGCCGGGAGCCGCCCTGACGGGTTCAGCCGTCGCGCTCGATGCGAGCGCCGCGGCCCTGACGGCGGCTGCCGGGCGTCTCGGCGTGTCCGGGGTCGCAGGGAGCGCCGGTGGCGCGGCCGGCACTGCCGCGGGGGCTGCCGGCGCCGCAGCCGGTGGCGGGTGGCTGGCACGGCTCGGCGCCGCCGGCCGTGCGGGCATCTACGGCCTGATCGGCCTCGGCCTTTGGGAAGGTGGCAAAGCCATCCGCGAGGGTAACGAAAAGCGCTTTGACGGTGTCGCGCCCGGTGACGTCCACAACGACGGGCGCAAGCGGCAGAAAAGCGTGACCGAGCTGTGGCGGCAGCGCCATGAGGAGTTCAAGCGTCTTCGCGGTTCACCAGGCGCTCCGGACGCCGCCGGCGGTGGCTCTGCCGCTGTCGATACGTCGCAGCTCGATGCAGCGGAGACCAAGGCCAAGGCGACAGGCGAGGCCATGCAGTCGTCGCTGGACGTGACCGCGACGCCGAAGGTGGACACATCGCAGCTCGATGCGGCCCTCGCCAAGACTCGCGCTCTCAAGACCGAGCTCGAAGGCCTCGGCGCTTCGGCCGCGGCGGCGGCGGCGCGCTCGACCGGCGTCGTCGGCCGCGCCATGCGCGGCATCCATGCGGACGGAGACTGACCATGCTGTTTCAGGTCGGGGGCGTGTCGATCAACGTCCGCCCTTTCAACGTCGACGCCGTCGAACGCGAGGGCGCGGCCGACTATGCCGACAAGGATTTGCTCGGCCGGCGCAAGGGGTCCGAAGCGGTCGGCGTCGGAACCGAGACGCTGCAGCTTAAGGGCACGGTGCTCCCGTTCACGCGGGGCGGCGACGGCCGGCCGGCACTCGACGCCATGTGGGGGCAGATGCGGGCGCAGGAGCCGGTCTTCGTCCTGCGCGGCGACGGGACGGTGCTGGGCTGGATGCGGATCGACTCGATCAAGGAAAGCCATTCCTCGCTCGCGCCCGGCGGCGTCGGCCAGGAGATCGGGCACGACATCAAGCTGACGCGGGTCGAGCCGCCGGGCGGCGACGGCATCATGAGCCAGCTCGACGAGTTGCTCTCGCTCTTCGGGTGATCCCATGACCGATTCCGTGACGATCGCCGGCGACAACCTGACCGTCGACCTGCTGCTCTATCGGCGAGATGGCCGGGCCGGGCAGAAGCTCGTCGAGGCCACGCTCGAAGCCAATCCGGGGCTCGCCGACCTCGGCAGCGTCCTGCCTGTGGGCGCCGTCGTCGTCCTGCCCGATCGGCCGCAGGCGGGGCGCCAGACGCTTCGCGAGCCGATTTCGCTTTTCGATTGAGGGTTCGCCATGGCTTGGGCAATGCCCTGGCGCGTCGTGATCGGCGGCCGGGAGATGACCGACCGTTGGAATGACGTGCTCTCGTCGATCGAGGTCAATGACAAGGCCGGAACCTCCTCGGACACTGCCGAGCTCGGCTTCGACAACACGGATGGGCAGGTGCTGTTTCCCGAGAAAGGCACGCCGATCCGGATCTACCTCGCAGACCAGCTTTCATTCGATGGCTATACCGACGAGCCCCGCTCCAGCGGCGCGCGTGGGCAGGGGCGCGTGTTCTCCGTCTCGTGCAAGGGGTTCGACCCGAAGGGCAAGGCCAAGCAGAGGCTCGATTTCCATCGCGACGACGTGTCGCTGAAGGATTTCTTGGAGGATGCGGCGAAGCGTGCCGGCCTGAAGGGGATCAAGATCGACGAGACGCTCGGCGCGATCCGCAGGGACTATTGGGCCGCCGCGGGGCGCAGCTTCCTGCAACTCGGGCAGAGCCTCGCGGAAGAGCTCGGCGCGACCTTCAAGTTGCGCGGCGACCGGGCTGCCCTGGTGCGCCGCGGCGACGGGCGCTCGGCTTCCGGGTCCGCGCTCCCGACAATCATGGCGGTCTGGGGCGACAACCTGATCAGTTGGGACATCTCCCCCAACCTCGGCCGGCCGCAGCACGCCAGGGCACGGCTGCGTTGGTTCGATCGCAAGGATGCGCGATTCAAGGAACAGGACGTCGAGGTCAAGAGCGGCGACGGCGCACCCGAAGCCATGGATGTCGGCCGCTTCGAGGCCGCAGACGAGCAAAGCGCGAAGGACGGCGCCGAGGGAAAGAAGACGAAGGCCGATCGGGACGGCGGCGGCGGCACGGTCCGGATCGATTGCGACCCGCTCGCGCAGGCCGAGGGGACGCTCGTGCTGGTCGGCGCCGATCCCGGCGTCGATGGAACCTATCGCATCGACAGCGTGAAGCACTCCCTCACCCGAGCGGGCGGCGCGGACACGACATGCTCGGTCAAGCAGCCGAGCGGAACGGCCGGCAAGGATGGCCGCAAAGCAGGTCAAGGAAAGGAATAAGCGATGAAGAGCTTCAATCCCGGCAGCGGGCGGGGCGTGATGTCGCCGGAGTTATCGGACTATATCGAGGACGTCGTCTTGCCGGTCGACACGCTCGTGCGGATTCCCATTCCGGTCGGCGCCCGGCATGCGCTCTTCAGCTTCAACGGCGATTTCAGGGTGAAGATGGGCGCCGTCGGCGACAGCCTCACTCTTCCGACTGCGACGTCGATCGACGGCAAGGGGTCGAGCCTCAACCCCAACGCGCGGCGCATTCCCGAGACGGCGACCCATATCCTCCTGCGATCACCGTACTCCTGCTTGGGCGCAATCGAGTTCTACGGCGCCTGATCGTCCATGCCATCGACCGCGACCGCTGCCGCCTCCGGGCGGATTTTTTTTGCCTCGGTCGATGCCGCCAGCAGGATCACCGGCATCGACGGCGCTCGGATCACCGCTGCCGTCGAGGGGCGCGGCCGAGGCCGCGGCAGGCAATCGATCAGCGACGCCCGGCATATCGCGGTGTACCTCGCGCACGTGTCTGGCCTCACCTTAACCGAGGTCGGGCAGCGTTTCGGCAGAGATCGAACGACGGTCCGCATTCCTGCAACATCGTCGAGGATCGGCGCGACGATCCGGCCTTCGACATCGTGATGTCTCATGCCGAGATCGCGATCATCGCAGCCTCGGCATCACCTCCGCCATCCGGCGCACAGTACCTCCCCAGCCCGCTCCGGCGGGCTTTTTCATATCCGGAGCACGACATGGACAAGGCTGCTGCACAGCGGGCGCTGATCGCGCTCGGCTACGATCTCGGCAAGGGCGGGCCGAGCGGCAAGGGCGATGACGATATCTGGGGCGCAAAGAGCGTTGCCGCCTGCGCGATGTTTCAGCGCGGCCGGGGACTTGCCGCCACCGGGGCGCTCACGACGGAAACCTTCGCGGCCTTGCAGGCTGCCGTCGCCGGCAAGCCTGCCGTCGCTTCGCGCGTCGTGCCGCTCGATTGGATGCCGCCGGCGCACATGTCGCGCATTATCGTCCATTGGACGGCCGGCCAGCATAACGCCTCCAGCCTTGATCGCGGCCATTATCACCTGCTGATCGAGGGCGACGGCTCCCTTGTCCGCGGCACTCCCTCGATCGCGCTCAACGACGCCGGCGGCACGCGTATGGGCTATGCGGCCCATACGCTCAACTGCAACACCGGCTCGATCGGCGTCTCGCTCTGCTGCATGGCGGGTGCGATCGAGAGCCCCTTCAAGCCCGGCCCGTCACCGATGACCCGGCAGCAATGGGACGTCCTGCCTTCCGTCCTCGCCGATCTCTGCCGGCACTACGGCATCCCTGTAACCCCCAAAACCGTCCTGTCGCATGCCGAAGTGCAGAGCACCCTCGGCATCAGGCAGCGCGGCAAATGGGACATCACCCGCCTGGCTTTCGACACGGGGGTGATCGGCGCACGCAACTGCGGCGATCTTTTCCGCAGGGCGGCGGCGGAGGCGCTGTGATGGCCCGTCGCGGCATCCTGCGAACGGCCGAAGGTGGCCGGCTGATGTTCTGGTGCCCGGGTTGCGATGGGGCGCACCATGTGGCGACTGGCGACGGTCCCGGTCCACGCTGGGGCTTCAATGGCGATTATGATCGCCCGACGTTCACCCCGTCCGTCCTGGTGACCTACAACGGTCCGGATGCCGGGATGGATCGTGGAGACGGCGACAAGGCTCCGCCAGCCATCTGCCATTCCTTCGTGACGGACGGCGAAATCCGGTTCTTGGCCGACAGCACCCATGCGCTGGCTGGCCAGGCCGTGCGGCTGAAGCCCTTCGACGAAGACTGATCCCGCGGCGGCCGGGCTCGCCGCCACCACCTGGAGCATGACCATGAAACGTTTCGTCCTGGCGCTCGTCGCCGCGGGATCGCTGGCGCTCGCCGGTTGCCAGACCACGCTCAACAATCCGACCGCCTGGGGGCAGATTGCCGCCGGCGTCGGTGGCATCGTCGGCGAGACGGCGATCGACCCGCAGATCGACCAGGTCAGCGCCAAGCTCGCGCGCTACTGCGGCACCGTGCAGGCCGCCGCCCTCGCCGTCGACCTGCTGGCGCCGGCGAAGGTGCAGAAGGCCGCGACCGAGGCGCGCATCGTCGTGGCCACCTTCTGCGCCGCGCCTCCCTCCAGCGTCGCCACCGCGATCACCGCGCTCGCCGGCGCCTATGCGGCGATCGAGGCGGCGCGCCGCGCCTCCTGAACGCCATCCATCCTGATCTCTTCCGAAGGAACGTCCATGTTCACGATCGAGCAATTCTGGTCGCTCATCCGCACCTTGTTGCAGATGGCCGGCGCCGCCCTCGTCACCCGCGGCTATCTCGACGATGCCAGCATGCAGGTGCTGCTCGGCGCGGTGATGACGATCATCACGACCGGCTACAGCCTCTATCTGCGCCGGCGTAACGGTCTGATCGCCTCGGCTGCTGCGGTGCTTCCGCCGGGCGGCCAAATCCAGACCACGCCTGAGATCGCAGCGGCCATTCCCGACCCCAAGGTCACGATCCGCTGACTCGAGCGCGCGGCGCCGGAGCCTGACCCATGCCCGAAAGCACCACAGAACAGCGTCTCGGCAAGGTCGAGACCGATATCGTCCTGCTCACGGCAGGGCAGAACGAGCTGAAAGGCGACGTCGCCGCCTTTCGAGATGAGTGGCGGTCCAAGGCGGAAGAGGATCGGAAGACGCATCGCGCTGCGCGCATGACCTTTCCGCAGATCGCCATGCTGACCTTCGGGGCCGTCTCGACGACGGCGATCTTGCTCGGCGGGCTGATGGTGCTGGTCAATATGCAGGTCGGGACCGCACGCGCGGACCTGACCCTGCAGATCGCCGCGACGCGCGCCACGGCGGAATCGGCCGTGCGAGAGGCTCGACAAGCCGGCGAGGCGAACACGGCGCAGGTCGGGTTGGCTGTCCGCGGCCAGGGGGACAGCGTCACGGCGCTCAACACGGCTTTCCAGACCATGCAGCGCGAGCAGGCGGCCGACCGGGTCAAGCTGGGCCTCGTCGAGCAGGCCGCGGCTGCGAACAGCCGCTTCATCGACCAGGCCCAGAGCTTCGACGCTTTGTGGGCGAGGCACGACGAGAAGCTGAAGGCCATGGAACAGACGGTGAGGGAGATGGCGGCGCGCAAGCCACCCTCGTGACATCGCGGCCTCGGCCGCCGATCGCCCGGCCGGCGTAACCGGCCCCGAGTGGCTCCTCCTCCAGCCCCTCGGTTCGTTCCCCTCGACTTGCCCGGCCCGCTCGCGCGGTGCCGGGCTTTTTGCGTTTTTAGGGAGTGGTCCCTGCTCGGCTTGACTCCTTCCTCCGTGAATGTTTGTTCTCATTCCGTTCACGGTGGAGAGTTGGCATGGAAAGCGAGGGGAGGTTCCGTTTCAGGGTCGTCGCGATGCGCGCGGATGGGCGTCGAGACCTGGTGTCGAGCCACCACGAGCGCGGCAATGCAGAGCGCCGGCTGATCCGCCTGCCGCTGTCACCCGGCGATAGCGTCGAAATCCTCGATCGCGGCATCAGCGTGTTGCGCAGCCATATTCCCGGGCCTGATCATCGCCCTGTCATCCCCTTCTGAGCCATGCCCGGCGAACGACCAGATCGAAGCACGCGCGCAGCGAGCGGTCCGTCTCGGGCCGACCCCGTCCGACCGGGTCCCGAGACGCGCCTGATCGATTACCCTTGGGTGGTGATCCGCTTTCGCTGCCACTACTGCGAACGCGGCGGGGACTCGCGCACCGTCGCCTGCGCCGTCGAGTTCGGCAGCCGAACCACGCTTCATCACCTGCTGCATGTGTTTCAACGCGGGTGCCCATGGGACCCGCATTCGGAGCTACATCGGCCGAGGAAGTACGGCCACAAATGCGGGGCCTATCTTCCCGATCTCAACCGAACCTCTCCGCCTGATTTGCCGCCGGCGTTGGGCGGGCTGTCATTGATCGAAGGTGGCAAGAGCGACATGCTGCCGGCAGAGCCGATGCCGGCCGAGAGGCGCCGGCGGATTGGCGGCGAGGAATGAGGTCATGGGTTACTGGGAGCAGATTGGACATTGGAATGCCGACGAGCGCGAGCGGCGCGCCCGGCTGCCGCGCTGGCGGCGGCAGCTTGCGAAGACGGGCGCGATCGTGCTTATGGCGGCGGGCTGGATCGTCTCTCTTGCGATGATCGCGGCGCCGTTCTGGCGGTAGCTATTTGTCCAACGGAACGTGCAACAATTCGAGCAACCAAAACGGCGAAAACGCAGTGATTATCGGTGGTCTCGGAGGGGCCGAAATCCCTCCCTGTCCGCCACTTCCGCCGAGACGCCAGCTCCCCGCCTTCTGCTCCGGTTCACTGGCCAGCTGTAAAGGCGAGCCGCGTCTGTTGAGCCGGCACGACAGACTTCGCCAGCTGCGGGGCCTGTGCGGTTTGGGGGCAATTCATGACCTCGACGATCGAACCCGGAACGACGTCCCGGCAGAGCGTCTTGGCAGGTCGGTTGTCGGCCATCGCAAGCATCGTCAGCATGACCGCCGAGACGGCGATCGTCGCCGCTGCGACCATGGAATTGGCGGACGTCGATCTCATGGGCGCCTCCTGCTGCCTCTGCTGATGCAACGGGCCGGAGCGCCCGCGGTTCCGCGCCGTCCGGGCAGACGCCCCGGTCCGCCGATGTTCACACTTTCGGCGGCAGTCCCGCGCGATCGAAAACGGGCACCGACTCCATCGGCCCCTCCGGGCGTTGTCCGGTCGGGATGTCCTCCGCCGCATGGCGGATGGCTTCGCTCGTCGAATCCAGGCCATCGATCGTCTCGTTGGCGCCGCTGCCCGCGTCATGGACATTGGTCCGCAGGCTGACTTGGTGGGTGGCTGCAGCGCCGCCGCCTTCGGCCAGACGTTCGCCCTCATCCGGAATCTCGAGCGCGGGATTTTCGCGTGCCGTGTCCATAATCCGTCTCCTCAGGGATTGTCCCGCACGTAACGCCCGGCCATGCGCGATTGTTTCGGTGCATGAGCCCGTGGGCGCGACCATGACGCTTCCTTGACAGCGAGGCGGGCGCGCCATCATGGTGGCCGCTGTTCCAAGGGGTGCCTCGCGAGGAGGCTGAGATTCCGCCGGTCGGGCTTTTGTCCGACAGCGCGGTGACCCTCCGAACCTGATCCGGGTCATGCCGGCGTAGGGATGCGGGACATCGGGCGGCACCATCACGCCCCTTTTCCAGGCTCGCGCCGTCATTGTCGGATCGTCAGGCTCCAACCTCGGCATGTCGCCGGGCGAGTGGCCTTGCGGGAAGGCGAGCGGACGTGACGCAGAGCGAGATCATCGAGGCCTTGCTGGCCTTCATTGACCAGGACGAGGCGTCGGAGGCGGAATTCGAGCGCATGGCGCTGGCCGTCTTCGCCTATCAGTTCGCCCATAACGCGCCCTATCGGCGTTTCGCGATCCAGCGCGGCCGCACCACGCTCACCGTCCGCAGCTGGCGCGACATCCCGGCCGTGCCGATCAGCGCCTTCAAGACCCTGACGCTGAGCTGCACGCCGCCGGAGGCGGCCGAGCGCATCTTCATGACCAGCGGCACGACGCAAGGTGGGGTGCGGGGTAAGAGCCACCACCCGACGATGGCGGTCTGGAGCCGCTCGATGCTGGTGAATTTCCGCCGCCGCTTCATGGCCGGGCGGGAGCGCATCACGATGGGCATCCTCTTCCCCGACGAGCAGGCGAAGCCGAACTCCTCGCTGGCGCATTACCTCGCTCTGGCGAAGCGGGAATGCGGAACGCCCGACAGCGAGGGCTTCATCGGCGCAAGCGGGCTCGACCTGCCGCGGCTGATCGCGGCGCTGGAGCGGGCGGAAGCTTCGGGCGAGCCCTATGCGCTGCTCGGCGCGAGCTTCAGCTTCGTACATCTGCTCGATGCGCTGGCGGCGCAGGGACGGCGCTTCGCGCTGCCCGAAGGCAGCCGCATCCTCGACACCGGCGGCTTCAAGGGCCAGTCGCGCGAGATGGGGGCTGACGCCTTCTATGGCGCACTCTCAGTGACGCTCGGCGTACCGCGCGAGGCCTGCATCAACATGTACGGCATGACCGAGCTCAGCACGCAGTTCTACGACGACGGCAATGCGGTCTGCCCGCCGGTGAAGTCCGGCCCGCACTGGATCCGCAGCCGCGTCGTCGATCCTGTCAGCGGTCGCGACCTGCCGGAGGGAACGACCGGCGTGCTGGTTCATCACGACCTCGCCCATTTCAACTGCGCCTCCGCGATCCTGACGGAAGATGCCGGCGTGATGGTCGAGGGCGGCTTCCGGCTGCTCGGCCGCGTCGACGGCGCCGATTCCAAGGGCTGTTCGATGGCGGTCGAGGAATTCCTGCGGGCGGCGCGGGGCTGAGGCGGTGATCGAGACCGCGGGGCATCTGCCGGGGCTGCCGGCCGGCGAGGTCGCTTGGCGGACGCTGGAGTTCAGCGCCTGGGGCGAGCGCGTCGCGGTGCGGGTTCCTGAGCTGACCGCCGCGCAGGCCGGCACGCTTGCCAGCCATGTCCGCGAGCAGGCGCGGACCTATCTCCGCACTCTGCCGGTCGCGCAGATCGTCGCGACGCTGGACGCCGCCATCGCCCGGCTGCTCGACCGGGACGATCCCTGGCGGTGGCGGGCCGAAGCCGTGCTGCCGATCGTCACTGGCTATGACCGCGAGAGCGTTCGCCTCGGCCTATCCGGCTATCTGCGTAGCTTCCGCGCGCCGCAGCTGCATCGCTTCCTGGCCGAGGACTTCGCCAACCCGGCCGTGCTCGACGGCTTCCAGCCGGCGATGAAGGGCGGTTTCACGCGCGCCCAGGGGCCGCAGCTCCTGCTCCATATCTGGGCGGGGAACGTGCCGGGCCTGTCGCTCTGGAGCCTGATCTGCGGGCTCCTGGTCAAGGCCGGCACGGTCGGCAAGGTCGCGAGTGCCGAGCCGCTGCTGGCGGGGTGGTTCGCGCAGGTCCTCGCCGAGATCGACCCGCGGCTCGGCGAATGCCTGGCGGTGGTCTGGTGGAAGGGCGGCGATGCGGAGGCGGAGCGTGCCTGGCTGAGTCAGGCCGACACGATCGTCGCCTATGGCGGCAATGACGCGCTGACGGCGATCCGCGAGCGGGTACCCGTGACGGCGCGCTTCCTCCCGCATGGGCACAGGATCGGCTTCGGGCTGATCGGGGCCGAGGCGCTCGATACTCGCCGGGCCGGGCCGCTGGCGCGGCTCGTGGCGCAAGACGTGGCGCGCTGGGAGCAGCAGGGCTGCTACTCGCCGCAGATGGTCTTCGTCGCGCGGGGCGGCGCGGTCTCGCCGCGCGAATTCGCCGAGCGCGTCTCGCAGGAGCTCTGCGCGCTCGGGTCCCGCCATCCGCGCCGCGCGCTCTCGGTGGCGGAGGCAGCTGGTATCGCCGCCTGGCGCAGCCGCGAGGAGATGCGCGGCTTCGACGAGGACGGAACTGTGGTGCTGGGCGAGGCCGGCGATGGCTGGAGCGTGGTCTTCAGCGACGCCGCCCAGCCGCTCGCGCCGAGCGCGCTGAACCGCACGCTCAAGATCGTCGCCGTCGATAGCCTCGATGAGGTGCCGGCGCTAGTTTCGCCGGCCCGCGCCTATCTGCAGACCGCGGCGGTCGCGGCCTCGCCGCGCGAGCTGTTCCGCATCGCGACGCTGCTCGGCGAGGCGGGCGTCACCCGCATCTGCGGCTTCGGGGCAATGGCGGCGCCCGAGGCCGGTTGGCACAATGACGGGCGCTTCAACCTGCTCGACCTCGTCCGGCTGACCGAGATCGAGCAATCGGCCGAGCGCGCCGCCGACGACCTGGCCCCCTATGTCGATTGAAGCCCAGAGCGACGCCTTCGTTGCCCTCGAGGCGGTCGATTTCGGCTATGGCGCGGAGGCCATCGTCGATGGCGTCGACTGGGCGATCCCGCGCGGGGCGTTCCACAGCCTGGTCGGGCGCAGCGGCAGCGGCAAGACGACCCTGCTCAAGCTGGCGGCCGGCCTGCTGGACCCCCGGCGCGGCGTGGTGCGGATCGACGGCCTGGCGCTCGACGGGCCGGGGCCGCGGATCGGCTTCGTCTTTCAGCAGCCGACGCTGCTCGACTGGCTCAGCGTTCTCGACAACGTCCTGCTGCCGCTCTCGCTGAAGCGCAGCGTGGGCGAGGCGGATCGCGAGACGGCGCGCGCTTTGCTCGACCGGGTGGGCCTGTCGGCCTTCGCGTCCCGCCATCCCGCCCAGCTCTCGGGCGGGCAGCAGAGCCGGGTCGCGGTGGCGCGGGCGCTGATCACGGAGCCCGCCCTGCTGCTGCTGGACGAGCCCTTCGCCGCGCTCGACGCGCTGACGCGCGAGGAGCTCCAGGACGACCTGCTGGCGCTCTGCGCGCATCATGCCACGACGGTGCTCTTCGTCACCCACGACATCGGCGAGGCGGTCTATCTCGCCGACCGGGTCGCGATCATGGCCGGCGGGCGGCTGCACCACGACTTCGCCATCGATCTGCCGCGGCCGCGCTCGCGCGAGCTGCGCTATGGCCCGGCCTTCAACGAACTCTGCCGCGAGCTGCGGCAGGCGATGGATGCCGCGCCATGAGGGAAAGGCTGGCCTCGGCGCTCCTGCTCGTCGCCCTGCTCGCCGGCTGGGAGGCGTGGTGCCGTCTTGGCCGGGTCCCGGCCCTGATCGTGCCGGCGCCGTCTTCCGTCTTCGCCACGCTGTGGAGCGAGATCGCCAGCGGGCGTCTGCTGCCTCATCTCGCGGTGACCGCGACCGAAATGACGCTCGGGCTGGCGCTGGGCTGCGCGGTCGGGCTGGCCACCGGCGTCCTGCTTGCGGAGGCCCCCGTGCTGCGCCGGTTGCTCCATCCCTACATCGTCGCGAGCCAGGTCGTGCCGAAGCTCGCACTCGGCCCGCTCTTCATCATCTGGTTCGGCTTCGGCCTGACGCCGACCATCGTGATCACGGCGCTGATCTGCTTCTTCCCGCTGATGGAAAACACGCTGACCGGCCTGTCGCAGGTCGATTCCGGACGGCGCGAGCTGTTCCGCATGCTGGGCGCGAGCCGCCTGCAGACGCTGCTGCGGCTGAAGCTGCCCGGTGCGCTTCCGGTGATCCTCGCGGGGTTCCGGGTCGCGGTCGTGCTGGCGCTGGTCGGCGCTGTCGTCGGCGAATTCATCGGCGGCCGGGCGGGGCTCGGCGCCTCGATCATCGCCGCCCAGAGCGTGATGGATTCGAGCCTGATGTTCGCGCTCTTCATCGTCATCACGCTGCTCGGCATGGCCTTCTACCAGGCGGCGCTCCTCCTCGAGCGGCTGCTGCTGCGCCACCATGTGAAAGGGTAAGCTCCGATGTCCCCACATTCCCGCCGCCATCTGCTGGGGCTCTTCGGGACCGGCCTGATGGGCGCGCTCAGCCTTGGTCCCCTCCACGCCCAGCCGCTCGACAAGGTCACGGTCGCGGGCTGGAGCCAGCCGATCAGCGAGATCACCAATCTGCTGGCCGAGCCGGACAAGGGCTTCTTCCGCGCGAAGGGGATCGATCTCGGCTATGTGCCCGGAACCGGCGGCGGCTCGGCGATCCAGAACATGCTGTCGGGCCAGGCTGACATCGCCTTCACCGATCCGGCGGCGCTCTATCTCGCGCTCGACAAGGGCGAGAAGCTGGTCGCGATCTACAACATCTATCCGCAGAACGTCTTCAACGTGGTCGCGCCCAAAGCCAAGGGCATCCGCACGGCCGCCGACCTGAAGGGCAAGCGCATCGGCGTCTATTCGCTCTCCAGCGGCACGCGGCAGAACCTGCAGGTGCTGCTGCACCAGGTCGGGCTCACCGAGAAGGACGTCACGGTCGAGGTCACCGGCCTGCTCAACTTCGCGCCGCTGATCCAGGGGCAGGTCGATGCCACGGCCGCGACCGACACCGGGCTTCTGGTCGCGAAGATGAGGGGTCTGCCGGAGGTCGACGTCATCGAGGTCAAGGACCATCTCAACCTGCCGAGCGACATCTTCGTGGTGACGGAAGGAACCTATGAGGCGAAGAAGCCGCTGCTGAAGCGCTTCCTCGCCGCCTATCGCGACAGCGCCGCCTGGATGATCGCGAGCCCCGAGGAGGCGGCGAAGCTTGCGGTGACGCGCGCGATCAATGGTCGCGACGAGGCGCTCAATCTCGAGATCATCAAGCTGCGCAACATCTCGACGGTGTCGCCGACGACGCAGGCGAAGGGCCTCGGCCATTTCGATCCGGAGCTCCTGCAGAAGGGCGCCGACACCTTCCACCGGCTCGGGCTGATCGGAAAGCCGATCGATATGAGCCAGGTGGTGAAGACGGATCTGATTCCCTAGAACCGCCATGTCCGGAATCGAACCACGCCGTCATTCCGGGGCAGGCCGGAGGCCTGAGCCCGGAACCCAGAGCCGATGCCGCTCATTGCCGAGGCTCCCTTTCGGCTGCAGTCATCGGTTCTGGGTTCCGGGCTCTTCGCTTTCGCGAAGCCCCGGAATGACGGAGGGGACCTGTTCGCGATCCAGCAACCTCAAGGCGTAACGTTATGACATTCCGCGACAAAACCATCCTCGTCACCGGCGCGAGCCGGGGCATCGGCGCGGCCATCGCGAAGGCCTTCGCCGCCGAGGGCGGGCTGGTCTTCGTCAACTACCGCAGCAGCGACGCCGCGGCGCAGGCCGTGGTCGAGGCCTGCCGGGCGGCGGGCGGGCCGGCGGTGGCGATCGCCGCCGACGTCACCGATCCGGAGGCGGTCGCGGGGATGCTGGCGCGGATCGCGGAGGAGGCGGGCCGGCTCGATGCCGTCGTCAACAATGCGTTTGCGCCCTATGTCTTCGACCCCGACCATCGCGCGCGCTTCTGGGAGACGCCCTGGTCGGCCTATCAGACTCAGGTCGATGGCGCGCTGAGGGCGACCTACAATGTCTGCCAGGCGGCGCTGCCGCTGATGCGCCGGCGCGGGCGCGGCGCCATCGTCAACATGGCCACCGATCTCGTGGCGCGGCCGAGCCTCGCCTATCACGACTACACCACCGCCAAGGCGGCGCTGATCGGCTTCAGCCGCAACCTCGCGACCGAACTCGGGCCGCTCGGCATCCGGGTCAACTGCGTCGCGCCGGGGCTGGTCTGGCCGACCGATGCGAGCGCGCGGACGCCCGAGGTGGTCAGGGAGATGCTGATCGCCCAGACGCCGCTGGGGCGGATCGCGACGCCCGACGATGTGACCGGGCCGGTGCTGTTCCTCGCCTCGGAGGCGAGCGGCTTCGTCACCGGCCAGACGCTCCATGTCGATGGCGGGCTGGTGATGGCCTAAGGCTTCGCCGCCCGCGCATCCCGGATCGCGCGCCAGACCCTCGCCGGCGTGGCGGGCATGTCGAGATGCGTCACGCCCAGCGGGCGCAGCGCGTCGAGGATCGCGTGGATCACCGTCTGCGGCGCGCCGATGCAGCCGGCCTGGCCGGCGCCCTTGACGCCGAGCGGGTTGGCGCGCGTCGGCACCTCGACCATCTCCAGGTCGAAGGCGGGCAGGTCGGCGGCGCGCGGCACGGCGTAATCCATGAAGGTCGCGCTCAGGAGCTGGCCGGAGCCTTCATCGTAGAGCGCTTCCTCCATCAGCGCCTGGCCGATGCCCTGCGCCAGACCGCCATGGACCTGCGCCTCCGCCAGCAGAGGGTTGATCAGCGTCCCGTAATCGTCGACCGCGACATAGCGTTCGATCGTGACGGCGCCGGTCTCCGGGTCGATCTCGACCTCCGCCACCTGCGCGCCGTTGGGAAAGGTGAAGACGTCGCAGCGGTTATCGCCATGGCCTTCCAGCGGCGCGCCGGTGCTCTCCGCGAGATGGGTGGAGATGGCGAAGAGGTCGATCTCGCGCGGCAGGCCGTCCGCGGCAGGCTCGCTGCGGAATCGGCCTTCCGCGAAGGAGAGGCTGTCGGCCGCGACCTGCAGCAGTTGCGCGGCGAGGGGCTTCGCCTTCGCGACCAGATCGTCGGCCGCCATGACCAGCGCCGTGCCGCCGAGATGGAGCGAGCGTGCGCCGCCATGGCCGCCGCCGCGCGGGACGGTGGCTGTGTCGCCCTGGACGAGGGTGAAGCGCTCGACCGGCAGGCCGAGCCGGGCGGCCGCGAGCTGGGCGAAGCTGGTCTCATGGCCCTGCCCGTTGGAATGGGTGCCGACCGCCATGGCGATGGCGCCCTCCGCCCCGACCCGCAGCCAGGCCTCCTCGTCGGGGCGGCCGCGCGAGGTTTCGAGGAAGCAGCCGATGCCGAAGCCGCGCAGCTTCCCGCGCTTTCGGGCGGCGCGCTTGCGTGCTGCAAAGCCCGCCCGGTCGGCCGCCATCAGCGCCCGCTCAAGGTTCTCCGCAAAGCTGCCGCTGTCGATCACCATGCCGAAGGCGGGGCGGCGGTAGGGGAAGCTGCGGATGAAGTTGCGCCGGCGCAGTTCCGCCGGATCGATGTGCAGCTTATGGGCGGCGGCCTCGATCAGCCGCTCGATCAGATAATTCGCCTCGGGCTTGCCGGCGCCGCGATAGGCGTCGATCGGGGCGGTGTTGGTGAAGACGCCGCGCACGTCCATCGCCATGGCGGGGATGTCGTAGAGCCCGCCCATCGCGGCGGCGGGGGCGTTGGTTCCGCTGCCGGGGCCGAGCGAGGAGACATAGGCGCCGAGATTGGCGATCGTCTCGACATCGAGCGCGAGGAAGCGCCCGCGCCGGTCGAGCGCCAGCCGCGCGGTGCTGAGATTGTCGCGGGCATGGACGCCGCCGGTGAACTCCTCGATGCGCTCGGCGCTCCAGCGCACCGGCCGGCCGAGCCGCCGCGCAGCCCAGAGTACCAGCGCATATTCGGGATAGGTGACGTTCTTCATGCCGAAGCCGCCGCCGACATCGGGCGTCGAAACCCGGATGCGGTCGAGCGGCAAGCCGAAGACGCCCTGCGCGAGTTCACGGCGGATGTCGTGGACCGAGGCGCCGCTGATCTCGAGATGGAAGCGGTCCGCGCCGGCGTCGTAACGGCCGATGGCGATGCGCGGCTCGAGGGCTGCCGCCACGATGCGGTTGTTGACCAGAGCGCAGCTTACGACATGGGAGGCCTTGGCGAAGGCGCGCTCGACGGCGGCGGGATCGCCGCGGCGGAAACGGAAGGCGATGTTGCCCGGCGCCTGCGGCCAGAGCTGCGGCGCCTGCCCGTCGGTCGCGCCGCGCAAATCGGTGACGGCCGGCAGGATGTCGTAATCGACCGCGATGTGCTCGCAGGCCTCGCGGGCCAGCGCCTCGGTGTCGGCGACGACGAAGGCGACGGGTTCGCCGACATGGCGGACGATGTCGCGCGCCAATGGCCAGCGCGGCGGCACGATCAGCGGCTCGACGGAAGCGATAACGATCGAGGTCGGCAGCGGAGCGAGGCCGTCGAGATCCGCGGCGGTGTAGACTCCGTGCACGCCGGGGAGGCTTGCCGCTGCGGAGCGGTCGATCGCGCGGATGCGGGCATGGGCATGGGGCGAGCGCAGCATGACGGCGGCGAATTCGCCGTCCGGGGCGCGATTGCCGAGGTAATCGCCGCGCCCGGTGAGGAAGCGTGCGTCCTCCCGCCGCCGCAGCGAGCGGGGATCAGCGGGTGGGCCAAGATGAGTCGATCCGGACCGGCCGCTTGTGCTGTCGTTCATCGTCGGATCGCCTTCGTCACCGAAGCGTGGGACCGCCTGTTCCGCCGATGCAAGACCGGTGCTGCGGACACCGGGCCCGCTGAGGCCGCCCCGACTCGAATCAAGACGATGCGGTCAGATAGCCCGCCAGGCCGGCGGTCGAGGAATCATGGGCGTCGGCGGGAGCCTTGCCCTCGATGACCGGCAGCAGCGCCGTCGCCAGCTCCTTGCCGAGTTCGACGCCCCATTGATCGAAGGCGTTGATGCCCCAGATCGCGGCCTCGACGAAGACGCGGTGCTCGTAGAGCGCGATCAGGCAGCCGAGTGTGAAGGGATCGAGCTTGCGGTAGGCCAGCGTGACCGAGGGGCGGTTGCCGGGGAAGACCTTGTGCGGCGCCAATGCCGCGATGTCCGCTTCGGACAGCCCCTGTTTCGCCAGCAACTCGCGCGCCTCCTCCAGCGTGCGGCCCTTCATCAGGGCCTCGCTTTGGGCAAGGCAATTGGCCAGCAGCAGCCGGTGGTGATGCGCCAGCTCCGGCTCGTGCCCTTCTGCCGCGACCATGAACTCGCAGGGGATGGTGTCCGTGCCCTGGTGGATGAGCTGGTAGAAGGCATGCTGGCCGTTGGTGCCGGGCTCGCCCCAGACGAGCGGGCCGCTCGGCCGTTCGACGGGCGAGCCGTCCTTGCGGACGCGCTTGCCGTTCGATTCCATGTCGAGCTGCTGGAGATAGGCCGGCAGGCGCAGCAGGCGCTGGTCGTAGGGCAGGATCGCGCGCGCCGGATAGTTGCAGATGTCGCGGTGCCAGATGCCGATCAGGCCGAGCAGGACCGGCAGGTTATGGTCTAGCGGCGCGGTGCGGAAGTGCTCGTCCATGGCGTGGGCGCCGGCGAGAAAGGCGCGGAAGTGCGTCGGCCCGACCGCGATCATGACCGGCAGGCCGATGGCGGACCAGACCGAATAGCGGCCCCCCACCCAGTCCCAGAACCCGAAGACACGGTCCGGCCCGATGCCGAAGGCGGCGACCTTGTCGAGCGCCGTGGAGACGGCGGCAAAGTGGGCGCCGACCGCAGCCTCGCCGAGCGCAGCCGCGATCCAGCGCCGTGCCGTCGCGGCGTTGGTCATGGTCTCGACCGTGGTGAAGGTCTTGGAGGCGACGATGAAGAGCGTGCGCGCCGGATCGAGCCTCGCCAGCGTATCGGCGATATGGGCGCCGTCGACATTGGACACGTAATGCAGGCGCGGCCCATCATGATAGGGCGCCAGCGCCAGCGTCACCATGACGGGGCCGAGATCGGAGCCGCCGATGCCGATATTGACGACGTCGGTGAAGGGCGCGCCGTCCGAGGCCGCGATACGGCCTCCGCGAACCCCGTCCGCGAAGGCGGCGAGCCGGTCGAGGGTCTCGTGGATCGCGGGCATCACGTCCTGCCCGTCGACCAGGACGCGATGGCTCTTCGGTGCGCGCAGGGCGGTGTGAAGGACAGCGCGCTTCTCCGTGGTATTGATCGCCTCGCCCGCGAACATGGCATCGCGTTGACCGGCAACGCCGGTGGCTTCGGCCAGTTCAAGCAGGAGCGCGCGTGTCTGCGCCGTCACAGCGGTCTTGGAGTAATCCAGCAGCAGATCGTCGAGACTGGCGGAGAAGTCGGTAAAGCGGGCGGAATCCTCGGCAAAGAGAGCCCGCAAGGGGCGGGCTTGCGTGGCCTGATGGTGTTCCGCCAGCTTCGCCCAGATCAGATCCTGCACCATTACGCTCCTGTTGACCGCGACGCCCGTGGCGCAGCACCGGCAACCCGCTTGTCTGAGAGCGGTTCCCGATGTCGGAAATTGGGCCGCGCCGTCGGGTCCGGCAAGCCCCGTTCCTTCACGCGGCGCTCAGCCCCATGATGCCGTGATGGCGGATGCGGTCCGCGACGAAGCCGGACGCGGTGGCCGCCGCGACGAAGCGGCCGAGCCAGGCGACCGCCTCCTCGGTCAGTCCATCAGACCTGCGGGGGACGCCGATCGCCTGCTGCACGGCCATGAAGCGGCCATCGAGCAGGCTCGCGCCCGGCAGCTGCTTGGCATCGTTGAGCAGGCGCATGCGCAATCCTGCCAGCGCGTCCAGCCCCCGGTCGCGGAAATCGGCGAAGGTCTCGTCTATGGTGGCGGTGCGGACGAGCTCAGCCCGGCGGATGTTGCGATCGAGCCAGAGGCCATAGGCCGTGCCACCCGTGACGGCAATGCGGATGCCGGGGGCATCCACGGCGTCGATCATCGTGAGCGGCGAGCCGGCCGGCACGAGATAGGTCGCCTCGATCTGCGCATAGGGCGCGGTGAAGGCGATCGTCTCGGCGCGCTGCGGCTCAGCCCCGATCAGGCCGATATCCCATTCGTCGCGGCCGGCCGCGTCCGCCAGCAGCGCCGGTGAGGCGTAAGGCACGAGCCGCAGCGCGACGCCCAGGCGGTCCGCGATCGCTTTCGCCATGTCGGGTGAGACGCCGACCGGGGCACCGTTGGCCGCGCGTGCGGAGACGAGCAGAAAGTTGGACAGGTTGATGCCCGCGCGCAGGATGTCGCCCGGAGCGAGCCGCGCGCGCAGGGATGCCGAAACCGGCCCGGGATCACCGTCGAATGTCATGAGAGGGTCCCGGGTGGCGAAAGTGGGTCAGGTGGCGGCGAAGGGCGCAAACAGGGAGGCGACCTCGCGATAGACCCCCTGCTTGAACGGAATGATGAGATCGACCGTGCGCTCCAGCCGCTCCCAGCGCCAGGCGTCGAATTCGGCCTTATGGCCGCCCGCCGGCGTCGCGATGTCGACCTCGCTGTCGGGACCGGTCAGCCTGAAGGCAAACCATTTCTGGGCCTGACCGCGCCAGCGCCCCTTCCAGGCCTCCTTGCCGATGGCAGTCGGCAGATCATAGGCGAGCCAGCCGGGGCTCTCGGCCAGCAGCGCCACCGAGGTGACGTTGGTCTCTTCCTGCAATTCGCGGATGGCGGCCTGGAGCGGTGTTTCGCCGGCGTCAATGCCGCCCTGCGGCATCTGCCATTCATGGCCGGGCGCGACATGCTCGCGCTGGGACCTGTTGGCGCGGCGGCCGACGAAGACGAGGCCTTCCGCATTGAACAAGGCGAGCCCCACACAGGGGCGGTAGCCGTCCGGCGGCGTCGCGGTGATCATCTCTATCTCAGGGATCCGGTGGTCTTGGGGCTGCGCAGGCCGCGGGCCGCGCTCAACGGGACGATGACGAGGCCCTTCGCTTCCAGCGTCTGCGCCCAGCGTGCGATGCGCTCGATCGAGACCGGGAGTGCGCTGGCGCCGAGCACGACGACGCCCTGGTCACGGGCCGTGGCCTCGATCGCGGCGAGTTCCTTGTCGATCGCGTCGGAGCGGGCAACCGCATCGACCACGCGATCGATCTTCAGCGTCGGGATCTGGGCCCGCTGCGCGGATGCGGCGAGGAGACTGCGCGCCGAAGAGCCATCATCGACGACCATCAGGCCGCGGCCGGCGAGCTCGCGCAGGATCGGGGACAGAGCAGCCTCGTCGGAGGTGAAGCGGCCGCCGAGGAAATTGACGATGCCGACATAGCCGGTGAAGCGGCCAAGAGCCCAGTGCAGCCTTTCGATGTTCTCGGCGCCCTTGGGGCCGGTCAGCAGCGTGTGGGGGCCGGGATCGCTGTCGGGATAGTCGAACGGCTCCATCGGTAGCTGCAGGAACACCTCATGGCCCTCGCCGCGGGCGCGCTGGACTGTCCGCTCCAGTTCGGCGCCATAGGGTGCGAAGGCAAGCGAGACCGGGCCGGGCAGCTTCGTGATGGCGTCGGCGGTCCCGGTGGGGCTGATGCCGAGCCCGCCGACCAGGATCGCGACGCGTCCGTTGACCTTGCCGGCCGGTGGCGAGCCAACCGGGCGCGCATAGTGCTGGGCTGGGGTCGTGCCGTCCGGAGCAATCTTCGGGAGCATCCCGTGCCGGGTCCGCTCGACGAGGCGATTGTCGGGCGCGGGGGCCAGCTTCACGACCGCGGGCGTGTCGGGAATGGTGATGACGATGGCGCCGGGCGCATCCGATCCCGGGCGCACCACGGTGACGCCGGATTCGTTCTCGAGCTGGCGTGCGCTGGCCTGGGTGCGGGACGCCTCGGCCGGGGCGGTCGCAACGGCCGGGCCAGCGGAAACGGAGGGCTGCACCGGACGGGTTTCGATACGGGCGGTCGCCATCGGCTGACCGCCATCCGGATCGCGTCGGATGGCGACGACGAGCAGAAGCCCGATCCAGGCCAGACCGACGAGGCCAGCACCCGCGAACACGGCCCAGCGGCCCCATGGCCGGGCCGGGGATGTCGGGCGGTCCTGGCCGAGTGGCCGGTTGAGCTCAGTGAGCGGCGTTCCGGCCAAGCGAAGCCGTCCTCAAGCTTGCGAACGGACCCGAATCAGTGGTCCGCGGAGCGAGAGTATGTCGGATTCGAACGGAATCAGACAGCCTCCCGCGACCTCAGCCGCCGAAGGCGCGCGGGCCCTGCCTCAGTTGGGCTTGGGCGCCTCGGCCTGCGGGGCGGCGGCATCCTTCTTGACGCCACGGAGCTGGTTCAGAGCGGCGATGAGCTGGGTATCCTTGGCCGGGTCGTTGGGCACATAGGAAGCGGAGCCGGACTGCTCGTCCTTGCCGTCGCCTGCCTTGAGATGGCCCTTCAGCGCCGCCTCGCCCTTGTTCTCGGCGATCTTGTCCTTCAGCTCCGGCGGGATGTCCTGCACCACCTCGATGTCGGGCGAGATGCCCTTCGCCTGGATCGAGTTGCCGGACGGCGTGTAGTAGCGCGCCGTCGTCAGGCGCAGGCCGCCATTGCCGGCGAGCGGGATCACGGTTTGGACCGAGCCCTTGCCGAAGGAGCGCGTGCCCATGATGGTGGCGCGCTTGTGGTCCTGCAGCGCGCCGGCGACGATCTCGGCGGCCGAGGCGGAGGAGCCATTGATCAGCACGACGACCGGCTTGCCCTTCGTGAGGTCGCCTGCCTTGGCATTGAAGACCTGAGTCTCCTCGGCGTTGCGCCCGCGGGTCGAGACGATCTTGCCGCGCTCCAGGAAGGCATCGGAGACCAGCACGGACTGGTCGAGGCGGCCGCCCCGGTTGTTGCGAAGATCGATGATGTAGCCCTTGAGCTTGTCGGCACCGATGTCGGCATTGACCTTGTCGATCGCCTTGCGCAGGCCCTCATAGGTCTGCTCGCTGAAGGTGCCGATGCGGATATAGCCGACGTCGCCCTCGACGCGCTCCTCGACGGCGGGAACGACGATGGTCGTGCGCGTCAGCGTGAATTCCAGCGGCTCCGGCTTGCCGGGGCGCTCGACCTTGAGCTTGACCTGGGTGTTGATGATGCCGCGCATCTTCTCGACCGCCTGGGTCAGGGAGAGGCCCTTCACCTCCTGGCCGTCGATCTGGCTGATGATGTCGTTGGCCAAGATGCCGGCCTTGAAGGCCGGCGTATCCCGGATCGGCTTTGCGACCTTGAGGACACCCTCCTCCATCGTCACCTCGATGCCGAGGCCGCCGAACTGGCCGCGCATGTCGGTGTCCATGTCGCGGAACGATTTGGCGTCGAGATAGGAGGAATGCGGGTCGAGCGAGGAGACCATGCCGTTGATGGCGGCCTCGATCAGCTTCTGCTCGTCCGGCTTCTCGACATAGTCGGTGCGGATCTTCTCGAAGATGTCACCGAAGAGGTTGAGGCTGCGATAGACCTCGGCGGAGGCCGCGACCGCGCTGGTCGAGGTGAGCAGGCGCGTCTGCGTGACCATGCCGGTCAGCCCCGCACCCAGCACAGCCCCGGCGAAAACGAGAGAAACCTTGCGCATCATCCGCGAACCTTTTCGCCAAGCGGTTTCGTCCACCACGGGGCCGGATCGACCGACACGCCGTCTTTTCTGAACTCGATATACAGCACCGGAAGGCCTGCTCCCGAGCCCACGATCGTCGCGGCAGCTTCCGACGTTTCGCCCATCACCGCAACCGGCTCACCCGCGAGAACGAACTGGTTGAGCGCCACGTCGATCCGCTGCATCCCGGCGAGCAAGAGATAGTACCCCCCGCCGGCATTCAGGATCAAGAGTTGCCCGAAAGACCGGAAAGGACCCGCATAGACGACCCAAGCGTCCGAAGGCGCCGAAACTAGGGCGCCAGGCCGCGTTTCCAAAGAAATCCCGCGTGTGGTGCCGCCGGCGCCGTCGGATTCGCCGAATCCACGCAATTGTGAACCCGCCACCGGCAGCGGCAACAGGCCGCGCGCCTCGGCGAAGGCGATCTTGGGAGACAGGCGCGCCGGATCCTTGAAGGCGAGCGCCGCCATGCGCTGGCGCTGTTCGCGGGTCTCCGTCTCGAGCGCCTGGCGCGCCGCCTCGGCAGCCCGATTGGCGGTGGAGATCTCCTTTTCCATCCGCTCTACGAAATCGCGCAGGCTCCTCGCTTTGGCGGCGAGTTCGCCGTCCTGCCCGCGCTGCGCTTCCGCGTCACGCGTGGCGCTGGCCTCGCGCTGGCGGCGGGCCTCGACGAGGGAGGCGATGCGCTGCCGCTCGCCCGCGAGCTGCTCGAGTTCGCCCGACAACGCCTTGCGCTCCGTGCCGATGCTTTCGCGCAGCCGCACCAGTTCGCCGAGATCGGTGCCGAGAACCTCGATCTCCTGCCGTAGATCGGGCACGACGGCGCCGAGCAGCATCGAAGCCCGGACCGCTTCGAGAATGTCTTCCGGACGCACCAGAACGGCGGGAGGCGGGCGTCTGCCTATGCGTTGAAGGGCCGCGAGCACCTCCGCGATCAGGCCGCGGCGCCCCTCAAGCGAGCGGCGAATGGCGGTTTCGCTCGACTGCAGCAGCGAGAGGCGCTGTTCGAGAGCGCTGATCCGCTGTTCGGCCCCCTGGGCGCGGGCGGTGGTATCGAGCAGGGCCTTGTTGAGAGCGGCCCGGTCGGCCCGGATCGCGGCGATCTCCGCCTCCAGCTTCGCGCGGGCTTCGGCATTGCCGGCGAGGCGCTCCTCGATTGTCTTCAGCTCGGCCTCGCGCGCCTGCTTCTCGACCAGCTTCTGCATCGCCTCGCGGGCGAGCGCTTCGGGATCGGCCGGCTGCGGCTGGGCGGCCGCCGGGCTGCCGGCCAGGAGGAGTGCGAGCGCGAGTGTCGCCAACCGCCGGGAGCGACCGGCGCCGGGGAAACGAATCAGAGGGAGAAGCGCGTTCATGCGCGATGATAGGGGTGACCGGCGAGGATCGTCATCGCGCGGTAGAGCTGCTCCAGAACGAGGACTCGCACGAGCTGATGGGGAATGGTCAGGCCGCCGAAGGCGAGCGTCCGAGCCGCCTGGGCGCGGATCTCCTCTGCCAGGCCGTCGGCACCGCCGATGACGAGGCTGAGCGAACCCGTCCCGGCATCGCGCGCGGTGGCGATGCCGGCGGCGAAGGCGTCGCTGCCCTGGCTGCGGCCGCGCTCGTCCAGTGCGACGACGAGGCCGGGGGACAGCCTCGCGAGAATCGCAGCCGCCTCCTCCCGCTTGCGCTCATCGGGGCGGCGGCCGCGACTTTCCGCGATTTCGACGATGTCGGGGCCGGAGAGGCCGAGGCCGCGCCCCAGCGCGGCCGCACGCTCGCGATAGCGCTCGCAGAGTTCGCGTTCCGGGCCGTCCTTGAGACGGCCGACGGCGATCAGGGCGAGGCGCATGCGCGGCGGCGCGCCGTCAGCCGACGAGGCGCTCGCTGGGGCGGTCCGCGCCCCACATCTTCTCGAGATTGTAGAACTGGCGCACTTCCGGGCGGAAGACGTGGACGATGATGTCGCCCGTGTCGATCAGCACCCAGTCGCAAGCCGGCATGCCCTCGACCTTGGGCGCAGGAAGGCCGGAACCCTTGATCGCCTCGATGAGGGAATCGGCGATGGAGGCGACATGCCGGTTCACACGACCGGTCGCGATGATCATCGCATCGGCCAGCGAGGTCTTGCCGACCAGGTCGATGACCGTGATGTCTTCCGCCTTCATGTCCTCCAGGACGTGAAGGGCGAGGGCGATGCTGTCGGCAGAAGGGTTCTCCTGCACGGCTTCCTGGGGAAGCGGCTTGGGCTCGGCTTCGCCACGGGTTGAAGGGGTCAGGTCCGTATCCTCACGGGTTCGTGCGCTCGCAGCGCGATCAGGCCAAAATACGCGCGACCGGCCCGAAATTCAATCGCGTTCGGCCTGTTCGCGCAGCATCGTCGACGAAAGCTCGGAGCGGCGCCCATGCAGGAAGACCCAGGCGGGCGGCCTGGTGAGGGCCAGAGCGGCGCCCTGGCTTTCCGAAATCCGCCAGCGCGAGAGCCAATTGGCGGCCGGCGAGGCGACCGCGCTGTGGGTCGATCCCGGGCGGTCGATGATCGCCATCGGCATCATCCTCGCGATGGTGCGCCACTCGTTCCAGCGGTGGAAGCTGGCGAGATTGTCCGAGCCCATGATCCATACGAAGTTGACGCCCGGGCAGCGACGCTTGAGCGCGCGCAACGTGTCGGCGGTGTAGCGCGTGCGCAGCATCGCCTCGATGCCGGTGACGTGGATCTTGGAATGGTCGGCGAGCTTGCGCCCGAAGCGGATGCGCTGGGTGAGCGACGGCAGTGCCGCATTGTCCTTCAGCGGGTTGCCGGGCGTCACCAGCCACCAGATGCGGTCGAGCTGGAGCCGGCGCAGCGCGGTCAGGCTCGCCATGCGGTGGCCGTCATGGGCCGGGTTGAAGGTGCCGCCGAACAGGCCGATGCGCAGCCCCGGTGCGTGGGGCGGCAGGCGCAGATGCTCGAGGGCGAGGTGGGGGGGCGGGGCCCCGGTTTCGTCGCTCACGGTCGGATCTGGCCGTTGCCGTGGACGCGGTACTTGAAGGAGCAGAGCTGCTCGACACCGACGGGGCCTCGCGCATGCATCCTGCCCGTGGCGATGCCGATTTCGGCGCCGAAGCCGAATTCGCCGCCATCGGCGAACTGCGTCGAGGCGTTGTGCAGCACGATCGCGGAATCGACCTCGGCGAGGAAACGCGCGGCGGCGTCCGCATCGGCGGTGACGATCGCGTCGGTGTGATGCGAGCCGTAGCGCTCGATATGGGCGATGGCGTCGTCGAGGCCCGGCACGACCTTCACCGCGATGATGCGGTCGAGATATTCGGTCGCCCAGTCGGCTTCGGTCGCCGCTTCGGCCCGGGCCACGGCCGCCTGGGTGCGCGCATCGCCGCGCACGGCGCAGCCGCCGTCGATCAGGGCCGTCACCAGCGGCTCCAGATGCGTCGCCGCGCAGCCCTCGTCGATCAGCAGCGTCTCGGCCGCGCCGCAGACGCCGGTGCGGCGCAGCTTGGCGTTCAGCACGATCTCGCGCGCCATGGCGAGGTCGGCGTCGGCGTGGACATAGACATGGCAGTTGCCGTCGAGATGCGCGAAGACCGGCACGCGCGCATCGCTCTGGACGCGCGCCACAAGACTCTTGCCGCCGCGCGGAACGACGACGTCGACGCAGCCGTCAAGACCTTTCAGGATTTCGCCGACGGCGGCCCGGTCGCGGCTCGGGACGAGCTGGATCGCATCCGCCGGAAGGCCGGCCGCCGTCAGCCCCGCGCGCAAGGCATGCGCGATCTCGGTCGAGGTCCGGAAACTGTCGGAGCCGGCGCGCAGGATCGCGGCGTTCCCGCTTTTCAGACAGAGCGCGCCCGCGTCGGCCGTCACGTTCGGGCGGCTTTCGAAGATCACCGCGATGACGCCGAGCGGCGTCGCGACGCGCTCGAACCGCAGGCCGTTGGGCTGAGTCCAGGAGGTGAGCACGCGGCCGAGCGGGTCGGGCAGGCTGGCGATGCCGGCGACCGCGTCCTCCACCCCGGCGAGACGGGCTTCGTCGAGCAGAAGACGGTCGATGAAGGCCGCGGTCTGTCCGGCGGCCCGGGCTTCGGCGAGGTCGAGCGCGTTGGCGGCCAGGATGGCGCCGGTGCGGGCCCGAAGGGCTTCCGCCATCGCTTGCAGAGCCGCATCGCGCCGTTCAGCGGAGGCGAGCGACACCTGTCGCGCAGCCGCGCGGGCGCGCCGGCCCAGCGCCAGCATCTGGGCGGCCATGTCCGGCGCCGATCCGCCGTCGCGGGCGAGCCCCTCGTTCGAGACCACGCGGAGCACCGCTTCGCTCGTCATGTCCACCTGCCAGACGCCATCGTTCCGCAACCTTAGCTCACGCCGAGCGCCATGTCGTCCCGGTGGATCATCTCGGCGCGTCCGGGATAGCCTAGGATCGCGGCGATGTCGCGTGATGCCTTGCCGAGGACGAGCGCGGCCTCGGCCGCGTCATAGGCGACGAGGCCGCGCCCGAGGAGCGTGCCCGCGGGGTCGCGGATGAGCACGGCGTCGCCACGGGCGAACTCGCCCTCGATCCGGCTGACGCCGACGGGCAGGAGGCTCGCGCCGCCGGCGAGCGCGCGGGCGGCTCCCGCATCGACATGGAGCGTGCCGCGCGGCTCCAGCGAGCCGGCGATCCAGGTCTTGCGGGCGGTGGCCGGCGTCGAGGCGGTCAGGAACCAGGTGCAGCGCGCGCCTTGCGTGATGGCCGAGAGCGGGTTCTTGCCGCGGCCGTCGGCGATCAGCATGTGGGTGCCGCCGCTGGCGGCGATCTTGCCGGCCTCGATCTTGGTGCGCATGCCGCCGCGCGACAGTTCGGACGCCGCGCCGCCGGCCATCGCATCGATTGCGGGCGTGATCCGCTCGACGACGGGAATATGGCGCGCCGCCGGATCGCGAGCGGGCGGGGCGGTGTAGAGCCCGTCGATGTCGGAGAACAGCACCAGCAGATCGGCGCCCGCCATGGTGGCGACGCGGGCGGCGAGCCGGTCGTTGTCGCCATAGCGAATCTCGGTGGTGGCGACGGTGTCGTTCTCGTTGATCACCGGCACGGCGCGCAGATCGAGCAGGCGGCCGAGCGTGGCGCGGGCGTTGAGATAACGGCGGCGCTCTTCCGTGTCGGCGAGGGTCAGCAGGATCTGCCCGGCGGTGAGCGCGTGATGGCCCAGTGCCTCGGCCCAGGTGCGGGCAAGCGCGATCTGTCCGACCGCAGCGGCGGCTTGGCTCTCCTCGAGGCGCAGCGGGCCCGAGGGCAGGCCGAGCACGGTGCGCCCCAGGGCGATGGCGCCCGAGGAGACGACGAGCACATCCGCGCCGCGCTGATGCAGATCGGCGAGGTCCTCGGCGAGAGCAGCGAGCCAGGCCTGACGCAGGCGGCCGCGGTCGCGATCGACGAGAAGGCTCGAGCCGACCTTCACCACGATGCGACGGAACTGGTTCAGCGAAGGCGTCTGCACGGAGAGGAAATCCGCAGGGTTGCAATTGCGCCGCCAGCCTCTTGGCGAAAAGCGCGGCGTTGTAAAGCGCGTGAGCGCGGGGGCGGGGGCACCGTCGGCGCATTCGCGCGGCAGTTGCATTGACATTGTGGGTTCGAGCGCCCATATGGGGCGTGTCGATATTTAGGCCGAACGACTTGGCCCCGCGCAGTTTGGCTGCGCACGCTGACGACCTTCCCGCTCAAAATTCGAAAAACGGCGCGCGACATCCGTCCGCGTCGCACAATCATACCGTGAAAGGGTTCGTCATGAGCGCCGGTACAGTCAAGTGGTTCAATTCGACCAAGGGTTTCGGTTTCATTCAGCCGGATGACGGCGGCCAGGACGTGTTCGTCCACATCAGCGCCGTCGAGCGCGCCGGCATGCGCGATCTCCGGGAAGGTCAGAAGATCTCCTACGAGCTCACGCAGGACAAGCGCTCGGGCAAGATGTCGGCCGACCAGCTCCGCGCCGAGTGAGACGATCGCCGCGACGGCCGGCCAGGACAGCAGGAGGGCGACCACGGATGTACTGGCGCCCCCGTTTCCAAGCCTGAGCCAGAGCGGCGTGACGAAGGGTCGGTGCCCGTGCCGGCCCTTTTTTCCATTCTCCAACCAAGGGAGTGACAGATGCAGGTTCTCGTCCGCGACAACAATGTCGACCAGGCCCTCCGGGTGCTGAAGAAGAAGATGCAGCGCGAAGGCGTGTTCCGCGAGATGAAGCGTCGTTCGGCCTATGAGAAGCCGTCCGAGAAGCGCGTTCGCGAGAAGGCCGACGCCATCCGCCGCGCCCGCAAGGTCGCCCGCAAGCAGATGCAGCGCGAGGGCCTGATCGCCGCCCCGAAGCCGAAGCCGCGCCCGGTGCGCGCTGGAAGCGCACCCGCGCCGCGCTGATTTCGATACCATTCGGGCGCATTTTGGATTAATGCGCCCTCGCGGGCCGCGATGCGCCCGTCACAACCCGAGAGAAGGCCACCCTTGAAGAACCCGAACGACCGCAGCTTCACTGATCGTCAGGCCAATTCCGCGGCCGCCAAGAAAGCGCTCCTGGAGCGTTTCAAGGCGAGGCCGGGTCCGGATGACCCGATCATGCAGCAGCGACGCGCGGAACGCGAAGCCATCGCCGCCGCCCGCGCCGCGCGCGAGGCTGAAAAGGCCGCCATCCGCGCCGAGCAGGAGCGTCTTGCCGAGATCGAGCGTCTGCGCCGCGAAGAGGAAGAGCGGATCGCCGAACTCGCCCGCGAGGCCGCCCGCAAGGCCGAGCAGGCCAAGCGTGACGCCGAGCGCCCGCGCAAGGTGCTGCTCGAGGCCGTGCAGTACGCGCAGATGCGCGCCGCCGGCAAGGGCCGCCGCTGATCGCTGTCCGGCCGGGCTCTGCCCGGCCCGTCAGACCTCGCCCCGGTAGCCGGATCGCCTGATCGACCGCCTGCCGAGGCCGCGGGACCCAGCGAGGTTTCCGCCGTGACATGCCTCCCACAGGGGCGGGTCGCTCCGCGCCCTCCGGCCGGACCGTGAACCCGCCGCTGCCGCGAACCCGGAGCGAGCCGCCATGGCGACGCGAGGCCTTTCGTCCGACGAACTCAAGCTGCGCGCCCAGCGCGCCTTCGACAAGGTCGATGCGCGCAAGCAGGAAGCCTCCCGCGCGCTCGAGGCCGAGCAGCTCGCCCGCGAGGCCGTTCTCCAGAAGACGGCGCGGCTGAGGGCGCTGCGCCTGGCCAAGGAAGCGGCCGATGCCGAAACCGCGGCGATCGTCGCTGCCGAGCAGGCCCGCGCCAAAGCCGAAATCGCCGAGGCCAAGGCCGCTGCGAAGGCGAGCAAGGCCGAAGCCGGCAAGGGCCGGACGAAGGCCAAGCCCGCCGCCTGACGGCAGCATCCCAGCTCCTTTTGTGCCATCGGGATCATTTCTGCGCCCCGTGCCCTCCGGTGCGGGCGCCGGTGTGTCGTGGCTGCGCGGGATTTCCCCTTCCCGTTGTGCCTTTGCACCGGTAACGTAGGCCAAATCGTCGCAGACGAATATTTCGTTCCGGCGATTGAACCTCTCCTACGCTCGCTGCGACCAACCCTCGCGAGCCGGATGTCAGGCCTCGAGGGCGATGCATACGGAATCCGACGAAGAACTCGTCAAGCGGATCGCCGGTGGCGACCGGCTCGCGATGAAGGTGCTGTTCTCGCGGCACCAGACGCGGGTTTATCGTTTTGCGCTGCGGCTGCTGCGCGACGAGACGATGGCGGAGGATGTGACGGGTGACGTCTTCATGGACCTCTGGCGTCAGGCCGACCGGTTCGAGGCGCGATCCTCGGTCACGACCTGGCTCCTCACCATCGCGCGCAACAAGTCCTACTCGGCCTTGCGCAAGCGGCGCGATGCGGGGCTGGACGACGATTTCGCCGCCGGGATCGAAGACGAGGCGGACGACCCCGAGGTCGTTCTCCAGAAGCAGGACAAGGGGCTCGCAATCCGGGCCTGCCTGTCCAAGCTCTCGCGAGAGCATGCCGAGGTCATCGACCTGGTCTACTATCACGAGAGTTCGGTGGAGGAGGTTGCCCGGATCGTCGGCATCCCCGAGAACACCGTCAAAACCCGGCTCTTCCACGCTCGCAAGAAGCTGGGAGAGCTGCTCAAGGCGGCCGGGATCGACCGTGGCTGGCCCTGAGGGGACGCCGCGCGCCGCAGGTCGCAGCTCCGCCATGCCGATGCGTTTCCGTCCCTGCGCCATCCGTTTCCAGGCGGTGCGCGATTCCGGAGTTCAGTCATGACCGACGCCATCGCGACCGATCCGAAGCGGGCCGAAATCGAGCTGCTTCTGCCCTTCTATGCCACGGGACGTCTGTCGCCGGCCGACAAGGCCCGCGTCGAGGCGGCCCTGGCGGAGGATCGCGACCTTGCCTTGCGTCTCGACATCGTGCGGGACGACATGGCCGAGACCGTGCTGCTCAACGAGCGGCTCGGCGCGCCCTCGCCGCGGGTCCTCGACCGGCTGATGGCCGGCATCGAGGCCGAGCCGCGCCGCCAGAGCCTTCTCTCCTCAGCGAAGGGCGGCTTTTTCACCTGGCTCGGGACCTTGCTCGCGGCACAGCCGCCGCGCCGGCTCGCTTATGCGGGTGCGGCGGCGATCGCGCTGGTCGCCATCCAGGGGATCGCGCTGACCAGCCTCGTCCTGCGCGAGCGGACCGGTTTCGAAACCGCCTCGAGCGTGTCGCAGGCTTCGGAACGCTATGTGCTGCTGAGCTTCTCGGCGGATGCGCGGGCCGGCGACATCGCCTCCTTCTTCAAGCGCTTCGACGCCTCGGTCGTCGACGGCCCCCGCGCGAACGGCTTCTTCAAGGTCCGCGTCGGCGATGCTTCGCTGACCCAGGCCCAGGTCGACGCGATCGCGGCCCGGATGAAGTCCGAGGCCGCGATCGTGCGCTTCGTCGCGCCGGCGCCCTGAGCGCGGCGGTGACGGTGGAGCATGGTTCTGGTAAGGCTTCGCCGCATCCGAGCGTATCGGGAGAGCGCATCATGAGGTCGTTCCGTTCCCTGACCGGGCTGCTCATGGCTGCCGGCTGCGTCGTGTTGGCGCTGGGTGCAGCGCCTGCGAAGGCGCAGCAGCAGGGCCAGGGCAACACGCCGCCGGCCAGCCCGCCCGGAGGCTCGACGCGGGCGATCACCGTGCCGCCGCCGGCCTGGCAGGTTCCGGGCATCTTCGGACAGAGGCCGTCGCGCACCGTCGTCCCGGCGGCCGACGAGACCCGTTTCGTGCCCGGGGAGATCCTGTTCGAACTCGCGCCCGACGCGCAGGCCGAGACGGTGCTGCGCCGCTACGGCGCGACCCTGATCGCGAGCCGGCGCGTCGAACTGGCGGGCACGACGATCATCCGCGCCCGCCTGGCGGAAGGGCGCGACCTGCGTGCGGTCCTGACCCAGATGGCGAGTGACAATGCTATCGCCGGGGCCCAGCCGAATTTCACCTTCGAATTGCAGCAGGATCTGGCGCAGCCGGTCAGCACCACCGCGACCAGCACGCGCTCGGATGTCCCGACGCTGCGCCTGTCCGATCCCGCCGCCCTGCGCGCTCCGCCGGTCCGGCGCGAGCTGCCGGCGCAGTATGTGGTCGACAAGCTGCGCCTCGGGGAGGTCCACAAGGTCGCGCGCGGCAATGCAGTCCGGGTCGCCGTGATCGATTCCGGAGTCGATGTCGGGCATCCGGAACTGAGGGGGGCGATCCTCGGCGCCTATGATGCGCTCGGCGGGCCGTTCGAACCCCATGCCCACGGCACCTCGATGGCGGCGGCGATCGTCGCGCAGGGGCAGTTGCAGGGTGTCGCACCCGCTGCCCGACTGTTGGTGGCGCGGGCCTTTTCCGGCAAGGCCGGATCAGGCGCGGCGAACGGCACCAGCCTGCAGATCCTCTCGGCGATCGAATGGGCGGTGAATCAGGGCGCGCGCGTCGTCAATCTCAGCTTCGCCGGCCCTGAGGACCGGCTGTTGTCGCGCGGTCTCGCGGGACTCGCGGCCAAGGGTGTGGTCGCTGTCGCTGCTGCCGGGAACGCCGGGCCGGCCTCGGCGCCGCTCCATCCCGCGGCCGATCCCAATGTCATCGCGGTGACGGCGACGGATGCCGAAGACCGGGTTTACGTCCGCGCCAATCGCGGCAGCCATATCGCCTTGGCGGCGCCGGGGGTGGACGTGCTCGCGGCGGAGCCCGAGGGGCGCTACGTCTTCTCGTCCGGCACCTCGATCGCCGCCGCACATGTCTCGGGGCTGGTCGCTCTGGTGCTGGAGAAGCGGCCGGAGCTGGATGTTGCGGCGATGCGCCGCCTGCTGACGGAGACGGCGGTCGATCTCGGATCGCGGGGGCGCGACCCCGTCTACGGTGCCGGACGCATCGACGCCGCTGCCGCCTTGTCGGGGGCCCAGCCGCTCACCGCGTCACGCCCCTGAGCTTCGGGCGAGGCGCGGCGCGGGCTCGTATTGCTGCTCCAGCCGGTTGGCATGGCGGTGCAGCAGGCGCCATTCGCCGCCTTCGAAGCGGAAGACATGGGTCACCCGGTTGGTCCAGCGCGTCGGCGCCTCCAGATCCGGAAGCAGCACCTCGAAGCTCTCGATGTCGGTGACGAGCGCGAGTTCCGTTCCGACCACGGTCGTGACGTTCTCATGGCTGACCGTGCCGCCCCGGAACTGCCTGGCCGCCCAATCCCAGCGCCGCGAGATTGCCTCCCAGCCTTTCTCGTAGCCGCCCCAGCCATACATGCTGGTGGCATCGTCGGCCTGGGAATAGAGCGCCTTGATCGGCCCGACCTCGCCATTCGCGACATGGGCGAGGGCCTCGCGCAGCCGCGCCAGTGCGGCCGGAAAGTTCCTTGTCGCCGCCGTCTCGACCGTCCCGTCCATCTCCGTCTCCTGCGTTCCAGGCAGCCTAGCATGGGTGCCGGCCGTCGTTTCAAGCGGTGAGCGGCACCGCGGTGCATCGCGCCGCTTGACCTTGGCCGCCGCATCGGACTGATGTCCGCCCATGCGCCGCCCCCGCCTTCTCTTCGTCGCCACCGAGGACTGGTTCTTCGCCTCGCATTTCCTGCCGATGGCACGGGCTGCGCGCGAGCTGGATTTCGATGTCGCGCTGATTGCCCGCGAGCGCCATCACCGCCGCGTTCTCGAGGCGGTGGGCGTGCGGCTGATCCCTCTCGAGGCGGAAAGGCGCAGCCTCGACCCGCGGGTGCTGTTCCGGCAGATCGTGGCGCTGCGGCGCCTGATCGAGCAGGAGCGGCCCGACATCCTGCACTGCATCGCGCTGAAGCCGATCGCGCTGGCGGGGCTCGCCGGTCGGCTGGCTGGTGTCGAGCGGCGCGTCTACGCGCTGACCGGGCTCGGATTTCTCGGGGCCAGCCAGGGTTTGGTGGCAGCAGCGGCGCGATGGGCCGCGATTGCCTGGCTGCGCGGCGTGATCGACGGGCCGCAGGTGCGGTTCCTGTTCGAGAACCCGGACGACCCCGTCACGCTGGGGCTCGACCCGCAGGATCGCGCCAAGGTCGCCCTCGTCGGCGGGGCGGGGGTCGATCCGCTCATCCTGATGCCGGAGCCGATGCCGCCGGCCCCGCCATTCAAGGTGGCGCTGGTCGCCCGACTGCTCTGGTCGAAGGGCGTCGATCTCGCAGTGGAGGCGGTGAGGTTGGCGCGGGCGGAGGGAGCGCGGGTTGAACTGACGCTCCACGGCGCGCCGGACCCCTCCAACCCCAAGGCGATCCCCGAGGAGACGCTGAACCAATGGGCCGCGCGCCCTGGGATCGACTGGGCCGGCCCGACGCGCGACATCGAAGGCGTCTGGCGCCAGCATCATCTCTGCATCCTGCCTTCGCGTGGCGGTGAGGGCCTGCCTCGCACGATCCTGGAGGCTGCCGCCTGCGGCCGCCCGATCCTGACGACGAATGTCCCGGGCTGCCGCAGCTTCGTGCGCGACGGCCAGGACGGCATGGTGGTGCCGCCTGGTGATGCGGCGGCGCTGGCGCGGGCGCTGATCGTCTTTGCCCGCGCGCCGGCTCTCGCCGAACGGATGGGCGCGAGCGCCCGGGCGCGGCTGATCGACGGCCACACCGAGCGCGATGTCATGAACGCGGTCAAGGCGCTGTATCGCGGGCTGCTCTCGCGGCCGACGACGGACATTGCCGCGTGAGCGCCCCGGCGCTCGACCGGCGCGCCTTCATCCGCGAACATACCCGGTTGCTACCGGTGCCGCATGCGCCTGAGATCGCGATCCATGTCGCCGAGGAGGCGACGGAGCTCTGGCAGAAGACCGAGGACGAACTCGCCACGATCGGGCTGCCGCCACCTTTCTGGGCTTTTGCGTGGGCGGGCGGTCAGGCGCTGGCGCGCTACCTCCTCGACGAACCGGTCATCGCACGCGGCCGTCGGGTGCTGGACTTCGCCAGCGGCTCGGGACTGGTCGCCATTGCAGCGGCCCGCTGCGGGGCCGCGAGCGTGGAGGCCTGCGACATCGACGCGTTTGCGGCGGAGGCGATGGCCCTCAATGCCGCCGCCAACGGCGTCTCAGTGACGATCCGGCTGGAGGATCTGATCGGGCGCGACGAAGGCTGGGATGTCATCTGCGCCGGCGATGTCTGCTACGAGCGCGCCATGGCCGACAGCGTCGTCGCATGGCTGGCGACACTGTCGGCGCGCGGGGCGCAGGTCCTGATCGGCGATCCCGGTCGCAGCTATCTCCCGAAGGAGCGGCTCGAGGCCCTCGCGAGCTACGCGGTTCCGGTGACGCGCACCCTCGAGGACGCCGATATCAAGCACAGCACCGTCTGGCGGCTGGCGGGCTAGCCCGGCGCGGCGCACGCGCCAGAGGTCGCTCAGGCTGCGCGGCGGCGGTGCATGGGCTGGGCGGCCATGCGGCCGTCCTGCGAGGTCCTGAAGCTCGAGATCAGCCGGTTGAGCTGCTCGATCTGGTCCAGCAGCGCCTTCGACGAAGCTGCGCTCTGCTCGGCGAGCGCGGCGTTCTGCTGGGTGATCTCGTCCATGTGGCTGACGGTCTGGCTCATTTCCTCGATGCCGTTGGCCTGCTCGCCCGAGGCACTGGCGATCTCCTCGACGGTGGAGGAGACGGCCGCCGCCGCCTCGACGATCTGCTCCAGCGTGCCGCCGGCCAGACGAACGAGCTTCACGCCCTCCGTCACCTCGGCATCGGAGGATGCGATCAGGCCGGTTATATCCTTGGCGGCGTCGGAGGAGCGCTGCGCCAGCGCCCGGACCTCTGCGGCAACGACAGCGAAGCCGCGCCCCGCATCGCCGGCACGGGCGGCCTCGACGGCGGCGTTCAGCGCCAGCAGATTGGTCTGGAAGGCGATGCCGTCGATGACGCTGGTGATCTCGGAGATTTTCTTCGAGGCGTCCTCGATCCGTGCCATGGCGTCGGTCGCGTTCTTGACGATGTCGCCGCCGGTGCGGGCGATCTTGGTGGCGTCGTCGGCGAGCGCCACGGAGCGGCGCGAGGCCTGGGCCGAGGTCTTGACCGAGGCCGCGAGTTGCTCGGTGGTCGCAGCGCTTTCCTCGAGCGCCGAAGCCTGCTGCTCCGTGCGCATCGAAAGATCGTTTGCGCCCGAATTGATCTCCTGAGAGGTCGCGGCGATGGCGGAGGAGTTGGTCTTGATGGTCGACACCATCTGCTCGAGCCGGTCCATCGCGCCGTTGAAGTTGTCGCGGATGGCCGCGTACTCCGCCGGAATGTCCTGGCTGATCCGGAAGGTGAGGTTGCCGTCGGCCAAAGCCGCCATGGCCTCGGTGACCGAGGCGACGGCCGTTTCGCGTTCCGCGGCGAGGGAGCGCTCAATCGCCTTGGCCTGCTCCTCGACGCGAAGACGGGCCGCCTCGGACGCCTCCAGGTAGACCGAGATCGCGTAGTCCATGTCCAGCAGGGCCGCCTTGACCAGGGCGCTGATTTCGGCGGCCCGCTGGGTGGCGTCCTCCGAACCGCTGCCGAAGCGACGCTTGGGCCAGCGCGCGACGAGGACGTCGGTGATGAGTTTTTCGAGGATCAGGGCGTAGCCGCCGATGTACCAGCGCGGCTCCAGCCCGATCCGGGCATGGACTTCGCCGACCTTGGTGACGGCGGCGACAAAGTTCTGGTCGAACTGGCCGTTGGCCATCCGGTCCCAATGCGAGGACTGACGCTGCTTGGCGCTGTCGATGTGCTGCTCGCTGGAAAAGAACCGCTTGGTCTCGGGGCTGTTGCGCAGCTGGCTGTAGAAGGCGTCGAGGGCACCGGGCAGAGCGGCCACGATGTCGTCATGCATGCCCTTGATCTGGTCGCGGGCCCGGCCGTCCAGCTGCATGAACGCTAGCCGGCTATTGAGGTGATCGGAAGACGTCATCGGAGGCTCCTGCCTGCAGCACCAAGTGCCGGTGCCGAAATCGATGAAACGCCTGGTTGGTTAACGAAGGTTCAAAATACAGACGGCGGATGTGAGAAAATGCGCTTTTTGGTTGCGTTTCCCATTGGTCATTCGTCTAAGCTATCTGGCGGTTGGGCCGTAAAGCCCTCATAGCGCGCCAGGAAGGCGTCGACCGGCAAAGCCCGGAAATCGGCAAGGGCGGCCCGCAGGCGCGCGTGATCCCAGTCCCACCAGGCGAGTTTCATGAGGCGCTTCGCGGTCGCCTCGGGGAAGCGTGCACGGATCGGCCGGGCAGGATTTCCCGCGACGATGGTGTAGGGCGCGACATCCTTGGTGACGATCGCTCCGCCCGCCACGACGGCGCCCGTTCCGATGCTGCGCCCGGGCAGGATAATGGCGCCATGGCCGATCCAGACATCGTGGCCGATGGTCACCGGCGTCGAGCGGCGCCAGTCGAAGAAGGCGGCATCGTCCTCGGCATCCTCGAAATAGGCGCTGGCGCGGTAGGTGAAATGCGACTGGCTGGCCCGCTGCATCGGGTGGTTGCCGGGGTTGATCCGCGTCATCGCCGCGATCGAGCAGAACTTGCCGATGGTCGTGTAGATGATGTTGGAATCGTTCACGACATAGGAGTAGTCGCCCATCGTCGACTCCACGAACGAGGTCCGCGCGCCGATCTCGGTGTAGCGCCCCAGAGACGCGTCCCGGACGACCGCCGTCTCATGGATCACCGGTTCGAGCCCGAGCTTCCTGGCGGCCATGGGGTGTCTCCGTCCTGTGGGGATCGCCGGCCTGGTCGTCAGCGGCCGAGCGTAAAGGCGTCGATGATGCGGAAGCGGCCGGCCCGGTCGTCCTGCCGGAACAGAGCGAGGCGGTCGATGGCGACCGGCCCGGCGGGGACGGCGCGCGCATGGGCCTCGGCCAGGGCCGCCGCGATAGCGGGGGCCTCGTCCGGTGGCAGCGCTCCGGTCAGCGTCATGTGGAAGCGGAAGGCGTCGCCGACATAAGGGTAGCCATAGGCGTCGAGATGGGCGCGCTCGGTCGGTGTCAGCGGGCTGGCGAGGCGCCGTGCCAGATCGGCCTGTCCCAGCGGTGCGCGAAACGGCTCGAAGGCCTGGACAATGTCGAAGGCCAGCGCCTGGAGTGCCGGGCTCGGTTCGGCCGGCGTCAGTGCGACGAAGCGGCCGAGCGATGTGACTTTGAGGCCGGCCAGAGGCACGGCCGTGCAGCCGAGGGCGATCTGCCGGGCGAAGGCCCGCAATTCACCCTCGCTGCGGCCATTGGCCAACTCGAACGGCGCCTTCAGCGTCGCGTGAAAGCCGTAGCGGCGCGGTTCGGCGGTGCGGTCCGGCCAGAGCTGCGCGTCGCAGCCGGGCGGAACGGCGAAGGCGATCTCCTCGCCGGTGAAGGCGTCGTAGCCCAGCGTCGCGCATCCGAAGCGCCAGAGCGCGCTGTCGACGGCGGGCGCGTAATAGAGGGCATAGCGCGGGCCGCTCAAAACGCGCGCTCGCCCTTCGACCAGACGGCCGCGATCACGGGCGTCGGTCCCAAAGCCTTGAAGCGGACGAGATCGGCCCGCAGCCCGGTCTTGAGATGGCCGCGGTCGCGCAGGCCGAGGATGTCGGCCACCTTCCAGGTGACCATGCCCATCGCGTCCGGCAGGCCGAGGCCGTGGTCGTTATGCAGCTTCAGCACGGCCTGGAGCAGGCTGGCGGGCACATAATCGGAGGAGAGCCCGTCGAGCAGGCCTTTCTCGGCCAGTTCGGAGACCGAGACGCCACCGGAATGCGAGCCGCCGCGCACGACGTTCGGGGCGCCGGCGATGGTCGCGAGCCCGCGCTGCTTGGCGGCGGCGGCGGCCTCGACCGTGGTCGGGAATTCCGAGATCACCGCGCCCGAGGCCAGCCCCTCCTCGACATGCTCGACGGTGGTGTCGTCATGGGTCGCGATCGGGATGCCACGGGCACTGAAGAGCTCGACCACCGCCTGCCAGTTGCGGCCGACATTGGCGGCGCCTTCCATCTGGCGGGTGGCGACATCCTCCTCGAACTCCGCCTCGGTCTTGCCGTTGCCGATGGCATAGGTCCGCAGATGCTCGATGTTGCGCCACTGGCGTTGGCCGGGCGTGTGGTCCATCAGCGAGACAAGCTGCACCAGCGCATCGTCCTGATAGGGCTCGATATCCCTGAGAAGGTCGGGGCTCGTCAGTTCGCAGCGCATGTGGATGCGATGGTCGATGCGGAAGACACCTTCCGCCTGGCCTCGGGCGAGCGAGGTCATGACGTCGGCGAAGATGTCCTTGCGGTAGTCCTTGGCGGAAAAGGGCGTGCCGGCGCAGATCGCGTCATAGACCGTGGTCACGCCGGCGGCCGCCATCTGCGCGTCATGAACCAGCGCGGCGGCAAGCCCGTTCGGCCAGAAGACCTTGGGCCTCGGCATGAAATGCTTTTCCATGTTGTCGGTGTGCATCTCGACGAGGCCGGGCGCGACATAGTCGCCGCCCGCGTCGACGGCGCCCGGCAGCGAGGAGAGCCCCTGGTCGACCGCGGTGATGACGCCGTTCTCGAAGGCGATCGTGCCCGTGACGATCTCGTTCTCGAGGATCAGGCGGGCATTGGTCAGAACGGTCTGCATCAGGCGGCCTTCCGGAAAGCGGTGATGTCGAGATAGCGCGTCGCGACCTTCTCGCGCACGGCCTCGTCGTGGAAGATCCCGACGATGGCGGAACCCCTGGCGCGGGCTTCCGCGATCAGCTCGACCACGACGTCGCGGTTGGCCGCGTCGAGCGAGGCGGTCGGCTCGTCGATCAGCATGATGGCGGAGGGGTCGACAAAGGAGCGGGCGATGTTGACGCGCTGCTGCTCGCCGCCTGAGAAGGTCGCCGGCGCAAGGTTCCAGAGCCGCTCCGGCAGGTTGAGCCGCGCCAGCATCGCCTTAGCCCGTTCGCTCGCCTGATCCGGCGTAACACCGCGGGCCAGGAGCGGGTCGCGCACGATGTCGAGCGCGCTGACGCGCGGGATCACACGCAGAAACTGCGAGACGAAGCCGAGCGTGCGGCGGCGGATGTCCAGCACCGTCCGGGGGACGGCTGTGACGATATCGACGGGCCGGCCCGCATGGGTGATGTGGATATGGCCGGCGCTCGGCCGGTAATTACCGTAGAGGATGCGCAGCAGGCTCGATTTGCCGGCGCCCGACGCGCCCGCGAGCACGAGGGCTTCGCCGGCCTCGACGCTGAAATTGACGTCGTCGAAGACGGGCAGCCGGACGCCGCCCTGGTTGTGCAGGGTGAAGGCCTTGGTGACGTTCTCGACGCGAATCATCGTGGTCATGGGATCAGGCCTTGTCGGGTCGCGGTGACGCCGGCGTGACGGGCGTGTCTTGGGTGGCCGGGGCGTTCGGCGGCGTGCCGGCCTTGGCCGGCCGGCCCAGCAGGGTCCGTTCGACATCCAGCCCGCTGGGTTGCCGGTCCGCCTCGCCGGAGACGGGGCTCGGGACGGCCTGAGGGCCGAAACCCGACCACTGGGGCTGGATGAAGCCGCTCATACGCTCAGCACCGCGGAGGTGAGGAGCTGCGTATAGGCGTGATGAGGGTCGTCCAGCACTTGGTCGGTCAGCCCCTGTTCGACGACATGGCCGTCCTTCATCACCATCAGCCGGTCGGTGAGGAGGCGCGCCACGGCGAGGTCGTGCGTGACGATGATGGCGGCGAGGCCGAGATCGCGCACCAGCACGCGCAGCAGGTCGAGCAGGCGGGCCTGGACCGAGACGTCGAGGCCGCCGGTCGGCTCGTCCATGAAGACGAGGCGCGGCTCGGACACCAGCACGCGGGCGATTTGCAGGCGCTGCTGCATGCCACCGGAGAATTGGCGCGGCCGGTCGTCGATGCGCGCACCGGCGATCTCGACGCGCGACAGCCAGTCGAGCGCGCGCTCGCGGATCTGGCCGTAGTGGCGGTCGCCGCGATCCATCAGCCGTTCGCCGACATTGCCGCCGGCCGAGACATCCATGCGCAGGCCGTCGCGCGGGTTCTGGTGGACGATGCCCCAGGCGGTGCGCATCAGCTGCCGGCGCTCCTGCTCGGGCACCGAGTAGATGTCGAGCGGCGCCGACCCGCCGCGGAACAGCACCTCGCCCTCGTCGGGACGGTCGATGCCGGCGAGGCAGCGCAGCAGGGTCGATTTGCCGGAGCCGGATTCGCCGACGATGCCGAGCACCTCGCCCGGCCAGAGGTCGAAGGAGACGCCCTCACAGCCGATGCGCTCGCCATAAAAGCGCGAGACGCCGGCGGCGGAGAGCAGCGGGGCGGGTTCGAGGGCGGTGTCGGGTGGGGAGACGTGGAGGGTCATGACGTGATCTCCTCGGCGGCGACCAGGCCGCTTGCCGCCGCATCGCCGAGCATCGCGCCGCGATGGCCGGCGGCGCGGCGCGTCTCGCAATGGTGGCTGTCCGAGCAGACGAACATCCGGCTGCCCTGGTCGTCGATCACCACCTCGTCGAGATAGCTGTCGGTGGCGGCGCAGAGCGCGCAGGGCTCGTTCCAGCTCTGGATCCGGAAGGGGTGGTCCTCGAAATCGAGGCTGCGCACGCTGGTGTGGGGCGGGAGCGCATAGATGCGCTTCTCGCGGCCGGCGCCGAAGAGCTGGAGCGCCGGCGACATGTGCATCTTCGGATTGTCGAATTTGGGGATGGGCGAGGGCGCCATGATGTAGCGGCCGTTGATCATGACCGGGTAGTCATAGGTCGTCGTCACCTCGCCGAAGCGGGCGATGTTCTCGTAGAGCTTCACCTGCATCAGCCCGTATTCGGCCCAGGCGTGCATCTTCCGCGTCTCGGCCTCGCGCGGCTCGAGCTTGCGCAGCGGTTCCGGCTGGGGGACCTGGTAGACGATGATCTGCCCGGCGGTCAGCGGCGCCTCGGGGATGCGGTGGCGGGTCTGGATGATCGTCGCCTGCTCGGTGGCTTCCGTGGTGCGGGCGTCGGCGGTCTTCTCGAAGAAGCGGCGGATCGAGACGGCGTTGGTGGTGTCGTCGGCGCCCTGGTCGATGACCTTCAACGTGTCCTGGGGCCCGATGATCGCCGCCGTGACCTGGATGCCGCCGGTGCCCCAGCCGCGGGCGAGCGGCATCTCGCGCGAGCCGAACGGCACCTGGTAGCCCGGCACGGCCACGGCCTTGAGCAAGGCGCGGCGGATCATCCGCTTCGTCTGCTCGTCGAGATAGGCGTAGTTGTAGGCGGGGCTGGCGTCGTCGCCCGGCAGGGTCTGGTGAACGGTCATTCCGCGGCCTCCGGCAGCGTCTCGGGTTCGGCTGCAAGGCGCGCCTCGCGCTCGCGGCGGATGCGGCGGATCAGTTCGAGCTCGCCCTGGAAGTCGACATAGTGCGGCAGCTTCAGATGCTCGACGAAGCCCGCCGCCTCGACATTGTCGGAGTGGTAGAGGACGAACTCGTCCTGCTGGGCCGGGTACTCGGCCGCCTCGCCGAACTCGCGGGCCTTGAGGGCGCGGTCGACGAGCGACATCGACATGGCCTTGCGCTCGCTATGTCCGAAGGCCAGGCCGTAGCCGCGGGTGAATTGCGGCGGAACGTCCTTTGAGCCGGCAAACTGGTTGACCATCTGGCACTCGGTCAGGGTGATCTCGCCGAGATCGACCGCGAAGCCCAGTTCCTCGGGCACGAACTCGACCGCGACCTCGCCGACGCGGATCTCGCCGACGAAGGGATGGTTGCCGCCGAAGCCGCGCTGGACCGAATAGCCGAGACCGAGCAGGAAACCCTCGTCGCCGCGTGCCATCGCCTGCAGGCGGACATCGCGGCTGGCCGGGAAGGAGACCGGCTCTCGGGTCAGATCGAAGGGGCGCGGGTCGCCCTCGGGCGCGATCTCAGGCTCCATCAGCCCCTCGGCGCCGAGGATGTCGGGCACGCGGGGCATGTGGGTGTCGAGGGGGGCGTGAAGGTCGTCATGCTCGGGCTTGACCCGAGCATCTCCGGTCGCGGTCGTGCTGGATGCGCCTTCTCGTCCCGAGATGGTCGGGTCAGGCCCGACCATGACGCTGCTGGTATCGTCCAACAGCGCGAAATCGAACAGCCGGTGTGTATAGTCGTAGGTCGGCCCCAGCACCTGCCCACCCGGCAGGTCCTTGTAGGTGGCCGAGACGCGCCGGCGGATCGCCATCTTGGCTGTGTCCACCGGTTCGGATGAGCCGAAGCGCGGCAGGGTGGTGCGATAGGCGCGCATCAGGAACGCGGCCTCGATGACGTCGCCCTGCGCCTGTTTCAGCGCCAGTGCCGCGAGGTCGGCATCATAGAGCGAGCCTTCGTTCATGACGCGCGCGCAGGCCAGCGCCTGCTGCTCGCGGATCTGGGCGACGCTGATCTCCGGAACGGCCGCGTCGCCGCGGCGCGCTTCCGCGACACGTTCATGGGTGGCGAGAATGGCGGCTTCACCGCCCTTGACCGCGACATACATCAGCGAGCCTCCCCGATGTGCGTGGAGCGCGGCAGGCCGACGACGGCGTCGCCATGGGTCAGCAGGAGATCGACGCCGAGCGGGTAGGCAGCGTTGTTCGCCGCGACCTCGGCCCAGAAGCCGGGTCGCAGGCCGGCGGGAGCGACGCTGCACGAGCCGAGGATGCCCGGCCCGGCCAGCGTCACCGCCTCGCCGCCATCGAGCGCCTCGCATTGCACGATGATCGTCGTCGACCGATCCGGGAACTGGTCGTTACCGGGATCGAAATCCGCGAGAAGCGGCGCGGTCTCTGTGCCGTCGATCACGGCGAAGGCCGCGCGGCGCGGTTCCTCGACGAGGGCCGCGCCGCAATGGAAGCGCAGCCAGGCCCCGGCCGGGCCGTCGCGCAGCGCAGCCGGCAGCCAGATCGGCGTCTCGTAATCCGCCAGCGTCAGCAGGGCGGTCGCGGTCGCCGCGTGGAGGCCGGCGGGGGGCACGATTCCGGCTTCGATGGTTTGGCGCGTACCCGGTTCCGACAGGGCCGCCAGCAAGGCACGGAACGAGGCCTGCGACTGGAAGACGGGGTCGGAGAAGCCCGCGCCGATGAGTGTGTCGGCCGCCATCACGCGCCCCTGACGAGAGTGAAGAAATCGACCTTGGTCGCCGCGGATTTGCGGGAGGCGAGTTCGCGGGCGGCGCTCTGGCGGGCGGCGAGCTCGTCGACGGCGCGATGGAGGGGCGAACCCGCCGCTTCGCGCTGGAGCCGGGCGTCGAGGATGGCGGCGAGGCGAGCCTTGCGGGCGTCGCGACCCAGCGCATAGGAAAAGCCCATCGGCCCGTCCGAGAGCCTGACGACGCAGCGCGTCACGGTCGTCTCGCCGAGATTGAAGCGCCGACCGGCGCCGCCGGCGCGGCCCTCGACCATCACGGTGCCGGTCTCCGGCGCCTTGAGCACGTCGTGCTGGGGCAGGTCCGGTCCGGCCAGTTCCGCGATCTCCGCCCGGCTGGCGCGCGCGAGGATCGCCATCCAGAGCTGTCTTGGGGTGGTCTGTGCCGTCATCGCCGCCTGCCGTCTGGTCGTGCGTGAATGTCTAGACTATAATAGGTCACCTGCGTGGAAATGTCTATACATTTTGGATGACAGTTTGTTGACCGATCCGGATGTTTCCGGCGGGACGGCTTGGCGCCGCATCGCCGATGAGATCGCCGCCGCGATCGCGCGGGGGGAGCACGCCACCGGCGACACCCTGCCGGCCGCCACGGCACTCGCGGAGCGCTATGGCGTGCACCGCCACACGGTACGTCAGGCGTTCCGGCACCTGGCGGAACAGGGGCTGGTGACGGTGTCGCGCGGGCGCGGCACGCAGGTCAGCCCGCGCCGCGTCGCCTATCCGCTCGGCCGCCGCGTCAGCATGCGCGCCAATCTCGGCCGGCTTGGGCTCGTCGGCTCGAGCCGGATGCTGTCGGCCGCGCAGGTCGATGGCGAGGCGGAGATCTGCGCGACGCTCGGGCTCGAGAACGGTGCGCGACTATGGCGCGTCGAGGGGTTGAGCCTGGCCGACGGCACGCCGATGGGCACCGGCACGCACTGGCTGTCGGTCGCACGCTTTCCGGACTTCGATGCGGCGTTCCGGGACGGCGGAGCCTCGATGACGGCGGCGCTGAAGGCTTATGGCATTGCCGACTATGTCCGCCTGTCGACGCGGTTGACGGCCAAGCTCGCCAGCGGGCGCGAGGCAGAGCTTCTCGAGATCGAACCGGGGGCGCCGGTCATGGTCTCGGTCGCCGTCGATGCCCTGCCGGACCTGACGCCGATCCATCTCGTCAGCAGCGTCTTCGCGGGCGAGCGCATGGAGATGGTGGTCGAGCCCTTCGCGGAGTAACGCCCGGGTCCTCGCCCGAGCGTCACTTCGGTCTCAGATCGCGCGCTGGCCGATGATCGCGAAGCGCAGCCTAGCCGAAAGGAAATCGATCGCGGTGACGGCGGCGAGGATCAGCAGGATCAGGAAGGAAACCTGCTGCCATTCGAGCGTGCGGATCGTCTCGGCGAGATAGAGCCCGATGCCGCCGGCGCCGACGATGCCGATGATGGTCGAGGAGCGGGTGTTGGATTCGATGTAGTAGAGGACTTGGCTCGCGATCACCGGCAGGACCTGCGGGATCAGCCCGAAGCGGATCTCGTGCAGCTTGCCGCCGCCCAGCGAGGTGACGCCCTCGACCGGTTTGCGGTCGGCGGCTTCGATCGCCTCCGAATAGAGCTTGCCGAAGGCGCCGATGTCGCTGGTCATGATCGCCAGCATGCCGGCGAAGGGCCCCAGCCCCACCACGTTGATCCAGATCAGCGCCCAGATCAGGGCATCGACGCCGCGCACCGTGTCGAGCGAGCGGCGGGCGAAGAAGTGGACGATCCTGTTGGCGACGACGTTGCGGGCGGCGATGAAGCCGAGCGGGAAGGCCAGCACCGCCGCGAGGATCGTGCCGAGAAAAGCAATTGCGATCGTCTCGAACAGCGCCTTAACGAAGATGACAGCACGGGCGAGGGAGCCCGGATCGGGCGGCAGCATCAGCACCACGAAGGTTCCGAGATTGCCGAGGCCCGACAGGATCCGCCAGAGCGATACCTCGAAGGTGCTGAGCCCGTAGAGGAAAAGCGCGACCATCGCCGCAATGACGGCGCTGGTCGTCAGCTTCGTGCGCAGCGAGCCGTCGATGGCGGCTTGATGGCGGGCGACGAGGGCGGCCTGATCGGCTTGGGAGAGGGCGAGGCTCATTTGCCGTGCTCCAGGCTGAGCAGCGCGTGACGCAGGCGCTCGGTGGCGAAGTCGATCAGCATCACGGTGACGATGATGAGCAGCAGGATGGCGCTGACATCGGTGAAGTAGAATTTGCGGATGGCCTCGATCAAATCCTGACCGATGCCGCCGGCGCCGACGAAGCCCATGATCGAGGCGCCGCGGACATTGATCTCGAAGCGCAGCAGCGAGTAGCTGGCGAAATTGGACAGCACCTGGGGGACGACGGCGAAGCGGATCGTCTGCCACCAGCCGGCGCCCGTCGCTGTGAGCCCGTCGACCGGCTTCATGTCGATGTTCTCGACGACCTCGGAGAACAGCTTGCCCATCGCGCCCATGGTGTGGATGGCGATCGCCAGCACGCCGGGCAGCGGGCCGAGCCCGAAGGCGATAACGAAGATCAGCGCGAAGACGATCTCGGGAACGGTTCGGCAGAATTCCAGGAAGCGGCGGGCAGCGAAACGCAGCCAACCCGAACGGCCGAGATTGGCGGCCGCTACGAAGCAGAGCAGGAAGCCACCGAGCGCACCGAGGATCGTGCCGACATAGGCGATGAGCACGGTCTGCCAGAGCAGCTTGAGCCAGCCCTTCCAGCCCCAGAACCACTCGGCCAAATCGGCGCCGAGGTTGTTCCAGCGCAACACCGGCATCGTTTCGAGGATGTATTTCGGGAAGCGCCAAGCATTGTCGGCGAATTTGCCGAGATCGACTTCCGAGCCGATCGCGGACACCCAGACCAGAACGGCGAGGACGGCCGCACCGATCAGCGTCTGGCGGCGCTTGGCGGCCATGGCGCCGGCATAGGCGGCAGCATGGGCCGTGATCGCGGGATCGTTGCGGTCGATCGCGAGGGTCATGGATAGATGAATCCGTTGCCGGTCGGGCGCGGGGAACCCCTCTCCTGTAAGGAGAGGGGCAGGGGTGAGGTGTCGGTCGTTGGACAAGTCGAGCGCCGCCTTTTGCAGCAGTGGGTTGCGGTGAGGTCACGGCCAAGGCGTCAAACGGCCGACCCCTCACCCTGCCCTCTCCCTATGGGAGAGGGTTCCCCGCGCTGCGCTGGTCCAAAGGCGTGGACTAGCCTCTACGACGCCTTCTTGCGGCGCAGGGCGTCGACGAACTTGTTCAGCTCGATGATCGGGTCATAGGCCTTGTTGTCGACGGCCTGCAGCGGGCCCTGCTTGCCTTCATAGATCTTGTCGAAGGCCGCCTTGTCCTTGGTGTTCAGGTTCAGCACGGCGTCCTTGATCTTGGCCTTCAGCTCGGTCGGCAGCTCGCTGAGATAGGCCATCGGCGAGTTCACGATCTGCTCGGACTTGTAGATGATCCGGAAATCCTCGGCCTTGACCATGTTCTTGCGGGCCATGCGCTGCAGGTTGGATTCCTGCTCGTCGTTCCACCAGTTGGCGGCGACATCGACGGTGCCCTGGCCGAGCGCGATGACCGCGTTCTCATGGCTGCCGGTGTAGACGACCTTGCCGAAGTAGGTCTCGGGATCGATCTTCATGCCGTCGAGCGCGAAGCGCGGGACGTTGTTGCCCGAGGTCGAGTTCGGATCCACGAGGCCGAGATTCTTGCCCTTCAGGTCCTCGATCTTCTGGTAGGGCGAGTCCTTCTTCACGTAGAAGACCGAGTAGTAGCCCTTGGTACCGTCGAGGTTGGTCTCGATCGCGAAGGCGTCGATCTTGGCGCCGGTCATCAGCGCGCGGGCGAAGGAGGAGGGGCCGTACATGCCGATATGGATGTTGCCGGCGCGCTGACCTTCGATCAGGGCGGCGTAGTCGCTGGCGATGCGCAGCGTGACCTTGGTGCCGAGTTCCTTCGAGAGGTAGTTCACGAAGGGGGTGTAGCGCTCGACGACGCCCGAGGCGTTCTCGGCCGGGATGATGGCGAAGACGAGTTCGGGATACTTCGCCTTCCAGTCCTGGGCGAAGGCGGGGGCTACCAGCGTGGCGGCGAGCGCCGCGGAGGCGAGCGTCAGGGATTGACGGCGGGTCAGCATGGTTTGCTCCTGTTGGTCTTCTGGGAGAGTGGCTGCCCGGCGCGCCGGGCAAGGGTCAGGCGACGTTCTGCTTGGCGCGTTGCGCCTCTTCGCTGGCGATGGCTTCGAGCTGGTCGAGCGCCTCGGCGCCGGCGTCCTTGGCCTCGATGCCATAGAGCTTCGCCGCGATCTCGCTGGTGAGCTGGTGCGGCGGACCGTCGAAGACGACCTTGCCGGCGGCCATGCCGATCAGACGGTCGCAATATTTCGACGCGATATCGAGGTGGTGCAGGTTCGAGACGACGGTGATGCCGTCCTCGCGGTTGATCCGGAACAGCGCGTCCATGACGACCTGCGTGTTGCGCGGATCGAGCGAGGCGATCGGCTCGTCGGCGAGGATGATCTGCGGTTCCTGGACCAAGGCACGGGCGATGGCGACACGCTGCTGCTGGCCGCCCGACAGCGTTTCGGCACGTTGGGCGAGGAGATGACCCATATCGAGCCGCTCGAGCGCCGCGATGGCGCGGATCTTGTCGTCGCGCGAAAAGCTCTTCACCAGCGTCAGCGCCGCGGCGCGATGGTCGAGCCGGCCAAGCAGGACGTTGGTGAGGACGTCGAGACGGCCAACGAGATTGAACTGCTGGAAGATCATTGCCGTGTCGCGCCGCCAGCGGCGCAGCGCGGCGCCCTTCAGCGCCGTGACGTCACGGTCGCCGGAAAGGACGCGGCCTTCGCTCGGATCGGCGAGGCGGTTCAGCATGCGCAGCAGCGTGGACTTGCCGGCGCCCGAGCGGCCGATGATGCCGACCATCTCGCCGCGGGGAATGGACAGGGTTACGCCGTCGACCGCGGCCTTGCCGTCGAAGCGCTTGGTCAGACCCTCGATGCGCAGCATGATGCCGTTCCCGCGTTCCGTTGGCAGCATGGCTTCCGCCCGCGGCAGATCCTGCCGTAGGGGCCATGCTTTCCGACGGGCGACAGCTAGCCGGCACAGATGACAGACGGGTGACGGTCGGGCAGGCGGCCGGACGCCGCCTCAGGCGCCGCGCAGGAGCAGATCGACGCAGTCGCGGACATAGGCCGCGCGCTGGCCGGGAGGCGTCTGCTCGACGTTCATCAGCGCACGATGCTGATGAAAGCCGCGCAGCATGCCCACGAACTGTTCCGCGAGCACCTTGGCGCGGGCATCGTCGAGCGGTTCCGCGAGGCCATCACCGACATGTGAACGTTGCCGCAGCAGCTGCGACAGCTCTTCGATGATCCGTAGCGCTCCCGCCTCGTAAGCCGCTTGGCCAAGCTCGGGAAAGCGGGCCGCCGCACTGATGACGAGACGATGGAGATCGAGGGAATGCGGGTCCAGCATCATCGCCAGTGCGTCTTCCCCGAGCCGTATCAGAGCGCTGCGCAGGTCGACGTCCTGGATGGGTCGGCGCAGCGGAATGGTCAGTTTTTCAGCGAGTTGCGTGCAGATCGCGCGGAAGAGGGCTTCCTTGTCGGCGAAGTGCGCGTAGATCGTCTGCTTCGAGACGCGGGCCCTCTGCGCGATCTGGTCGAGCGTCACCCGCTCGTAGCCTTCGGCGAGGAACATGGCGGAGGCTGCGCGGATGATGGCGCGATGCTTGTCCACCCGCAATCGTGACGGCAGGCGTCTTGCATCCGCCTCGTCGTCGGCAGACAGTTCCGGTGCGGCAGCATTCGTCATGGTTCTGCCCATCGGGGCCCTTATCAAACTGGACCGTCCAGTCTAAAATAAGCGCGTCATATCGGAGCGTCCAGTTCTATGAAGCGGTTCGTCTATCTGCTCCTGATCATCGGCCTCGCCGGCGGCGGCTACTACGGCTACCGCCATTACGAGAAGTCGAAGGCGCCGGCCCCGGTCGCCGCCGCTCCCCAGGGGCGCGGTGCGGTTCCCGTCGAGGTGACCAAGATCGAGCGGGGAACAGTCAACGAGGAGGTCGAGGCGCTCGGCACGCTCGCCGCCGATGAATCCGTCGTGATCGCCCCGGAAATCGCGGGCCGCGTCACGGCTCTGGGCTTCAAGGAGGGCGAGCGGGTCGAGAAGGGGCAGGTGCTCGTCAAGCTCGACACCGCCATTCTCGATGCCGAGCTCAAGCAGCAGCAGGCGGATCTCGGCCTCGCGCGCGACACCTTCGAGCGGAACCGCTCGCTCAACCAGCGCGGCGTCGGCACGCAGGTCGCCTTCGACGAGGCGACGGCCAAGCTCGCCGCCGCCGAGGCGCGGGTGCAGCTCTCACAGGCGAAGCTCGCTCAATCCACATTGATCGCGCCCTTCAACGGCGTCGTTGGCCTGCGCGCCGTCAGCGTCGGAGATTATGTGGCGGTCGGCAAGCAGCTGATCACTCTGACCAATATCGATCCGATCAAGGTCGACTTCCGTGTGCCCGAGATCTTCCTGTCGCAGGTCAAGGTCGGCCAAACGATCAGCCTGCGTGTCGATGCCGTGCCGAATTCCGAATTTCAGGGCAAGATCTTCGCGGTCGATCCCGTCGTCGATATCAATGGGCGCGCCATCCGCCTCCGCGCCACCGTTCCCAACGGCGATCTCACGCTTAAGCCGGGCCTCTTCGCCCGTGTCACCATCGTGGTCGACCGTCGCGAGAACGCGATGCTGATCCCCGAATCCGCGGTGGTGCCGGATGGGCTCGGCAAGGTCGTGTTCATCGTCGAGAACGGCAAGGCGAAACGCGTCGCGGTCGAGCTCGGCAAGAGGTTGCCGGGCAAGGTCGAGATCGTGAAGGGGCTGACCCCGCAGATGACGGTCGTCAGCTCCGGCCAGATGCGGTTGCGCGACGGCTCGACAGTCTCCGTGAAGAACAGCCAGCCGCCGGTTCAGACGAGCGCGCTGCCCGCCACGCTGAGCCCCTGAGCCCGAGTCCCGCGCGCCATGAGCCTGTTCGCCCTCTTCGTTCGCCGGCCGGTCTTCTCGACCGTGCTGAGCCTGCTCGTGCTCCTGATCGGCGCGGTGTCCTATACGCGCCTCACGGTCCGCGAATATCCGAACATCGACGAGCCGGTCGTCTCGGTCCGCACCGTCTATACCGGCGCCAGCGCCGAGATCATCGAGACGCAGGTCACGCAGATCCTGGAGAACTCGATCGCGGGCATCGAGGGCATCGAGATCATCTCCTCGACCAGCCGCCAGGAGCAGAGCAACATCTCGGTCCGCTTCCGGCCCGACGTCGATCCCGACGTCGCGGCTTCCGACGTGCGCGACCGTGTCAGCCGCGTGCGCGGGCGCATGCCGTCCGAGATCGACGAGCCTATCATCGCCAAGGTTGAGGCGGATGCTCAGCCGATCCTGTTCCTGTCGCTGATCAGCTCGCGCCACAACCCGCTGGAACTGACCGACTTCGCCGACCGCTTCATCACCGACCGGGTGCAGAACATCACCGGCGTGGCCGAGGTGCAGATCCGCGGCGAGCGGCGCTACGCCATGCGCATCTGGCTCGATCGGGCGCGCATGTCGGCCTACAATATCACGGTCCAGGAGATCGAGGCCGCTGTCCGCGCGCAGAACGTCGAGATTCCCTCGGGCCGCATCGAGAGCAACAATCGCGAATTCACGGTGCTGTCGCAGACCGGGCTGACGACGCCCGAGCAGTTCCAGCAGATCGTCGTCAAGGACGCCAACAACTTCCCGATCAAGCTGCGCGATGTCGCGCGCGTCGAACTCGGCGCGCTCGCGGAGCGCAACGCCGCCTGGTTCTCAGGCAATCCGTCCGTCACGATCGGCATCGTCAAGCAGGCCACGGCCAATCCGCTCGACGTGTCGAAGGGCATCCGCGCCGCGCTGCCGGAGATCATCGACGATCTGCCGGACGGCATGACGATCGCGACCTCCTATGACACATCGGTCTTCATCGACCGCTCGATCCAAGCCGTCTACACGACGATCCTCGAGGCGGTCGTCCTCGTCGTGCTGATCATCTTCATCTTCCTGCGCTCGCTGCGCGCGACGCTGATCCCGCTTGTCACCATCCCGGTGTCGCTCGTCGGCTCGTTTGCGCTGATGTATGCCTTCGGCTTCACGGTCAACACGCTGACGCTGCTCTCGATGGTGCTGGCGATCGGCCTCGTCGTGGACGACGCCATCGTGGTTCTGGAGAACGTCCACCGCCATATCGAGGACGGGATGGAGCCGAACGCCGCGGCGATCCGCGGCATCAACGAGATTGCCTTCGCCGTTGTGGCGATGACGCTGACCCTGGTCGCGGTCTATGCGCCGATGGCCTTCTCGACCGGGCGGACGGGCAAGCTCTTCATCGAGTTCGCGCTGACGCTGGCGGGAGCCGTGCTGGTCTCGGGTTTCGTCGCGCTGACCTTGACGCCGATGATGTGCGCCAAGCTACTCCGGCACAATGAAAGCCATGGCTGGCTCTACAATCTGCTCGAGCGCGGCTTCAATGCCCTGTCGCGCGGCTACAAGGCCTCGCTGCGCGGGGCTTTGGCGATCCGCCCGGTGATCGTGCTGCTGGCGCTCGGTGTCGCCGGCGGCAGCTATTTCTTCTTCACCAATCTGCGCTCGGAACTGGCGCCGGTCGAGGATCGCGGCAGCTTCACTGTCATCGGCGTGGCGCCGGAAGGCTCGACGATGAACTTCACGGCGGAATATGCCCGCCGCGCGGAAGAGTTCTTCAAGCGCTTCCCGGACGTCCAGACCAATCTCGTCATCGTCGGCTTCCCGGATGTGACGCGCGCGCTGGCCTTCGCCCGGCTCAAGCCCTGGGAGGAGCGCGGCACGAAGCAGCAGGACATGGTGGCCGAGATCAACCGCAGCCTGTCGCAGGTGCCCGGCATCCGGCTCTTCGCCACCAATCCGCCTTCGCTCGGCCAGGGCGGCGCCAACAGCAGGCCGGTGGAGTTCGTCCTGCGCTCGTCCGAGCCCTATGAGCAGATCAAGCAGTATGTCGACGCGCTCCTGGCCGAAGTCGCCGGCTCGCCCGCACTGACCAATCTCGAATCCAACCTCATCCTCGACAAGCCGCAGATCAAGGTCTCGATCGACCGCCAGCGCGCGGCGGATGTCGGCGTCGGCGTGGACGTCATCGGCCGCACGATGGAAACCCTGCTCGGCGGGCGGCAGGTGACCCGCTTCAACATGAATGGCGAGCAATACGATGTGGTCATCCAGGTCGGCGGGGAGGATCGCAACACGCCGCAGGCTCTCCAGTCGATCTATCTGATGGGCCGGGGCGGCGCGGTGGTGCAGCTCTCCAGCCTGGTCAAGGTCGAGGAGACGGTCGCGCCGAAGGAGCTGATCCGCTTCAACCAGCTCCGTGCGGCGACGATCACCGCCGTGCCCGCCCCCGGCTATTCGCTCGGCGATGCTCTGGCCGTGCTGGAACAGGCCTCGGCCCGCGTCCTGCCGAAGACGGTCCAGATCGACTATTCCGGCCAGAGCCGCGAGTACAAGCAGTCTGGCGCCTCCATCGCGATCGTCTTCCTGCTGGCGCTGGGCTTCATCTATCTCGTGCTGGCCGCCCAGTTCGAGAGCTTCATCGATCCGGTCGTGATCATGGTCTCGGTGCCGCTCTCGCTCACGGGCGCGCTCGCGGCACTCTACTTCGCCGGCGGCACGATGAACGTCTACAGCCAGATCGGCCTGATCACCCTCGTCGGCCTCATCACCAAGCACGGCATCCTGATCCTGGAGTTCACCAACCAGCTCCGCGAGGAGGGCAAGGAGATGATCGATGCCCTGGTCGAGGCGGCGGAACTGCGCCTGCGACCGATCCTCATGACCACGGGCGCGATGGTGCTGGGCGCCGTGCCGCTGGCCCTGGCCCATGGCGCGGGCGCCGAAAGCCGCTCGCAGATCGGCTGGGTCATCGTCGGCGGCATGACCTTCGGCACGCTGCTGACGCTCTATGTGGTGCCGGTCGCCTATTCCTATCTCGCGAGCAAGAAGCGCTCCGTGCATGGGCATGTGGTGAAGGAGACGCCGGCGGCGCATCCCCAGCCCGCGGAGTAAACTCAGCCGTCATTGCGAGCGTAGCGAAGCAATCCAGACAGCTGTGCCCGTGAGATGGATTGCTTCGCTACGCTCCCGATGACGGCCGCTGCATGATCAGCGGAGATCGTCGTAGAGGTCCCGCCATTCCGGATTCGTTGATTCAATCAGGATCAGCTTTCTAGCCCGCGATCCGCCTTTGAGCTGCTTCTCGCGTGCGATCGCTTCATCCATTCGCTCGTGGCGCTCGTACCAGACGAGCGTCTTGCAGCCGTAGCGCTTCGTAAAGCCGGGCACGGCGCCGGTGCGATGCTGCCATGCGCGCTCGGCGAGATTTGCGGTGACGCCTGTGTAGAGTGTGCCGTTGCGTCGGCTTGCCATGATGTAGACGGTCGGTTCGCGCATCCGATTGGCCCCATCGTCATTGCGAGCGCAGCGAAGCAATTCAGGGGCCGTCGAGCAAAGCGCTGGATTGCTTCGCTGCGCTCGCAATGACGGTTAGCTACTGCAGGCGCACCGAGACGCTCTCGCTGGCGCCGGTGCCGTCGATGACCGAAATCCGCAGGAAGCCCTTGCCCGGTGGCTGCCATGTCGCTTCGCGCCGCCGCGTCGGAGGGATAACCGGCGCGCCATCGACCAGCCAAGTATAAGGTGGCGCGCCGCCGGCGACCTTGAGATTGAGCTCGGGCCGCCCGTCGGCGGCCGAGGCGGCGAGGTCGATCCGGGCTCCTTCGGGCGGGAATGCGAGCCTCAGCGACGGTGTCGTCATCGCGACCACTGTCTTCGGAACGTCCTGGCGCAGATGGCGCAGCGGGGGCGGCAGCTGGGCGCTCGTCGCCACGATGCTGTCGCGCGGCTGCGGGAAGGGGCGCGGGTCGAGGCCGATCCGCGCGAAGGCGTCGAACAGGATCGGGGCCGCGACGACCCGCCCGACGAGGCCCGGCACGGCGCCGTTGTCAGCGCGGCCGACCCAGACGCCGATCGTGTGCCTGCGGTCGAAGCCGACCGCCCAGGCATCGCGATAGCCATAGGATGTGCCGGTCTTGAAGGCGATGCGGCCGGGCACGGCATTGAGCGGCGGCGGCGCGCCGAGCAGCGTGTCGGCGACATACCAGGCGGCGACCGGCTCGACGAGGCGCGGCGAAGGCGCGTCTTCCCCTCCCGCCCGCACCCGCAGCGGCGCGATGTCCCCACCACGCGCCAGCCCGACATAGAGGCGTGTCAGGTCCTGCAGGGTGATGCCGAGCCCACCGAGGCCGACGGCGAGGCCGGGAGCGCCGCCTTCCTTCGGCATGGCGACCGCGACCCCGGCATCGCGCAGTCGCGACAGGAACCGCTGAGGCCCGAGCGCCGAGAGCAGTTCGACCGCCGGCACGTTGAGCGAGAGCTGCAGCGCCTTGCGGGCCGAGACCATGCCCTGGAAGGTCATGTCGAAGTTCTCGGGCACGTAGAGTCCGTAGCGCGCCGGCCGGTCCTCCAGCATCGTCTCGGGATGGGCGATGCCGTTGTCGAAGGCGAGCGCGTAGATGAAGGGCTTGAGCGCCGAGCCCGGCGAGCGCAGCGCCCGCGTCAGGTCGAGCGAGCCGGCCCGCTCGGCGGCGAAGTAGTCGACGCCGCCGACCGAGGCGCGGATCTCGCCGGTCTCGTTGTCGACCGCGAGAATGGCGATCGAGACCTGCGGGCTGAGGCCCAGGCTGCGGTCGCGGGCCAGCGCTTCCAGCGCCGCCTGCAGCCGCGCATCGAGGCTGAGGCGATGGCTGCGGGCGGCCGGCGCCTCGGCCACGACCTGTTCGGCGACATGGGGGGCGAGGTTGGGGAAGGGCTTGCGCGCCGTCGGGACCGGCTCGTCTCGCGCGGCGGCGATTTCGGCTGCGGTGGCGAGGCCAGCCTCCGCGACGCGGGCCAGTACCCGGTCGCGGGCCTTGCGGGCGGCCTCGGCGAAGCGATCGGGCCGGCGCGTCTCGGGCGATTGCGGCAGGGCGACGAGCAGCGCGGCCTCGGCGGTCGAGAGGCGCTTCGGCTCCTTGCCGAACCAAGCGAGGCTGGCTGCGCGCACGCCCTCGAGATTACCGCCGAAGGGGGCGAGCGTCAGGTAGAGGTCGAGGATTTCGGTCTTGGTGAAGCGCCGCTCGAGTTCGACGGCGCGCACCGCCTGGCGGAGCTTGGCGGCGAGGCTGCGCTCCTCGCGGGGCTCCAGCAGGCGCGCGACCTGCATGGTCAGGGTCGAGCCGCCGGAGACGATTCGGCCGTTCCACAGCATCTGGCCGGCCGCGCGCACGAGCCCAAGCGGATCGATGCCGGCATGGCTGTCGAAGCGCCTGTCCTCATAGGCCTTGAGCATGGCGAGATAGCGCGGATCGACGTCGCCCGTGCCGACCGGGAGTTTCCAGCGGCCGTCCGCCGTCAGGAAGGGGCGGAGAAGCTTGCCGTCCCTGTCGAGCACGACGGTCGAGCGCTCGGTCGCGGCCGTAAGGTCGAGCGGCGGGAGGGTGGTTGCGTAGTGGAGGAGCGAGCCGGTCGCGGCGGTGAGGAGCAGGGCGAGCGATGCGGCTGCGATCTTCAGCTTGCGGAAGCGAGCGGGCGCTGACCCCTCCCCCTCGTGGGGAGGGCCAGGGGTGGGGCGCGCAAAGGCAGATTCGTCCGCTTCTTCGCTCGCGGGGTGCCGATCCAGCGCATCATTCGCAAGTTGCTCGCCTGGCGGGACGCCCCCCACCCCCAGCCCCTCCCCACGAGGGGGAGGGGAGGAGCCTGACCTAGACTCGTGCGAGCTCACGCCTTCACCGCGCCGAGGCGATGTCCACGGTGCCGAAGGCGGTGCGCCCGAAGCGGTCGGGACGGTACATGTCCTCGATGACGGCTGCAGGCGCCACATAACGACCGGGCGAGACGGCGCGGGTGATGTAGGCGACCGTGTAGACGAGCTTCTGGTCCTTGCTGCCGGAGCGCTCGAAGGCGGCGACATAGCGGTCGTCGCGCGCCTCCGTATGGACGGGGATGACCTCCTGCTTCAGCCAGTCGAGACCGGCGACCGAGGCGCCTTCGGTGAGGTTCGCGTTCTCGATCTCGAGCCCGGCGGGGATGGGGTCGACGAGGAGCAGGCGGCCATAGCGGCTGGCCGGCTCCGTCACCGTCAGCGCGACGACATAGCGTTCGTTCTGGCGCAGCCGGGCCGGGTCGGCCTTCTCGCCCTTCATCGTGTAGATCACGCGGTCCAGTCCGAAGCCCTGGTTGAGGGCGGGCTCGGCGCCGGTCGGGATCCCGGCCACGGTGATGACAGCCTGCGCCGTGGCGGCGGCGGGGTTGGCGACCGTCAACGGCTTCTGCTCCAGCGCCGCAGCGGGAATCGTGCGGTAGAGCGGCCCCTTCCGCTCCGTGCCGTCCACGGTCAGCGTCATGCCTTCGGCATCCTTCGCCATCGCCTGGGCGGCGAGCACCATCCAGGCCTGTTCCTGGGTCGAGGTGTAGCGGGCGCTGTTGCGGGCGCCGTCGAGGATGGCGGCGGCGCGGCCGATCTCGGCTCGGTCGCCGGCCGATTCCGCGATCAGCGCCAGAACCGCCGCGCCATCGCGCAGGCGCGAGCCGTAATCGGGCCGCGACAGGCCGTCGTCGCTGCGCTCCTGCAGCCCGGCGAGCGCGCTGACGAAGGCGGCGCGGCCGCGGCCGCGATCGCCGAGCGCCGAGAGCGCCGCACCGATCTGGGCGCGGGCCATGGGCGTGGCGAAATCGGCGAGCTTGTTGTCGGCGAGGTAGCGCAGATCGCCCATCACCGGCCGGCCGTTGCGGGCGAGCACATAGAGGGCGTAGGCGATTCCGGCCGCTTCCTCCTTGACGATCTCGCCGGTGTTGACGACCTGGTTGCGCAGCCGGTCGAGCGCGAGGTTGAACGCGGTCTGCGGCACGGCGAACTGGCGTTCGCGGGCCCGCGTCAGGAAGTCCGCCGTGAAGGCGTCGAGCCAGAGATCCTCGCCGCCGACGCCCCAGAGCCCGAAGGAACCGTTGGCACCCTGGCGAGCGAGCACGCGCTCGATCGCGTTCTGCACCCGCTCATCGGCATTGGCGTCGAGTGCGAGATGCTCGAGCGAGGCGAGCCGGTTGACATGGAGCAGCGGCATGGCGCGGCTCACCGTCTGTTCGGTGCAGCCATAGGGGTAGCGGTCGAGCGCCTTCAGCAGGCCGGGCACGTCGAGCGCGGCGAGCGGCGAGACGGAGACCGAGACCTGGCCGGAGCCGGGCACGAGATCGGCCAGGAGATCGGCCGAGACCGTGATCGCGCCACCATTGCCAGGGATCGGGCGCACGATCCGGCGCGCGATCGTGGCCGCGGAGGGCTGCACCCGGACGGCGAGGTTCTGCACGGTGCCGACGCCGCCGGGTCCGCTGATGCGGACATCGAATTCGGCGCGGCCGAGCCCCGCGGCGGTGACGGGGATCGTCATCTGCGCCTTGGCGCCCGCGGCGAGCTGGATCGTCCGGCGGGTGGCGTCGGCCGGCACCAGCACCGGGCCGCGGATGTCGAGATCGACGACATAGGGGCCGGCCGGGCCCTCGACATTGTCGATCTGGAGGTGGAAGCGTGACTGGTCGCCGATGGCGAGGAAGCGCGGCAGGGTCGCCTGCGCCACCACCTGATCGCGCACGATGACGTCCGTACTCGCCTGTCCGGTTCGGCCGGCCGACCAGGCGACCGCCATGACGCGCAGCGAGCCGTTGAAGGCCGGCAGCTCGAAATCGATCTTTGCCACGCCGTCGGGACCGACCTTGACCACGCCGGAGTAGCGGGCGACCGGCTCCTGCGTCGGCTTCTCGCCTTCGAGGGCGGGCGCGGCGTCGCCGCCGCTGCGGATCGCGCCGCGCGTGCCCTGCATGCCGTCGATCAGGTAGCCGTAGAGGTCGCGCAACTCGTGGCCGATCTGGCGTTGGCCGAAGAAGAACTTGCTCGGGTCCGGGCTTTCGAAACGGGTCAGGTTGAGGATGCCGACATCGACCGCGGCGACGGTGACGAAAGCCTCCTCGCCGGCCCGCGCGCCGGTGACCTTCACCGGCAGCGACAGGGTCGTGAGCGGGCGCACGAGGGTGGGTGCACCGAGATCGAGCGTCAGCGTGCGGCTCTCCTTGCCGATCGAGAACCAGGACAGGCCGATCGCCCGGCCGGGCAGGCGCTTGGCGGCGGCATCCATCGGCCGGTGGGCCAGCGCGACGAGATAGGCCCCGGCGCCCCATTCGGCCTTGACCGGGACGGTCGCGGTGGTGCCGCCCGCCGCGATATCGATGGTGCGGAGGTCGACGACGCGGTCGGTGATGACCGCGAGCGTCGCCTTGCCGGCGAAGCGGGGGCTGAGGCGGAGAGTCAGGTTTTCGCCATCGGCATAGGCCGCCTTGTCGATGGCGACATCCAGCACGTCGGGCGTGTCGGCGGTCTTGTCGGCCTCGTAGCCGACGCTGAAGGAGACCGAGGTTTCGGTTGAGTCCGGCCCGTCGGCTGCGACGTCGAGCCGGTAGTTGCCCCATTCGACCGGCGCGGCGATGCGGGCCGGCGCGGCCTCTGAGACCGCGACCTCGCCATCGGCGACGCGGCGGGTCGACTTGACGCCCTCATAGTTCCAGCGGCCGTCCTGGAAGAACCACTGATAGTTGCGGGTGACCTTGGACAGCGTCCATTTCACGCCCGCCCTGGCGAGGCGACGGCCATCGCCATTGGCCATGATGACGTCGAAACTCGCGGTCTGGCCGTTGCCGAGCTCGCCCTCCTTGAAGGCCTTGCGCACGCCGATGGCGGCGCCCTTGGGCACGATCGGCAGCGTCACCGAGCGGGCGATGGCGCGCCCGCCGGGCTCGCCGACGCGGATGGTGAACTCGGCCTCGAGCGGGCGGTTGGTCTCGGGCTGGGTGACGGGGTTGGTCACGGTGACCTTGCCGCTCGCGTCGGTCGTGGTGCTTTCCTCGAACTCGGACTGGACCGGCTCGAAAGCCTCGTCGGTGAGGCCGACCTGATAGCCGGCGAAACCGGGGATGGCCGACTGGGCGGCGGCGCGGATCGTCATCGAGCCGGTGACGTCGAGGCCTGAGCCCGGTGCGCCATAGAGATAGCGGGCGCTGAGGTCGATCTCGGCCGGCTGGCCCGCCTGCAGGACGGGCGCCTTTGGCGTCAGGGTCAGTTCGAGCCGCTCGGGAACGTAGTCCTCCACCAGGAAGGAGACCTCGCCGATCGCGGGGCCCTTGGGATCGGCATAGGCCTGGACGCGCCAAGTGCCGGTCGCGGCGCCTGACAAAAGCGGGATCGAATGGGCGCGGCCGCCGGCGCCCTGGTCCTCGACCTGACGGCGGCGATACTCGACGCCGTCGGGCCGCTTGACGACGAGCGTCAGCGGCAGGCCGGTGACGGCGGCGCCGCGGGCATCACGCAGCAGGGTGGTGAGGTAGACCGTCTCGCCGGAGCGATAGACGCCGCGCTCGGTGTAGAGATAGGCATCGAGGCCGGCCGGGGCGACGCGGCCCTTCACGCCGCGATCCGAGAGATCGAAGGCCGTCTGCTTCAGGTCGAGGAAGCCGTAATCCTCGGCGAGCGAGGCGGTGACGAGGCCCGGCGCCAGGCCGCCCTGGCCCTTGGCGAGGCCTGCATCGAAGCGGGCATAGCCATTGGCGTCGGAGCGGAGCGTCGCCAGCACCTCGTTGTTCCTCGCCAGCAGGCGCAATTCGGCATTGGCGACGGGGGCGGCGTCGGAGAGCGAACGCACCAGCACATGCACGCCGTCGGGGCCGGAGAAGGAGGTCAGGCCGAGATCGGAAACGACAAACCACTGCGTTGCGCGCGTCGTGCCATCGTCATAGTCGCCATCGCCGTCGGAGGGCGTAGGCGCCCGGCCACCGCTGGGCTTCGCGAACATCACATAGACGCCGGGCTTGAGCGCGCCGACGGCCTCCACCACCGGGAAGGCGGTGACGACGTCCTTGTTCAGCTCGGATTTGACCTCCATCGAGCCGGTCCAGACGCGCTGGCCCTTGTCGTTCTCGATCTGCTTCGACTGGTAGGCGCCGAGCTGGCCGAGGAAGTCGTCGGAATGGACCGAATTGATCAGGTTGCGGTCGCCGATCCGCATGACCTCGAGGTCGAGCCTGTCGCTGTTGACCGATACGACCGGGATGCCCTGCTGGCCCGTGCGCGGCAGGACGTAGTTCTTGCCGGTGAAGCGCACCGAAGGCGTGCGATCGCGGACATAGACCTCGTAATCGGCGGATTTCAGCAGCTTCTCGTCGGGGATCGCCGAGGGCACGCCCTGGCGGATGACGAAGGCGTAACGCTCGCCATGGCGCAGGCCATCGACGCAGATCTGGCGCTCCTCGCCCGTGACCGCGAAGTCGCCCTTGCCGCCGGAGATCGCGACGTAAGGCGCGAAATCGACACGGCCGCGGGCGAGCGGTTCGGAGAACTCGAAGCAGGCGCGCGGGCTCGCCGCATCGGCATCGACCTTGTTGCCAGTCAGGCGGAAGCCGCGCTGCTCGCGCAGGCCTTCATAGGCAGTGCGCAGCGAAGCATTGTCGACGAGATCGAGGCTGAGGCGGTAGGTCGTCAGCGCCGGGCGCCAGAGTTCGTTCTTCTCGAAGATGCGGGCGAGCAGGCCCAGCGAGGCGGCCTCGTCATTGCGGCTCGTGGCGCGCTGATAGGCGAGATAGGCGGCGCTGATGGCGCGCTCGCGCAGTTCCCAGCGCTCGCGATAGTCGCGCGGCTCGATGGCGTTGGCCGCGCGCGCCATCAGGCGCCAGCCAGCGGCATTGGCGGGCTCGGCGACGACGGCGGCATTGGCCTGGGGCAAGGCGGCGCGGGCATCCCCCCGCGAGAGCGCAGCCTCGCCCGCGCGCACGAGATCGGCTGCCGCGCGGGCGCCGGCCGAGACCTCGCGCTTGAGGCGTTCCTCCAGCCGCTGCCCGTCGGCGGCGAGATCGTTGCGGACATAGGCCTTCTGCGCGAAGGCCGGGTGGGCGGCGAGGCTCAGGCCCAGAACCAGCGCGAGGCGGGGCAACAGGCGCATGGGCATTTCCTCCAGAGGACGTCCCGCATTCCGCCAGCTCAAGACAAAGACCGGATGACGGGTATGGTCGCGGCGGCAGGCTATCACCGGCATCGATTGGCGCAATCCGAAAGCGCGCGGCGGGTGGGCGGAGGGCGTTGGCTCCCCGCGATCGGCTGCCGGAAACGCTTGCAGGGGCTGTCGATCTGACGCTCAATGCCGGCCGTCGGGGTGGGAGGCGATCATGAGAGCCCGTTCGTTGCATCTGATCGTGTCTGCGGCGCTGATGCTGCCTGTCTGCGCGGCGCTGTCCGCCGGGGCGCTCGCACAGGCCCCCGCCGCCGCGGCCAATCCCCAAATCGCTGCGGCGCAGGTGAGCTTTGAGAGCCTGCCCGAGGCCGAACGCCGCGCGATTCAGGCCGATCTGATCTGGAGCGGGCATTTCAACGGCGCTGTCAGCGGCAGCTACGGGCCGCTGACTTTCCGCGCGATCAACGCCTTCAAGGCGGGGAAGGGCGCGCCCGACGGGTTGCTGACCCCGGCCGAGCGGCGCAGCCTTGCCCAATCGGCTCAGGCGGCGCGCGAGGCGGCGGGCTTCCGCGTCATCGCCGACGAGCGCACCGGTCTGCGGATCGGCATCCCGGCTGCGGTCCTGCCGAAACGGGATGTCTCGCCCTCCGGAAGTCGCTGGCAGAGCGCCGACGGCAAAATCACGCTGGATACCTCGGCGACGCCGCCGGGCGAGACGCTGGAGGCCGTCTACGAGAAGGCCACCGCGCCGACGCCGAACAATCCGGGCCGCAAGATCACCTACAAGCTGCTGCGGCCCGATTTCTTCGTCGTCACCGGCGAGACGCCGACCGGCAAGTTCTACCGCAGGCTCGCCTCGGGACCGTCGGGGTTGCGGGGCTTCTCGATCGGCTACGACAAGGCTCTGGCCGCTTCGGTCGACAAGCTCGTCATCGCGATCGCGGCCAGCTTCGAGCCGTTCCCGACCGGTCCGCTGCCCCAGGCTCCGGCCGTCGCCTCGGCCAGCGGGCCGACAGCCGGATCCGCCATCGCGGCCACGGCAGTCTCGGCAGCGGCTGCGCGGCCGACGGAGCGACATGCGACCGGCGTCGCCCTGGGCGAGCGCCTCGTCGCGACGGCGGCGGCAGGCATTGACGGCTGCCGGACGCTGCGCGCCGGAGGGCGCCTCGCGCGGCTGCGAGGGGTGCCCGAAGCGGGCCTTGCGCTGCTCGATATCGAGGGCGGGGCAGCCCTGGCCGCGCCGGCCGCCCGCTCCGAGCCGCCTGCGGAGGGGGAGGATCTCGTGCTCCTGGCCTTCGGCGAGGAGGGAGGCCGTCGCGTGCCTGTTGCCTTGCCAGGCCGGATCGTCGCGGGCGCGGCCGGTCCGGCCGTCCTGGCGCCACTCCAGCCTGGACAGGCGGGGGCGGCTGCCTTCGACCGGCAGGGCCGCCTCGCGGGCCTCGTCACGGGCAATCCGTCCGACCGCGTGCTGATCGCAGGGGTCGCGCCGCAGCGCAGCCATGCGCTGGCGGCTGCGGCCGCGGTCCAGGCGGCGGCGAGCCGGGCTGGCGCGCCGCTGGTCTTGGCTCCTGCAGGAAGCGCCGACCGGAGCACCGGCGCCATCGTGGATGCGCGTGCGTCTGCGATCCTGCCGATCCTCTGCGGGTTGTAGAATTCCCTCGGAAGACGGTTGTCTCCGCGGCCGCAATCGGTTCAGATGCAACCGTCTACGCAAGAGCGCCCCGTCACGGGCGAGGAGCGCTCGGTCACTAAATCGATTTAGGGAGAGGAACCGAATGACCGACAACATCAGCAGGCGAAGCGTTCTGGCCGGGGCGGCCGCCGTCGGCGCATCGGGGCTCATCGCAGCCCCCGCCATCGCTCAGGCCAAATGGCCGAGCCGTCCGATCACCCTCGTCTGCCCCTGGGGAGCTGGCGGCGGGACCGATGCGACGGCTCGCATCGTTGCCGCCATCCTCGAGAAGAACCTCGGGCAGCCGGTCAACGTCGTGAACCGCACCGGCGGTTCCGGTGTCGTCGGCCACTCCGCCATCGCGACGGCGGCGCCGGACGGCTACACGATCGGCATGATCACGGTGGAAATCACCATGATGCACCATCAGGGCCTGACGGACCTCAACCCGACCAGCTTCACGCCGCTGGCGCTGATGAACGAGGATCCGCCGGGCGTCCAGGTCAAGGCGGATTCGCCGTACAAGGACATCAAGGCGCTCGCGGACGCGATCAAGGCCGCGCCCGAAGGCAAGTTCAAGGCCTCCGGCACCGGCCAGGGCGGCATCTGGCATCTCGCCCTGATCGGCTGGCTGCAGGCGATGGGGCTGAAGCCGAACCATGTCGCATGGGCGCCGTCGAACGGGGCGGCCCCGGCGATGCAGGATCTCGCCGCCGGCGGCATCGACATCGTCACCTGCTCGGTGCCCGAGGCTCGCGCCATGATCGACGCCGGCAAGGCCAAGTCGCTCGCCATCATGGCGAAGGCCCGCAACCCGCAGTTCAAGGACGTGCCGACGCTGAACGAGACGCTCGGCATCAACTACTCCGTCGGCGCCTGGCGCGGCATTGCCGGGCCGAAGGGTCTGCCGGAAGCCGTGCAGGCGACGCTGATGACGGAGCTCAAGAAGGCCTTCGACTCGAAGGAGTTTCAGGACTTCATGAACGCGCGCGGCTTCGGCATGACCTATCAGGACCAGAAGGGCTTCGCCGCCTTCATGGCCGAGGGCGACAAGGCGATGGGTTCCGCCATGAACGCGGCCGGTCTCGCCAAGAAGCCGGCGTAACGGTTCTGACGACCGCGACCGCGCGACATCTGCGGTCGCGGTCACGCCATCGTCCCGGTGCCGCGCGCACCGGGATGCGTCCTGTCTCAGAAAGTCTGTCCGATGCGCTTCAACGATGCCGTCGTCGGCACCGCGTTCCTGCTGATCGCCGGCGCGATGATCGCGATGACCTTCACGTTCCCCCCTTTCCCGGGCCAGAAATACGGCCCGAGCCTGTTCCCCCGGATCATCGGGGGCGGGATCATCCTCTTTTCCTTGCTGCTGATGCTGCGTGAATGGCGGGCCGGAGGACGCCCGTTGCTGGTGCTCGATGGTTGGGCCCGCAGTCCGCGGCGGCTGGCCTCCTTCGCACTGATGCTGGCGGCGATGCTGTTCTACCTCGTCGCGTCCGAGCCGCTCGGCTTCATCCCGACCGCCTTCCTGATCCAACTCGTTCTGTTCCTGTGGTTCGGCGTGCGGCCGGTCATCGCACTGATCGTGGCGGTCGTGATGACGATCGCGGTGCAATACTTCTTCGGCAACCTCATGCGAGTTCCGCTGCCGCGCGGCATCCTCGACAGCGTGCTCTGAGGAGACCGGCATGACAGCGATTTCAACCGCCTTCGGGCTGGTTTTCGACCCGACCGTTCTCGCGGTCATCATGGGTTCGGCCATGTTCGGCATGTTCGTCGGCGCCATGCCCGGCCTGACGGCAACGATGGCGACGGCGCTGCTGGTGCCGGTGACCTTCTTCATGGCGCCCGTTCCGGCGCTAGGGGCGATCGTCACCGCCACCGCGATGGCGATCTTCGCGGGCGACATTCCCGCCGCGATGCTGCGGATGCCGGGCACGCCGGCCTCGGCCGCCTATGCCGACGAGAGCTACGAGATGACCAAGAAGGGTCAGCTCGATCTCTGCATGGGCGTCAACCTGGTGTTCTCGGTGCTGGGTGGCATCTTCGGCGTCGTCATCCTGATTGTGCTGGCGCCGGTGCTGGCCGAGGTCGCGATCAATTTCTCGTCCTTCGAGTATTTCTGGCTGGCCTGCCTCGGCCTGACCTGCGCCGTCTTCATCGGTACAGGGGACCCGTTGAAGGGCCTGCTGTCGCTCTTCATCGGGCTGGCGATCGGCTGCATCGGCATCGATCCCGCGGCAGGACAGCCGCGCTTCACCTTCGGCAATGTCGATCTGCTCTCCGGCATCAATTTCATTCCGACACTGATCGGCATGTTCGCGGTTTCCGAACTGCTGCGCGGCGCCGTGACGATGGAGAAGGGCGGGGCCGTCGTTGCCCAGGCCGTCGGCAGCCTGATGACCGGCGTCGGGGGTGTGTTCAAGAAGTACTGGTTCAACTTCCTGCGCGGCTCGACGATCGGGACGGTGATCGGCGCCCTACCGGGCGCGGGGGCCGACATCGCGGCCTGGGTTTCCTATGCGGTCTCCAAGAAGACGTCCAAGGAGCCGGAGAAGTTCGGAACCGGCCATATCGAGGGCATCGTCGACTCGACCTCCGCCAACAACTCCGCGCTGGGCGGCGCCTGGATTCCGGCGCTCGTCTTCGGCATCCCGGGCGATTCGATCACGGCCATCGTCATCGGTGTGCTCTACATGAAGGGGATGAATCCGGGGCCGAGCGTGTTCCTGCAGACGCCGGAGCTGATCTACGCCGTCTTCATCATCTTCATTCTCGCCAATTTGATCATGTTCCCGCTCGGCTGGGCGGCGATCAAATCGGCCAAGCAGATCCTGCGGGTGCCGCGCAACATCCTGCTGCCGATCATTCTGATCTTCTGCATCGTCGGCTCCTACGCCATGACGAACTCGCTCTATGGCGTGGTTCTGATGGTGGTGATGGGCATTTTCGGTTGGCTGCTGGAAGAGCATGGCGTGCCCGTGGCGCCGCTGATCCTCGGGCTCGTGCTCGGCGAGATGCTGGAGCAGAACTTCATGTCGTCGATGATCAAGGCGGACGGGTCGCTGATCGGCTTCCTGTCGCGACCCATTGCCGGGGTGCTCGGTGTCTGCACGATGGCGATCTGGGCCTTCATGATCTGGAAGGCGCTGCCCTTCGGCGCCTCGCGAGCGGCCGTGGGCACGGACGGCGCCAAGGCCTGACGTCGTCGCGATGACAGGGTCGGGAAGGCGCCAGCCTCCCGACTTCTCTCAGCGCTTGAGGAAGGCGGCGAAGGCGGCCTGGGCCTCGGCCGAGCGAAGGCGCTCGCCGAAATGCCGTGCCTCCGTCGCCAGCGTCTCGGCGACGCTCGCAGCCTGACCGCGCTTGAGCAGCATCTTGGTCAGCGCCACGGATTGCGGCGGCAACGCCGCCAGCGCCTTGGCCTTGTCGAGTGCGGCCTCCAGCGCCTTGCCCTCGGCGACGACGCCATTGAGAAGGCCGGCCTCCAGCGCCGCCTGGGGGCCGAAGCTCTCGCCCAGCATCAGCAGTTCGGCCGCGCGCTTGGAGCCCGCCGCGAGCGGCAGCAGATAGCTCGACGCGCCCTCCGGGCAGAGGCCGAGCGTGACGAAGGGCATGCGGAATAGCGCGCCCGTTCCGGCGAAGGCGAGGTCGCAATGCAGCAGCATCGTCGTGCCGATGCCGACGGCGAAACCCTCCACCGCTGCGACGACCGGCTTTGTCGCCGTTGAGATCGTGCCGAGGAAATCCATCGCGACGCGGGCGCCGTCATCGGCGGAAGCCGCGAAATCGCGGATGTCGTTGCCGCTGGTGAAACAGCCGCCCGCGCCGGTGACGAGGATGGCGCGGATCTCGGCATCGGCTTCCGCCGCGGCGAACGCGTCGATCAGGCCGAGATAGCTGGCGCGGTCGAGTGCGTTCTTGCGCTCGGGCCGGTTCATCGTGATCTGCAGTACGCCGGGCGCCACGGTTTCGGTCAGAACGGCGCTGCTCATCCCCGGATCTCCATCCCTCAAGCCCGGCCGGGTTCCGCGCATCGATGCTCCTGGGCCCGGCTCTCGCAGGCAGGCTTGGCATGCCGCTTCGGCGGGGGTCAAGCCGGAGCCCTGCTTGACAAAGGGGACCTGCGCCATGTCCTCCTTCGCCCTCGGCCGGCCACGCCCCAGTGCCGGCACAGCAGGGACGCATGCCTATGGAGACCGTCCGGCTCGCCCGTCAGGGCGAGATCGCGATCGCGACGATCGACAACCCTCCCGTCAACGCTCTCGGCCAGGCCCTGCGGGCCGATCTCGCCCGCGTCATCGCGGAGGCGGGCGCCGATCCGACGGTGAGCGCCATCGTGCTGGCGGCGGCGGGCCGCGCCTTCATCGCCGGCGCCGATATCAGCGAATTCGGCAAGCCGCCGCTTTCGCCCTATCTGCCGGACGTGCTCGATGCGATCGAAGCCTGCTCGAAGCCGGTCGTCGCCGCGATCCAGGGGGCGGCGCTCGGCGGCGGTCTCGAGGTCGCGCTCGCCTGCCATGGCCGCGTCGCGGCGCCGACCGCGTCGCTCGGCCTGCCCGAGGTCAAGCTCGGCCTGATCCCCGGTGCGGGCGGCACGCAGCGCCTGCCGCGGCTGATCGGAGCGGCGAAGGCCTTTCCGATGATGCTCTCGGGCGAGCCCGTCAATGCCGGCAAGGCGCTGGAGCTCGGGCTGGTCGATGCGGTGACGGGCGAGGATCTCATTGCCGCCGCCGTGGCGGAGGCGCGCGCGCTGGCGGGACGCGGCGCGCCGCTGCGCCTCAGCGAGGCCGGCGCGAAACTGACGGCGGCCGATCGCGCGGCCTTCGAGGCGCTTGCCACCGATGCGATGAAGAAGTCCGGCGATCTGCCGAATGTCGCCGCCTTGATCGAGGCCGTACGCGGCGCCTTCGAACTGAACTTTGCGGAGGGGCTCGCCGTCGAGCGGGCGCTGTTCCTGAAGCTCGTCGCCGATCCGCGTTCGGCTGCGCTGCGGCACGTCTTCTTCGCGGAGCGCGAGATCGCTCGCGTGCCCGGCATCGGCGCGGACGTGCAGCCGCGCCCGATCGCAAAGGCTGCGGTGATCGGGGCTGGTACGATGGGCGGCGGCATCGCCATGTGCTTCGCCAATGTCGGCATCCCCGTGACACTGATCGAGCAGGAGCAGGCACAGATCGACAACGGCATGAACCGGGTCGCGGCGATCTATGAGATGTCGGTGACGCGCGGCTCGCTGACGCCGGAAAAGCGCGATGCGCGCATGGCGCTGATCACGCCTGCGGTCGGTCTCGCCGCTGCCGCCGAAGCCGACATCGTGATCGAGGCCGCTTTCGAGGAGATGGGCGTCAAGCAGCAGATCTTCGGCGCGCTCGACGGCATCGCAAAACCCGGCGCGATCCTTGCCAGCAACACCTCCTATCTCGACGTGGCCACGATCGCGGCGGCGACGCGCCGGCCGCAGGACGTGCTGGGGATGCACTTCTTTAGCCCGGCGAATGTGATGAAGCTGCTCGAAGTGGTGCGGCCGCAGGGCGTGGCCGAGGATACGGTGGTGACGGCGATGGCGCTGGGCCGCCGTCTCGGCAAGGTGCCGGTCGTGGTCGGCAACGGCTTCGGCTTCGTCGGCAACCGGATGCTCGAGGCGCGCACCCGCGCGACCGAGCGGCTGCTGATTGCCGGCGCGTTGCCGCATGAGGTCGATGCCGCGCTGACCGGCTTCGGCTTCAAGATGGGACCCTGCGCCATGGCCGATCTCGCGGGCAACGACATCGGCTGGCGCTCGCGCAAGGCGCGCGGCAAGACGGCGGCGGTGGCGGATGCGATCTGCGAGGCCGGCTGGTTCGGCCAGAAGACCGGGCGCGGCTATTTCCTCTATCCGGAGGGCGCGCGCAGCGGGCAGCGCGATCCGGAGGTCGAGGCGCTGATCGCGCGCATTTCCGAAGAGCAGGGCGTGACGCGGCGCAGCTTCTCGTCCGATGAGATCCTGTCGCGCCTGCTCGACCCGATGGTGAACGAGGGCGCGCGGATCCTGGAAGAGGGCATCGCGGCGCGACCCGGCGACATCGATGTGATCTGGCTCAATGGCTACAACTGGCCGGCCTGGCGCGGCGGGCCGATGTACTGGGCCGATACGGTCGGGCTCGGGGCCATCGTCGCTCGGCTGGAGCAGCAGGCGGCCGAGACCGGTGATGACACGCTGCAGCCGGCACCGCTGTTGCGCCGGCTCGCGGACGAAGGCAAGGGCTTCGCCGACCTCAAGGCGCGATCCGCCTGAGCGGGCGGGTCGACATCTCCACAGCACAAGGCAGGGAAGACACGCTCCATGACCGAAGCCGTCATCGTTTCCACGGCGCGCACGCCGATCGGCAAGGCCCATCGCGGGGCCTTCAACCAGGTCCGCGGCGCCGACATGGCGGCCCATGCGATCCGGCACGCGCTGCAGCGCGCTGGAGTCGAGCCCGAGGCGGTCGAGGAGGTGGTCCTGGGCTGCGGCTATCCGGAGGCGGCGACGGGGCTCAATGTCGCGCGTCATGCCGCGCTGGTCGCCGGCATCCCCGTCCAGTCGGCCGGGGTCACCGTCAGCCGCTTCTGCGCTTCGGGTCTAGAGGCGATCGCCCATGCCGCGCGGCGGGTGGTGATGGACGGGGTGCCGGTCGCTGTCGGCGGCGGCGTTGAATCCATCTCGCTGGTGCAGCCGGTGACCCGGCGCGACCTCGCCCAGAACGAGTGGCTGCTCGCCAACAAGCCGACGATCTACACGACGATGATCGAAACGGCCGACATCGTGGCGCAGCGCTATGGCATCTCGCGGCAGGCCCAGGACGAGTTCTCGCTGGCGAGCCAGCAGCGCACGGCCGCAGCCCAGGAGCGCGGTCTGTTCGACGACGAGATCGTGCCGATGAGCGCCGTGATGGCGGTCACCGACAAGGCGACCGGCGAGGTCAGCCAGAAGCCGGTGACGCTGGCGAAGGACGAAGGCAACCGGCCCGACACCACGCTGGAGGGGCTGCTCAAGCTCAAGCCCGTGCGCGGCGAGGACCAGTTCGTCACCGCCGGCAATGCCAGCCAGCTCTCGGACGGCGCCTCGGCCAGTGTCGTGATGTCGGCCGCTGAGGCGGCGCGGCGCGGTCTGTCGCCGCTCGGCATCTTCCGCGGTTTCGCGGCTGCCGGCTGCGAGCCCGACGAGATGGGCGTCGGTCCCGTCTTCGCGGTGCCTCGGCTGCTGGAACGCAACGGGCTCACCGTCGCCGACATCGATCTCTGGGAGCTGAACGAGGCCTTCGCCTCGCAGTCGCTCTATTGCCGCGACCGGCTCGGCATCGATCCCGACAAGGTCAATGTGAATGGCGGGGCGATCGCGATCGGCCATCCCTTCGGCATGAGCGGGGCTCGTCTCGTCGGTCACGCGTTGCTCGAAGGCCGCCGCCGCAAGGCGCGCTATGCGGTGGTGACGATGTGCGTGGCCGGCGGCATGGGCTGCGCCGGCCTGTTCGAGATCAACCCGGTCTGAACCAAACCGGCGCTGCCGCGTCTAGGTGAGGGCGCGCCGCCATGGGGCGGCGCCAGGGGGGAGATCCGAATCGTGGCCTCTGGACTGTTCGCACTGCTGGACGATATCGCTGGCATCGCCAAGGTGGCGGCGTCCTCGGTGGACGACGTGGTGGCGCAGGCGACCAAGGCCGGCACCAAGGCGGCCGGCATCGTCATCGACGACGCTGCCGTCACGCCACGCTATGCGGTGGGCTTCGCCGCCTCGCGCGAACTGCCGATCATCTGGAAGATCGCGCTCGGCTCGCTGAAGAACAAGCTGCTCTTCCTGTTGCCGGGCGCGCTGATCCTGGCGCTGGTCGCGCCCTGGCTGATCACGCCTCTCCTGATGATGGGCGGCGTCTATCTCTGCTATGAGGGCGCCGAGAAGATCGTCGAGCTGGTCGTGCCGCATGCCGCCGCGACGCCTGCGGAAGCCGGCAAGGCGGCGATCGATCCCAAGCTGCTCGAGGAACAGAAGATCGCCGGCGCGATCAAGACCGACTTCATCCTCTCGGCCGAGATCATGGCGATCACCCTGTCGACCGTCTCGACGGCCTCTTTCCAGATGCAGGCGATCGTGCTGGCGGTGGTCGGCATCGGCATCACCGCGCTGGTCTATGGCGCCGTGGCGCTGATCGTGAAGGCGGACGATGTCGGGCTCGCATTGGCCCAGCGCCGTTTTGCACCTGTGCGATGGTTCGGGCGCGCGCTGGTCGTCGGCATGCCGCATTTCCTCACCGTGCTGGGCGCCGTCGGGACGGCAGCCATGCTCTGGGTCGGAGGCGGCATCATCATTCACGGGCTGGAAGAGTTCGGGCTGACCACGCTGGGCCATGCCAGCCACGACATCGCCGCCGCGGCCGGCCGCTGGCTGCCTTTCGGCGGCATCGTCGAGTGGCTGGCAGGGGCGGTGTTCTCGGCCATCTTCGGGCTCGTCGTCGGCGGCGTCGCGATCGTCGTGATGCACTATGCCGTCGAGCCCGTGCTCAAGCGCGTGCGCGGCGCCTGATCCTCAATCCAGCCAGGTGGTGAAACCCTCGACCGGCTCGCGCTCCGCGACGAGGCCATTCTGGGGCGCCGCCGGATCGGCATGGCCGATGGCGATGCCGCAGACCACGATCTCGCTTTCGGGGATGGCGAGTTCGCGCCGCACCACCGGGTGAAAGCGGGCAAAGATCGCCTGCGGGCAGGATTGCAGGCCATGCCCCTGCGCCGCGATCAGCAGGCTCTGCAGGAACATGCCGAGATCGATCCAGGAGCCGATCTCGAGATCGCGGTCGACCGTCAGCATCAGCGCGACGGGGGCGTCGAAGAAACGCAGATTGGCGGCGCTCTGGCGCTTCATGCCTGCGACATCGCCCTTGGCGACGCCGAGCAAGCCGTAGAGATCCCAGCCGACCTTGCGTCGGCGCGAGAGATAGGGTTCGCGGAAGACTTCCGGGTAATAGCGATATTCCTCGGACTGGACGAAGCCGGGATCGTCCAGCGCCGCCAGCAGGGCGCCCTCCAGCCGCGCGCGTGCTTGCGGCCCGATCACGCGCAGCTTCCAGGGCTGCATGTTGGTGCCGCTCGGCGCGCGGGACGCGACCTCGATCAGCCGGTGCAGCAGGGCAGGTTCGACGGGTGTCGGCAAAAAGGCGCGGGTGGCGCGGCGGGAGGTGATGGCCTGCTCGACGGCCTGGGCGGGTGTCATGTGTCGTCTCACCTCGTCATGGTCGGGCTTGACCCGACCATCTCGGATTCCAGCCCGGACTCGTCTGAGAGATTCCCGGGTCGCCGCGCTGCGGCGCGCGAGAATGACGGTTGTCTCAGTCCGATTTCCGTCCTTCGACGAACGCCGCATGCTCCTCGACCAACGCGCCGGAGAGCGCCTTGGCTATGAGGGCGCGGGTGTTGGCGAGGCCATAGATCGCGGCGAAGGAGCCGAAGCGCGGGCCCTGATCCTCGCCGAAGAAGACCTGGTAGATCGCCTTCCACCACTCGCCGGAGACACCGGGCCGCTCGGGGGTCGCGTTCTTGGCGGCGAGGTTCTGGTAGCGCGGGATGGCGCGGGCGACATCGAGCGCCGTGTCCTGCACCGTCTCGGCGCTCGCATCCGCCGGCAGGGCGGCCAGCGCGGCGTCGAGCGCGGCAAAGGCCGCTGCTTCTGTCTCGTCTGCGAGGCGGTAGTTCTTCGCCGGCTTCACGAAGTCGCGGAAATAGGCGATCGCATAGCCGACCAGCGCATCGAGACGCGGATGGGTTTGCGGCGAGATGCCCGGCGCGTAACGCTGGAGGAAGCCCCAGAGCACCGCCTTGTCCTCGGAATTCGCGACGGCGACGAGGTTCATGAGCAGGCCGAAGGTGATCTGCGCGCGCGCGGCGTTCTCGCCCTCGCCGGTGGCGATGACTTCGGGCTGCGGCGGCTCGCCGTGGTGGAGGTGCCAGACGGGATTGCCGAGGCGGTTCTTCCAGTCCTGGCGCTCATAGCCGCCGAGGAACTGCAGATATTCGTCGACCGCGCGCGGGATGACGTCGAAATGCAGCTTCTTGGCTTCGCGCGGGCGCTGGAACATGTAGAGCGCCAGGCTCTCCTGCGGGCCGTATTCGAGCCATTGCTCGATCGTCAGGCCGTTGCCCTTCGACTTCGAGATCTTCTGGCCCTGCTCGTCGAGAAAGAGCTCGTAGTTGAAGCCCTCGGGCGGGGTGCCGTCGAGCGCGCGCGCGATCTGCGAGGATACCTTGACCGAGTCGATCAGGTCCTTGCCCGCCATCTCGTAGTCGATGCCGAGCGCGACCCAGCGCATCGCCCAGTCCGGCTTCCACTGCAGCTTGACCTCGCCGCCGGTGACGGGCGTGACGAAGCGCTCGCCCGTGCCGGGATCGGTCCAGGTGATGGTGCCGGCCTCGACGTCGCGCGCCTCGATCGGGACCTGCATGACGACGCGCGTCACCGGGTGGATGGGCAGGAAGGGCGAATAGGTCGCCGCCCGCTCCTCGCGCAACGTCGGCAGCATGATCTTCATGATGGCGTCGTAGCGCGCCAGCATCTTCAGCAGCGTCGCGTCGAACTCGCCGGCGCGGTAGCTGTCGGTCGACGACTTGAACTCGTAGTCGAAGCCGAACTGGTCGAGAAAGGCGCGAAGCCGCGCGTTGTTGTGCCGGCCGAAGCTGTCATGCGTGCCGAAGGGGTCGGGCACCTCGGTCAGCGGCTTGCCGAGATTGGCAGCGAGCAGTTCCTTGTTGGGGACGTTGTCGGGCACCTTGCGCAGCCCGTCCATGTCGTCGGAGAAGGCGATCAGGCGGGTGGGGACGGCACCATCGGTCAGAACCTCGAAGGCATGGCGAACCATCGAGGTGCGCGCGACCTCGCCGAAGGTGCCGATATGGGGCAGGCCAGAGGGGCCATAGCCGGTCTCGAAGATCACCTCCGTCTTGCCCGATTTCTCGATCCGCGCGACGAGCTTGCGAGCTTCCTCGAACGGCCAGGCGGCCGAACGCTGGGCGGCGTCCACAAGGGCGGGGTCGAAAACCGGCATTTGGGGTGGTGTCCTCTCCAGATCCTGCAAAATGCGAGGGAGGGGCTTTCGCAGATTGCGAAGGGCGGCGTCAATGACGGGATGCGTCGATCGAGCGCGGACCTCTCTGCCGCGCCAGCGACATGGCGGCTTGCAGTCGCATGGGTTGTCGCTCCGCCTTGCGGGTATAGGTTGCTCGACCTCGAAGCCCGGGAGGACGACCATCTTGGATCGCCATCTGCACGACCAACTCATCAGCTGGCGACGCCATCTCCATGCCCATCCGGAACTGGGCCGCGAGGAGAAGCAGACGAGCGCCTTCGTCCAGGCGAGGCTGACCGAGCTCGGCGTGCCCTTCACCGCCGGAATCGGCGGCCATGGCGTGGTGGCGACCCTCAGGCGGGGTACCTCGGAACGGTCCGTCGGGCTGCGTGCCGACATGGACGCGCTGCCGATCCTCGAGGCGAACGAACTGCCCTACAAATCCACGCGGCCGCACGTCATGCATGCCTGCGGGCACGACGGACACACTACGGCCTTGCTGGGCGCGGCCGCGCTGCTCGCCCGCGACGACAGCTGGAGCGGCACGGTGCAACTCGTCTTCCAGCCGGCCGAGGAGGGCGCCGGCGGAGCCCAGGCGATGCTCGCGGACGGCATTCTCGAGCGCTTCCCGATGGAGCGCATCTTCGCCCTTCACAACTGGCCGGGGCTGGAGGCGGGCACCATCGCCGTCCATCGCGGGCCGGTGATGTCCGAGCCTGGCCGCTTCAGGATCACGCTCAACGGCACGGCCGGCCATGCGGCGCTGCCGGAGACGACGCGCGACCCAATCGTCGCCATGGGGCATCTCATCGTCGCGCTGCAGACGATCGTCTCCCGCAACATCGATCCGATGCAGTCCGCGGTGGTCTCGATCGGCCAGGTGCATGGCGGCTCGGCCTCCAACCAGATCCCGACCAGCGTCTTCATCGAAGGCACCTTCCGCACCTTCGTGGCGGAGGTGCGCGATCGTCTGCTCGGGCGAATCAACGCGATCGCGCAGAACATCGCCGCGACCTTCGAGATGCAGGCCGAGGTCGAGACGATGCATGGCGCCGCGACCATCAACACGGCGCCGGAGGAGGAGATCGCCGCCGCGGCTGCGCAGGCGGCCGGGGTGGGGCTGCGCCGTGATCTCAAGGCGAGCACCACGGGCGAGGACTTCGCCCATTTCTTGCAGCGGCTGCCGGGCGCCTATGTCTGGATCGGCAACGGGCCGGTGCGCGACGGCGGCGAACTCCACAATGACCGCTACGACTTCAACGACGCGATCCTCCCCGCAGCGTCGGGCTGGCTTGCGGCCGTGGCGAAGCAGGCACTGAGCGCGAACGCGCCGGCGAAGTGACACCCGCGCTCGCCGTCATGCTCGCCCTTGTGGCGAGCATCCACGTCTTGAACACCGCATGCGACGAGGGAAGGCGTGGATGGTCGGGACACGCCCGACCGTGAGGCACCAGGCCGTATGATGGCCGGCGTCAGAACGGGCTCACCGGGAAGAACCGCAGATAGAGCCGCGCATAGGTGCCGTCGTCCCAGAGCGACTGCAGCGCATAGTCGAGGGAGCGCTTCAGCGGCACCTCGTCCTTGCGCATGAGGAAGGCGACGCCTTCGCCGAAATAGCGGCTCTCCAGAAAAGGCCCGCCGGTGAAGGCGAGTTCGCCTCCGGCGCTTCCGGCGAGCAGAAGCGATAGGGCGACGCCGTCGGCGAAGACGAATTCGGCATCGCCGCTTCGCAGCGCCGTGACGGCGGCGGTCAGATTGGGGGCCTCGCGTCGCTGGACAAAGGGCAGCAACCGTTCGAGATAGGCCTGATGGGCCGTGCCGGCGACGACGGCGACGCGCTTGCCCTGGAGCGAGCGGGTGTCGAGTTCAGCCTGGGCGTTGCCGCGGGTCGTGAGAAAGCGGGCCGAGCCGCGGAAATAGAGATGGCTGGCGGCGAAGCGGGCGCGGATCGGCGGGGTCAGGTTGATCGCCGCCGCCAGGACGTCGCCTCGGCCCTCGGCGAGCGAATCCAGCAGGGTGTCGAACCGGCGGGCCTGCACGGTGCAGGTCCAGCCGAGCTTCTCGCAGGCCGCCCGCGCCAGTTCGACGGAGAAGCCGGTCGGACCGCCATCGGGCCCTGCGAAATGAAGCGGCGGGTATTCGTCGTCGGTGAGGAAGCGGATCACGCGGGGCGGGCCGGGCTCGGGTCGGTCGAGCCGGATCCGCGGATCCCAGAAATTCGGAACGGTGACGCGCGACTGCGCCAGCGCGGCCGGTGCGGCGAGTGTCAGCAGGGCCAGCGTGAGGAGGACTGCGCGGATCATGCGCGCATCTGGCGCGACGGGGCGGGCGGGATCAAGTGGCTCCCGGCCCGCTCGATCAGAGGGCGGCGACCGTCGCCTTCGCGCCCTTGTCGAACAGCGCCGCCAAATGCGTCTCGACGGCGCGCGTGAACCGCGGCTCGCGCGGCAGGTCGGCGCCGAAGATCGCCTCGATGCCGAGCAGAGAGCGGCTGAGCGCCGTGGCATTGCGGCCGGCGGCCCGGGCCTTCTCCGCGAAGGTCGCGGCCAGCGGGTCGCGGACGTCGATCGTCGCGCCCTGTTCGTCCGTGCCGGAGACGTAAGCCATCCAGGCCGCGACACCGAGCGCGAGATGGTCGATCGCAGCATCCTGCTTCAGCCGGTCGCGGATGGTGCCGAGCAGCCGCTGCGGCAGCTTCTGCGAGCCGTCCATGGCGATCTGCCAGGTGCGATGGCGGATCGCGGGATTGCGGAAGCGAGCGAGCAGCGCCTGCGCATAGTCGCCGAGGACGACGCCCTGCGGCGCGGGGACGGTCGGGATGATCTCGGCCCAGAGTCCTTCGAGGAAGCGGGCGAAGACCGGGTCACCGCTGGCCTCGGACACGGTCTCGTGGCCGGCGAGATAGCCGAGATAGGCGAGACTGGAATGCGCGCCGTTGAGCATGCGTAGCTTCATGAACTCGAAGGGCGCGACCTCCGAGACCATTTGCGCGCCGACGCGCTCCCAGGCCGGGCGGCCGGCGGCGAAGACGTCCTGGATCGCCCATTGCCGGAAGGGCTCGCCGATCACGGGCGCGGCGTCCTCGAGCCCGATCAGCCCTGCGACTTCGGCAATGTCCGCCTCGGTCGTGGCGGGTACGATGCGGTCGACCATCGTTGCCGGGAAGGCGCCGTTGGCTTCGATCCACTGGGCGAGCCCGTCGTCGGAGAGCGCCGCGAAGTCGCGCACGAGGCCGCGCAGCACCCCGCCATTATGGGGAAGGTTGTCGCAGCTCAACGCCGTGAACGGGCCGAGCCCGGCGGCGCGGCGGGCCGTCAGGGCGGCAACGATCAGGCCCACCGCCGAGCGCGGGGCGTCTGGGTTGGCGAGATCGTGGACGATGTCGGGATGGTCGGCGCGGAGCCGGCCAGTCGCCGGGTCATGGCAATAGCCCTTCTCGGTCACCGTCAGCGAGACGATCCGGGTCTCGGCCGCCGCCATCCGCGCGACCAGTGCGGCCGGGTTCTCCGGCGCGACCAGCACCTCCCGGAGACAGCCGATGATCCGCAGCTCAGGCCCGGCCGGCGCGCGCTTGAGCAGGGTGTAGAGCCCATCCTGCGGCGCCAGCCGGTCGCGCTGGTCGGGCCGCTGCAGACTGGCGCCGGTGACGCCCCAGGCGCCCGCTTCCAGTTCCAGCGTATCCTCGGTGTATTCGCAGAGATGGGCGCGGGCGAAAGCGCCGAGCCCCAGATGCACGATTCCCGGCGAGAGATGGGAGCGGTCATAGGCAGGGCGGCGGACCACCGCCGGCAGGGAGGACAGCGTCCTCGTCGTCAGTCTCGTCAACGGAATACGCTCGGCAGCCAGAGTGAGAAGGCGGGAACATAGGTCACGAGCATCAGTACGGCGATGCTGGCGCCATAGAAAGGCCAGATCGTCCTCATCGATTCACTGATCGAGACCTTGCCGATGGCGCAGGCGACGAACTGGACGGAGCCGACCGGCGGCGTGTTCAGGCCGATGCCGGCGTTGAGGATCAGGATCACGCCGAAATGAACCGGGTCGATACCGATCGCCTTGACCACGGGCAGGAAGATCGGCGTGCAGATGATGATCATCGGCGCCATGTCCATGAAGGTGCCGAGCACCAGCAGGATGACGTTGATCAGCAGCAGAATCACCAGAGGATTGTCGGAGATCGACTGCATCAGCTGGATGGTCGCGGCCGGAACCTGCAGGAAGGCCATGAGCCAGCCAAAGGAACTGGCGGCGCCGATGATCAGCAGCACCATGGCCGTGGTGCGGACGGCGCCCAGCGTCGCATGCACGAAGCCTTTGAAGTCGAGTCCGCGATAGACGAAGACCGTGACCAGCAGCGCGTAGACCACGGCGACGCAGGAGGATTCGGTGGCGGTGAAGACGCCCGAGCGGACGCCACCGAAGATGATGCCGATCAGCAGGATGCCGGGCAGCGCCGCCACCAGATAGCGCGCCACGGTCAGGAAGCCCGGGAAGACGTCGGCGGGATAGCCGCGCTTCACGGCGACCGCCCAGGCCGCGACCATCAGCGCGAGGCAGAGCATCATTCCGGGAACGACGCCGGCGGTGAAGAGATCGGCGATCGAGATCGTTCCGCCTGCCGCCAGCGAGAAGATGATCATGTTGTGCGAGGGCGGGATCAGTAGCGCGATGATCGCCGCGTTGGCCGTGACGTTGACGGCGTAATCCGGCGCATAACCGCGCTTGACCATCTGCGGGATCATGATGCCGCCGACGGCCGAGGCATCGGCCACGGCCGAGCCCGAGATGCCACCGAAGAGCGTGCAGGTGATGACGTTGACCTGGCCCAGCCCACCGCGCAGATGCCCGACGAGGGACGAGGCGAACTGGATCAGCCGGTCGGCGATGCCGCCGCGGATCATCAGGTCGCCCGAATAGATGAAGAACGGGATCGCCAGCATCGCGAAGGCGTTCATGCCGGTCGAAAGCTGCTGGAAGACCACGACGGGCGGGATGCCGATGTAGAGCACGGTCGCCATCGAGGCGATGCCCAGGCAGAAGGCGACCGGCACGCCCATCAGCAGCAGGAGCGTGAAGGAGACGAAAAGAACGGTGATCGCCATGGCTCAGGCCTCCCCGCCGAGGCCGTTGGCGTTCAGCGGCATCGGTGCCAGCTTCTCGCCCGTGAGGAACAGCAGCAGTTTCTCGATCGAGAACAGCGCGATCAGCGCGCCACCGGCGATGATCGGGACATAGTCCCAACCCTTCGAGATGCCGATCATCGGCAGCCGGTCACTCCAGACCTTGGCGGCGAGTTCGGTGCCGTACCAGACCATCGCGAAGGCGAAGAGCGTCACCAGCACCTCGTTGGCGACGATGAGCGCCGATTTCGCCGGGCCTCGCAGGTAGTGCAGGCCGACGTCGAAGCCCATGTGATCGAGCTCCCGGACGCCAACGGAGCCGCCGAGCAGGATGAACCAGAGCATCAGGAACAAGGATGCCGGCTCGCCCCAGGTCGGTGTCGCGTTCAGAACGTAGCGCCCGAACACCGTCCAGGCGACGATCGCCGTCATGGCGATCAGTCCCAAGCCTGCCGCCAGCAGCGCGATCAGACTGAGGCGTGCATTGATGCGCGTGAGCATCCGGGCAAAACCGGTCATGGGTTGTCCTGGGGTTTGGGCTGGACACAAGAAACGGGCGGCGGATGGCTCCGCCGCCCGTTGGGGCCTAAGCGATCACTTCACCGCCTGGATCTTGGCGACGAGGTCCTTGAGCGCCGGATCGGTAACGAACCGGTCGTAGACGGGCTTCATCGCATCGATGAAGGGCTGCTTCTCGACCGCATTGATCACGGCGCCGCCGGCCTTGACCTTGGCCTCGGAGGCCTTCTCGCGGGCGTCCCAGAGCTCGCGCATCTTGGCGACGGACTCCTTGGCCGCAGCCTTCATGATCTCCTGATCTTCCTTGGAGAGCTTGTCGAAGCTGCGCTTGGACATGACCAGCACCTCGGGCGAGAGCGAGTGCTCGGTCAGCGAGTAGAACTTCGAGACCTCGAAATGCTTGGTCGACTCGTAGGACGGCCAGTTGTTCTCGGCGCCGTCGATGACGCCGGTCTGCAGGGCTGAGTAGACCTCGCCGAAGGCCATCGGCGTGGCGTTGGCGCCAAGCGCCGAAACCAGAGCCACGAACATGTCCGACTGCTGGACGCGGATCTTCATGCCCTTCATGTCGGCGGGCGTGTTGATCGGCCGCTTCGAGTTGTAGAAGGAACGCGAGCCGGAATCGTAGAAGGCGAGGCCGACGAGATCGTGCTTCTCGAACTCCTTGAGGATCGAGTCGCCGATCGGGCCGTCCATGACCTTCCGCATGTGCTCGACCGAGCGGAAGATGAAGGGCAGGGACGGCACATTGGTCGCCGGGATCAGGTTGTTGAACGGCGCCATGTTGATGCGGTTCAGGTCGATCACGCCGAACCGGGTCTGTTCGATCGTGTCCTTCTCGTTGCCGAGCTGGGCCGAATGAAAGACGTTGATCTTGATGCGGCCCTTGGTCCGCTCTTCGAGCAGCTTGCTGATGTGCCGGACCGCCTCGACCGTCGGATAATCGGTCGGGTGGATGTCGGTCGAGCGCAGGACGGTCTGCGCGGCGGCACCGGTCGTGGCGGCGGCGAGAATGGCCGCGCCCGCGAGCGCGGAGAACATGCGTTTGGTGAGCATGGTTGAGGTCCTCTCCCTTGTTATTCTCGATGCCGGATTTTCCGGTCGTTCTTGTCCCGTGATGGGAGCCCAGCCGGCGGTGGCCGGCAGGGCGGTCTCGTCTAGAGAAATTCGCTGCGCATGGGCGTGAAGGAATCGATCAGCTGGCCGGCCTCGACGGCGGTGACGCCATGGACGAGATCGGCCGGGACGAAGAAGGTGTCGCCGGTCTTCAGGCGCTGGGTCTGTCCGTCAATGGTGACGTCGAAAACGCCGCTCTCGACATAAGATGCCTGGCGATGCGGGTGCTGATGGGCCTTGCCGACGGCGCCGGCCTCGAAGACCACGCGAACGATCATCAGATCCTCGCCATAGGCCATGATCTTGCGCTTCACGCCGGGTTCGGTCGGCTCCCAGGCAATGTCGGCCTCGCTCTGGAAGAAGGAGTTGAGACGGTCGGTCATCGTGCGAGCCAGCCTCCGTCGACGGGGATGATGGCGCCGTGCATGTAGGCGCTCGCATCGCTGGCGAGGAACACGGCGGCGCCGCCGATGTCCGAGGGCTTGCCCCAGCGGCCGGCGGGAATCCGCGCGAGGATCGCCTGGTTGCGGTCCGGATCGGCGCGCAGCGCTTCCGTGTTGTTGCTCTCGATATAGCCTGGCGCGATCGCGTTCACATTGATGCCCTTCTGCGCCCATTCGCAGGCGAGAAGCTTCGTCAGCCCGGCGAGCCCGCTCTTGCTGGCGGTGTAGGAGGCGACGCGGATGCCGCCCTGGAAGGACAGCAGCGAGGCGATGTTGACGATCCGCGCGCCGCGCCCCGCTTCGACCGCCGACTTCGCGAAGGCCTGCGCCAGGAAGAACGTCGCCTTGAGGTTGACGTTCATCACCTCGTCCCAGTCGCTTTCGCTGAAATCGAGCGCGTCCGCCCGGCGGATGATGCCGGCATTGTTGACGAGGATGTCGAGCGGGCCGGCGAGACCTTCAGCCTGCGCGATGACGCGGGGCGCGATGCCCCGTTCCTGCAGATCGACCTTGAGGGGCTGAGCCGTTCCGCCGGCTTCCGCGATCAGCGCCAGCGTCTCGGTCAGGTCCGAGCGTCCGGCGGCGACCACGGTCGCGCCGGCCCGCGCCAGCGCGAGCGCGATGCCCTGGCCGATGCCGGTATTGGCGCCGGTGACCAGGGCTTTGCGGCCGGTGAGGTCGAAGGGCGAGGCCATCAGCGCAAGCTGTCCACTGGGGCGGGATCCATGTCGGTGAACTCGACATTGTCGCCGGCCATGGCCCAGACGAAGGCGTAGTTCGACGTGCCGCAGCCGCAATGGATCGACCAGTTCGGCGAGATCACCGCCTGCTCATTGGCGACGAGGAGGTGGCGGGTCTGCGTCGGCTCGCCCATGAAGTGGAAGACGCGGTGGGCCGGGTCGAGGTTGAAATAGAGATAGGCCTCCATCCGCCGCGTATGGGTGTGGCACGGCATGGAGTTCCAGACCGAGCCCGGCTCCAGCGCGGTCATGCCCATCACCAGCTGGTTGGTGCCGGTGGTGTTGGGCATGATGTATTGGCGGATGGTGCGCTTGTTCGAGGTCTCCGGAGAGCCGAGATGGATCGTGTTGGCGTCCTCCTTGCGGATGAGCTGGTGCGGCGCCTCGCGGTGGGCGGGCGCGCTCGTCAGGTAGAACTTCGCCGGGTTCGCCGCGTCGGCGCTGGTGAAGGAGACCTCCTTCGCGCCCAGCCCGACATAGAGAGCGTCGAGATTCGGCAGCTCGAAGGCCTGGCCGTCGATGGTGACGCGGCCGGCTCCGCCGATGTTGATGACGCCGAGCTCGCGCCGCGCCAGGAAGAAGGGCGTCCCTGTCGGCGCGAAGGGCGCGAGCGAGAGGGCGGCCGTCGTCGGCGTCGCGCCGCCGACGATCATCCGGTCGTAATGGCTGTAGGTCAGGAGCAGCTCGCCCGGCGCGAAGAGCCGCTCGATCAGGAAATCGGCGCGCAACGCCTCGGTGTCGTAGTTGCGGACGTCGCGCGGATGCGCGGCCTGGCGTTCATCGATGGTCTTGGAAGCGGTCACAGGCGGTAGGCCTCCTTGGCCAGACGGTAGGCGAGGTCATGGGCGACCTCCGCCGCCTCGTCCTCGTCGAGGCGGTGCTCGGCGACGAGCTTGGCGAGATAGGCGCAGTCGCAGCGGCGGGCGACGTCGTGGCGCGCTGGGATCGAGAGATAAGCGCGGGTGTCGTCGTTGAAGCCCACGGTGTTGTAGAAGCCGGCCGTCTCCGTCGTCAGTTCGCGGAAGCGCAGCATCGCCTCGGGCGCATCGAGGAACCACCAGCCCGGTCCGAGCTTTAGCGCCGGGTAGTGACCGGCCAGCGGCGCGAGCTCGCGCGAATAGGTGGTCTCGTCGAGGGTGAAGGCGATGACGGTGAGGTTCGGCTCGTTGCCCACTGCATCGAGCAGCGGCTTCAGCGCGGCGACATATTCCATCCGCACGGGGATATCGGCGCCCATATCGCGGCCGAAGCGCTCGAACAGGCGCGGGTTGTGGTTGCGCGAGGAGCCGGGATGGATCTGCAGGACGAGCCCGTCATCGAGGCTCATCTTCGCCATTTCGGTCAGCATCTGGCCGCGGAAGAGATCGGCTTCCTCGGCGGAGACCTTGCCGGCGACGACCTTGGCGAAGAGCGCCTCGGCGTCGGCCTTGGAGAGGTTGGCGGTGCGGGCGGTGGCGTGGCCGTGATCGGAGGAGGTCGCGCCGCGTTCACGGAAATAGTCGCGGCGCTGGCGGTGGGCGGCGAGATAGCCGCTCCAGCTCATCACGTCCTCGCCGGTCAGGGCGCCGAACTGCTCGAGATTGGCCGCGAACCCTTCGAACTCCGGATCCAGGACGCTGTCGGGCCGGTAGGCCGTGACGACCTTGCCGCCCCAGCCCGAGGCCCTGATCATGTCGTGCCATTTCAGATCGTCGAGCGCACCTTCCGTGGTCGAGATTGCCTCGATCTTGAAGCGCTCGAACAGGGCGCGCGGGCGGTAATTCGGCTCCTGCAGCTTCTCGGCGATGCGGTCATAGAGGCGGTCGGCATTGTCGCTCGACAGGCGCTCGTTGATGCCGAAGACGCTGGATAGCGCATGCTCGAACCAGAGCCGGCTCGGCGTGCCGCGAAACAGATGCCAGTGGCTGGCGAAGAGCTTCCAGATCGTGCGCGGGTCGCTCTCGACCTTCGTTCCGTCCTTGCGCGGGATGCCGAGTTTTTCCAGCGGCACTCCCTGAGAATAGAGCATCCGGAAGATGTAGTGGTCTGGCTTCACCAGCAATGTGGCGGGGTCGGCGAAGGGCTGGTCCTCGGCGAACCAGCGCGGATCGGTATGGCCATGCGGCGAGATGATCGGCAGGTCGCGGATGGTCGCGTAGAGCCGCCGCGCTATTCCGCGCGTGACCGGATCGGAGGGGAACAGGCGATCATCGTGCAGCAACATGGGGTCCGGCGCTCGTCGAGGCTCAGCGGCCGACCATAGTCGCGAGCGCTGCAATCGGTCAATATACTAATATACTAGTTTGTCGGAAGCGACCGTGCTATCTGCCGAACGAGGCGGAAGGAGCGGCTTCCCGTCCCGGCCGAGAGTCCCGGGATGCGGCGCGCAGCGAGGCATGGCGATGGCGCAGATCACCATCCGGAGCGAGGACGGCCCGCGGCGCGAGCGACGGCGGCAGCCTCTCGGCGGTGTCCCGACCGGGCGCGCGACGGCTGCCTCGCTGGTTCAGGACGAGCTGCGGCGCGCGATCCTCTCGATGGAAGCAGTTCCCGGCTCGGCGCTGGTCGAGAAGGAGCTGACCGCCCGGTTCGGCACCAGCCGGACGCCGGTTCGCGAGGCCCTGATCCGGCTCAAGGAGGAGGGGCTGGTCGAGATCTTCCCGCAGGCGGGCACCTTCGTCGCGCGGATCCCGACCGAGGCGATCCCCGAGGCAGTCTTCATCCGCCAGGCGCTCGAATGCGCGACGGTCGATCTCGTGGCTCGCATCGCGACGACGGACGCCATCGGCCTGCTGGACGCCGCGATCGCCCGGCAGCACGAGGCCTTCGAGGCCAGTGACCAGGAGAGCTTCCACATCGCGGACGAGGATTTTCACGAGGCGCTGGCGATGGTCGCCGGCTATCCCGGCATTTGGAAGATCGCCCACGCGGCCAAGAGCCAGATCGATCGCTGCCGGCGCATGACGCTGCCGGTGCCGGGCCGCATGGCGATGGTGATCCGCGAGCATCTCTCGATCGTCGATGCGGTGCGCCACCATGACGGGCCTGCGGCGATGGCGGCGATGCGCAAGCATCTGGGCACGCTGCTGCCGGACCTCGTGCATCTGAAGGCGGAGCATCCCGACTACTTCGCCTAACGCGTCGCCGCGGCGCGCTGCTTGCTTGGTCGCGATGCGGCACGGGTCTGGGGGAGGCGCCCCATGTCACCTGCCGCTCTTCCGCGGCTCGTGTCATGGACGAGGCGAGCCGCCGCCTTAGCCGACCGGAGCCCGCGTCATGCCGAACCCCGCCGATCTCAGTGCCGTCGAGCTGCTCGACGCCTACCGCGCCCGAAGCCTCTCTCCCGTCGAGGTGCTGGAGGCTGTGATCGCGCGGATCGCGCAATGGGAGCCACGGATCAAGGCGCTCTACGCCTATGATCCCGAGGCGGCCCTGCGGGCGGCGAAGGAATCCGAGGCCCGCTGGATGAAGGGGCAGGCGCTGCCGCTCGACGGCGTGCCGGGCACGATCAAGGAGAACATCGCCACCAAGGGCACGCCGATGCCGATCGGCACCGCCGCGCGCGATCTGGCGCCGATGCCGGCGGATGCCCCCGTCGCGGCGCGGCTGGCGGAGGCCGGCTTCGTGCTGCTCGCGAAGACGACGATGCCCGATTACGGGATGCTTTCGTCCGGTCTTTCGAGCTTCCACGACCTCGCCCGCAATCCCTGGGACGTGACGAAGAATCCGGGCGGGTCCTCGGCCGGTGCCGGGGCGGCGGGCGCAGCCGGCTACGGGCCGCTGCATGTCGGGACCGATATCGGCGGCTCGATCCGGCTGCCGGCCGGCTGGTGCGGGCTGGTTGGTCTGAAGCCGAGCTTCGGCCGCGTGCCGATCGATCCGAGCTATTACGGCCGCGTCGCCGGACCGATGACGCGCACGGTCGCGGATGCCGCCCTGATGATGCGCGAGATCGCGAAGCCCGATGCGCGCGACGGCATGAGCCTGCCGCCGCAGAAGATCGACTGGCTGTCGCTCGACATCGACGTGAAGGGGCTGCGGATCGGCCTGCAGCTCGATCCGGGCATCGGTATCCCCGTCGAGTCGGAGACGATGGCGGCGATCGAGGCGGCTGGCCGGGCCTTCGCCGCGGCGGGCGCGATCGTCGAGGAGGCGCCGGCCTTCCTGACGCGAACGATGCTGGACGGGCTCGACGATTTCTGGAGCCAGCGCGCCTGGGCCGATATCGGCGCGCTCTCGCCGGACAAGCAGGCGCAGGTGCTGCCCTATATCTTTGCCTGGGCGAAGCGGGGCGACGGGCTCTCGGGTGAACGCGTCTATCGCGGGATGAGCCAGATGCTGGCGATCAAGGACGCTGCCCTGAAGCAGAGCGCGCCCTTCGATTTCGTGCTGTCGCCGGTCGCGCCGGTGCCGAGCTACGCCGCCGAACTCGCCTCGCCGGTCCATGATCCGGACCGGCCCTTCGAGCACATCGTCTTCACGCTGCCGGCCAATATGTCGGACCAGCCCTCGGTCGCCGTGCCCGCGGCGATGACGGCGAACGGACTGCCGATCGGGCTGCAGATCACCGGTCGGCGCTTCGACGATCTCGGCGTGCTGCGGCTGGCGCGCGCCTGGGAAAGGCTGCGCCCGCCGCTGCCGGCCTATCCCGGCGCGGACGCCTGATCAGAACAGCAGGCGCGGGGCGAAGAGCGCCAGCGCCATGAAGACCAGCGAGAGCGCGCCGAGGCCGCCCGCGGCATAGGCCAATACGCCGACGCCGGTGATGATCGAGGCCGAGGCGACGACGATGCCGATCTGCAGCAGACCCGAGGCGATCTCGAAATTCTCGCTGCGGGCCTTCTGGTCGTCGCGGATCTGCTCGGTCGCCTTGGCGCGGGCCATCAGCTCCTTGCGGCCCTCCTGCGTCTCCGGCTCGGATTCGTAGCGGGCGACCGTCGCCTTCCAGCTGTCGATGCGCTTCTGCAGCCGCTCGCGCGTGGCGGCGTCGGTGGTGCCGACCAGATCGATCTCCATCGCCTCGGCGGCGGTCCGAACGGTGGTGCCGCGAATGGTCTTGGCCTGGAAGAAGGACCAGAGATTCGAGGCGTCGATGTTCTTGGCGATGGCCTCGTTCTCGGCCTGCTTGCCGCCGATTTCCGACAGCGAGAGCAGTAGCGCCAGCACTGCGATGAGCAGCGCGATCTTCTTGTTGCCGCCCTCGGGCGGCTCGATGTGAGCAGACACGAATCATCCCCCAATGCCGTGGCGCAGCGTCTTATGCCGAAACGGCAGCCAAGGGGAGCGGAAGGGGGTCAACGCCCCGCCTGCGGATGAGCGGCGTCATAGGCCGCCATCAGCCGGGCTGAATCGATGCGGGTGTAGATCTGCGTCGTCGAGAGCGAGGCGTGGCCGAGCAGTTCCTGGATGGCGCGCAGGTCGCCGCCGCGGCTGAGCAGGTGGGTGGCGAAGGAATGCCGCAGCGCGTGCGGTGTCGCGGAATCCGGCAGGCCGAGTGCACCGCGCAAGCTCTCCACCGCCAGCTGGATGATGCGCGGGGAGAGGGGGCCGCCCTTGGCGCCGACGAAGAGCGGGCCCTGCGGCGGCAGAGTCCACGGACAGAGCGCGAGATAGGCGGCGATGGACTCGACGACCACCGGCAGGACCGGAACCATGCGGGTCTTGCTGCCCTTGCCGATGACGGTGAGCGTATCGCCCGCACGGGCCGGGGCCTGAGCGCGGGCCAGGGACAGCGCCTCCGAGATGCGCAGGCCGCAGCCATAGAGCAGCGAGAGAACGGCGGCGTCGCGGGCGAAGATCCAAGGATCGCGGATGTCGCCGGCCCGCGTCTCGGCTTTGGTGACGGCGCGCGCCGCGCGTGCGTCCAGCGGCCGGGGCAGGGCCTTGCCGATGCGGGGGCCGCGTGTCGCGGCGAAGGCGGCGGCGGTGAGCCTCCCCGTCTGCTCGCCGAAGCGGGCGAAGGAGCGCAACGCTGCGAGCTGGCGCATCAGCGTGCGGTTGCCGACCTCCTCGCGCCGGCGCCGGCCCAAAAAGGCCCGCAGATCGGCCGGCTTCAGGGCGGCGATGTCGGCGACGCTCGGGGCGCCGCCGAGATGGTCTGTGAGGAAGGTCGTGAACTGGCGTAGATCGCGGGAATAGGCTTCCAGCGTCTTCGGCGAGAGCCGGCGCTCATGGGCGAGATGATCGAGCCAGGCGCGGGCGAGAGTGTCGAAATCGGTCACGTCGCGTCGCTCCCGTCATGGTCGGGCCTGTCCCGACCATCCACGTCTTCGTCGTCGAGCGCTACGCCATAGACGTGGATGCTCGCCACAAGGGCGAGCATGACGGGTTGGGCTTAACGCCGTGCGAATCGACGTGCGTGGGGCGAAGCGGCGGCTCAACGCTTTGGGCAGGCGAAGGGCATGAAGGTGCTGGCCATGCCCTGGTTCATGCCCATCACGACCATGATGTTGGCGAGGTTCAGTTCCTCGGCGCTGCGCGGGCAGACCTCGCCCTTGATGCTGCAGCCGGAGGCGAGAAAGGCCTCATGGGCGTCGAGGAAATCCTGGCCAAGCCCTTTCCGCCCCAGCCTCGCCAGCGCCTCGGCATAGGCCTTGGTGTAGCGCTCGCATTTGATCGCCGGCCAGTTTTCGGGGGGCGTCGGCTGGGCCTGCACCGGAGCGGCGAAGGTGGCAGCGGAAAGCAGAATGGCGCCGGAGAGGCGGGCGGCGAAGGGCATGGCGGTCTCGGATCTGCGGCCGGAGGGCGGCAGACATCATGCGATCGGGGCCATGGCAAGGCAGGCGGTTGTCGCCATGGCGGGCAGAGGCTAGGCACGGGCGATGAGCGGCGAAGCGGATCGGGCGGAGGATGGTGGCACCGTCGAGGTGCTGATCCCGCTCGCGCTCGACCAGGCCTATAGCTATGCTGTGCCGCCCGGTCTCGTGCTGGCGCCCGGCGATGTCGTGCAGGTCCCGCTCGGGCCGCGCCAGACCGTCGGGGTCGTCTGGGAACGTGGTGCCGGGCGCGGCGGCAATCTCAAGGCCGTGACGGCCAAGCTCGACATGCCGCCGCTCGACGGCGCGCTGATGAAGCTGGTCGACTGGGTCGCCTGGTACACGCTGGCGCCGAAGGGCTCCGTGCTGGCGCTGGCACTGCGGCGTCCGCCGGAGGACGGGCCGGAGCGCCCGAAGCTCGGGGTGCGGCTCGTCGGGCCACCACCGGGGCGCGTGACACCGGCGCGGATGCGCGCCATCGCAGCCGCTGAGGGCGGGCTGCTCATCGCCAAGAGTGCGCTCGCGGAAGCGGCTTCGGTCAGTGCCGCGGTGATCGATGCGCTCGTCGATGCCGGGACCTTCGCGGTCGAGCCGTTGCCGCGCGAGGCGGTGGCGGCCATGCCTGATCCGGACCATGCGGCGCCGGCGCTTTCGGAGGACCAGGCCAAGGCGGCGCAGGCGCTCGTCGCTTCGGTCGGGGCCGCCAGCTACGGGGTGACGCTGCTCGAGGGCGTGACCGGTTCGGGCAAGACGGAGGTCTATTTCGAAGCCGTGGCGGAAGCGATCCGGCTCGGGCGCCAGAGCCTGATCCTGATGCCCGAGATCGCGCTCACGGCTCAGTTCATCGACCGGTTCGAGGCGCGTTTCGGTGTGCGGCCAGGGCTGTGGCATTCGGCGGTGACCGGGCGCCGGCGCGAGCGCCTGCAGGCCGCGATCGCCAGCGGCGAGGCGAAGGTGGTGGCGGGCGCGCGCTCGGCCCTGTTCCTGCCCTATCGCGATCTCGGCCTGATCGTCGTCGATGAGGAACACGAGGCCGCCTACAAGCAGGAGGACGGCGTCACCTATCACGCCCGCGACATGGCGGTGGTGCGCGGGCGCATCGAGAACGCGCCGGTGATCCTGACCTCGGCGACGCCGTCGCTCGAGACGCGCGTCAATGCGGAGCGCGGGCGCTACACCCATCTTAAACTGCCCGAGCGCTTCGGCGGGCGGACGCTTCCGACGCTGGGCCTGGTCGATCTGCGGCAGGATAAGCCGCCGCGCGGGCGCTGGATCTCGGATACGCTCGCGAAGGCGATGACCGCCAATCTGGAGGCCGGCGAGCAGTCCCTGTTGTTCCTGAACCGGCGCGGCTATGCGCCGCTGACGCTGTGCCGCGACTGCGGCCACCGCTTCCAGTGCCCGAACTGCTCGGCCTGGCTGGTGGATCATCGCTTCCGGCGCGCGCTGGTCTGCCACCACTGCGGCCATGTCGAGCGCCGGCCGCATGAATGCCCGCAATGCCATGCGCAGGAGAGCCTGACCGCCTGCGGGCCGGGCGTGGAGCGTCTGGCGGAGGAGGTGGCGACGCTGTTTCCGCAGGCGCGCGGCATCGTGCTGTCGAGCGATTTCCCGGGCGGCACCGAGCGCCTGAAGACCGAGTTGATGGCGGTAGCTTCGGGCGAGTTCGACATCGTCATCGGCACGCAGCTCGTGGCCAAGGGGCACAACTTCCCCGGCATGACGCTGGTCGGCGTGGTCGACGCCGATCTCGGCCTGACATCCGGCGACCCGCGCGCGGCCGAGCGCACCTTCCAGGTGCTGCGGCAGGTGACGGGCCGGGCCGGACGCGGCGAAAAGCCCGGCCGGGCCCTGCTGCAGACGCATGACCCGGCCCATCCCGTGCTGAAGGCGCTGGTCTCGGGCGATCCGGAGCGGTTTTATGCCGCAGAGATCGCCGCGCGCGAGGCGGCGGGGCTGCCGCCCTTCGGGCGCCTGGCGGCGCTGATCGTCTCGGCCAACAGCCAGCCCGAGGCCGAGGCCCATGCGCGCACTCTTGCGCGCTGTTCCGAGGCGCCGGAGGGCGTGGCCGTGCTCGGCCCCGCCGAGGCGCCGCTCGCCGTGCTGCGCGGGCGCCACCGCCTGCGGCTGATCGTGAAGACGGAGCGGAGCGTGGATCTCCAGGCCTATCTGCGCGGCTGGCTCGCCCGCTGCGGCAAGCCGAAGGGCTCGGTGCGCGTGGCGGTCGATGTCGATCCGCAGAGTTTCCTCTGAAGGTCGGTCGGTTCCGGCCGGCCCTGTCGCCACGCCTCCGAAAGGACCGGCAAAACCGTGTCTTGGATCGGCATCAACGGATTGCGCGCCCCAAAACCACATGCTAGTGCACCGCCACATTTAGGTCGCGAAGCCGTCTTGCCGGGTTCACGTCCGTGATACATCGCAGCGCCGGGACCTTGCACTCCGCCTTCGCCCGAAGGCCGCCGGGGCGGTCCCATGAAACGAGAGATTTGACGCGTGGCTGAAGGCGGATCGCAAGGATCACTGGTTTCGGGCGTGGCCGGTCGCTACGCCACGGCCCTGTTCGAACTGGCCAGCGAGGCCAATGCGGTCGACGCCGTCACTGCCGATCTCGACAGCTTCTCGGCCATGCTGGCCGACAGCGAGGATCTGCGGCATCTCGTCGGCAGCCCCGCCTTCTCGGCGGAAGAGCAGACCGGCGCGATCAAGGCCGTGCTCGCCAAGGCCGGCCTCACGGGTCTCGCCGGCAATTTCATCGGTCTCGTCGCCAGCAAGCGCCGCCTGTTCGCGCTGCCGGGCATGATCACCGCCTACAAGGCGCTCGTCGCCCAGGCCAAGGGCATCGTCAGTGCCGAGGTCACGCTGGCCGAGACGCCGGCGCCCAAGCGCGTCGACGAGATCCGGGCCGCGCTGGCCGCCGTCGCCGGCAAGGATGTGGACGTCGCGATCAAGGTCGATCCGTCGCTGATCGGCGGGCTCGTCGTGAAGATGGGCTCCCGCATGGTCGACGCCTCGCTGAAAACCAAGCTCAATTCAATTCGTCTTGCCATGAAAGAGGTCGGCTGATGGAAATCCGCCCCGCTGAAATCTCCGCGATCCTGAAGGCCCAGATCTCCAATTTCGGGTCCGAAGCCTCCGTCACCGAGGTCGGTCAGGTTCTCTCCGTCGGTGACGGCATCGCCCGCGTCTACGGCCTCGACAAGGTCCAGGCCGGCGAAATGGTCGAGTTCGAGACCGGCGTGCGCGGCATGGCGCTCAACCTCGAGAGCGACAATGTCGGCGTCGTGATCTTCGGCTCCGACCGCGAGATCAAGGAAGGCCAGACGGTCAAGCGCACCGGCGCCATCGTCGACGTGCCGGTCGGCAAGGAGCTGCTCGGCCGCGTCGTCGACGCGCTCGGCAACCCGATCGACGGCAAGGGCCCGATCAAGGCGACCCAGCGCGCCCGCGTCGACGTCAAGGCGCCCGGCATCATCCCGCGCAAGTCGGTGCACGAGCCGATGGCGACCGGCCTGAAGGCGATCGACGCCCTGATCCCGATCGGCCGCGGCCAGCGCGAGCTGATCATCGGCGACCGCCAGACCGGCAAGACCGCCGTGGCGCTCGACACGATCCTGAACCAGAAGGCCAACAACGAGACCGGCGACGAGAGCCAGAAGCTCTACTGCGTCTATGTCGCGATCGGCCAGAAGCGTTCGACCGTCGCCCAGTTCGTCAAGGTGCTCGAAGAGCGCGGCGCGCTGGAGTACTCGATCGTGATCGCGGCCACCGCCTCGGACGCGGCCCCGATGCAGTTCCTGGCGCCCTTCGCCGGCTGCGCCATGGGCGAGTATTTCCGCGACAACGGCATGCACGCCGTCATCATCTATGACGACCTCTCGAAGCAGGCCGTCGCCTACCGCCAGATGTCGCTGCTGCTGCGCCGCCCGCCGGGCCGCGAGGCCTATCCTGGCGACGTGTTCTATCTCCACTCCCGCCTGCTCGAGCGCGCGGCGAAGATGGGCGAGGACGCCGGCCTCGGCTCGCTGACGGCGCTGCCGGTCATCGAGACGCAGGCGAACGACGTGTCCGCCTACATCCCGACCAACGTGATCTCGATCACCGACGGCCAGATCTTCCTCGAGACGGATCTGTTCTACCAGGGCATCCGCCCAGCGGTGAACGTCGGCCTTTCGGTGTCGCGCGTCGGCTCGGCCGCGCAGACCAAGGCGACGAAGAAGGTCGCCGGCAAGATCAAGGGCGAGCTCGCGCAGTATCGCGAGATGGCCGCCTTCGCGCAGTTCGGCTCGGACCTCGACGCCGTGACGCAGCGCCTGCTCAACCGCGGCGCCCGTCTGACCGAGCTCCTGAAGCAGCCGCAGTTCTCGCCGCTGAAGATGGAAGAGCAGGTCGTCGTGATCTACGCCGGCGTGAACGGCTATCTCGACGCGCTGCCGGTCGCCAAGGTCCGCGCCTTCGAGGACGGGCTGCTGGCGCTGGTGCGTGGCAAGCATGCCGACATGCTGGCCGAGATCGGCAAGTCGAAGGATCTGTCCGACGCCAATGCCGCGAAGCTGAAGGACATCGTGAGCGACTACGCCAAGTCGTTCTCGTAACCGCCGATACGGGCGCAGCGGGGCAGGCCGCCTCGCTGCGCAGTCGCTCTGGATTGCTTCGTCGCTGCACAGTGACGGGTAGAGGGTCAAGACCGGATGCCGTCCCTTAAGGACCTACGAAACCGCATCGCTTCCGTGAAGGCGACGCAGAAGATCACCAAGGCCATGCAGATGGTCGCGGCCGCGAAGCTGCGCCGGGCGCAGGCCGCGGCCGAGGCCGCGCGCCCCTATGCCGAGCGCATGGAGACGGTGCTGGCCAATCTCGCCTCGGGCGTGACCGGCGCGAGCGCGCCGCGCCTGATCGCCGGCACGGGCTCGGACAAGGTGCATCTGCTCGTCGTCTGCACCGCCGAGCGCGGTCTGTGCGGCGCCTTCAACTCCTCGATCGCCCGCCTGGCGCGCGACAAGGCGGTGGCGCTCAAGGCCGAGGGCAAGACGGTCAAGATCATCTGCGTCGGCAAGAAGGGCTATGACCTGCTTCGCCGGCAGTTCGAGAAGGACATCATCGAGCTGATCGACCTGCGCTCCTTCAAGCAGGTCGGCTACGTCAATGCCGAGACGATCGCCCAGAACGTGCTGTCGCGCTTCGCGGCCGGCGAGTTCGACGTGGCGACCCTGTTCTTCTCGAAGTTCAAGTCGGTGATCTCGCAGATCCCGACGGCCCAGCGGATCATCCCGGCCGAGATCCCCGCCGGGACCAAGACGACCGAAGCGGTCTACGACTACGAGCCGGACGAGGGCGAGATCCTCGAGACGCTGCTGCCGCGCAACCTCACCGTCCAGGTGCTGCGCGCGCTGCTCGAGAACGCCGCCTCCGAACAGGGCGCCCGCATGTCGGCGATGGACTCCGCCACGCGCAACGCCGGCGAGATGATCAAGAAGCAGACGCAGCTCTACAACCGCTCGCGCCAGGCGATGATCACCAAGGAACTGATCGAGATCATCTCCGGCGCGGAAGCGCTCTAACCGCCTGAATTGAGGCCGGCGCGCCGGCTTTGTCGACACGCTGAACGCGAATCCGAGGTTATCACCATGGCCAAAGCCGCTACGAAGAAGACCGCCGCCGAGAAGCCCGCCAACACCGGCACCGGCCGCATCGCGCAGGTCATCGGCGCCGTCGTCGACGTCCAGTTCGACGGCGCGCTGCCGGAGATCCTGAACGCGCTCGAGACGACCAATCTCGGCAACCGGCTCGTCCTCGAGGTCGCCCAGCATCTCGGCGAGAACACGGTCCGCACCATCGCGATGGATTCCACCGAAGGCCTGGTCCGCGGCCAGTCGGTCACCGACACAGGTGCCCCGATCGCGGTTCCGGTCGGCGACGAGTGCCTCGGCCGCATCATGAACGTCATCGGCGAGCCGATCGACGAGGCCGGCCCGATCATGACGACCGCCACCCGCGGCATCCACCAGCCGGCCCCGTCCTATGCCGAGCAGGCGACGGACGCGCAGATCCTGGTCACCGGCATCAAGGTCGTCGACCTGCTGGCTCCCTACGCCAAGGGCGGCAAGATCGGCCTGTTCGGCGGCGCCGGCGTCGGCAAGACCGTGCTGATCATGGAGCTCATCAACAACGTCGCGAAGGCCCACGGTGGTTACTCGGTGTTCGCCGGCGTCGGCGAGCGCACCCGCGAGGGCAACGACCTCTATCATGAGATGATCGAGTCGGGCGTGAACAAGAAGGGCGGCGGCGAGGGCTCCAAGTGCGCCCTGGTCTACGGCCAGATGAATGAGCCGCCGGGCGCCCGCATGCGCGTCGCTCTCTCGGGCCTGACCGTCGCCGAGGACTTCCGCGACAAGGGCCAGGACGTGCTGTTCTTCGTCGACAACATCTTCCGCTTCACGCAGGCCGGCTCGGAAGTGTCGGCGCTGCTCGGCCGCATCCCGTCGGCGGTGGGCTATCAGCCGACGCTGGCGACCGACATGGGCAACCTGCAGGAGCGCATCACCACCACCAACAAGGGCTCGATCACCTCGGTGCAGGCGATCTACGTCCCCGCGGACGACCTGACCGACCCGGCGCCGGCGACCTCGTTCGCCCACCTCGACGCCACCACCGTGCTGTCGCGCTCGATCGCCGAAAAGGGCATCTACCCGGCGGTCGACCCGCTCGACTCGACCTCGCGCATGCTCTCGGCCGACATCGTCGGCGCCGAGCACTACAGCGTGGCGCGTCAGGTCCAGCAGATCCTCCAGCGCTACAAGGCACTGCAGGACATCATCGCGATCCTGGGCATGGACGAGCTCTCGGAAGAGGACAAGCTCACCGTTGCCCGCGCCCGCAAGATCGAGCGCTTCCTGTCGCAGCCCTTCTTCGTCGCGGAAATCTTCACCGGCTCGCCGGGCAAGCTGGTCGCGCTCGAGGATACGATCAAGGGCTTCAAGGGCCTGGTCGAAGGCAAGTACGACCACCTGCCGGAGGCCGCCTTCTACATGGTCGGCTCGATCGACGAAGCCATCGAGAAGGCCCAGCGCCTGGCGGCGGAAGCGGCCTGAGGATCGTCATTCTCGGGCTCGGCCCGAGAATCTCACGACCAGACGACGCTGGTTTCCGGGATGGTCGGGTCAAGCCCGACCATGACGAGCCGAGGAGAGATATACGATGGCCACCTTCAAGTTCGAACTCGTCTCGCCGGAGCACATCCTGTTCTCGGGCGATGTCGTCAGCGTCATCATCCCGTCGATCGAGGGCGAGATGACGGTTCTGGCCGGCCATGCGCCGCTGGTCGCGACGCTGAAGGCGGGCATCGTGTTCGTCCAGACGACCGGCAACAACGGCAAGGAATTCTTCGTCAATGGCGGTCTCGTCGAGATCAATGCCGCTTCGACGACGATCCTGGCGGAGCAGGGCCGCTTCCTCGAGGACGTCAACGCCGCTGTGCTCGACCAGGAAATCCTGAGCGCCGAGACCAAGCTGACCGGCTCGAAGGACGAGGACGAGAAGAAGCGCCTGCATGACACGCTGGTGCAGCTGCGCGAGTTCAAGCACGTCTTCGAGACCCGTAAGGCAGCCTAAGAGCTACCGCAGGCAAGACGATCGAGGGGCCGCGCGAGCGGCCCTTTCTCGTTGTCAGGCGTAGCTGATGAACTCGAGCAGGGAGCCGTCGGGATCGCGGAAATAGACGCTGGTGCCCGCGCCGCCGCGGCCGAAGCGCTGCACGGGGCCAAGTTCCACCGGCACATTGCAGGCGGCCAGATGCGCGACCGCGTCCGCGATCGGCCCGTCCCAGCGAAAGCACAGATCGCTCCCGCCGGGTGGGACGGGGAGCCTCGCCTTCGGTTCCGGCTGGAGCCCCGGACCGTGGCAGTTCAGCTGCGCGGCTCCGATCCGGTAGACGAAGCCCGCCCCGTTCAAGACCACGGCCGCCCCGAGAACATCCCGATAGAAGGCGTTCGAGCGCTCCCAGTCCGAAACATGGATGACGCAATGGTCGAAGCTGATCGCGTCCATGGCCATCCCTCGCTGAACTCGTGCAGTGCCGCCGCCGAGCTTGCGCCTACTCCCCCATCGCGATCAAGCTGGCATTGCCCCCGGCGGCGGCCGTGTTGATCGTCACCGTCTGTTCCGTTGCGAAGCGCATCAGGTAATGTGGGCCACCGGCCTTCGGCCCGGTGCCCGACAGGCCGTGGCCGCCGAAGGGCTGCACGCCGACCACGGCCCCAATGATGTTGCGGTTGACATAGATGTTGCCGGTCGAGAGCCGGCTCGTGACCTGCTCGATGGTGGTCTCGATGCGCGAATGAACGCCGAGCGTGAGGCCGTAGCCGGTCGCCTCGATGTCGTGGATGACCCTGTCGAGTTCGCCGGCCTTCCAGCGCACGACATGCAGGATCGGGCCGAAGTGCTCGCTTGTGAGGTCGGCGACGCTGCCGAGCGACACGACATGCGGCGCGACATAGGTGCCGCCGAGGGCGGGCGTCTGGCCGGCCCATGCGACGCGGCCGAGCTTGCGCATGGCGTCGATATGGGTGTCGAGCCGGTGCTTGGCGGCGGCGTCGATGACCGGGCCAATATGGGTGTCGATCGCGCGCGGGTCGCCGAGCTTCAGCTCGCGGGCGGCGCCGGTGATCATCTCGATCATCTTATCGGCGACATCGTCCTGGACGACGAGCAGGCGCAATGCCGAGCAGCGCTGGCCGGCCGAACGGAAGGCCGACATCACGACGTCGTCGGCAACCTGTTCGGCCAGCGCGGTGGCATCAACGATCATGGCGTTGAGGCCGCCGGTCTCGGCGATCAGCGGGACGATGGGTGAGTCCTTGGCCGCAAGCGCGCGGTTGATCGCGCGGGCGGTCGTGGTCGAGCCGGTGAAGGCGACGCCAGCGACATCCTTATGCGCGACGAGGGCCGCGCCGACCGCGCCGTCTCCCGGCACGAGATGCAGCGCGGAGGTTGGTATGCCGGCTTCGTGCAGCAGCCGCACGGTCACGGCTGCGATCAGCGGCGTCTGCGGCGCCGGCTTGGCGACGACGCTGTTGCCGGCGACGAGCGCGGCGGCGATTTGGCCCGCGAAGATCGCGAGCGGGAAGTTCCAGGGTGCGATGCAGAGGAAGGCGCCGCGCCCGCGCAGGATCAGGCGGTTGTCCTCGCCGGTCGGGCCGGGCAGGGCGGTCGGCGTCGCGAGCTTCGCCTCGGCTTCGGCCGCGTAGTAGCGGCAGAAATCGACCGCCTCCCGAACCTCCGAGAGCGCATCGTCGAGCGTCTTGCCGGCCTCGGCCTGAAGCAGGGCGAGCAGCAGGCCCCGACGCGCCTCCATCAGGTCCGCGGCCTTGCGCAGGGCGGCGGCGCGCGTGCGGGCCGGGGTGGCGTTCCAGGCGGGGAAGCCTGCCGTCGCCGCCGCCACGGCGCGTGCCGCCGTCGTCGCGTCGGCTTCCGCGACGCGGCCGATGACGTGGTTGTCGATCGGCGAGCGCACATCGCGGGCCGCGCCGCTCACGCTCGCGCCGTCGATGATCGGTGCGGCCTCCGGGACAGGCTTGCCGGCGGCCGTAGCGATTTCCGCCAGCAGGGCTTCCAGGCTCTCCGCATGGCCGAGTTCGACGCCGGCCGAGTTCTTGCGGGACGGGCCGAAGAGGTCCGCCGGCAGCGGAATGCGCCGGTGCCGCGCCGCGCCGGGCTGACCGATGATGTCCGCGGGCGGCACGAGCAGCTGCGCCACGGGCACGTCGGGGTCGCCGGAAACGCTGACGAAGGAGGAGTTGGCGCCGTTCTCGAGCAGACGCCTCACCAGATAGGCGAGCAGGTCCTGATGTCCGCCGACCGGCGCATAGGTCCGGCAGGCGAAGCCCTCTGTGCCGGCGAGGAGTTTTTCGTAGAGCGCCTCGCCCATGCCGTGCAGGCGCTGGAACTCGAAGCCCTCGGACGATCCCGCCATCTCGGCAACGGTCGCGACCGTTTGGGCGTTGTGGGTGGCGAACTGGGGAATGATGCGCGGCCGCAGGGCCAGCAGCTGGGCGGCGCAGGCCTCGTAGTTCAGGTCGGTCATCGCCTTGCGGGTGAAGACCGGATAGTCGGCCAGGCCGCGCTCCTGGGCGCGTTTGAGCTCGGTGTCCCAATAGGCGCCCTTGACGAGCCGCACCATCATGCGCCGGCCATGGGCCTCCGCGAGCCTGCCGATATGGCCAATGACCGCCGAGGCGCGCTTCTGATAGGCCTGGATGGCAAGGCCGAAGCCGTCCCACTCTGCCAGCGAGGGATCGGCGACGACCGCGTCGATGATGTCGAGCGACAGCTCGAGCCGGTCGGCCTCTTCGGCATCGACGGTAAAGTTGAGGTCGTAGCGCTTGGCCTGGCGGGCGAGCTCGATGACCTTGGGCGTCAGCTCGGCCAGGACGCGCTCGCGGTTGGTGGCGTCGTAGCGCGGATGGAGCGCCGAGAGCTTGACAGAGATGCCCGGCCGGTTCGGCAGCGGGGCATTGCCGGCCGAGCGGCCGATGGCGTCGATGGCCGCGGCGTAGGAGGCGAAGTAGCGATCTGCGTCTCCTTGCGTCCGGGCGCCTTCGCCGAGCATGTCGAAGGAGTAGCGGTAGAGCTTGCCGCTCTTCGAGCCGGCACGCTTCAGTGCCTCCTCGATGGTCTGGCCGAGCACGAAGTGGTTGCCCATGACGCGCATGGCCTGGCGGGTGGCGGTGCGCACCGTCGGCATGCCCAGCCGCTTGGCGAGACCGCCGATGATGCTGGTCGGGGTCTCGCCCGGCTGGATGACCCGGGCCGTGATGCCGAGCGCCCAGGCCGAGGCCGAGACGAGGAAGGCATCCGATTTCGATTCGTGATGGGCGAAGTCGCCCTGGCCGAGCTTATCCTCGATCAGCCGGTCGGCGGTGGCGGCGTCGGGCACGCGCAGCAGGGCCTCGGCCAGGACCATCAGGGCCAGGCCCTCGCGGGTGGAGAGCGAATACTCCCGCAACAGCTCCTCGATGCCGCCGAGCCCGACCTTGCGGCTCCGGATCGCCTCGATCAGCTCCGTCGCGCGGGCATCGATGCGGGCCTTGGCCGCCGGTTCGCGGCGCGCACCGGCCAGCAGCCGCGCGGCGATCTCGCTGTCGTCCTGCGCGAAGGGGGCACGAAAGGGCGGAAGAGGGGCGGCCATGAGGGGCTCCGAACCGGTGCGGCGGATGATCTGAAGAATCGTCCGGCTTGGACCTCATTTCAATTGGCTGTTTCGGCCATAGAGCTTTATCTTTTCCGGTCTTATCGGCCTCCAGCAGAGTTTCATCCCGTGCTCGATCGAACCGACCGCCGCATCCTGTCGCTGATCCAGGGGGATGGCCGCATGGCCGGCGTCGAGTTGGCCGAAAAGGTCGGGTTGTCGCCGACGGCAGCCGGAGAGCGGCTGAAGCGGCTGACGCGCGAGGGCTACATCACCGGCTATCGCGCGGCGCTGGATCCGCTGAAGCTCGGGCTCAACCTGCTCGTCTTCGTCGAGGTCTATCTGGACAAGACCACGCCCGATGCGTTCGAGCGCTTCGCGGCGGCGGTGAAGCGGGCGCCTGAGGTTCTGGAATGCCACATGGTGGCGGGCGGGTTCGACTATCTGGTCAAGACCCGCGTCGCCGACATGAACGCCTATCGCCGCTTTCTTGGCGAGGTGCTGCTAGCGCTGCCGGCGGTGCGCGAGACACGTACCTATGCGGTAATGGAAGAGGTGAAGACCGACGGCGCGCTGCCATTGTGAGCCGCGCGCCGCCGGGAAGGCGTCACTCCGCGTGATGCGTGACGGCGGGCTGGTTGCGGGTCTTCCAGAGCGAGAAGACCACGCCGCCCAGGATCAGCGCCAGCGTCACGCCGAGCGAGATCGCGGGGTCGACCTTGCCGAAGATCTGGTTCCAGAAGATCTTGCCGCCGATGAAGACGAGGACAAGGGCCAGCGCCGTCTTCAGATACTCGAAGCGGTGGACCATCGCGGCCAGCGCGAAATAGAGCGCGCGCAGGCCGAGGATCGCCATGATGTTGGCGGTAAAGACGATGAACGGATCCGTCGTGATCGCGAAGATCGCCGGTACCGAGTCCACCGCGAAGATGAGGTCGGCGATGTTGATCACCACCAGCGCCAGGAACAGCGGCGTGGCGTAGATCAGCGTGCGGCCGGTCACAGAATCCGGCAGCCGGACGAAGAAGCGCTCGCCATGCAGGCTGTCGGTGACCCGCATGTGCTTCTTGAAGAAGATGATGAGCTTGTTCTTCGACATGTCCGGCTCGGCCTCCGGCACGACCAGCATCTTGATGCCGGTCGCGATCAGGAAGGCGCCGAAGATGAAGAGGATCCAGTCATACTCCTGCACCAGCGCCGCGCCGATGCCGATCATCAGGCCGCGCAGGATGATCACCGCGATGATGCCCCAGACCAGGGCGCGGTACTGATAGCGGCGCGGGATCGCGAAGAAGGTGAAGATCAGCGAGATGACGAAGACGTTGTCGATCGACAGCGCCTTCTCGATGAAGAAGCCGGTGAAATAGGTCACGCCGGCATGGGTGCCGTCGGTCGTCTTGAGGTTGCCGGTTTCGAAGGCCCACCAGACGACGGCGCCGTAAAGACAGGCGAAGCCGATGTAGAACGCCGACAGCCGCAGGCTCTGGGCGATGCCAATCTCACGGTCGCCCCGGTTGAGCAGGCCGAGGTCGAAAGCGAGCAGGGCGAAAACGATTGCGAGGAAGCCGCTCCACATCCAGAGCGGCTTGCCGAGCCAGTCGGCAAGCAGAAATTCCATGTCCGGGCGCCTATGGTTTGCGTTGATGTCGAAAGCGGTTCCGACATCGCGGCCATGTCATCCAGACATGCTCCGCCAGAGGGGCCCGGTACCGCCGAGTCGTCAGATGGGAGCACCGGTCCGCTTCGACAAGGGCAGCGCAACAAGATTCCGCCATGAATTTGCCGCAGCGCGCCTCCGACGCTCCGATTGCCGCTTGACCGGCGACGCCGCTCCTTCAGTGTGGGAGCCGGCCGGCATGAAGATTGCTGAGGCCCGCCGACCACAGAAATCGAACCCATCAAGGAGATATCGATGCCCGCCCCGACCTGCCCGTCCGTCTTCGGACGCCTGCGCTCCTGCGCCGGGCGCCTCGTTCTCGCCGCCGGGTTCGCCGCCGCGCTGGTCGGGCTCGCTCCAGTCGCACAGGCCCAGACGCCCGTGCGCTTCACGCTCGACTGGCGCTTCGAGGGCCCGGCGGCGCTGTTCCTGATGGGCATCGAGAAGGGCTATTTCAAAGCCGAGGGGCTGGACGTCACCATCGACACCGGCAACGGTTCGCGCGAGGCGATCCCGCGGGTGGCCTCGGGCACCTATGATGTCGGCTTCGGCGACGTGAACTCGCTGATCCGCTTCCGCGACGAGAACCCGACCATCGACCTCAAGGCGGTGATGATGGTCTATGACAAGCCGCCCTTCTCGATCGTCGGGCGCAAGAGCCGCGGCATCACTTCCGACGCCAAGAGCCTCGAGGGTAAGAAGTTCGGCGCCCCCGCTGCGGACGCCGCCTTCGCGCAATGGCCGATCTTCAAGGCGGTCAACAAGCTCGACGACAGCAAGATGCGGCTGGAGAATGTCGGCTTTCCGGTGCGCGAGCCGATGCTCGCCTCGGGCGAGGTCGACGCCGTCTTCGGCTTCGCCAACTCCTCCTACATCAATCTCAAGTCGCGCGGCGTGCCGGTCGACGATATCGTCGTGATGCTGATGTCGGATTACGGCGTCGAGCTGTACGGCAACGTCATCATGGTCTCGCCGAAATTCGCGGCCGAGAAGCCCGAAGCCGTGCGCGGCCTGCTGCGGGCGATCACGAAGAGCGTGAAGGATACCGTCGCCAATCCCGAACTCGGCGCGCAGCTCGTGATCAAGCGCAACGACGTCGCCAAGGTCGATGTCGAGCTCGAGCGGCTGAAGATGACGCTCCAGCAGAACGTGATGACGCCCTGGGTCAAGGCCAACGGCTTCGGCGGCATCGACAAGGCGCGCTGGGCCAAGGCGCTCGATCAGATCGCGCTCACCTTCACCTTCAAGGACAAGGCCAAGGCCGGCGACGCCTTCACCGACGCCTTCCTGCCGGCCTCGGCCGAGCGGGTGTTCTGAGGTTCCAGGTTTCTTCCCGACGTCGTCATTCCGGGCGCAGCGCAGCGAAGACCCGGAATCCATCATAGGGTACGACGGCACTTTATGATGGATTCCGGATCTGCGCCGCTTCGCGGCTTGTCCGGAATGACGGCTCTCTTCTTGAGAAAGAGCCCGATTGACCGCCTTCGTCGAACTTCACGATGTCACCCATGTCTATGGCGGCGGCGATGGTCCTCCGGCGGTCGCCGGCCTGTCTCTGAAGGTCCGCGAGGGCGAGTTCGCCGCGATCGTCGGCCCCTCGGGCTGCGGCAAGTCGACGATGATGAAGCTCGCGACCGGGCTGCAGCTGCCGAAGGCCGGCAGCGTGATCGTCGATGGGCGCGAGGTCGCCGAGCCGATCAAGATCACCGGCATGGCCTTCCAGAACCCGGTCATGCTGCCCTGGCGCACGACGCTGCAGAATCTGCTGCTGCCGCTCGAGATCGTCGAGCCGCATCGCTCGCGTCTGCGCGCGAACAAGGCCGAGTATGTCGCCCGCGCCGAGATGCTGCTGGAGACGGTCGGCCTCAAGGGCATGGGCTCGAAATTCCCCTGGCAGCTCTCGGGCGGGATGCAGCAGCGCGCCTCGCTCTGCCGCTCGCTGATCCACGAGCCGAAGCTCCTGATGCTGGACGAGCCCTTCGGTGCGCTCGACGCCTTCACGCGCGAGGAACTCTGGTGCGTGATCCGCGACCTGCATGCCCAGCGCGGGGTCACCGTCATCCTGGTGACGCACGACCTGCGCGAGGCGGTGTTCCTCGCCGATCGGGTTTTCTGCATGTCGGCCCGGCCCGGCCGGATCATCGCCGAGCGCGAGATCGGCTTCGCGCGGCCGCGGGATCTCGACGTGACCTACACGCCTGAATTCGCCGAGATCGTTCACGAACTGCGCGGGCATATCCGCGAGGCGAGGGCCGTGGCATGACCCGCTCGACCTGGCTCAAGCTCGCGCCCTATCTCTTCACTTTCGCCTTCTTCGCGATCTGGGAGATCGCCTGCCGTGCTTTCGCGGTCTCGGCCTTCATCCTGCCGCCGCCCTCGGCGATCTGGGCGGCACTGGTGCAGTACCAGAAGCCGCTCTACACCAACGCCTTCCACACGCTCTGGATGACCTCGCTCGGTTTCGGGCTGTCGATCCTGTTCGGGCTTGCGCTGGGGCTGCTGGTCGGCTCCTCGAAGCTGATCTATGCCGGGCTCAACCCCCTGCTGGTCGGCTTCAACTCGATCCCGAAGGTCGCGGTCGTGCCGATCCTGGTGATCTGGTTCGGCGTCGGCTGGCTGCCGCCGGTGCTGACCGCCTTCGTGATCTCGTTCTTCCCGATCGTGGTCAATGTCGCGACGGGGCTCGCCACGATCGAGCCGGAGACCGAGGACGTGCTGAAGGCGCTCGGCGCCAGCCGCATGGACATCATGACCAAGGTCGGCATCCCGCGCTCGCTGCCCTATCTCTTCGGCGCGCTGAAGGTCTCGATCACCCTGGCCTATGTCGGCTCGGTGATCGGCGAGCAGAACGCCTCCAATCTCGGCCTCGGCAACCTGATCACGCGCGCCTCGGCGGATTTCAACGTGCCGCTGATCTTTGCGGCGCTGATCGTGCTGGCGATCCTGGGCGTGTTCCTGGTCGCGATCGTCGATCTGGTCGAGAGCCGGATGACGGGCTGGGCGAAGCGCTCGCAGCTCGGCAACGCCTGAGTCACGAAGGGGCGGTGCCCCTTCAGACCATGCCGGTCGATTTGAGCTGCTGGTAGGCCTTCAGGATTTCCTGGAGCGTGCCCTCGCGCGAGCGGTCGCCGCCATTTGCGTCCGGATGGAAGCGCTTCACCAGCTCCTTGTACTTCGCCTTGATCGCCGCGGCGTCGGCATTCTCGTCGAGGCCGAGCGCCTCCAGAGCCTTGCGGGCGACCACGCCGACGCGCGGCTCCGGCTGCGACGCGGTCTGGGCCCGCCTTGCGCCGAAGATGTTGAAGGCGTCCTGGACATCGGGCTGCTCGCCGCCGCCCGCGACCCGGCCGCGCTGCGCCATCCGCGCCGCCTTGGAGTTGACGCCGAGTTTCCAGGTCGGCCGGTGCCCGATCGCCGCATCCTTGGCGTAAGCCGCCAGCGCGTCGTCATCCATGCCGGCGAAATAGTTGTAGGTCGCGTTGTAGGCCTTCACATGCTCCAGGCAGAACAGGAAGAACTTGCCTTCGCGGCCGCGGCCCTGCGGCGCGCGGAACTCGCCGGCGCGCGTGCAGCCGGGATGGTCGCAGCGTGGCGCATCGCCGTCCTCGACCGCTTCTGCTTCGGAAGGGCCGATCCTGATGCGGTCGAACAGGCGCGAGTTGAAGTTCATGGTCGAACGGTTATGAGACTCGGGAAGCGAACCGGCAAGTGCGACGCAGCATGCATCTGCGGGGCTTGACGGCACGGGCACGAATAGAGGGCGAAAGCCCGACGGACTCGTTCAGAAGGGTGGCGCGATCATGACCGGAATGGCCGAACGGATCGCCGCCAAGCTCGAGGCGGCGCTGTCGCCGGAGCGGCTCAACGTGATCGATGAGTCACACCAGCATCAGGGCCATGGCGGCTGGCGCGAAGGCGGCGAAACCCATTTCAGGGTCGATATCGTGTCGCAGGCCTTCGCCGGCAAGAGCCGGCTCGATCGTCACAGGCTGGTCAACGCCGCTCTGGCGCAGGAACTCGCCGAGCGGGTCCATGCGCTGGCGATCGTAGCGCGGGCGCCGGGCGAGGGCTGACAACTCCCTCTCGGGAGACTCCGCGCTCAGGCTTTCGGCCGCTCCGGCGTGAAGGCGTAAATCGCCGCCGAAGCCAGCAGGAGCGCGGCGAAGGCCCAGTGCAGGTGGGCGAAGGTGGTGGCGGCGTCGAGACCGGCGGCGCGCTGGCCGGCGATGAACCAGCCGGAGCCGGATTGGGCGAGCGCCGCTCCCGCGATGAAGAGGAAGTTGACCGCCGTCATGCCGCGCCCGAGCAGATGGGCCGGGAAGAACAGGCGCGCATGCGCCATCAGGATGGCATAGGTGAAGCCGACGGCGCCGATCAGGGCGAAGAGGGCGACCGCGAGCAGCGATGAGCCCGCGCCGAAAGCCGCCAGCAGCGCGAAGCAGCCTGCCGTACCCAGCGTGCCCCAGAACACCAGCGGCTTGACCCGCCCGAGCGCCTTTTCGAGGCCGCCATAGATGAAGGCGCCGGCCACCATCGTCACGGCCATCGCGGTCGCGGCGTTGCCGGCCGAGACGGCGTCGAAGCCGTGGATGGACGCCATATAGGGGCCGACCCAGAGGCCGCGTGCGGTCGCCAGGATCGCATAGGCCGTTAGCGTGATCGGGGCGAGCAGCCAGAGCGGTCGCAGCTTCAGGATGCTGGCGAGGCCGGTGAGGAGGCCTTCCGCCTTGCCCGAGGCGCTCTCGGCGCGGGCAGGGTCGCGGATCAGCAGCGCGGCCAGCGCGGTGGCGAGCAGGAAGCAACCTGCCATGACCAGCATCGAGGGGCGCCAGCCGAACCGCGCGGCGGCGATCGCAAGCGGCGCGGCGCCGACGAGGTTGCCGAGAGAGCCGAGGCCGATGAAGACCGAGGTCAGGAAGGCGAAGCGGCCGGGTTCCGCGGTGCGCGCGAAAAGGAACAGGCTCGCCATGAAGATCGGCGCGCAGCCGATGCCGATCAGCGCCATGGCGAGCGTGCCCGATACGGCGCCGGTCGCCTGCGCGAACAGAAAGGCGCCGGCGCTACCCACCGCCATGGCGGCGGTCACCGTGCGGCGGGGCCCGAGCCGGTCGAGCGCCCAGCCGATCGGGAACTGCGCGATTGCGAAGGTGGTGAACCAAGCCGCACCGAGCAGACCGAATTCGCCCGGGCCGATCGCGAGATCGCTCATCACCGGCTGGGCGATCACGCTCAGGAACGACCGGTAGAAGATCGACAGGAAGTAGGCTGGCAGCAGCGCGAAGAAGACGATCAACGGCCGACCAGCCTCTGAATTCCGGCGGGCCTCGAGCGGATCACTTGATCCGCTCGAGCACCGAGACGTAGTTCGCCACCGCCGAACCGCCCATGTTGAAGATGCCGCCGAGCCGGGCATCCTTCAGCTGCATGCCTTCCGGCGCTTCGCCGACGAGTTGCATGGCGCTGAGCACATGCATGGAGACGCCGGTGGCGCCGATCGGGTGGCCCTTGGCCTTCAGGCCGCCGGACACGTTGACCGGCAGCTTGCCGTCCTTCTGCGTCCAGCCCTCCTTGATGGCGCGGGCGCCGTCGCCTTCCTTCGTCAGACCCATCGCCTCGTATTCGAGCAACTCGGCGATGGTGAAGCAGTCATGCGTCTCGACGAAGGAGAGGTCGTCGAGCGTGACCCCAGCCTGCGCCAGCGCCTGCTGCCAGGCGCGCGTCGCGCCCTCGAAGCGCAGGATGTCGCGCTTGGAGACGGGCAGGAAATCCTGGACATGGGCCGTGCCGCGGAAGCCGACGGCGCGGCGCATGGTCAGCGCCGTCTCCTCGTCGGCCAGCACGAGCGCGGCGGCGCCGTCGGAGACCAGCGAGCAGTCGGTGCGCTTCAGCGGGCCCGCAACATAGGGGTTCTTCTCGCTCTCCTCGCGGCAGAAGGTGAAGCCGAGGTCCTTGCGCATCTGGGCGTAAGGATTGTCGACGCCGTTCTTGTGGTTCTTCGCCGCGATCATCGCCAGCGCGTCGGACTGGTCGCCATGGCGCTGGAAATAGGCGGCAGCAATGCCGCCGAACACGCCGGCGAAGCCGCCCTGGGTGCCACCTTCCTCGGGAAGATAGGACGCCTTGAGCAGGTTCTTTCCGATCTCGGGGCCCGGCGTCGTGGTCATCTGCTCGACGCCGACGACGAGCACGATCTTGGCCGCGCCGGCCTTGATCGCGCGCACGCCCTGCTGGACGGCGGCGGAGCCGGTGGCACAGGCATTCTCGACGCGGGTCGCGGGCTTGAAGCGCAGCGCAGGGTCGGCCTGGAGCACGAGCGAGGCGGTGAAGTCCTGCGCCGAGAAGCCGGCGTTGAAATGGCCGAGCACGATCTCGTCGACCTGGTCGGCGGTGATGCCGGCATCGACCAGCGCGTCGGTCGTCACCCGAACGATCAGGCTCTCGATCGTCTCCGCATCCTGCTTGCCGAACGGCGTATGGGCCCAACCGACGATCGCAGCGCTCATGACATTTCTCCCTGCCGACATTTTCAGGCGTTGACCGACTTTGCCGTCTCATGTGCGCCCGCCGCCCGCGCCTCGCAAGCGGGCAGGCGCGCATTTCCGGCGTGCACGGAAAGAGGGACCACGATGCGGAACAGGGCCGGCTAAAGGGCGATCGACAGGAGCAGCCCGACGCCGCTGACGATCATCGCCATCCCCACCATCTCGCGCCGGCTCGTGCCCTCGGCGAAGATCCGCCGCGAGGCGATCTGCGCCAGCGGCACCTCGATGAGGGCCAGCGTGCGGACATTGGCGGCGCTCGTCAGCGAGAAGCCGATGAACCAGCATTGGGAAGCCGCCGCGCCGAGGAACCCGGCCGAGAGCGACTTGCGCCAATTGCGCAGACTGGAGATCAGGGCCGGGCGGTTTGCGGCCAGCATGTAGAGCGTCAGGACCAGCGTCTGGAGGAACAGGCCGAGCGCCAGGATGGTGGTCGCGCGGAGGAAGAAGCCGCCTTCCGGCAAGGCCTGGATGGCGCCGCGATAGCCGATCGCCGAGAGCGCGAAGAAGGCGCCGGCGCCGACGCCGAGCAATGCGGGGCGAAGCCCGGCGCGGGTCAGCTTCTCGCCCGGCTTCCAGGACACCACGACGACGCCGGCGGTGGCGATCAGAACCGCCAGGAACTTCAGCGGCGTCAGCGCGTCGCCGAGCAGCAGCGCACCGAAGATCGCAACCTGGACCGGCTCGGTCTTGGTATAGGCGGTCGTCACGGCGAAAGAGCGCTCGCGCATCGCGGCCAGCATCAGGGCCGTGGCGGCGATCTGGGTGAGGGCGCCGGCAATGGTGTAGGCGAGGGACGTTCCGCCGACGGCAGGCGGCAGCCGCCCTGCCACGGCACAGACAATGGCCAGAAACAGTAGCGCGAAGGGCAGGCCGAACAGGAAGCGCACCTGCGTTGCGCCGACGACGCCGATGATGTCGGTCAGCGAGCGCTGGGTCAGGTTGCGGGCGGTCTGCAGCAGCGACGCCGCGATGGTCGCGGGGATCCAGAGAAGGGCGAGGCTCACGCGGAAGGTCCGGGCATAGGGAGACCGCCTTAGTGAACCCTCTGCGGCGGCTAGGCAAATCGCTCCGCTGGGGGTAGGTATGCGTGTCAGGGCGGGACTTCGTGCCGGCCGTCTCGAAAATGCCGCACGCGTCGCGTTGAACCCTCTTGCCTTCAACCCTCGTCAAGCCAGGTTCAAGACCCGCCCGATGATCGTCTCCCGCCTCACCGCCGCCCTCGTCTTCGGTTCCGTGCTGGTCGGACCGGCCCATGCCGGCACCAGCCTCGTGATCGATGCCGCCAGCGGCGCGGTGCTCTCGGCGGAAAATGCGGGGCAGCCCTGGCACCCGGCCTCGACCACCAAGATGATGACCGCCTATCTCGCGCTGAAGGCGGTGCGGGAGGGGCGCCTCGGGCTGGAGACCGCGATCCCGGCCTCCAAGCTGGCCGCGAGCCAGCCGCGGGTGAAGGTCTACATCAAGGCCGGCCAGGAGGTGACGCTCGACAACGCCCTGCGGATCATGATGGTGAAGTCGGCCAACGACATTGCCTATGTGATCGCCGAGGGCGTTGGCGGCGATGTCGAGCGCTTCGTCGCGATGATGAACGCGGAAGCCGCACGGCTCGGCATGCGCGACAGCCATTTCGTCAATCCCAATGGCTGGCACCATCCGGACCAGCAGACCAGCGCGCGCGATCTCGCGATCCTCGCCATGGCCCTGATGCGCGAATTTCCGGACTATGCGGATTACTGGAACACGCCCGCCGTGCAGCTGGGCAAGCAAGTGCTGAACAACACCAACGGGCTCGTCGGCCGCTATCCCGGGATCGGCGGCATGAAGACCGGCTATGTCTGCGCCTCGGGCTTCAATGTCGTCGCGACGGCGACCCGTGGCGGGCGCACGCTGATCGCCGTCGTGCTCGGTGCGCTGTCGGGCACCGAGCGCACGATCAAGGCGGCGCAGCTGCTGGATGACGGCTTCTCGAAATGGGGCGGAGGCGGATACACCGTCGCGTCGCTGCCGTCGCAGGGGGGGCGCGCGACCAGTATCTGCGGCGATGTGCAGAGCAGGGGTGGTGGGGTCGCCCTCGCCGACGATGCCGACAGCGCGGGTCCGATCGCGGCCCCAGCCAGCGGCGTCGGCGGCAATGCCGATGATGGCGGACGCTTCGCCACCGCCTCGGCGCCGGTCGTCGGCAGCCCTTCCTCCGTCCTGACACGCCTGCCCTCCGGCAAGATTTCGCTCGGCCCGCGGGCGGAGACCATTCCGGTTCCGGTCGCCTTCGGTCGCACGCCGGCCTCGGCCAGTGCACCGCTCGCCGCCAATGTCGTGGGCGGCGGCGACAGCCGCGTCGCGCGGGGCGCCGCCCCGGTGATCGCGCCCTCCGCCCCCGTCGCGGCCGGGTTGTTCAGTGCCCAGGGCAGTGGGCTCTTCGCTGATCGTGGGCGGACTCCTTCAAGCAATGGCGCGATCCCCGGCGCCACGACCGCCTTTGCGCCGAGCGATCCGGAAACGGCGCAGCCCTCGCAGGCGGGCGGACCGATGCGTCTGCAGGGTGCGATCCAGCCCGGGGCCGCGGCGCCGGCGAGCCTGCGCGCGGGTGCGGCCTCCGGCATCAAGCCGCTGCCGCGCCCACCGGCGAAACCGCTGCTGGTGAAGCCTTCCGGCAAGGCCAACCCCGCCACCGCTTCGGCCAAACCCGCTGCGGCCAAGCCCGCGCAGGCGTCGGCCAAGCCGCAACCGGCCAAGCCGTCGGCGAAGCCCAAGCCCAAGCCCAACAACGACGCCTGAGCATCACGTCTTGAGCGCCGCGGGGGTCGAAACCGCCCGACGGCAGGGCATGGCGATGGCGCTGGTGGCGGCGGCTGCCTACGGCACCAATATCGTCAGCGCGCAGATCGCCGGCCAGGCCGGGCTGAGCGGGCCGCTGCTGGTCTTCTATCGCGTCTTCATCATGCTGGCGCTGGTGGGACTGGCGCTGCTGATCTGGCGGTCCTCGCTCGCCGTTCCCCGCTCAGAGCGGCGCGCGCTCCTGCTTTTCGGGGTGATGAGTGCATTGGTCGGTTCGGCCTATCTCTCATCCGTCGCCTTCCTGCCGGTGACGGTCGCAGCCGTGGTGTTCTTCACCTATCCGGTGCTGATCGTGCTGGCCGAGCCCTTTGTGACGCGCATCCCCTTCCGCCCCGAACGCCTGCTCGCGGCCTGCGCGGCTTTCATCGGCGTCGCCCTCGTGGTGGGACCGGATTTCCACGGGCTCGATCCGCGTGGCCTGGTGCTGGCGCTGCTGGCGAGCCTCGGCGCGGCAACGCAGTTCTTCGCCGGCGCCGCGCTGCCCCAGACGCCGCTCGCGGCCCGGCTGTTCTGGTCGCATCTGCTCATCTTGCCCGTGACCGCGCTGATCTTGGCCATTACGGGTGGGTTCCAGTCGCCGGCGGCCTTTGCATTGGCCCCGCTCGCCGCGGCGGTGACCATCGGCGGCTATCTCATCGGCTTCCTCTTGCAGGTGGCCGCGATGACGCGAATCTCGCCGGGGGCAGCCGGGCTCGCCTTCTGCGCCGAGCCGGTCTGCGCCGTGCTGATCGCAGCCGTGGTCATCGGCGAGCGGCTGGGGCCGCTGCAATATCTCGGCTGCGCCCTTGTCGTGGCGACGCTGGTCATTAATGTAACATTAGAACATAGGCGGCGCCCGGTGGCGCCGGCCTGAACCCCGCCCGAGGCGAGTGCCGTCGTCATGTCTTCTCCGCAAACCCGTCCCGAGCCGTTGCCGCTGACCCTGCTGACCGGGTTTCTGGGCGCCGGGAAGACGACCCTGCTCAACCGCCTGCTGAAGGATCCGGCGCTCGCGCAGACGGTGGTCGTCGTCAACGAGTTCGGCGAAGTCGGTCTCGATCACCTGCTGATCCAGGGCGTCGAGGACGGCATGATCCTGCTCGATTCCGGCTGCCTGTGCTGCACGATCCGCGACGACCTGATCGTGACGATGGAAGATCTGCTGCGCCGGCGGGACAATGGCCGCATCGGGCCGTTCAACCGCGTGGTGATCGAGACGACCGGCCTCGCCGACCCCGCGCCGATCCTCAACGTGCTGATCAACCACCCCTATCTCGCCATGCGCTTCCGGCTCGACGGGGTGGTGACGCTTGTCGATGCGGTCAATGGCATGGCGACGCTTGACGCCCATGAGGAGGCGCGCAAGCAGGTCGTCGCGGCGGACCGCCTCGTGCTGACCAAGACCGAACTGGTCGAGCACCCGGCCGAACTGGCTTCGCTGCGGCAGCGCTTGGCTCTGCTCAACCCCGGTGTCGCGGTGCTCGGCCCGCAGGCGGCGGCGCGTTCGCTCTTTGGCGCCGGCCTCTACGACCTGGCGCTGCGCCCGGCCGAGATCGGCCAGTGGCTGGCCCGCGAAACCCTGCCGGGCGAGCGGCCGCGGCATGATCACGGTCACGGACATCATCATCATGACCACCACGGCCACGATCACGCCCATGTTCATGACCACGACCATCACGATCACGGTCACCATCACCACGACGTCAACCGGCATGACGCCAGCATCCGCGCCTTCGCGCTGACGGCGGAGAATCCGATCCCGCAGGCGACGGTGGACCTGTTCTGGACGCTGCTGCGCTCGGTCCATGGGCCGAAGCTTCTGCGCATGAAGGGGCTGGTGAAGGTCGCCGAGCACCCCGACCAGCCGTTGCTGCTGCATGCCGTCCAGCAGATCCTGCATCCGCCGGTGATCCTCGAGGCCTGGCCCGATGCAGACCGCCGCTCGCGTCTCGTGGTGATCGTCAAGGACATCGAGGAGAGTGTCGTGCAGCGGCTCTGGGCCGCCTTCCTCGGCCAGGCGGGCCAGACAGCAGCCGCCGGCGGCTGAAGCTGGGGCCGTGCGGCCCCGATCTTGAAGCGACCCTCCCGAACGATCGCGGACGGCGCTGGACCTTGCCGATTCGGCACAGCCCCGCCCCAGATCGACCCAGCGCGGCGGAGGCAGATCGCATGGATCGGGTCATGGCGTTGAAGGGCGCGCCCGCCGCGGGCGTGGAGGGCAAGGCGGCGTCGATGGCGCCGCATCAGCCGGACCAGCCCGTTGTCATCGAGGCCAGGCCACTCTCGTCCTGCGGCGACATCGTCGAGGCCTGGTCGCATCTGGCTGCACGCGCCTTCGAGCCCAACCCCTTCTTCGAGCCGGGCTTCCTGCTCGCGGCCGCGCAGCATCTCGTCGCATTCCGGGACGTCACGGTGCTCCTCGCCTGGCAGGGAACCGCGGAGGGTCCGCAGCGGCGCCTGCTCGGCTTCGTTCCGGTCTTTCCCCGCCATGGTTTTTTCCTGCCCGATGCGCTGATCGGGCTCTCGGATCGGCGCATCGCCTCGGGGGCGCCGCTCATCGACCGACAACGGGCCGCGGCGGTCATCGACGCACTCCTCTCGCCACGGCGACAGCGCCTGATTGACGGACAGGGACTCGTGCTGCGGGCTATCGACCGAGACGGGCCCCTGACCGCGACCCTCCAGGAAGTGGCCGGGGGCGATCGGCGTGTTGCTCTCTCCGCAACGGTCCTGCCGGCTGGCGGCATGCCGAGGACGGTCATCTCGGCGCAGGCGCCGGACAATCCTGCCGGGGTGAAAATCGTCGAGCCGCGCGCGCAGGCCGATCTTCGGGACGCGGTCGAGATCATACTGGCACTGGAAGCCTCGGGGGCGCGTGGGCGCGCCGGTGCCGCGACGCTGCACGATACGCGCGAGGTCGGCTTTCTGCGCGCCATGACGCGCCATCTCGCCCGCGGCCGGCAGTGCCGCGTCGGCCTGCTGATGCGGGAGGAGATTCCTCTCGCCGGGGCCGTTCTCATCGGGCGCGGCGCGCACAGCTGGCTCTATCTCGCCGTGGAGAACGAGGCCGAGGCGCACCGGCAGCCGCTGCACGCGCTGCTCGCGGCCATGAGGCGCGCGATGCCGGCGCGGCGGATCATCCTGCCGGCCGGTCTCGCCTGGGAGGGAGAGGGCTGCCTCTCCCTTGCCGATCTCCATCTGACGAGCGCCGCGAGGACGACGCCGCGGGATCTCGCCGGCCGTGCGCGGGAGGCGATCAGGCGGTCCCTGTCGCGGTTGCCGCGCGGCGGCGGTGGCGGGCTCAAGCCTCCGCGCGCAGGAGCCGCCTGACGATCTTGCCCGTCGTCGTCATCGGCAGTTCGTCGCGGAAGGCGATCTCGCGCGGATATTCATGGGCGGACAGACTGCGGCGGACGAAATCCTGCAGTTCGGCCGCGAGTTCGGGCGTGCCGCGCAGGCCTTCGCGCAACACCACGAAGGCCTTGACGATCTCCGTGCGCAGCGGGTCCGGCTTGCCGACGACGGCGGCGAGCGCGACCGCCTCATGCCGGAGCAGGCAGTCCTCGATCTCGCCCGGCCCGATGCGATAGCCCGAGGAGGTGATGACGTCGTCGTCGCGGCCGACGAAGCGGACATAGCCTTCCGCATCCTGGACCGCCTGGTCGCCGGTCTTCATCCAGGTGCCGGTGAATTTGGCCTGCGTCGCGGCTTCGTTGCCCCAATAGCCCAGGAACATCACCGGGTCGGGCCGCCTCACCGCGATCTCGCCCTGCTCATTGGGTGCGCAGACGGACCCGTCGGGCCGGATGATCGCGACCTCGTGGCCCGGCACTGCCTTGCCGATGAAGCCCGGACGGCTGACGCCGATGGCGGCGCAGGAGGCGAGGACGAGATTGCACTCGGTCTGGCCATAGGCCTCGTTGATCGTCAGCCCCAGCGCCTCTTGGCCCCAGGCCAGGGTCTCCGCGCCGAGCGCCTCGCCTGCAGCCGCGACCGTGCGCAGATTCAGCGCGAAACGCTCGCGCGGACGCTCGACGCTGCGCAGCATCCGCAGCGCCGTCGGCGGCACGAAGGCGTTGCGGATCCGCAGATCGGCCATCAGGCGGAAGGCCTCCTCCGGCTCGAAGCGCGTCACGGGCCGCGCCACGACCGCGACGCCGAAATGCAGCGCCGGCAGCAGCATGTTGAGCAGGCCGCCGGCCCAGGCCCAGTCGGCTGGCGTCCAGGCGAGGTCGCCTTGCTGCGGCAGGAATTCATGCGGCATCTGCACGCCCGGCAGATGACCGGGCAGGACGCGGTGGCCGTGCAGCGCGCCCTTCGGATTTCCGGTGGTGCCGGAGGTGTAGATCATCAAGGCCGGATCATCGGGGCCGGTGGGCACCGTCGCGAAGTCCGGCGCAGCCTGCGCGAGCAAAGCGTGCCAGTCGAGTGCGCCGCCATCGGCGCCATCGACCGAGACCGTCAGTGCGAGGTCGGGCAGGGGGTGGGCGATCTGCCGGGTCTTGGCGAACCCCGCTGCATCGGTGACGAGAACCTTCGCGCCGGAATCCGTCAGCCGATAGGCGAGTGCGTCGACGCCGAAGAGGGCCGCCAGCGGCACGGCGATGGCGCCGAGGCGATAGGCCGCGAGATGGGCGGTGAGGACGCTGCGGCCCTGCGGCAGCAGGATCGCGATCCGGTCGCCGCGGCGCACGCCGCGGGCCGCCAAAGCACTCGCCAGCCGCATCGAAGCGTCACGCAGCGCGCCGAAACTGACCGGGGCGACCCGCCAGTCCCGCGACACCTCGATGATCGCGGTGCGGTCGGGGTCCAGCGCCGCCCAGCGGTCGCAGACATCCTCGGCGATGTTGTAGCGGGGCGGGATCTGCCAGCGGAAGGCGCGGCGCAGCGCCTCATGGTCGCGAAAATCTGGAAGGATCAATTCGGTGGTCCGGAGGGAGGCGGCAAAATAGGCAGGCGCAGCGGCGCTGTCACCCTGCCCCTACGACAAGCGGCCTCGCCATCCCGGTCGCGTCATGGCAGGCTCCGCTGGACGCATGGCGCGGGGGCGCCCGGCGAGACGAGGCCGATCGATGCAGGATGTCGCCGCTTATCTGGTGATCATGGCCGTTCCGCTGGTCGCGGTCATCGCTCTGATCCGCCGGGCCGCGCGCGCAGGCGAAGCGCCGACGAGTGGTGACGGAGGCTGGCTCTCGCGCAACGACGACGGCGACGGCGGGGATGGTGGCGGCGGAGGCGACTGAAGCGTGCGCCACCCTCAGGGTCGGTCCTTCGCCGCGAGCCCGGCGACATCGGCAATGATGCCGTCGAGCTCGAAGTTCTTCGGGGTGTAGACCGCGGCGACGCCCATGTTGCGCAGCGCATTCTCGTCCTCGGGCGGGATGATGCCGCCGACCACGACGGGCACATCCATCCCGGCGACGCGCAGGCGGGCGGTGACGTCGCGCACCAGCGGCAGATGCGAGCCCGAGAGGATCGACAGCCCAATGATGTCGGCTTCGGTCTCCTGCGCCTGGGCGACGATCTCCTCCGGTGTCTGGCGAATGCCGCCATAGCTCACCGCCATGCCGGCATCGCGCGCGCGCACCGCGATCTGCTCGGCGCCGTTGGAGTGACCGTCCAATCCCGGCTTGCCGACGAGGAAGCGCGGCGTGCGGCCGAGCTTCTCGGTGGCGCGGGCGACTGCGGCCTTGACGGTGGCGAGCCCCTCATTGCTGCCGAGTTTGGTCGTGTCGACGCCGGTGGGAGCGCGGTACTCGCCGAAAATCTCACGGAGAGTCTGCGCCCATTCGCCGGTGGTGACGCCGGCCTTGGCGCAGGAGATCGAGGCTGGCATCACATTGCGATCTTCCTTCGCCGCCGCCGAGAGCTCGGCCAGCGCCGCTTGCGCCGCCTTGGCTTCCCGGGCCGAACGCCAGGCCTTGAGCCGGCCGATCGCTTCCAGCTCGACGGAATCGGGCACCGTCACCACGCTGCCCTCGCCGGCCGACAGAGGAGAAGGCTCGCTGTTGGTGAACTTGTTGACGCCGATGACGATCTGCTCGCCGCGTTCGATCGCCTCGATGCGGCGCGCGCCATTCTCGACCAGCGCCTTCTTCATGTAGCCGGTCTCGATGGCGGCGAGCGCCCCGCCCATGGCATCGATCGTCGCCAGTTCCGCCAGCGCCGCCGCCTTCAGTTCGGCCACCTTGGCATCGATCACGGTCGAGCCGTCGAAGATGTCGCCGAATTCGAGCAGATCGGTCTCATAGGCCAGGACCTGCTGCATGCGCAGCGACCATTGCTGGTCGAAGGGGCGGGGCAGCCCGAGCGCCTCGTTCCAGGCCGGCAGCTGCACGGCTCGCGCGCGGGCCTTTTTCGAGAGCGTCACCGCCAGCATCTCGATGAGGATGCGGTAGACGTTGTTTTCGGGCTGCGGCTCGGTCAGCCCGAGCGAATTGACCTGAACGCCATAGCGGAAGCGCCGCATCGCCTCATCGGCGACGCCATAGCGGCCGAGCGTGATCTCGTCCCACAGCTCGACGAATGCCCGCATCTTGCAGAGCTCGGTGACGAAGCGCATCCCGGCATTGACGAAGAAGGAGATGCGGCCGACGAGATCGGGGAACTCGGCGGCCGAAACCTCCGGCCGGGCCCGGATCGAATCCAGCAGCGCAATCGCGGTCGCCAGCGCGAAGGACAGCTCCTGCACCGGCGAGGCGCCGGCCTCCTGCAGATGGTAGGAACAGACGTTGGTCGGGTTCCATTTCGGCATCTCGCGGGTGGTGAACACGACGATGTCGGTGGTCAGCCGCATCGAGGGGCGCGGCGGAAAGACGTAAGTTCCGCGCGAGAGGTATTCCTTGACGACGTCATTCTGCGTCGTGCCCTGCAGCGTCTTGCGGTCGGCGCCCTGCTCGTCGGCCACCGCGATGTAGAGCGACAGCAGCCAGGCCGCCGTCGCGTTGATCGTCATCGAGGTGTTCATCTGCGCCAGCGGGATCTGGTCGAACAGCGCCCGCATGTCGCCGAGATGGCTCACGGGCACGCCGACCTTGCCGACCTCGCCGCGCGAGAGCACATGGTCCGGGTCGTAGCCGGTCTGCGTCGGCAGGTCGAAGGCGACGGAAAGCCCCGTCTGGCCCTTGGCGAGGTTGTTGCGGTAGAGCCGGTTCGATTCCGCAGCGTCGGAATGGCCGGCATAAGTGCGGAAGATCCAGGGCTTGTCGCGCTGCGGGGCCCGGCCCGCGGTGGGGTCGATCGCGTTCATGCCGTTCCACCCTCTTTTCAGAGCAATCTCAATGTTGCACTGCGGCGAGGATAACGCCAGAGGGCCGGCGAAGTCGCTTGCGACCTTCGGATGAGCGCGGGATGCGCCTCAGACCGGCCGTTCGACGCCGAAGGTGGCGGTCAGCGTGAAGCTGCGCTCTGCTGCGGGGGGCAGCGTGATCGCGCCCTCGCGCCGGTCGAGCGGCTCGTCGGGATCGGCGGGCGAGGTCAGCCCGTGCCAGGGCTCGATGCAGATGAAGAGGCCGTTCGGCTTGGTCCAGATGCCGAGCTGCGGCAGGTCGGCGAAGGCGAGCGCGATGCCGGGGCGGCCATCGGCACCATACCAGCAGCGGCTTCCGGCTCCCTCCGGGATGATCAGCGCATCGTCGGCGAAGAGCTGATGATCGAGCGTGAGCACGCCGTCGACGAAGGCGGAGGGGTGCAGGTCGGCCGCGCGCAGGCCATCCGCGTTCAGTCGCTGATGGCCAGGGCTCGCGCCATGTCCGAGATGGATGCGGTGGGGCAGCCCGGCGCCGTCCGGGAGCGGCCAGGGGAAAGCGGGGTGATAGCCGAAGCAGAAGGGCATCGGCGCTGCGCCAGGATTTTCGATCCGCGCCGTCATGGCGAGCGAGGCGCCCTCGAGCCGGTAGGTCATGTCGAGGATGAAGGCGAAGGGATAGGCCGAACGCGTCTCTTCGTCTTCGGTCAGCCGCAGCGTGCAGGAGGTCGCGTCCTGCGAGACCACCCGGAACACTGCGGTACGGGCGACGCCATGGCTCTTGATCGGATAGCGCCTGCCGTCGATCAGCACCTGCCCGCCCGGATGTTTGCCGATCACCGGAAAGAGCAGCGGCGACCGCCCCGCCCAGATCGCCGGATCGCCGCTCCACAGCCAGTCGCGGCCCAGCGAGTCCCGGACGGATTGCAGCTCCGCTCCGAGCGGGGCGATCTCGACGGAGAGGGCGTCGTTGCGCAGGCTGATCATCGGCGCATCAATGCCCGGCATCCGGCAGGCGCGGCAGCGGCAGGAACTCGACGCCTTCCTCATGCAGCATGCGGGCATCCTCCAGGCTGGCCTCGCCATAGATGGCGCGGCTATCGCTCTCGCCGTGATGGATCTTCAGGGCCTCTTCCGCAAAGCGCTTGCCGACATGCTCGGCGTTCTCCGCCACCTGCCGGTGCAGTTCGGCCAGCATCTGGCGCAGCGCGATCTCCTTCTCGCCCATCAGCGCGACAGGAGCGGCCTCAGGCGCCATCGCTGCGACAGCCGGACCGGCCGCCGGGGACGGCGCCTCGATCATGGTCTTGCCGCGGTCGGTGCGGGCGACATGGGGCGCCATGATCGCGCGCTCGACCTTGATGCTGTTGCAGACGGGGCAGGAGACGAAGCCGCGCCTGGCCTGTTCCTCGAAACTCGCAGAGTTGGCGAACCAGCTTTCGAAGTCGTGGGACTGGTCGCAGATGAGGGCGTATTTGATCATGGCGTGACGGCAGGCGGCCGGCCGGAGCGGCCGGTCTCGGTGTTCGTGGACAGGGCGGCGCTCACGCGGCCAGCAGCTTGTCGAGTTCGCCCCGGGCGTCGAGGGCATGAATGTCGTCGGAGCCGCCGACATGCGTCTCGCCGATGAAGATCTGTGGCACCGAGGTGCGGCCGCCGGCCCGGGCGGTCATCGTCTGGCGCAGCTCCGGCTTGCCATCGACGTCGATCTCGTCGAAGGCGACGCCCTTCTTCGTCAGCAGCGACTTGGCCGCCTTGCAATAGGGGCACCAGGAGGTGGTGTAGATCGTGACGGGAGGCATCGCGAAGGTCCATCGGGTTGGGGCTGGACCCCAATGTAGGGGCTCGTCATGGTTTCGTCACCGGGCGAAACGCCCGTCAGGTGCCGTCTGCGACCACGCGCGCGAAGGTCAGGATGTCGACCGTACGGGCCCCGCCGCGCAGCAGGGCCCGCGCCGCGGCATTGCCGGTCGCGCCCGTGGTCAGGACGTCGTCGATGAGCAGCACGCGCCGGCCCTCGATCTGAGGGCGTGCGGCGGGGGGCACCTTGAAGGCGCCCTGGAGATTGTCGGCCCGCTGGGCGCGCGTCAGCCCGACCTGCTGGCGCGTGCGTTTCACCCGCGCCAGGGCGACCGGCGCCAGCGGAACGCCGGAGCCGCGTGCGACGACCTGTGCCAGCGCCGCCGCCTGGTTGAAGCGCCGAGTCCAGAGCCGGAAGCGATGCAGCGGCACGGGCACGATCACATCGGCGTCTGGCAGCAGTTCGCGGCCGGCCTGGATCATCATCCGCCCCATCGTCAGAGCGAGGTCGGTCCGGTCGCCATATTTCAGCCGGTGGACCAGCTCGCGAGCCGTCCCGTCGAAGCGGCAGACGGCGCGGGCCCGCGCGAAGACCGGCGGGTCGGCGATGGCGGCGGGTGAGACCATCCCCTCGCCGAGATCGACGGCGAAGGGCGTGCCCAGCCGTTCGCAATAGGGCCGCTCGATGAAGCGCATCTCGCCCCAGCAGGCGGGGCAGAGCGCCTGCGCCTCGCCGGTCGCCGCCTGGCAGGCCACGCAAGAAGGCGGGTAGACGATGTCGACGGCCGCCCGCTGACCGGCTACGAGCCAGCCCGCAGCCGGCCGAAGAGCGTGGCGCAGAAGCCGCCCGGAGAAGATCTGCTTCGTCCTGGTTGCGGTTTGGAGGTGATCTGCGCCGAAATCGAGATCGATCGGAGGGCAATCGTCCTGTTCACGAAAGCCTGAACGGGCAGCCCTGTCATGCTGCATTGCAGCACCTATCTTGAGGGCGTCCGGCGGCCCGGCCCGCGGCCTCGCCCGCGCCGGTCGTCATGATCACGCTTCCCTTCGGCCGCATCGCGGCCCCTCCAAGGACCACCCCCATGACCCGATCCGATCCGTCCAGACTCAAGCTGTTCTCGCCGCTGCGCCTCGGCGACATCGAACTGTCCAACCGCGTCGTCATGGCGCCGCTGACGCGCAACCGCGCGACCCATGGCAATGATGCGCCCAACGCGCTCAATGTCGAGTATTATCGCCAGCGCGCCGGCGCCGGGCTGATCATCTCCGAAGCGACGCAGATCTCGCAGCAGGGCCAGGGCTATGTCTGGACGCCCGGCATGTACACGGCCGAGCAGGTCGAAGGCTGGAAGGCCGTGACCGACGCCGTCCATGCCGAGGGCGGCAAGATCATCGCCCAGCTCTGGCATGTCGGGCGCATCAGCCACGTCTCGCTGCAGCCGGGCGGGCAGGCACCGGTCGCCCCCTCCGCCATTCCCGCTAAGGGCAAGACCTATGTCGAGAGCGGCTTCGTCGAGGTCTCGGCGCCGCGCGCGCTGGGGCTGGAGGAACTGCCGGGGATCGTCGCCGACTATGCGAAGGCGGCCGAGAACGCCAAGGCCGCCGGCTTCGACGGCATCGAGATCCATGCCGCCAACGGCTATCTGCTCGACCAGTTCCTGCGCGACGGCACGAACACCCGCAGCGACGCCTATGGCGGCTCGATCGAGAACCGTGTCCGGCTGACACTCGAGGTGGTCGATGCGGTGGTGAAGGTGTTCGGCAAGGGTCGCGTCGGCATCCGCTTGTCCCCCGTCACGCCGGCCAACGATGCGCGCGACAGCAACCCGCAGCCGCTGTTTGCCCATCTCGTCGCGCGGCTCGACGCGGCGGGGCTCGCCTTCATCCATGTCATCGAGGGGGCGACCGGCGGGCCGCGCGATTTCCTGCCCTTCGATTACGACGCGCTGCGCAAGGCCTTCCGCGGCGCCTACATCGCCAATAACGGCTTCGACCGCGCCTCGGCGATCGAGGCGGTCGAAAGCGGGCGCGTCGACGCCGTCGCCTTCGGGCGGCTCTTCATCGCGAATCCCGACCTGGTCGAGCGCCTGCGCCGCGATGCGCCGCTGAACACGCCCGAGCCTTCGCTGTTCTATGGCGGTGACGGCAAGGGCTATACCGACTATCCGACGCTGCAGGACGCCGCGGCCTGACGCGGGCCTGCCTGCTTACGCCCGAACGTTCCGGGGGGCGGCAACCCGTCCCCCGGCAATTTTCGTCCGCGATCTGCAAAAACAGTTGCAGAGCCGGCGAGGGCCGATTAAACAGCAGCCCTTACCGCGCTGCTCCCATCGTCTAGCGGTCAGGACGTCGCCCTCTCACGGCGAAAACTGGGGTTCGATTCCCCATGGGAGCGCCATTCACCCTTATGGGTGCAACAACTCCTTGATTTTCAACGTCGACAAGCCTTTTGAGCGGGTTGCACTCTGCTCGAATGCATAACATCGTGCATAACATGGCTGACGACGACATGCCCGTGACGAGCCACCTGACCAGCCGCAACGGCGTCTGCCAGTATGTGCGGCGCGTGCCCGAGGATTTGCGCGACGCCTTCACGTTTGCACGGGTTCAGCGTTCGCTGCGCACGCGTGATCACATGACGGCCCGACAAGCCGCGTTGGCACTAGATCAGGAATGGGATCGTCGCTTCGCCGAGGCGCGCCTTCAGCGCGGTCTTGCCAGCGATGCCGACGGGCCGACAGCGCTAGACACCGGCTCCTGGAGCTGGGAGGAGTGGCAGGCGCTCGCCGGCTGGTTCGGCGCGGTGCTGCAGGAGGAGGACTGGCGGGCGAGGCTCCAGCAGATGCCGGGCTCGGTCCTTGCGGTAAGTCCTGATCTTGATGCGCTGCCGCGTCGCAGCAACCGGGACGTGAAGGACCATATCGCGCGAGAAGCCTCGCTCAGGGCGATGAAGGTCAGCACATATGCCGCCGAGCGCATGAGCTTCGTGCAAGGTTATGTGCGCCGCCTCGGCGTCTCGCTCAGCCGCACCCTGCCTTATCACGAGCGCTTCATGGCGGCCTGCCTCGGCGCGGAGCTGGCCTATCTTGACCTGTTCCGGCGGCGTGAGACGCGCAGCGGCGGCATTAACCTGCCGCATCCTGATACGATTCCGGGTCCGTGGCGCCGCGCCGTTGCTCCTTTGGCGACGACTGCGGCGGTGCCGCCTGTGCCCTCGTCGGTGCCGGCTTCGGGCCCGCGACCGATCGGCAAGACGCTCGCCGACTGCGCGCTGAAGTGGCAGGAGAACCGGCGGATCGTCAAGAAGCAGGTCAGGCCGGAGTATCTGCGCGAGATGGACAACACCATCGCCGATTTCACGGCCCATGCGAAGCTCCGCGACATCGGCGAGATTGGCCGCAGGCACGTGCTGGCCTACCGCGACCATCTCGTCTCGACCAAGGACTACGCGATCCAGACCATCAACAAGAAGATCGGGTTCATCTCCTCGTTGATGGCGACGGCGCTCAATGCCGGCTGGACCGAGATCGCGCTCGGCGGCGAGCTGTTTCTGGAGATCCCCGAGGATGAGGACCACCGCGAGCCCTACAGCGCAGCCGAGCTCCAGCTGATCTTCGGGCATCCGATCTTCACCGCGGGATTTCGCTTCGCTCGGGTCAAGGCGTGCGGCGAACTTCAGTTCTGGCTGCCGCTGATCGCCTGCCTGCACGGTATGATCAGCTCCGAGATCATGCAGCTCGGACCGGACACCGTGCTGCCCCATCCAGACGCGCCCGACATCCTCTGTTTCGTCGTCACCAAGGCCGGCGACCGCAGGGTCAAGACGCTGGCGCGCCGGCGCTGGGTCCCGATCCGCAAGGAACTGTTCGACCTCGGGCTGAACGATCTGGTCGAAACCGCTCGCACGGCCGATCGTCCATTCCTCTGGTCGGCGATGGCGTCGCAAGCCGACGACGTCACGCGCGTGTCGAGCTACTTCTCGTCGTTCTGGGCCGATTTTACGCGCAAGCACCTGAAGATCGAGGCCGAAGGCACGACGCTCTATTCATTCAGACACGCCTTTCAGGACGAGATCAGCCGCATCGGCTATGGCGACGAGATCAAGAAGGCGCTGATGGGACATGCCGAAGGCGGGATGACCGGGCGGTACGGCACCAAGCGCCGGCCGCGGGTCGTCAACATTCACGATCTCGATGAGGCCGTGCAGGGAGCGGTCTGGCCGTTCCTGAAGACAGTGAAGGGTCCCGCGGGCTGAGACGCGACGGGAGTTGGCCAGCTCAGCCGCCTTGCTATATCGAAGTGCCGTCCTTGGCTCGGATGCCAACACCGCGGCCATTCTCGAACAGGAACTCGATGCCCTGCTGTTCAAGCGCGGTCTGCAGGTCGCGGAGCGTGCGGTCGTGAGGGAGGCGGTCGCCTGCTTCAAAATGGCTGATGGTGCGCTTCGAGACGCCCGTTAGATCGGCAAGATCCTGTTGTGAAAGACCCAACCAACCCCGCGCAGCGCTTATTTGCTGCCTGTTAACCACTATTGTGCTTCAAAGTTGTAAATGTGCACTTTATGAGCACAATTGCTTTCGTGGACACGCCGTCCACGAGAGGAACCCTACCCCATGCATCATGCTGTCTCCACCCCTGATCTTTCCTTCATCCCCACCGTTCTGCCGCCGCAGACTGGCCGTGTTGCCCTGCCCACCGATCTCACCGCCCGGATCGAGCAGGCGGTGTCGGGTGCGGGTTCGGCCGAGTTCGCGGTCGATCCGCTGTTGGGTCCGAGCCTGAGCGCGGTGACCTCGTTCCTGACCTCGGTGGTCAAGCGGTCCGGCGCGGTGATCGAGGACGCGCTCTACGCCGCGCTGGTGCGCAACCGCCGCTTCCTGGTGATGCAGCAGGTGCGCATCCCGATCACCAAAGCGGCCGAGATGTACGTTCAGGAGAACGGGCCCTCGCGCGTCGGTGAGCTCGCGCTCGCCAGCGACGGCGCGACGGTCCGGGTCGGGCATTTCGACATGATCGTGATCGACCAGCAGCGCTCGGTCGCGATGGTGATCGAGATCAAGCGCGGCTCCGGCATCACCGAGAGTAAGAAGCGCCGCCAGACCGAGCGGGATCTGGCCTGTGCTCGGCTCCAGCTCGCCTCCTATCTGCGCACGCTCCTGGGCGTCAAGCTCAAGCACTATCGCTGCCATGTGATCGATTTCTACGGCAGGTCCGGCTTCCGCGACGAGCTGACCGTGACCCGCGACGGGCTCGACAACCTGTTCGGCGTCGCCGTCACCCCGACCATCGACGCCGCGCTTGCCGCGCTCGAGGCCAGGATGATCGCGCGCGTGCCGCCGATGCTGCAGATCGCGCAGGAGCGGCTCTCCGACAGGCCGGGGCCGTCCGACGACGCGCCGCGCCGTACCGGCCGCGGCCCGCTCGCAGCGATGACGAGGCGCCGTGCCGTCCCGCAGTTCGCGGCGAGCCCGCCCGCCTGACCTGACGGCGGCGCCGGCGCCGCCGCCCTTCCCAACCTCTCTCATCACCCGAACGCGACGCCGGCGGCCCTGCCGGCGATCGCTGGAGCTCGCCCCGATGACCGCCGCCATCCTCGCCCACCCCGCCCGGATTCGAAGCGCGCCTGCCGTCGCCCTGGATGCCGGCATCCGCGACGAGCCCGCCTTGCTGTTGCTCTGGCGCAGCGTCCCGGCCGGCGCGATCAGCGATCGCGACCAGGCCGAGCTTCGCGCTGTTTTGTCCATCGTCACGCCCCTGCGCGTCGAGCATTGGCGTGAGGCGCGCGCCGGCGACCCGGCCGCGGCCGTCGCCATGGCGCTGAAGTTGTCGGGACTGTCCGTCCTCGATACGCCGCGGCACGACCTCGTCATGTCGGCGGTGATGCTGCATGCGCTCGCCGGGTCGGACGCCGCGCGCACCACGCTTGCCTTCGTGCTGCAGCGCCGGCGCTATCTCGACGAGGATGTCGAGCCGCTGATCGCCTCCTGGCGCAGGAGCGACCGCGCCGCGATCCGCCGCGCCTCCCTCCAGGCCCTGATGGAGGCCTTGTCGTGAGCGCCGAGTCCAACCCGCCCGACGACGAGTTCATCCTCGGTCTCGACAGCCTGCCGAGCAGCGACGCGGATGTCTCGACAACGCCGCTGGTCCCGCTCGATCTGATCGCCCTGATCGCCTGGCACGACGCCGGCGGGCCGCGGATGATCCCGCGTATGTCGCGCGGCCAGGCGATCGTGATCCAAATTCCCTCGGAGACCTGGTTCGATCCGATCAAGGCGATCATCGAGCGCGAGCGCACCGGCACGATCGTCTTCGAAGGCAAGCGCAAGGCCGACAAGCGGCCGAGCGACCTGTTCGTCGCCGAGCTCCTGCAGGATGGGCGCGGCGCCACCGGCATCGGCGTTGATCCGGCTCTGCTGCCGCCGCTGTTGCGTATGAGTGCCGATGCCGAGATCGTCATCCCGGCGCCGAGCCCGGCTCTGGTGCGCCGCGCGATCGCAGGGTTTTCCGGGAAGCGCTGTCCGGTCGTGACGCAGGCAGATATCACCGGTCTCGACCTGGTCGAGATCGCAGCCGCGATGCGGCCGTCCTCGAGCCCGAAAGCGAGCCTGCGCCGGCTGCGCCAGGCGAGCGCCCGCAAGGCGGCGCCAGCTTCGGTCGAGGATACGCCGCTTCTGTCCGAGCTTTCTGGTTATGGCGAAGCCAAGGCGTGGTGCCTGGATATCTGCGCCGCGCTCGGCGCTGCTCGTGCGGGCACGCTCTCCTATGGCGAGATCGAGAGCGGCATCTTTTTCGGGCCGCCTGGCACCGGCAAGACCCTGCTCGCCCGTTCGCTCGCCAGGAGCGCTCGCGTCGCCTTCGTCCCGACCTCCGTGCCCGACTGGTTCATGCGCAAGTCAGGCCATCTCGGCGACGTCATCCAGCAGATCGACGAGGTGTTTGCCCGCGCTCTGGCGCTGGCTCCGAGTGTGCTCTTTTTAGACGAGATCGACGCCTTGCCTGATCGCGCCGTCGCCGATGCGCGGTCCAGGGAGTGGTGGAGCAGCGTGGTTTCGGCGCTGTTGACCCGGATCGACAGTTGCCGCGCCGCCAGGCGCGGGGTCGTCCTCTTGGCTGCCACCAACCATCTCTCCCATCTCGACGAAGCGCTGAAGCGGCCAGGCCGATTCGACCGCAAGCTTCACATCCCGCCGCCGGACACCGCCGGCCTCGCCGCGATCCTGCGCTCGCATCTGAAGGGCGATCTGGCGGACGAAGACCTCGTCCCGCTCGCCCGCCTGATGCCGGGCGCGACCGGCGCCGACGTCACCGCGATCGTCAAGGCGGCACGCCGGCTCGCGCGCGGCGCCAACCGCTCCCTCGACCTTGCCGATCTGCGCCAGGCCATCCTGCCGGAGGACGGGCGCAGCGAGGCGCAGCGGCGCCATGTCGCGGTCCACGAGGCCGGTCATGCCGCCGTCGCGCTGACGCTCGGCTTCAAGGTCGCGCAGGTCTCGATCCGCGGGCAGGGCAGCGCCGGCGGTGTGACGGATATCGTGATCCCGAGCGTCTCGACGCGCGCCGACATCGAGCATCGCGTCCTCGTCCTGCTCGCCGGCCGGGCCGCCAATCTGATGATGGGCGCAGCACCCGATACCGGCGCGACCGGTGACCTCAGCGAGGCGACCCGGCTGCTCGCCGCCGCGCAGGCGAGCTTCGGGCTCGGAGACGGCCTCGTCACCCGCACCAGCCCGGAAGCAGCCCTGTCGCTTGTCGGCCGCGACCATGCCTTGGCGAGCACCATCGATGTTCGGCTCAAGCGCCTGATGCATCAGGCACAGGATATCGTCGCCGGCGAGCGCCTCTTGATCGAAGCTATCGCAGATTCCCTGATGCGCCAGCAGGTGCTGGATGGCGAACAGCTCGCCGTCATCCACAGCTCGCTGCGGGCCCGTACGACCAGACCGGTTAGCCCCGCAAGGTATCCGCGCGCCTGAGCAGCGACAGGGCCAGTACTGAAGCCCACGCCACGCCCGACCATCGGGGTACCCGCTGATTTTCAATATTTGCTTTACCGAGCGCAACGGCTGCACGCAGAGCAATTTTCACTTCTCAGGATTGCCTTTGAAACCGCTGTAGCCATTTCGAAAAACAGGCCGCCTTTGGCCCTTAGCTGACGCTTAGAAGGTCTGCTTCAGGGCGGTCTGCTAAAGCCTGGAGTCGAGCCACACAGGCTGGAGCTAAGCGCGCATCCACCCCCATTTGGCGAAGATGCGCTGGCCTTCAGCCGAGGCGAGAAACTCCACAAAGCCCTTGGCTTCCGGTCGCATTTGCCCACGCTTCGTCAGGGCTATGCCCGTGTCACGATAGATCCGAAGGTCCGGCTCGACCTCGACGACGTCCGCGAGTGTTGGGTTGGCGACCTGCCAGATCGTCCAGATCAGCCAGGCGTCGAGCGAACTGTCCTCGACCCACGCCTTCCGGGCGTCGGCGCTGTTCTTGGCGACCTTCCCAATGTTGGAGCGAAAGGCTTTGACGTCAGCGATGCGGCCGAGCCGGCCAGCTACGTCCTCCCACAGGCCCTGCTGGCCAGCGCCGTTGACGACTAGGATGCTGAGGCCGGGCTCGAGCAGGGTCTTCACGCCGCCGACCTTTTTTGGGTTGCCCGGCCGGACCAGGATTGCGGAGGCGCGCAGGTAGAGCGGCTGCACGGTTGAGGGATCAATGCCGGGCATCGCTTCGATGAAGTCCGACATCATCACCTCGGAGCCGCTGAAGATCATGTCGGCGTCCTTGGTCGCCTTGTCCTTCCAGGCCGGAAGCGGACCGGCTTCGACCTGTACTTCGATGCCTTGCGCCTTGCCGAAGGTGGCGGCAGCCTCCTTCATCGCCGGCATCGGCCCGCCGGGGCCGTAGACGCGTAGAGGCTCGGCGGCGCTTGCCGGCGTAGCAAGCGAGGCGGCAAGTCCGGCGCCGAGGATCCCGATATCGCGACGGCTGAGATGGGTCATGGGTTGATCCTTTCGTTTTTCCGGAGGCGCCGGCTCACGCCACGCCGATGAGATGAATGAGGCCGAACGAGATGGCGGCGAGCGCGAGCAACGAGAGGACGACCGCGCCCGTGACCCGAGGGCCGGCCCTGGCCACCGAGCGGATGTCGACGCCGAGGCCAAGCGCAGCCATCGACACGATCGTGAGCAGGTTCGCAACCGTCGCCAGCGGCGAAAGAAGGGCGGTCGGGATGAGGCCGGCCGAGCGAAACGCCGCCATCACGAGGAAGCCAACGATGAACCAGGGCACGAGATGGTGGACGGCGATCCGCTTGGGCGCCGGGCGATCGCCGGCGGTCACATGCGGCGCAGGTTTGTCGGTCTCTTCGCGCAGGCGTCCAGACAGCATCGACAGGACCAGCACGACCGGGCCGAGCATCAGGACGCGCACGAGCTTGACGAGTGTGCCGACCTGGATCGCGGCTGCACCCGCCGGAGCCGTGGCCGCGATGACCTGGGGGACAGCATAGACCGTCAATCCCGAGAGCACGCCGAATTGGTGAACGCTCAGGCCGAGCGCCGGGATCAGGAGAGGCAGGCCGAGGACCACGACGACTCCGAGAACCGCCGTGAAGGCGATCGAGGCTGCGACGTCGTCTCCATCAGCGCCGATGACGGGCGCGACCGCCGCAATGGCCGAGTTACCGCAGATCGAGTTGCCGCAGGCGACGAGGATCGCCATGCGCTGTGGCAGACCGAGCAGGCGGCCGATGGCATAGCTCAGCCCGATTGCGACGAATACGACGACCGCGATTCCGATCAGCAGGCCAGCTCCAGCCGCGGCGATCGTCGCCGCGCTCAGCGAGGCGCCCAGCAACACCACCGCGATCTCCAGCAGGGTCTTGGCCGAGAAGGAAATGCCGGGCCGCCAGCCGCTGCCTGGCGTCCACAGCGACCGGATCACTGTGCCGATCAGGATCGCCATGACGAGCGCCTCCAACCATACCCGGCCGAAATAACCCGCCTCGACATGTTCGATTCCCAGCGCGACCGCCGACACACCGACGCAGAGCAGAACGCCGGGCCAGATGGGCAGGGCGTCGAGCGTAGAAGAGGAATTCAAAGGCGTTCTCGACTGGGTCGGCAGGGTCATCGCGGCATCCATTCGTTCGATGCGTGATCTGTCGCTTACCGTAATTGATTTATCCAACAGGTTGTTTCTCTTGTTTCGATCGATAAATTCGATTGGTATCGATTGAAGCGCGATCAGCTTTGGCTGCGAGCCTGAGGAAGGCTGCGCCGACAATTATGATCGAGCCGAACACACTGCCGGCGAGGACATACAGAATGCGCTTGCCCCATGGTCCCTGCCGCGCGCTGTCGGTCGTGAGGCGCGCGGGATGGTCGTCGAAATGGTGCGGCGGTGGCTGGTTGTGGTCGGGCTCGATGCTCGTCATCAGGCATGCTCGCTGTCGGGAGGGATGATGAGGAGACGCAAAGGCCCTTCGATTTATTCCGGCGAGGCGTTCGTATGACTCTCGAACAACTGCGGATCTTTGTTGCGGTCGCCGAGCGCGCGCACGTCACGCGCGCCGCCTCCGATCTCAATCTGACGCAGTCAGCAACCAGCGCGGCGATTGCGGCCCTGGAGTATCGGCACGCGGTGAAGCTGTTCGATCGCGTGGGTAGGCGGATCGCGCTAACCGATGCCGGCCGACTGTTTCTCCAGGAGGCGCGGGCGATCCTGACACGCGCGGCCGCCGGCGAGCAGATCCTGGCCGATCTCGCGGGGCTGAAGCGCGGCAGGCTCGCTTTCGCCGCGAGCCAGACGATCGGGAACTATTGGTTGCCGCCAAGGCTTGCTGCGTTTCGCAAGCGCCACCCGGGCATCGAAACACCGCTGGTGATCGGCAACACCGAGACCGTGACCACCGCCATCCATGACGGGCTGGCGGACATCGGCTTCGTCGAGGGCGAGATCGATGATCTCCATCTCACCCAGGAGAGCGTCGCAACCGACGACATGAGCATCGTCGTCTCGCGCGATCATCCGTGGTCCGTGCGTGATGCCGTCACTCCTAACGAGTTCGGCGAAACGTCCTGGATTTTGCGCGAACCGGGCTCGGGGACGCGGCAGCTTCTGGAAACGGTGCTACGGGAAGCGGGACGCACGCTCGCAGACCTCGACGTCGCGCTCGAACTGCCCGCCAACGAAGCCGTTCGCGCCGCGGTCGAAGCTGGCGCCGGCGCGAGCCTGATGTCGCGGCTCGTCGTCGCGAGCGCGTTGCGTTCCGGAGGGCTCGTGGACGTGGCGGCCGACATCCCACCGCGCCGCTTTCTGATACTGCGGCACAAGGAGCGTTACGTTAGCCGGGCCGCGCAGGCCTTTCGCGAGCTGCTCGACGAGGAGCAGTCCCGATGATGGCCCCTGACAGGCAGCCGGCCCATGTCGCGCCGCTCAATCGCTTTGCCGCAGTGCTGCGGGCGCGCCATGGCGACGTGCCGGATTTCGATCCCTTGGATGGCGGCATCGCAGCTCGCCTGCTCGTGCTGCTGGAAACGCCCGGCCCGGCCTCGGTTTCCACCGGCACGACATCGCGCGACAATCCCACCAGGACGGCTCGCAATCTGACCCGATTTCTCGATGGGCTCCCGCTGTCGCGATGGGACACGGTGATCTGGAACGCGGTGCCATGGCGGCTGCCACGCCGTGGCGGGAAGCTCGGGCGGCCGACCCGAATGGACATCGAAGCTGCTGCGCGCGATTTGCCGGCGCTGCTCGCGCTCTTGCCGCGTGTGCAGGTCGTGGTTCTCGCCGGCCGCGTCGCGCAGAGCCTTCGGCCCGCGCTGGATGCAGCAAGGCCCGATCTCACCGTGATCGCGATCCCGCATCCGAGCCCGACACATCTCGCCGCGTCACCCGCTGCGAGGGAGCGGCTCTTCGGCGAGGCCTCGCGCCGGGAGATCGCTGTCGCCATTGCGGATGAGGCCGGCTAGTCTGGCATTGCTCCAATGAGGATCGAAGCCCTGCGCGACGCGGTCGAAACGGCACTGAGGCAGAACTGGCAGCGGCTTTTCGGCTATGCGCTGCGGCTCAGCGGCGACCGTGACGCGGCGGCCGACCTTCTGCAATCCTGCGCGATGAAGGCGTTGGCGAGCGACACCGTGCCCGATGCGTCAGGCATCCGGTCCTGGCTTTTCGCGATCCTGCGGAACGGCTTCTTCGATGATCGCCGCCGGGCCTCGGTGCGCTCGGACAATCGCGAGGTCGAGACGGGGCTGGAGACACCCTGGCGCCACGACGATCGGCTGATCGCGGAGATCACGGTCAGGCAGGCGCTCGAAAGGCTGGACGCGACACACCGCGACATCATCGAACTGGTCGATCTCGCCGGCTTTCGTTATGCCGAAGCGGCGGAGATTCTGGGCGTGCCGGTCGGGACCGTGATGAGCCGATTGAGCCGCGCACGCCTCGCGCTGCTGGACGAGATCGGCGGACGGAACGTGACGCCCTTTCCGACGGGGCGCCGCCATGTCGGGTGACGATAGCGAGATGATGAACGGGCAGGCCGTGTCCTGGGAACGGCTCAACGCCTATGTCGATGGAGAACTGGCGCCGGCGGAAGCTGCGTCGGTCGCATCGGCCGTGGCACACGACTCCGGTCTCGCAAGAAGAGTTGCCACCCTGGCTGCGCTGAAGGCCAATGTGGCGGGCCTGTCTGAGGACACCGCGCCGCCCTTCGCCATTTCCGCACGCGGGACGAAAACAAGGGGATCCGCGCGCCGTCTGGCGGCGATCGCCGCAACGCTTGCCCTCGTCGCCGGCATGGGTTCCGCGATCTGGTTCGCGACTTCGGGTCCGCGCAGCGAGGACATGAGCGACGCGCTGATGGCGCATCGGCCGTGGCTGGCTGGTGGCGAGGCTCCTGCGACCGCTGCTCTGTCCGTCGAACTCGCCGGCGCACGGTCGACCGCTCTGCCTGATCTGTCCGCGGCGTCGCTTCGTCTGGTGCGCCTCGACGTCAAGCCCGGCCTCGCCCGGAATGGCGAGGTCTTCGCGGGCTATGAGGGGCCGAACGGCTGTCGTGTCGGGCTCTGGGTCTCGCCGGAACCATCGACGAGTGCAGCCGAGCCCGTGCGGTCGACGGAGGACGGAATCTCGATCCGGGCCTGGCGCAACGGTGATATCGGCTACGCCATGGTCGGCGTCGGCATCGACGAGGCGCGTCTCGACCTGATCGCTGCCCTGGCCGCGATGTCGCTCCGCAACGACGGTCCTGCCTCCCAACAAATTGCCGCGCTGAACGACATCAGGACCACGGGTCGGCCCTGCACGGCCTGAACCTTTCAGACCTTCTCTTCAAGAGTGGAATAATTCGACGGGGTCGCGCGTCTTGTCTCCCGAGGAACATGTCCTCGGGAGAAACGCCATGCTCGAAGAAGCAGTCACGCGGGACGCCGCGTCCAATGACCAATCCAGTTCCCATATCGTCGAAATGCCTTCGGCCTCCCGCCGCAGCATTCTGCTCGGCGGCAGCCTCGCCGCGATCGGGGTGGCGGCCGGGCTTGGCGCACCGCTCGGTTCACGCTCGAATGGCGGCCTGTCCTCCGCTTCGGCGCAAGGCGCTCCGGCGGCAGCGCCAAAAGTCCCGCAACCGTTCGACTTTCCGGGCAAGGACAAGGGCTTGGCGTTGCTGGGCGACCGGCCGCTCGTGGCCGAAACGCCCGAAAGCCTGCTCGACGACGACACCACGCCGATCGCGAAATTCTTCATTCGCAACAACGGCCAGCTGCCCGAGGAGGCCAAGGACGCCGATGCCTGGTCGCTGAAGATCGAAGGCGAGGTCGACAAGCCGCTGACGCTGACGCTGGGCGAGCTGAAAAAGCGCTTCACTGCCCACAGCTTCCGCATGGTGCTGGAATGCGGCGGCAATGGCCGCTCCTTCTACCAGCCGGCCGCGCGCGGCAACCAGTGGACCAATGGCGGCGCCGGCTGCGCAGAGTGGACCGGCGTGCGCCTCGCCGACGTTCTGAAAGCCGCCGGCCTGAAGGACAGCGCCAAGTTCACCGGGCATTTCGGCGCCGACCCGCATCTTTCGGGCGACACTACCAAGGACGCGATTTCGCGAGGCATGCCTATCGAGAAGGCGCTGGAGCCGCATTCGCTGATCGTCTGGGCGATGAATGGCGAGCCGCTGCCGCATATCCATGGCGGGCCCTTGCGCCTCGTCGTGCCGGGCTGGCCGGCTTCGCTATCCTCGAAATGGCTCAACCGCATCCTCGTGCGTGCCACGCCGCATGACGGCCAGGGCATGGGCGGGACCTCCTATCGCGTGCCGACCGTGCCGCTGGTTCCGGGCTCCAACGCCGACGGCAAGATCAACTTCACCGACCTGACCTCGATGCCGGTCCGCGCCATCATCACGGCTCCGGCGAACGGCACGCGCCTGCCGGCAGCCGCCCGCGATGTCTCGCTGCGCGGCGCGGCCTGGGCCGGCGATCACGAGGTCGCCAATGTCGAGGTCTCGTCCGACGGCGGGCAGCGCTGGCATGCGATGACGCTGGCCAAGCCGAAGAACCGCTACGACTGGGTGCGCTGGACCGGCTCGCTCAAGCTGCCGAGCGAAGGCTATTTCGAACTCTGGGTGAAGGCCACGGATTCACGCGGCGTCGCGCAGCCCCATGTCGCGACGAACTGGAACCCACAGGGCTACGGCTCGAACCCGATGCATCGCATCGCCGTGCTGGTGGGCTGACGATGGCGGCATTCCATAAGCTGAAGGCGGTGGCGCTCGCCGCCGCTCTTCTCACCGTTCCGGTCTGCGCATTCGCGCAGGCCGAGGACACGCCCGAATCCATTCCGGACTTTCCCGGACGCGACGAGACCTTCGGCTACTGTGTCGGCTGCCACTCGATGAAGGTCGTTGGCCGTCAAGGGATGAACCGCGCCCGCTGGGACGAGACCCTGGCCTGGATGACCGACAAGCACGCCATGCCCGCGCCCGACGACGAGATGCGAAAGGTGCTGCTCGACTATCTCGAAAAGGCGTTCCCGCCGGCGGCGCCGAAACAGGGCGGCGGATGGGTCAGCCCGTTCGCGCCGCAGAAGTGAGGAACGACCTGTGATGATGAAGATGATCCTCCCGCTCGTTGCGCTGGGCCTGCTCGCGCAAGCTCAGGCCCGTGCGCAGGATGCCGCCGCCGGCGAGAAGACCTATGCCCAGTGCCGGGCCTGCCACCAAATCGGCGAGACCGCGAAGAATACGGTCGGCCCCGTCATGAACGGTGTGATCGGCCGCAAGGCGGCGGAGCGCGAAGGCTACAGCTACAGCAACGCGATGAAGTCCTCGGGCCTGACCTGGGACGAAGCCACCTTCGCCGACTACATCAAGGACCCGAAGGCGAAGGTGCCCGGCACGAAGATGATCTACGCCGGGCTGAAGGACGACAAGCGCATCGCTGATCTGGTCGCCTTTCTCAAGCAGTTCGACGCAGAGGGGAAGAAGGCGCCCTGAGGGCGCCTTCCAGGAAACCTCCTCACGGCGCCTGCGACTGCAGCACGGTCCCCGGCTTGTCCGGGGTGCCGGCCAGAATGACGAGATAACGCTTGCGATCGGGCTCGGCGTCGGTGACCACCTGCCGGATCGGCCCGACCGCATTGACGATCGCGGCGCCTGCCGGATTGGTCATGAAGGGCGCGAGCGGCTGGACGCCGGTCTCTCCTTTCGCATCGTTCGCCAGCGCGAGGATGTAAGGCGCTTTGGGCTCGAGGCCGGTGACGGCCGCCTGCAGCATCTGGATCAGACCCTGATTGAACAGTGTCACCTGCGTGACCGCCTTGCCGTCGGAGCCCGCGAGCGAGAGCTGCGCCGAGTTCTGCGCCGCCGAGAGCGGCTGAAGGTTGGCTGTTCCGTCACCGCTCGGGACCGCGTTGGGCACATAGGCCACACCCTGCGGTGCCTGGCCGACGGGCACCGTCGCAATGACGGCCTGCTTTGCGGTATCGATCACCGCGACCGCATCAGCGTTCTCCAGCCCGACATAGACGCGCGTGCCATCGCCGGACGGCCACAGCCCGTGCGGCAGCGCGCCGACCGGGATCGTCGCGGCCTGCGAGAAATCGCCGGTGCGGAACACCTTGATCTCGTTGGTGCCGCCGACCGTGACATAGGCGAACTGATCGCCGTCGCGGCGTACGATGTTGACGTGGTTGGTGATCGGCCCGGTGTCCAACGTCTTCAGCGCTCTGAACGGCGGCTTGGCTTGGAAGACCATGGTCTTGCCGACATCCTTCAGCGTCAGCCAGAGCTGCTCGCCATCCGGTGTTGCGGCGAGATCCGGACAGAACGGGCTCTCCTGCTTCATCCGCCCGACGACCTTGCGGGTCCTGGTGTCGATCGCCACCGTCTCTGGCGAGAAGGAGGAGCAGACGAAGCCGTAACGCCCATCGGGCGAGAAGATGGTCATGCCCGGCCCATTCGGCACCTTGATCCGCGCGGTCGACGCGAATGTCTTGCCGTCGAGCACCTGGATGTAATCCTCGCCGCGCACCGAGACCCAGACCTCCCTGCCGTCCGGCCGGAAGAAGGCCTCGTGTGGCGATCGCCCAACATAGGCGACTTGCTTCACAGTGTTGGTCGCGGTGTCGATGAAGCTGACCGAGTTGGAGCCGATCGAGACGACGGCGAGTGTCTTGCCATTCGGGGAGAAGCCCATGCCGTGGACAAGCACCTGCCCGCGATAGAGCGGGCTCAGATTGGCCGGCGTCGGCTCACCAAGCTTGATCACGCCGAGCAGCTTGTTCTGCGAGGGATCGATGACCGAGACCGTGTTTGAGAATTGGTCGGAGGTGTAGAAGCGGTCCTTGGCCGTGATTGGAACGTCTGGAGCCGCGGCCCGACCAGGAGCCTGGCCCGCACAGACGGGCGCGGCGCTCGACAGCAGGAGCAAGGTGGCGAGGGCGCGCTTCATGGCTTCTTCTCCATGTGGGAATGATTGGCATGGCCCTGTGCGGGTGCGGGTGCGGGTGCGGGTGCGGCTGTCGGCTTCGGCGCCGGCGTCTCGCCGAGGATGCGCTGCATCACCGCGATCTCTTGCCGCTGCTCGACGATGATGCCCTGGGCAAGTCGCCGAAGCCGCTCGTCCTTGCCGAAGCGGAGCTGGATCTCGGCCATGTCGATCGCGCCCTGATGATGCGGGATCATCATCGCTGCGAAGTCGCGGTCCGGATTGCCGGTCGGCTTGGCGGCCGCCATGCCCTCATGCATGCGCGCCATGGCGCGATCCATCTCGGATACGAAGAGTTTGATGTCGGTCGACGTTATCCCCGCCGCGCCGCTCTGCTGCGCCAGTGTCGGGGAGACGGCGGCGGCGAGCAAAAGGGCAAGCGAGGCCGCGTGTCGCATCTTGAGTGTTCGTGGCATCTCGGCTCCTCGGTGGTGACCTGAGCCTGAAACGCACGGCGCGACGCTCCCATTCCCGCGCGGCCTTCGGATGCCCAACACATCCGCGTGAAGTCGCTGAGTATCGGGCGGTAAGCTGCCCGCTGGGCAACGTCCGCTTTTCGGCAGTCACTCAATGTCCGGAAATGGCGCATTTCGCCAACAAAAGCAGAGGGCCCTTCTGCTGCAAGCTTACCCTCAGCTTCTGCAGGCCGCACCGCGACGTGAGTTGTCTTCATCACGCCAATTCCAACAACTTGCGCAATTCGACGCTACCGGGAATGCGGTGGAAGCCCAAAGCCTCGTTGAGGCGTAATGCCGAGATGTTGGTATCAAGGTTCGTCGACCTCATTCTAGGGACGCCGCAGCGTCGCGCGCTCTCGATCAGACGCGACTTGAGCTCTCGCCCCAGGCCACGCCCGCGCCACCGGCTCACGACGCCAGTGAAGTAACTATAGATCGCATCCCCCATGCTGTGCCCGATCGTAAGGCCGACCAGATTGCCATCCTCCCTCGCGGTGATCACCCAATCCGGACGCGCAACCGGACCGTCGCGAATAATCGAAAGGCACCGTGTGATCGTCCACGGCGGCAAGCCATCCATATCGGGTGCATCGGCTACCAGTGTCTGCAACAGCTGCGCCACCTCAAGCCAATCAGCAGTTTGCGCGCCGGTCATGTCGGAAAACGAGACGCCTGTTGGAACCCACTTCCGTCGCTCGAACCCATGCAAATCCAGCCGCCAGTCGCAGTGGAGGGCGTGATGTCTGAAGCCACGCTCCTGCGCCCATCTTCGGGCTTCTCTCCCTGCCTCCGGCAGTGTGGCGACAAGTCCTAGCAAGCCTGAGGCTTTCATCTCGGCCTCAAGCAGGGCCAGCATCGCACCACCTCTCCCCTCGCATCGCCAGTGTCGATCGACAATGATGGCGACGCTGAGGTGGTCCTGGGGAACGTAAGGTGAGTAGGCGATCTGGCCCAAGGCCACCGCGCACTCATTCTCAAATCCAAGCCATCGCAGGCGAAGATCGCTAGTGGGCCATCGGGCCTCCCGCTCCAAAAACTCAGGAAGCGAAACCGGCATCTGCCGATGCTGATTGGTCAGCCGCCAAGCGTCCTCAGCAAACAGTCTTTCAAAAGGGACCATCTTCATGGACCCTTCTCCTCAAATCGCTGATGTTGCCAGCATCCTGATGATTTGTTTGGGAGACGCGCATCTCGCCGGCAGCTGCACAACAGAAACAGCGCTCTGGACCCTCTATTTCGCTGCAGGCGACAGGTGTTCGGCCAGTTTATCAAGCGTCTGATTACCAAACTCGACAGCTCCGAAACCGATTGTCGCATCACGCTGGGCACGCGAAGGGTGGAGCTGCCGCAGCGTAAGAACCGTCTTGCCGTCCGACTGCTCGTCGAAAGTCACAAGCATCCTGAACCGACCCGGGTCATTGTCCCTGTCCGCTCCGTGCTCGACTTCGATGAACAGGGGTCGGGTGATATCGAGGAATTTCATCCGGTTACCGAAGCGAACCCCATTTTCTCCGACCATGTCGAACCGCCAGATCCCGCCCTCCCGCAGATCGAGCTCGTGGGTCACGATTGTTAGGCCCTTGGGGCCAAACCAAAGCGGAAGCTGTGCAGGGTCCGCCCAAGCCTCAAAAACCTTGTCGCGAGGCGCGTTGATTGGAGTTAACCCGCTTCCGTGGACTGTTCACGGCTTGAGCGGGTCAAGTCAGCTCATGATGCTTCCTTTCGTATTCGATGGGCGAGAGGTATCCCAGCGCCGAATGGCGGCGTGACGGGTTGTAGAAGCCTTCGATGAAGTGGAAGACGGCCATCCGCGCCTCGCTGTGCGAGCGAAAGCGGTTTCGGTCGAGCAATTCGCATTCCAGCGTCGCGAAGAAGCTCTCGCACATGGCATTGTCGTAGGCGTCGCCGACGGAGCCGGTCGAGGGCCTGACGCCGGCGTCCTTGCAGCGGTTGCCGAAAGCCAGCGAGGTATATTGCGAGCCCTGATCGCTATGGTGGATGACGTTCTCGGGCTTGCGTGCCGCGAGCGCCATGTCGAGCGCGTCGAGCACGACACGGGTCTTGAGATCGGCGGAGAAAGCCCAGCCGACGATGCGCCTGGACCATGCGTCCAGCACGACCGCCAGGAACAGGAAGCCGGCGAGCGTGGGCACGAAGGTGATGTCGGCGACCCATAGCTCGTTGGGCTTCTCGACGAAGAAGTTCCTCCGGACCAAATCGTTCGCCGGCCGATGATCGGGATCGCGCTTCGTCGTCGTGACCCTCCTGCGCCTGCTGGCGCCGACAAGACCGGCGGCGCCCATCAGGCGAGCCACGCGCTTCTTGCCGATCGCCACGCCCTCGGCCTTGAGCTCGGCGTGAATGCGCGGCGCGCCATAGGTCTTGTGCGAGGCGCCATGGATCGTGCGGATCTTCCGGGTGAGATCGACGTCCCGCGCCGCCCGCAGCGATGCAGGCCTGCCGCGCCAAGCATAATAGCCTGACGCTGAGACCTTGAAGACAAGAGCCATGGTCTTGATCGGAAAGACGGCCTGGTGCGCGCTCATGAACCGGAAAACCCGTTCGGGTTCGCCTTGCTCTCCCGCGCGAACCAGGCCGCCGCCTTTGACAGGATATCGCGCTCCTGGCGCAGCCGGTGGTTCTCACGACGAAGGCGGATCAGTTCTTCGCGCTCGGCGCTAGTCGGACCATCGCTGCGCTTGCCGGCGTCGCGCTCGGCCTGACGAACCCAGTTCGCGATGGACTGCGCGGTCGGCTCGAACTCTCGCGATAGATCTTCAGGCGTTCGCCCCGATCGGACCAGCTCGACCATCTGTCGCCGGAACTCCGGCGGATAGGCGCTTCGAAAACGCGGCATCGGACACTCCAGAAAATGACTTCAAGGGTGTCCACAAAACCGGGTCAACTCCAACTCCAATCCCAGCGATCGGGACGCGTCCCCTCAAATGCCCATAGCCAGACGATCGCAGCGACGATGTAGATGCCGCCATAGCTGGCATAGGCTCGTCCGGCCGCGTGGGTCTCGGCCCATGTCAGCAGGTACGCGAAGCAGGCCAGTGCGGCAGCTCCCAGGATCAGCCAAAGCCAGGATTTACCCAGGCGCAGCCAAGCCCAAAAGGCAAAGCAACCCGCGATCTCCGCGAGGGCTGCAAAGGCGAAAGCAAGATATGTCTTCATAGACAGGCCTTGTCACCCATCTTGCCCTGGCACGCAAAAACTGCGGCGTGCCGCATGGAAATTGTCCCAGCCAGTGCGAGTTCTAAATCGGGTCTTGCCTCGTCGTTGTGCGCTCCCGGAGTGGCATCGCGCCCCCTTGCAAGCGAGAGCGCCTCGTGGTTGAAGATCGGCCCAAGGGGTTCTTCGCGACGACCCCGTGAGGCGTCAGCCCAATGTTCGCGTCCACTTTCCTCTTTTCAGGGATGGACGCTCATGTCTTCCAACATCCAAATCACCGCCGCCCAGTTGTCCCGGCTCGTCGGCTTGCCGGGCGCGCCGACCATCGTCGACGTCCGCATTCCAGACGATGTCGCGCTTGACCCCCGCATCCTACCCGCCGCCGATCATCGCTCGCACAAGAATGTCGCGGACTGGGCTCGCGACTACGCTGGCCAGAGCGTCGTCGTGGTCTGTCAGCGCGGCCAGAAGCTGAGCGAGGGTGTTGCCGCCTGGCTCAGGCACGAGGGCGTTGAGGCCGAAAACCTCCAAGGCGGCTTCGAGGCGTGGCGCGACGCCGGTGGGCTGCTGGCCTCCACGGACAAGCTGCCGCCGCGCGACGCACGGGGGCGCACCCTGTGGGTCACCCGTGCGCGTCCGAAGGTCGACCGCATCGCCTGCCCCTGGCTGATCCGGCGCTTCATCGATCCCCAGGCCGTGTTTCTGTTCGTCACGGCCGCGGAGGTGCTCGACGTCGCCGACCGGTTCGGCGCCACGCCCTTCGACATCGAAGGCGTGTTCTGGAGTCACCGGGGCGAGCGCTGTACCTTTGACGTCATGATCGAGGAGTTCGGGCTGGCAGCTCCGGCTTTGGGCCGGCTGGCGACGATCGTGCGGGCCGCCGACACTGCCCGCCCGGATCTTGCCGCGGAGGCCCCGGGCTTCCTCGCGGCGTCGCTCGGCCTCTCGCGCATGTACCGTGACGATCTCGAACAGCTCGACGCCGGGATGCTGCTCTGCGACGCCTTCTACCGCTGGTGCCGGGATGCGACCGAAGAGACCCACAACTGGCCGTCCGGCCCGAAGTCGGCTTGAGGGAGACCGCCATGACCCTCGCGACCTCGCACGACGCCACCATCGCGGCTCCGTCCGCCCCGACCTTTGCCCAGGCCGTCAGGGTCTGGGCGCGGATCGGCTGCCTCTCCTTCGGCGGCCCGGCCGGCCAGATCGCACTGATGCACAAGGAGCTGGTCGAGGACCGCCGCTGGATCGGAGAGCAGCGGTTCCTGCACGCCCTGAACTACTGCATGCTGCTGCCGGGCCCCGAAGCCCAGCAGCTTGCGATTTATATCGGCTGGCTGATGCATCGCACGATCGGCGGCCTCGTCGCCGGGCTGCTCTTCATCGTCCCCGGCGCGTTGGTGATGCTGGGCCTGAGCCTGCTCTACGTCCTCTATCGCCATGTGCCGCTGGTCGATGCCGTCTTCTTTGGCGTCAAGGCGGCGGTGCTGGCCGTGGTCGTCGAAGCGGGCTTGCGGATCAGCCGGCGTGCCCTGAAGAACCGCGCGATGGTCGTCATCGCTGTCGCCGCCTTCGTCGGCATCTGCCTGCTCAAGATCCCGTTCCCGATCATCATCCTGGCGGCCGGCGTCGTCGGATGGCTGGGTCACCGCTACGCTCCTACGACCTTTGCCGGCGGCGGCCACGGGGCCAAGGCCGGGGCGCCCGAGTTCAAGGGCGTCGTCGACCTGATGTTCGAGCGCGGCGAGCTCGACCACGTCACACCGTCAGGCGCAAAGGCCCTCAAGACCTGCGCGATCTGGCTGCCGATCTGGCTCGGTCCCCTGCTGGCGCTCTGGCTCCTCACAGGCGCCACCAGCGTCTGGACGCAGGTCGGCGGCTTCTTCAGCACCATGGCGGTCGTCACCTTCGGTGGCGCCTATGCCGTGCTGGCCTATGTCGCACAGGCCGCCGTCGAAACGTTCGGCTGGCTGAAGCCGGGCGAGATGGTAGACGGGCTAGGCCTCGCCGAGACGACGCCCGGTCCCTTGATCCTCGTCCTCCAGTTCGTCGGCTTCGTTGCCGCCCACCGCGCGCCGGGTGGGCTCGATCCGCTGGTCGCGGGCAGCCTGGGGGCCTTGCTAACGTTGTGGGTCACGTTCGCACCCTGCTTCTTCTGGATCTTCCTCGGCGCCCCCTACGTCGAGGCCTTGCGCGGCAACAAGGCGCTCTCGGCGGCGCTGACCGCGATCACCGCGGCGGTCGTCGGCGTGGTGATGAACCTGGCGCTCTGGTTCGCGCTCCACGTCGTCTTTCGACAGGTGAGGCAGGTCGAGGTCCTCGGTCTGTCGCCCGATCTGCCGGTGCTGTCGTCGCTCGACTGGCGCGCCGCTGTGCTCTCGGCCGCCGCCATGATCGCGATGCTGCGCTTCAAGGTCGGCATGATCCCGACCCTGGCCGCCGCCGCGCTCGCCGGCGTCCTCCTTGTCCACATCGTTGGAGCATGACATGCGCCAGCGGCAAGTGGCAGCGGCCTCCAGGTGTTCTGTGCCATGTGAATGGTGTCACTCGTCAGCGCCTACAGGGGCTCGGGAATTGACGGTTCAGGAATATGGCGCCAGAAGGCGTCACGCGTACGTGGGAAAGCCTGCGTTTTGCTGATGGCGATCAACGGGAAATAGCCTCAGCCTTGAGGCGACCGTCAGGTGAAGCTCGCCGCCCGCTGGGCTGGGGGGCAGTGGGCGGGCGGCGAGGTGAATGGCCGGTTGCAGCTCCGGCGAACTCCTTCTAGTTCCATCCTGGTTAACGTATCGTAATCGCGCCGTTCTGAGGCGCTGCATGTGCCGGGAACTGGTCGCCTCAACGCGCACAACTGAGAGGCTGAGCTCAGCGCTTCATCCGCGAGCGCCATCGCCGTTTGGACTTCACTCTAGTCGCCGGAATTCGCCAAGTCAGAGCCCGCTACCAGGAAGCTCTGGATGCACAGTGGCTCCCGGCGCCACTGGAACGGTGCACCCCATTCACCTGATCCGGCGATGCTAACTTCGCTTCGACGAACCGAATTCTGTTGGCCGTGGTGTTCGGCAGGTTCCGCTCCTTCAGCCAGTCCAACAGCTCGTCAACGTGCACCGTCACGAGTTGCAGCGCCTTGCCATTGGCAAGGTACTGCGCCGCAACCTTCTCGGCCTGACGCTTCCAATCGTCATAGCTGGCCGGTGCACTGTCTCGATCCTGCGCAATCGCAGTCAACCGGATGAAATCGTCGCGAGAGTACCACGGCATCGCGACCGTGTAGGCGCCAAGCTGCGGGTTCATGGTCTTGAGCCGATCAGACGCGCCAAGCGCGATAACTGAGGAGGCGGGCTACCAATCGCACGGCTCCGCTACACCATCAGGCGCCGGACGACGATGATCGTCAACTCCAATCAGCGATCGGGTATGGCAGAGGAAGCAGGCCAGCACGACGATCAACAGCAGGGCCGAAGCCCACAACCAAAAGTCCAGGCGGCGCAGCATAGGTCACATCCGCAAACCGATTGAACTGCTCGGCCAGCGGGTAGTTCGGGCTTTCGATGGGCAGATACGCCAAACTGATCACCGCCAGATCCACATGGCAGGAGCGCCGCGAAAAACCGCACTTAACAGAATCGCCAGGCCCAGCAGGACGAGAGCTATAGCCAAAGTGTGGACATTTGGGCGCGTCTTCATTCCGCCTCGCTGGAGCCTGTCAGCTTTGGCCTGAGCCGGGCTGCAATCGCATTGAACCGCCAAACGGTCTGCCGCCGCCTCAAATTGCTCGTGACGCATGCCTGGTCGTGCCCTTGTCCTTCCTTGGAGACCGGGCCTTCTTGCCTCCTAAGCGGAGCAATTTCGCCAAGCTGGAACGTGTATCCGAATATGCAGGCGCCACCATCGGGTAATCAGCAGGCAAACCCCATTTCGCCCGATACTGCTCGGGCGATAGGCCATAGGCCGCGCGCAAATGGCGCTTGAGCGTTTTGAAGCGCTTTCCGTCTTCAAGGCAGATGATAGCCTGAGGCGTCACCGACTGGCGGATCGGCACCGCCGGGACCAACGGGCCTGCTGCAGCCGCCTCGGGCTCAGATACCAACCTCTTCAGTGTGGCAAACACCCGATTGATCAAGTCGGGAACGTCCGCTGCCCTGATATCATTGTGGCCCACATAGGCCGAGACAATCTTCGCAGCGATTTCGATCAGATCGTCGGTGGCAATGGTCAAACTGCATCTCCTCGGGAAGTAGCTATCACTGCCTAACCAGTGCAAGAGCGACCGGTAAGAGGTTCTATCAATAATGCGGGTGGCGCTCGCTAGGGACTCACGACATTCGACGGCCAAATGCGCACCGGATCGCGTGGCCGAGGGAACAACCACGACCTTGGAGTCGCAAGCGAACCGGTGACGTCTGCGGGCGACCTGCTGATCTGCCGGGCTTCTTGTTCTCCAACAGGAGGCAGTGTCGGCACCTCGCTGAGTGCTGACGATCTGCAGCTGTTGAGGTAGCTGGCTTCGCGGATCGCCCTCTCAATGAACAGCCATTCCACCCACCCCCGCACCGAACCGGACTTGTCGGCCAAGCACCTGCACATGGTCATGCGCACGCGATAGGGCAGGTCATCATGGGTCTTGCTGCACTGTGAGGCGGCTTCGCTTGAACATGCTGCGCTCGGCTCGATAAGCGCCAGCGCGGCAACGACAGCTGTAGCAAAACAGGAGAGCAACTTCATTGACACTGGCTAAGGCTGTAAGTTGTGTCCTAAGCCGACATAATCGCGGAAAGCTGAAGGTTTAGTTTCGCGTCACAGACAACTTGCGCTCCGGAGTATCGATATTAAACTATATTAATTTACGTATATTTTCGGTGAATTATTGCGTCAGCAATCGGGGCGGGTGAGGCTCTAGGCGGATGCACCAACCGATTGCTGTCCAACTGCCTTGGCGGTACCGCTAGCGTATGAGAACTTACTCGATTCGAGAGATTGCCGACGAGTTTGGCATTTCGCTGCGGACCGTCCGGTTTTATGAGCAGCGAGGCCTCTTGGAGCCATCGCGAGGCGCGAAATATCCTACAGCGCCTCGTATCTACAGCGAAAGCGACCGAGTTCGCCTAGCAGAAATCATCAAACTGACAAAAATGGGCTTCTCTCTGACGGAGATTGCACGCGGCAACATCACCAATGAGCAATACCGAGAGCAGCTCATGCTGTGTCGAGATCGGCTCGCAGAGCTTGAGATGGCTATCAGCCTGATCGAAGCCCGGCTCACTTAGTCCGCTGAAGTGGAACGACCCGCGCGACCTCGCGGCCAGCGACCCGCCTTAACGCGTTTCGCGGTCGGCAGCGATGACTGATCTCAATCGCTGCAAGTGGACGAATTGGCGCCCGTTCTGGCTGCGGACGCCTCAACCGAAGATCAGCCGCCAGACGCCGTAGGCGAGGAAGCCAGTCCAGGTAGCCTGCAGAGCTGCAAGTGTGACAGCAAGCCCAAACTCTACCGCCCTTGGCTAGAGCTGCGCCCGATTGCGGGGATGTTGTCGCGGTCGCTGTCGCGGGATTTGCTGCTCGCCACTTTCCGGGGGGGTCGAAGTGCAGAGCCTTCAGCAGACGCCGATGCTTCTCAGATTGGAGTGCCGCTCAGCCCACGCAACAAGGTCGGGCTTCTTGCTGTCATGAGTGTGGACAAGCACCGAAGCTTGATCCTTTTCGACATCGAAGCGTGACCCGTTATGGGGCCAAATTAATTAACTTTTGCAAGCTTTTGGAAGCCGACGGAAAGGTGCATATTGCAATGCCTATCCTGGGTCAAACCGCACGCCGATGCACATCACATTCTTAACAGCTCATGGCTAGCACGCTGGATCACATGGCCGATTGGCAGCCTGTTCAGGAGTCGAAGGCGTGATGACGCAGGTGGCGGATGTCGCAAGGCTGCAAGCTCTGCGGCGGACCGGACTTCTGGATACAGAGCGGGAAGCGGCCTTCGACAACCTGGCCGGTCTGGCCAAGGACATGCTCGGCGTGCCGGTGGCATTGATCTCGCTGGTCGATGCCGATCGGCAGTGGTTCAAGAGCACAGAGGGACTCCAAGATCCCTGGGCGAGCCGGCGGGAAACTCCGCTGAGTCACTCCTTTTGCAAGCACGTTGTGGAAACTGGCGAAGCCTTCGTCGTCGAAGAGGCTCGCACTCATCCCCTCGTCAGGCATAACCTGGCGATCACCGAGATCGGCGTGGAAGCCTACCTTGGGATGCCCCTGGTTCTGCCCGGAGGAGCTGTTATCGGCTCGCTGTGTGTCCGTCGTCAGATGATTTGAGACTGTCTCGGCGTCTCAGGAACGGAGGCTCTGGCTCATCTGGGTTTGAGGTTATGCGGCCTGCAGCTG